>Ga0209477_1002089_pt1 | contig 11777 bp, 8 predicted proteins | sample KloWWTupernatant_FD_187180 | JGI IMG/M metagenome (GOLD analysis project Ga0209477, IMG submission 187180) | Active sludge microbial communities from Klosterneuburg, Austria, studying microevolution and ecology of nitrifiers - Klosterneuburg... | ecosystem: Engineered > WWTP > Aerobic digester >...
AAACAATAAATTGATAGACCAGCGGATAGAAAGCGATCACCGCCATGACCAGAAAGGCCGGGATCAGATACAGGTAGGCGTAATTTTGCTGATTCGCCTTGGTTCGCCGAGGGGTCGGCTTGCGCGCGCCGAGGGTTGTTGTTGCCATATGCGCTGCTCTTGAATTGGATCGGGTCAATATAGCGCAAGGAGCGGCAGAATCGAAATTCTGTCGCTCCTTGCGCTCGTCCTGAAAGACGGAACGGGCGGCCCCGGCGGGACGGCCGCCCGTCAAACTTACTTAACGGCGCCTTCGAAGGCCTTCTTTACGAACTCGGCCGGGGCGACACCCTTGTCCCAGATGTCCCCGTCGCCGCAGAAGTTGCCCCAGTACTTGCCCATCGAGACTGACTGCGGGCGGACAACGGCGTTGGCGAAGGTGTCCTCGAACGCCTTGACCAGCGGGTTGTTGTAGGTGATGCCGGCGCGGGCAGGCACGTGGCCGGCCTTCTCAGCCATCGTCTTCTGGCTGGCGGCATTGCTCAGGAACAGCGCAACCTTCAGCGCGGCCTGCGCGGTGTCAGCCTTGTTATTCGGGTTGAAGTAGAAGCCGTCGACACCCAGGAGCGGGTTGGCGACGCCCTTCGGACCGGCGGGAATCGCGGCCACGCCGAGCTTGTCACCCAGGGCTTTCTGATAGTCGCCCAGGGCCCAGTTGCCGTTGAATGTCGCGCCAATCTTGCCTTCCTTGAACGGGGCGGCGGCATCGCCGTCGGTCTTGGGGATGCCGGCCTTCTTGGCGAGCACCCACCAATCGTTCAGGTACTTGTAGGCGGCGGCCAGGTTGGCCTGGTTGTCGGGCGTGTTGACAAACGCGTACTTGTCATCGAAGACCTTCGCGCCGAAGGCGTTATAGAAGCCCCACTGGTGGTAGCAACCCAGCGAGAGGCTGAGCTTGGCGCCACCCTGCACGGCCTTGAGCAGGTCGTCAGTGGTCTTGGGCACTTCCTTGACCAGATCCTTGTTGTAGAACATGGCCACGGCCTTGAGCGACTCGGGGATGCCATACAGCTTGCCCTCGAGGCTCATGCCTTCGACGGCCAGCTTGCCATAGCCTTCCAACTTGCCCTTGGCCAGGTCGGTGATGTCGGCGATCAGCTTGCCGCGGGCGTCATCGCCCAGGCTGTCGTTCGGCGCGATAAACATGCTCGGGCCACCGCCGGCGGCGACGTCCGTGCGGTACTTGTTGAAGATATCGTTGAACGGGATCTGCAGCACGTTGATCTTGATCCCGGCCAGATCAGGCGACGCGGCGGCTGTCTTGACCAGCTCGCCCATCGCAACTTCCTCGGCGGTGCCGGTGCCATACGCATGCCAGAAGGTCACTTCGACGGGCTTCGGCGTGGCGGTCGGCGGGGGAGCGGTCGGCTTGGGGACGTCGGTCGGCTTGGCGGGCACGGCGGTCGCCGCGGGGACCGCGGTGGCGGCCGGCTTCGCCGCTTCGGTCGGCTTGGGGGGAACGGCGGTCGGCGTCGCGGCAGCGCCGCAAGCCGACAGGATCAGGCTGCTCACGAGCAACAGCGATCCAAGGGCAATCTTCTTGTTCATTTCCTCTTTCCTCTTTTGTTTCTCGAACACATGCTGGCCTTGCGGCCAGACGGAACTGAGAAGCTGCACGAGACGAGGCTCACCTTGCGGACCGCGCCACCTCGTGGTAGCTTTGCTCACATATCCATGACGCACATGGGGTTAGGTTTTACTAAACTAGCGATAAACCACCTCCCTGCACGAAAGAGCGCCGTGCCCCAGATCGTAAAGACTGGTGGGCCGGCGCCGAATTAGCTCAATCTATACCACTAAAATCTAACTTTGTCAACCAGTTTAGTAAGCCGGCAGTTGGTGGCGCGATCACCCTCCCCGCGCTTCGCGCGGGGAGGGTGATCGCGCCGCGGATGTTTAGAATAGCTGCTCGTGTGAATCAGCATGATCAAGTTACCCTCGATCCTCATCGCCGGCGCCGGGCCAGTTGGCCTGTCGCTCGCCCTGGCGCTGGCCCGCCGCGGCCTCGCGGTGCGGGTGCGCGAGGCCCAGCCCGGGCTCGGCAGTGAGGCGCGCGCCAGCACCTGGCACCCGCCCACGCTTGAGATGCTGCGCGAATGGGGCGTCGCCGATGCCATCGTCGCCAAAGGCTTCCGGGTCGACCGTCTGCAGTACTGGGAACGTGAGACGCGGACCCGGGTAGCCGAGTTCGAGTACGCCCGGATCACCGGCGACACGCCCTTCCCTTTTCGGCTCCAGTGCCCGCAGAGCGCCGTCACGCCGATCCTGCTCGAAGCGTTGCGCGCCACGGGCCTGGCCGACGTGCGCTTTGAGCATGCGCTGACCGGTTTTGAGGCGGGGCCGGATGGGGTTGTTGCGGCCTTCGCCACGCCCGGCGGGCCGCGCACGGAGATCAGCGAGTATCTCCTCGGGGCCGATGGCGCGCGCAGCGCGGTGCGAAAAGGTCTGGGGCTGAGCTTTGACGGCGCGACCTACACCGATCGCTTCCTGCTGATCGCCACACGTTTTGACTTCACACCTATTTTCCCGGGCATGGGGCCGGTCAGCTACATCTTCGACCCGCACGAGTGGGTGATCCTGATGCGACTCCCGGAAGTCGTGCGGGTGGTGTTCCGCCTGGCCGAAGATGAGGACGAAGCCGTTGCGTTAACGGACAACGCCATCCAAAACCGTTTCGCCCATCTGATCGGCATCCAGACCGGGCCGGTCCCGATCCTGCAGCGCTCGACCTATACCGTGCACCGGCGGGTGGCCGACACGTTCCGGCGCGGTCGGGTCGTTCTGGCCGGCGACGCCGCCCACGTCAACAATCCGACTGGAGGGATGGGGATGAACAGCGGCATCCACGACGCGCATGCCTTGGCCGGCGCATTCGGCGCCATCGCGGATGGCGGCGATGCCGACGCCTTGCTTGATGCCTACGCCACCGAGCGACGGCGGGTGGCGCTCGAACTCGTGCAGCAAGTCACTGACCAGAACTCGCGCTGGATGAACGCCCGCGACCTGGGCGAGCGCCTGAGCCGCAATGCGGCCTTGCGGGCAGAAGCCGCCGACCCCGGCCGCCACCGCGCCCATCTCCTCCGCGCGTCAATGCTGGACGCGCGCATCTAGACGCCGCCAAAGAAGGTGTTGGAGAGATCGCATGCCCCGCGCTTCGCGCGGGGCATGCGATCTCTCCAATACCTTCTTGTCGCGTATCAAAACTCCCGCAGCAGCCGGCCGGCGCCGTAGACCTTGTCCTCGATCCCATTCTGGCGCAACGCCCACCACCAGGTCGCGGCGTTGATGGCAATGACCGGTTTTCCCAGCCAGCGCTCGGCCTCCTCCGCCAAACGGACCATACTCAGATTCGTCCCGACCTGGACCAGGGCATCTATATCGGGGCCGTCCACTTCCATGAGCGAGCGGCGCAGCTCGTCCTCGGTCACGTGGGCGATGGCAATCGCCGTTGGGCAGCGCAAGCCCTTGATCTTCGGCACATCAAACCCAATATCGTTGAAGAAACGGACCACGTTTCGGTCGCCGATGGGCTGATACGGGGTGACCACTCCGATTCGCTTCGCGCCAAACAGGCCGAGGGCCTTCTCGCAAGCCTCGGCCCCGGTGGCCACGTCGAGACCGCCCGCCCGCTCCGTCACCCGGGTCTTGAACAGCCGATTGCCCTCCATCCCATCCCAAAACGTTTCGGCGCTCATACCCATGACCATGTAGTCCGGCTCGCAGGTCATCACCCGGTCGATGGCGTAGTTGATCTCGACCCGGATCTCGGCCAGCAGGTTCTCAAAGTCCTTGTCGCTGCCCAGGTTCTGGTTGCGAATGTGAATCCGCGAAAAGTGGGCGGTCACGCCCGGCACGCGCATGGCGTAGAAGTCGGGCTCGACGATGGTGTTGGTGCTGGGGGCCAGCACGCCGAATTTCTTGCGCCAGCCGAGTGCGTCTGTCATTGCTGTTCTCTCCCGACAATATCTTTGGCGAGATCATCTCCCCGCGCTTCGCGCGGGGAGATGATCTCGCCACTCGATTTTTGATATGTTGTCGTAATGATACAATGTCATGACAACTTCCGGGGTATGAGCACCGACCTGCGCAAAGGCTACGCCGAGACCCGTTTTGGCCAGATCCACTACCGCGCAGCCGGGAACGGTGTCGGCTTGCCCCTCGTCCTCCTGCATCAGACCGCCAGCGATTCGGTCATGTACGAGCCGCTCATGTGGGCCCTGGCCGGCGTGACGCGCACCATCGCCCTCGACACGCCCGGATTCGGAGGCTCATTTGCCCTTGACGGACTGCCGACAGTCGAACTCTGGTCCGAAGCGCTCATCGACGCCCTGGACGCGCTCGGCGTGGGCGCATGCAATCTGTTTGGCCACCACACCGGCGCCTCGATCGCCGCCCAGATTGCCGTCGATCGGCCTGATCGGGTTCGCGCCCTCGCGCTGTCCGGCCCGCCGTATCTGAGCGCCGAGGAGCGAGCCCGCTTCCTGGCCACCGCCGTCTACCGCATCGCGCCGAGCCCCGATGGCGCGCATCTCGGCGCGATCTGGGCGCGCATCTTCGCCAAGGAACCGGGCGTGCCGCTGGCCCTGGGCGAGCGCGAGGCCCTGCTCACCCTGCGGGCCGGCCCGCGCTACGCGCCCGCCTACGAGGCCGTCTTCAGCCACGATTTCGCCAGCCTGCTGCCGCGCATCGCCTGCCCGACCCTGCTCATGGCCGGCGAGCACGACAGCCTGCGGGCGTATGTCGCGCCGGCCTGTCGGGCAATGTCCAACGCTCAGATGCGCATCATTCCGGATGCCGGCACCTACGTCTGCGAGCGCCAGACCGAAGCGCTCGCCGCGCTGTTGCGCGAGTTCTTCACCCTTACAGGAATTTGACACACCCTCATGGAACAATATTCGATCGCCCTCGCCCTGCAGGATTTCGTGCCCGTCGCGCTGTCCTCGATCGGCCTCTTCTACCTCGCCCAGATGATCGCGACCGCCGAAAGCAGAAGCCGCTGGCCGGCCCTGCTCGGCGCGTGGCTGGCGATGCTGGGCGGCGGGACCAAGGCCGCCTGGAAGCTCAACGTGGCGACGACCGGGGCCAACATCGTGTGGATGGACAACACGCTCTTCATCCTGCTCACCCCCGGCTTCATCTTCCTGGCCTACACCCTGTGGCGCGCCCAACGGGCCATGCAGGGCAAGCCCGCCCCGATGTCGCCCTGGATCATGCCGCTGGCGGCCAGCCTGACCGCGCTGGGCATCGCCGCCATCGTGGCGACGGTTTCGCCGAGCACCCGGACCTGGAACTTCATCCTGCTCGGCGCGACGACGGTGGCCAACTTTGCGACTAGCATGCTGGCGGCCTGGCAGGCCTTCAAGCAAGGCCAAAAGATCGTGGCCGGGTTGTTCATCCTCAACATTGTCATGATCGTGCTGCTGCAGGGCCTGGCCCGGACCGGCGTGCGGACCGAGTCGATGCAGTGGGTCGAGCAGATTCTCAACTCGATCAGCAACCTCGCCTTTGCGATCGCGGGCTATCGCCTCAGCCGATACACACAGCAAAACATGGCGAGTCTGTATCCGAAGCGGGCCACGGGCTGATTGTGTTGGTTCTGAAATGATATCCCCCGGCTCCGCCGGGGAATATCATTCCAGAACTAGACTACTGACTCAAGGAAAACCATGGCTGAAACCACCCAACACCTGGCCGACATCTTCGATGCCAGCAACAAGAACGACACCACCGCCGTCTTCCGCTATCTGCACGCCCTGCGCGACCGCTTCTTCGAACGCCTGAGCGGGGCGCTGCGCCTGCGCGAGGACCTGCGGGCGGCCGACATCCGCGACATCAAGGACCCCGCCGGCAACCTGCGCGGGAACATGCGGACCTACACCGGCGACGGCAGCCCGGTCGACTGGATGGTCCGCTCGTGGATCGGCAACCCCGACAGTGGCTTCTCCAACCTGCACCTGACCACCTGGCTGAACGACAGCATCGACGTTCCTCACCTCGGGATCGCGCTCGGGACCGCCCCGCAGGTGTTTTGTCTGATCGACCTCATCCCGCGCTATGAGCTATCGGCCGTGCCCGCCCACCTCGCAAAGTACTACGAGGCCCTCAACGACGCGCATATCAAGTTGCGCCGTGAGGCCGATTACGTCCAGTTCACCCCCTACAGCGCCTTCATCCGGGCCACCCTCTCGCCAGTGGCGATCTGCGGCCTGGTGCCATTTGAGGTCTTCAAGGCCAAGGTCGAGCCGCTCATGTGGACCTACCTCGATCACTGGCTCGCCCTGGTCGCCGCCGCGGCGCCGGTCGACCCAGCCCTGCGCCCGGCCCTCGCCCAGCACGACCTGACCTACCGCCGCAACGTGGCCGAGCTCGACCCGGCCAATGTATTCGCCGACCGCATGCTGGGCGTGCCGATGCGCGAGCGCCTGGTCCGCATTCTGTGGGGCGGCGAGCGCGAAGCCCGCTAGCCTTCGGAGGTTCGCATGATCGTCCAAACCGCCGCGCCCGGGCGCCCGCATTTCATCATCCGCCAGACCGACCACGCCCGCATGAGCGGGCAACTGGCCCTGGCGTTTGGCAACGCCCGCTTCGCCCCGCTCGAACCGCGCGAGGCGATGGTATTCGTCGCCGGCCATCACGACGAAGGTTGGGAGGCCATCGACGCCAAACCCGGGCGCGACCCAAAGACCGGCCTGCCCTGGCATCTCACCCAGACCCCCATGGCGGCCCTGATCGCCTCCGGTACGCGCTCGCCCGAGTTCAACGCGCGCTTCAATCCGGTCGCCGGGCTGATCTCGTCGATGCACACCTGGGGGCTGTGGAACGGGCGCTACGGCCTGTCCGATCGGATCATCATCAACAACGTCCCGGCCGAGGTCAAGCCCGCGGCGATGACGATGCTGGACGGCGAGCTCGCCCGCCAGGCCCAGCTCAAGGCCCGCATCAGCGCCGATCCGCGCGAGGCTCATCTCGCCCTCGAGGCCTGGGCGTTTCACAACTACAAGCTGCTCCAGTTCTTCGACACCCTGGCGCTGTACTTCCACCTCACCCACCCCGAGGCGCGCGGCGAGGCGGCCTTCCTCAACGTGCCCCAGGGGGTCAACGACGACATCACGGTGACGGTTCATCCGCGGGACGGGGCGTATGTCGTCTCGCCCTGGCCGTTCGCGGGCGACGAACTCATCGTCTCCACGCCCGGCTGCTGGATGTCGCCGTTGCCAGAAGGCTCGGACATCGAACATGCCTATCGCTACGCGTTGACCGGCGCGCAGATCGAACGGCTGGTCGCAGCGTGATCCGCTCGCTCTACTCCGCCGCCCGGGTCGACTCCGCGTCCGCGCCCTACGACACGATCCATCTCAAGGTCTATTACCCGGCCGAGCTGTCGGGCAGCCAGGACGAGCGCATGTCGGGCAATGTCGCCCCGCGCAAGGCCGGCGCGCCTCTCCCGGTCGTGGTGTTTTTCAATGGGATCAACCTCGGGCCGGAGGCCTATCACTGGCTGGCGGTCGCCCTGGCCGAACGCGGGCTGGCGGTGGTGACCTTTGGCTGGGTGGGCGAGACCATCCCGGGCGTGATCGGGCTGACCAGCGGGATCGACCTGGACAAGGTCCGGCCCGACACGTATGGCAGCGGCCCGAGCAGCCAGGCCCTCGGGCCGATCCTGAACGCGCTCAACGCCCTCAACGAGAACGCGCCCTGGGCGCGCTCGCCGCTGGTGGGCGCGCTCGACTTGAATGCGGTCGTGCTGGGCGGGCACTCGGCCGGCGGGACGGTCGCCCTGCAAAACGCAGATCGCCGATACTTCCCCGGCGTTCGCGGGGCGTTTTCGTATGGCGGGCACACCCAGGCCAGCCTCATGCTGGGCTTCCCGGCCGGGACCGTGCTGGCGGTCAGCGACGAGATGCCGCTGCTGCTCATCGGCGGGACGCGGGACGGGGTGATCGCGGCCAGCGCCGCGCGCTATCAGCAGGAGAACGCGGCTGTCCATGATCCGATCACCCGAACGTTTGACGAGGCCATCGGCGGCGCGCGCGGTGACCGGCATCTGTGGATGATCGCCGGGGCCAACCACTTCACCCTCGCCCACCCCATCGACGACACCGCCGGGCGGGGTTTTCTCGACCTGCCGGCCGAGCTCGACGAGCACGTCGCGCGCGAGCACATGGCCCGCGTCATCGGTGACTTCGCGCTGTCGGTCACGCGCGGGGTGGAATTCAACCCGCCGGAAGGGGCGACAACGAAATGACAGACGACGGGCGGCCCCGAAGGGGCCGGATGAGATAGCCCAGGGCGAAGCCCTGGGAAATCCACGCCCGATTCCCGCCCTGAAAGGGCGGCATAGCACGTCAGGGTTCACAACCCGCCAGGTCTGCCCACCAAACGGATACCTATTGCGCCCTTTCAGGGCTCATCCTGCGCATGGTGCCGAGACCCAGGGCTTCGCCCTGGGCTATCACATGTGGCCCTTTCAGGGCCAGGCGCCAATTGCCCGGTTTTTCTATTGCTCCACCCAGGTCACATCGAGCTTACCGCTCCCCCTCATCCGCGCGGGTCAAGCGCTTGGCGCTTGACCCGCGCACCTTCTCCCGCTGGGAGAAGGTATTCGACTCGAGCAAGCCAAGCGCCGCGCGAACAGCCAGAACCAGAAATCGAATCGGCGCAAATCTGCGTTAATCTGCGGACAGAACCTGCCGCGCCCCATCCTCCCCCAGCGCAAGGTCCAGCATCTCCAGCAAGAAATCGGCGTTGCGCGGCTCGAAGCACAGCGGCGGGCGGATCTTGAGCACGTTGTGGAAGGGCCCGTCAGTGCCGATTAGCACCCCGAAGTCCTTCATCCGGTTGGCGACGTAGGACGCCTGAACCGGCGCCGGCTCGCGGGTCGCGCGGTCACGCACCAACTCCACTCCCAGAAAGAGCCCGGCCCCGCGCACGTCACCGATGACAGCATGGCGCTCCATCAGCCGGGTCAGCCCGGCCAGCAGGCGCGCGCCAACCTCGGCCGCGTTGCGCTGCAGGCCCTCCTCCTCGACGACCTCGAGGGTGGCGAGGGCGGCCGCGCAGGCGGCGGTGCTCCCGCCAAAGGTGCTGAAGAACTCCATCCCGTTGTCAAAGGCCGCCGCGATCTCGGGCGTGGTGATGACCGCCCCCATCGGATAGCCGTTGGCGATGGGCTTGCCCAGCACGACGATGTCGGGGACAACCCGGTAGCGCTCGAAGGCCCAGAACGTCTCGCCGGTCCGGCCAAAGCCGGTCTGGACCTCGTCGGCGATGCAGACCCCGCCAGCGGCCCGCACCGCGGCATAGACGCCATCAAAGAAGCCCTCGGGCGGGATGACCTGCCCGCCCACGCTGGGGAAGGTCTCGGCGATGTAGCCGGCGATCCCCCGCCCGCGCGCGCGCACGCCGGCGATGACCTCGGCCACGCGGGCGGCGTATTTCGCCCCGGCCTCGGGATCGGCGGCCTTGAATTCACCTCGATACGTGTCGGGGATGGGTGAGGCGTGGACCCAGTCCGGCGCGCCTTTGCCACCCGGGCCGTTGTGCTTGTACGGGCTAATGTCGATCAGCGACGTCGTGTGGCCGTGATAGGCGGCGTCCATCACGATCATGTCGCGCTGGCCGGTCTTCGCCCGGGCCAGGCGCAGGGCGAGCTCGTTGGCCTCGCTCCCGCTGGCGGTGAAATAGCACACGCTGAGCGAGGCCGGCAGCAGGCCGGCCAGGCGCTCCGCATAACGCAGGATATTCTCATGCAGGTAGCGCGTGTTGGTGTTGAGCACGGCGAGTTGCTCGGCCACCGCCCGGGTGACCCTGGGGTGGCTGTGCCCGACGTGGGGGACATTGTTGTAGGCGTCGAGAAAGCGCTGCCCGGCGACATCGTAGAGCCACTGCTTCCAGCCGCGCACGATCTGGAGCGGCTCGCGATACGACAGGCTGAGGTTGCCGCCCAGGCGGGCCCGCCGGGCGGCGAGCAGCGTCTCGTTGCTGGCCGGCGGGGCCGGGAAGAGCGATGCCGGGATCTGAGCGATCAGGTTCGGGTGGGGGCACACGCTCAGCCAGATCGGGCGCTGGCTATGCAGGCACGAGCCGATGAAGTCGCCCCGTTTGTCGAGCATGTCCAGGATGACCTGGAAGTGCAGATGGGGCGGCCAGTTGCCGTTGATCGGGTAGTTGCCAAAGGCGGCCAGGCGCTCGCCGGCCTTGAAGGCCTTGCCCACATGCAGCCCGTCCAGCGAATCCAGGCTGAGGTGGCCGTACAACGTAAAGAACTTCAGCGGGCCGGCCGCGTCGGCGACGCTGTGCTCGAGGACGATGCACGGGCCGTAGTCGTAGTCGGCGGCGTTGTTGGCGAAGCTATGCACGACCCCGTCGAGCGGGGCGTAGACGTCGGTCCCGGCGTCCATGAAGACGTCCAGCCCGATATGCACGGTCCGCCACTCGTGCCGGTCGTTGCCGCGATGGCGGAAAGCCTCACTGCCGTAGACCGGGCGGGCGTGGTCGTAACCCCCAATCGCAGCCACCGCCCCGGCCTGTTTGATGCGCTTCCAGATCCGCTCGGTGAAGCCCTCGGCGTCGGTCATGTCGGCCGGCGTGCCGATCTCGAGGCTGCCCACGCTCCAGTCGGTGTAGATCAGCGGGACGGTCTTGAGGTCGGGCTCGACCACCCGGCTGAACTCGGGCTGGTGGGCGCGCAGCCAGGCGGTCACCCGCTCGGCCAACGGGTGGGCGGGGTAGCCGCAGGCGGCCCGATAGGCGTAGAGGGGGTAGTTGGCCGGAACGGCCGAGAGCGCCTCGAGCAGCGCCCAGGCCGGCGTCTCGCTGATGGTGAGATAGGCATTGCCCGGCTCGACCGTCTTCTGGTAGGCCGAGTTGGTCACGCTCACGCACAGGCGCATGCAGATCAGATTGTGCAGGACCTCGAGCTCGGCCTCGCTCAGCGGCAGGGCGGCGTGATAGCCGGCGATGAGGCGGCAGATCCCGGCGATGGGATCGCGCAGGCCCATCGCGGCGTAGGCGGCGGCGATCGCGAGCTCGGCGATGACATTGGTCCGGCACATGTCGCCGAAATCGATCACGGCCGAGACGCGGCCCTGATTGACGATGATGTTGTAATCGTTCGCGTCGTTGTAGATCACGCCCTGGCGCAGGCCGTCCATGGCCGGGCGCACGCGGGTCTCGAAGTCGGCCAGCCAGCGCGCGACGATGGCGCGGCGGCCCGCGTCCTCGATGTGGCCAACGTAGTCGCGGATCCAGCCGGCCTGGCGCAGGTCCCATTTGAGCGCGCGGTGGGCGGCCGGGTGATCGAAGTCGGCCAGGCCGCGGTCGAGGGCGCCCAGCACGCCGCCCAGGCTCTCGAGCAGGGCCATCGAGTGCGGGTTGACCCGGGCCCAGAGCGTGCCCTCGAGGTAGGTCAGCATGCGCGCGAGGTGGGCCTGCCCCTGCCCACTGGTGACGGTGATGATGCTGTTGCCGTCCGTCCTGAGCGAAGTCGAAGGAGCGGGGATCGCCCGTTGCAGGCCGAGCCCGGGCTCGCGCCGGGCGAGGTGGGCGAGGGCGGCGTGCTGCATCTCCAGCGCGCCGCGCTCCTCCTCGGCCCCGGCGATCTTGAGGACGTAGCTGGCCCCCTCGACGTCCACCCGGAAGTTCAGGTCGCGCTCGCCGGGGAGGGGGGTGACGACCCCGTCGATGCCAAAGTGGCTCTGGGCGATCCGGGCGGCGTCGGCGAGGGTAAATGCAGGCGG
>Ga0209477_1002092_pt1 | contig 11768 bp, 18 predicted proteins | sample KloWWTupernatant_FD_187180 | JGI IMG/M metagenome (GOLD analysis project Ga0209477, IMG submission 187180) | Active sludge microbial communities from Klosterneuburg, Austria, studying microevolution and ecology of nitrifiers - Klosterneuburg... | ecosystem: Engineered > WWTP > Aerobic digester >...
CGGGCTGCCCCCGATGACCTTGGACCAGGCAGTCGAGCTGGCCAACCGGGTTCGTACCGTCCAGCACGGGCTGATCAGCCTGATGACCCGCAACGCCAGCCCGGACAGCCTGTTGGACCACGCTGCGCACGCCTATAAGGCCGCGATCGTGCTGTTCGAGCACGCTGTGGAGGCCGAAAACGCGCTGATCGAGACCCGGTTGCTGCTCGATCTGATCCAAGGGTCGCTGTTGGCGGCCCGCGCCGACCCGGTCGACGGGCCGATTCTCGATGCCATCCTCACCCGCCATTTCACGGAAAGTGGTGGAATGTGATACAGAAATGGGGTAATGTATCACAGAAAGTGCCCTCTCCCCACCGGCCGGAGACCCTGTTGAGGCCCCAAACCGTCAGAAACGACCACAAAGAGTGGGAAATCACCCGAAATGAGCCGAAATGACCGCTGAAACCCCGAATCGCTCCGAATGGCCCCTCTACGGCCTCCCCGGCGCCGAGTACATGAAAGACGACCCCGACGAGGTGATCGTGGCCTGGATCGACGACCGCGGCGGCCCGCGCGAGCACGCCGAAGAGGTCCGCGTCGAAGAATGGTCCGCCCGACCCCTACGTCACTGGCTCCCCGATGCTGGAACCGTCCTTGCCTGGATCGCCGAATCAGCCGGCGAGGAGGTGTTCGAGGAGGGTTCCGAAGCGTTCTTCGAGGCATCCTGCGACCCGGACGTCGTCGCGGCGTTCGAGGCGGCCCTCACCGTCTTCGGTGACGCGATCGGCACTGGCTGGCGGATGGCACACGAGGAGATCGGCGAGATCACCTACATGGTGCTTCCCGACAACACGTTCCTGCGGCAGACGTCATGAACCTGACCTGCATCCACGGAATGCCCTTGGAGGTGTTCTGCTACGCCTGCCCCGGCACCGGCCGGCGGACGCTCATGAACGGCGGCACGGTCGACGTGGTCGCCCCGATCAGCGATGGTGAGTGGCATGACGGCAAGATCGGCGACATCATCGAGCCAAACGTCGGCTTCCAAGAGATCGCCGACGAGCTGGCTCGGGGTGATCGCGCCGCTGAACTCGTCAAGGACGCTGTGACGGTCTCGCTGATCCGTTCCGGTCGACCCGAGACGATCCCCCACACCCTCAACCTGTCGTTGAGGCTCGACGACGACGACGCCAACTTCATGTTGCGCTTCATCGGAGGCCAGCGATGAGCGAGCGACTGACCGACGAGCAGGTGGCGTGGTATGCGGGCACGTCCCGCACAGCCAAGTGGACCGCTGATATGGCCGTACACGAGAACATCGTCACCCTCGCCCGGGAGGTGCAAGCGCACCGCTCCTCATGCGAATGCGCCCCAATGGCCGAGTACCCGCAGCAGCGGGTGCACAAGAAGTCCCAACAGCTTGCCGTCGCGCAACGCGCCGATCAGGTGGAACGCCTGCTGGCGAAGTTGGAGATCCCGCGCAACGGGTTCCGGCTACTGGACGTCAGTATCAGCCCGGTCGAATCCCACCAGACAGGCCGCAGCGTCACCTTCGTGCTCAACGAGCGGTACACCGTCAACTTCCATGCCCCGACACTGCTCGAAGCGCTCAGGATGGCCGACCAAGCCATATGGGAAGCAGGGCGTAGTGCTACGCTCCTCACACCCACAGACGACACCTACGAGGACTCAGATCCCGAGTGTTGACCATCAGCCGCCCAGGCACCCTTGATGCCGGGAAGCGATGAAGGATGCCGGGGCGGCCCGAAGACCCTTGGAGGTCGCTATGCACACTACGAAACGAATTGCCCGACTGCTGGCTGCGGGTGTTACGACCATGTTGCTGTTGTCGGCTTGCACGCCCGAGCAGCTCGACGTCTACCAGAAGGTCACCGGCGATCAGCTCGACGCCGGCCGAACCGGGGCGCTGCTCGCGCTCGACGACACCCCGTGGCGCCTCGACGACGGCACAGTGATCCAGGTTGACGGCACGCTCACCCCGCCGACCGCGTGCGACCTGGAGAAGACCCGGATCAACACGATGGTCTACCACTGGGGTGTTTCTGAGCCGGCGATGGATGCCTTCCGTTCGGTCGCTCGCTGCAGGGGTTGGACCCAGCCCGAGATCGACTCGTGGCTGGTCGCGGTTGAGGACATCATGCGCTTCGAGTCCGGGTTCTGTTGGAACATTCTCGGTGGTGCACGTGACGCCGGGGTCGGGTGCGTGATCGCACGCCAGGGCCGCAAGGAGGACGCCGGCTTCGGCCAGTTGATCCGCATCCACTACCAGATCGGTCGCCCTGGCACCGGGTGGCTGTGCGTGCAGGAAGGGCTGTGCTCGAAGCAGGACATCATCGCATCCCCGTGGGCGTCGATGACCGCGCTGGTGGCGCTGATCGAACGCTCCGGCACCTCAGGCTGGTGCTACGACGATGGCGCTCGCCGGCTTCATCGGCGGACATGTGGACATCCGGGCATCGACGTAGGGTAGGGTGTGATACATGGCCAAGGGAGAGAAGAACTCGACCTGGATCTCGATCCAGTGCACCGAGGACGAGAAAGCAACACTCGACGAGGCGGTGAAGGCGTCGGGCCTGACCCGCAACCGCTTCCTCCGCAACTTCATCGCGTCGCTGCGCAAGTCGTGAGCAACGTACGAATCCGCGTCACGGGCGGCCCGTGGCCTGAGCGTGTCGGACTGGAAGGCTGCATCGTCATCCCGACGCCCGAGCAGGCGAAGCTGTACCCGTTCAACGGGCGCGGCAAGAACGAGGTGATCGTGCTGATCGACAACGATCCGCTCAACGGGCCCGGCACCAAGTTCTGTGACGAGCCGTGGTCGTGCGCGATCAACAAGGCCGACATCGAGATCATCCTCCCCTCCTGGCTGCCGCACTACGAGCCCCGAAACCAGATCCACATCTTCCCCGAAGAGTTCACCGGGATCGTCAGGCCGTGAACGTCCGAGCCCGTCCGGCGTGCCAGACCCGCCAGCATGGCATCGCCGCGTCGCGCAAAGGCTGCACCTGCGACATCTGCAACGAGGCGAAGCGGGAGCACAACAGTCGGCCCCGCATTCGCTCATACCGTCGGCGCGACCGGCGTGAAGGCGACGTGATGTGCGTGTCGTGTTGCTGCTGGTTCCACCCGAAAGGCATCGTGCGACATGAGGACGCCTGTCACGGCTGATGCTATGGTGACAGGTGACCGGGCTGCCGCATGGCCCTCGCGCTCGACCGATCCACCACCATCGAGAAGCGAGAGAACCCATGAGTGTTGTGTGCAAGATGTTCATCCAGTCCAAGTCCGAGTCCCCGTCGAGCTGCAGCTACCAGCTCGGCGCCGTGTGCCGCGGTGAAGAGAACAAGCACTGGGCTGCAGCCACCCCGTCCGGCTCGATGAAGGTGCCGGCGTCAGACCTGCTCGACGAGGTGTGGGCGGCCCGTGACGCGACCGCGCCAGAGGTGTACGTCACCGTCGAACCTGATGCCGAGGGCGAGTGGACGATGGAGTCGTGCGAGTTCTCCTACGGTGGTTGCGCGGTGAAGTACCGGCGCAAGTTCTACACCGGCGAGCTGTCGCTCACCGTCAACGCCACCCCGGCGACCAAGGTGTTGCGTGATGCGTTCGCCCGTTCGCTCGACGACGGCAAGCCCGCCACGTTCACCGTGTGGGCTTCCACCATCGACGAGTGATCAGGGGGCGATGCGCTCGATCGTCGAGCCCGTGTCGCTCAACAGCCAGGCGCGCTGCACGAGGTAGTTCTGTGGTTCCTTGCCGCGCACGTAGACGCACAGCAGTGTGAGGGTCTTCAGTTCGACGTCGACGTCGACGCTGCTCTCCAGGTAGGCGTGGACCTGCTGTCCGGCCATCCCGACGAAGGCATCGTAGAAGTGCTGCCAGGTGGCGAGCCGCACCCATCGCACCGTCTCCACCCGCTCCACGTCGGCCACCCACGTTTGGATTCCGCCGTCGATGCTGCCATCCGGGGTGTCGTACTGGGTCTTCAAGGTCATGGTCATGTCGTTCTCCGTTCGGTCGTGTGTTCATCGTCATCGCTGGCGACAGCCCGAACCCTACAGGAGCACTAGACCTTGGCGCAAGAGTCGGCATATCATGTCGGCATGTCCGCCCGTGTCCGCACCTTCTGGCTTGACGATGCTCTCGTCGACGAGTTGGATCGGCGCGCCAGCGAACTCGACGTCACCCGGTCGGCGTTCGTGAAGGACGTGCTCAGGCGTGAATGCGAGATGCCGCCACCCGAGCAGCCATCTCGGCCTTGATCGCCGGCTGATCCAACAGCCATCGCATCGCGGTGGTCATCGACCCGTTGGGGAACGACTCGAAGAACGGCATCAACGCGACGAACTCGGTGACCGTCACCCGGAACGCGATGGTCTTCGTCAACCGCTCCCCCGTCGCGACCACTTCGATCGCCCCGTCTTCGCCGACGACGATGGTGTGTCCGTACGGGACTTTGATGTCGGGGTGGTCACTCCGACTGGTGGCCGTCTGCGTGTCGTCGGGTGTGTCCATGCGGGACATGTTAGGTCATCCGCCTGAGGAGTGCAAACAGCCCGTAAACAGCACACCCCGCCGGGCTCTTGCGAACCGCAGCGGGGTGTGCGAGGATGACGGTGCGAACTCGTCGAGGGAAGCGTAACACGCCCCTCGGCCCGACGAAAGGCCAGAGATGACAGAAGAGACTTTAGTGACCGTTCGGTCCCGCGAATCAGGTATCGACGGGAGGGTGGTCCGATGGTTCATCCGCTACTCGGGGGAGATGCCGTGGCTCTGCACGTACTGCGGTGAGGCTGAGGCTGAACACATGGACCACATCGTGCCGCGCAGCAAGGGCGGTCAGAACATCGGCAATCTGACCCCGGCTTGCGCGAAGTGCAACATGTCCAAGAAGGACCGCACGCCCGAGCAGTGGATCGCCGCCATGTTGCGCCGAATGCAGGAAGGACAGGCGCCGCCGCGCTACCACCGCCTCGTCGGAAGGTTGCTCTGTCCGATGTCGGCAAAGATCCACGCGTACCGCTTCTTCTACGACGATTACAAGCTGGTGGCCTGATGAGCATCGTGGCGATGTCTCACTGCTGGGGAGAGAACTTCCCGGTCAAAGCGAAGGGCGTGTCTTCGGCGGCGGTCCGGCTGGTAGCCCTCTCGATCGCTGACGTCGTCAACGACGCCAACGACAACGAGTTCTACGGCTCCGTGACGCGTCTGGCCGCGAAGGTGACGTTGTCTCGCGAAACGGTCGGGCTGGTGCTGAAGCATCTCGTCGAAGCCGGCGTCCTCGATCAACTCGAAGAACGCCCCGGAGGAACGACTCGTTATCGCTGGAACGGGGTGCCGGAGATTCCGTCACCCCTGACGGATGGTCCCGACGGGGGTGACGGGACGTCCCGACGCGATACCAAGACAACCCAACCATCCCAAGGTTCTTCACTTCGTTCAGAAAAACTCGATCATCGAGTCGCGCGCGAATACTGGCTGTGGTACGTCGCAGAACACCCCGGCTTGAGACCGACGATCGTCTTCCCTGCGCTCCGCAAGGTCGCGAGCAAGTTACTCGAAGCTGGTCATCAGCCCGACGACATCGTCGACGCGATGAAGACCGCGAGATCATGGACCTCGAAGTCGCTGTCCGACGAGATCGCGCGCAAGCGAGCACTCGCGGAGGAGCGGACGACGACGGTGGCGGTCCCACATGCTCTCGTCCGGGCATTCGCGAAGGCTGAGCCGTTCTTCGCCCGCCGCCATCCGATGAAGTTGAATAGGGCCGGGCAGAACGAGATGATGGTTCGCTGTTCGATGATGCTCGCGCGCGGTTTCGACGTCGGCGAAACGATGATCCGCCTCTCGCTCGTGCTGCGCGCCGGCGACGACTCGACGTGGGCGCTCGCGAACGTCGAGTGCCCCCGGTTCCCCGGCGAACTCGACGACTACGCTGACTCAATGGAGCGCGCCTGGACGAACCGTCGCTGGAACGTCTCATGAACGAGGCGATCGAGGCAGCCATCAACGAGTACATCGCCCGCGTGAACGACGCCGTAGAGACAGCTTGCGAGATGGCGCTCCTTCGACGGGTTGGTGTTCTTCTCATCCACCACCCTGACGGCTCGGTGACCGTCGGGCCCAGTGCCGACGTGCCGTACGGGACTATCCATGAATACTGACGCCCGCCTCCCCCCGTTCGATCTCGATGCCGAAGCCTCGCTGATCGGCGCCGCCCTGATCCGCCCGTCGGTGATCGGTTCGCTCGCCGGGTTCGTCGACCCGTCGGACTTCTACAAGCCGCACCACGGTCACGTGTGGACCGCGATGCTGGACCTGCATTCGACGGGCGGCCACATCGACGTCGTCACCGTCCATGCCGCGACCCAACAGTTGGATGTGACGGTCCAGATGTTGCTCGAATGCCAGAACGCGACCCCGGCGGTGTCGGCGGTCGGCAAGTACGCCGACATCGTCGTCCAGGCGTCGCGTCGTCGCAAGCTGATGCAGCACTACAGCGAACTCGTCGACAGGTGCTACACGAACAGCGCGGACGAGGTGATCGCGATGGACAACATCCGTGCCGACGCACTCATGTTCCGTGGCGAAGGAGCGGTCGACGGGCTGATGTCGTTGCCCGAGTTCATCGCCTCCACGAAGGAAACACGCGAGCACGGCCGGTGGCTGATCCCGCACATCATGCGACCCCGCTGGCGGATCATCATGGTCGCCGGGGAAGGCATGGGCAAAGGGGTGCTGATGCGCTCGCTCGGGCTGCACATCGCAGCCGGGCGCGACCCGTGGAACTACGACAACTTCATCGAACCATGCCGGGTGCTCTACATCGACGTCGAGAACTCCGACACCACCATCTTGCATCAGGTCGACGTGTCGAACACCGGCATCGACTTCGGGATCGAATGCGAAGACCGCTACCACCTGTGGCGGCGCGAAGCCGGGCTCAACCTGCGCGACCGCCGGGTGCAAGCCGAACTCGACGCCGTCCTGCAAGCCACCCGCCCCGACATCGTGTTCGCCGGCCCGCTCTACAAGCTGACCCGCCGTCGTGCCGGTGAGGATCTGGAGCAGTCGACGTTGGAGATGCTGGAAGTGATCGACGACTTCCGTGTCCGCTACAACTTCGCGATCATGCTCGAACACCACGCACCGAAAGGCTCCGGTGGTAGCGGGTTCCGTGAGATGAACCCGTTCGGTTCGTCGGTGCTGTTGCGCTGGCCCGAGTTCGGGATCACGTTGGAACCCGATGGGAACCCGCTGCCGAACGAGCAGTTCATGACGATGAACGTCGGCCGCTTCCGTCGCGACCGCGAGCCCGCCGATTGGCCGGATCAGATCTCGCGTGGGGCGATGGGTCAGCGCACCGCATGGAACCCGCGGTTCGCCAACGGCCGCAACCGGAGAGGGCTGTGAAGCCGCCCCGAGCGTCCGAACTGGAATGCGAAGCGACCCTGATCGACGCCGCGATCCGTGGCGGGTGGATGGTGCACGGGGTGCGGACCTCACAGACGAACGGGCGGCACATGTCGGCGATCAAGGGCCAGCGCGGCTTCGTCGATCTGGTGCTCTGCCATCCGGCGACGGGCGAGTTCCTGATGGTCGAACTGAAGCGCCCGCCGAACAAGGTGGAGCCCGACCAGAAGGTGTGGCACCGAGCCCTTGAAGCGTGCGGCGTCAACGTGCAGATCTGGTTCGTCCCCGACGAACTCGACGAGTGGGTTGCCTACCTGTCCAACCAGCGCCTCAAAGCACGCAAGACGTAGGGGTTCATGTCAGCCGGGGTGAACTCCATCAGCGCCCCTGCCGCGATGTCGGCACGATGGTGTCGAGTGGTTGATGACATCGGCGCCCCTGAGCCGGTGCGCCACCGGCGAGCGACCGCTTTCGCTTCGTTCTCGGTCATCCCCGCGGTGACGACCCCAGCATCGACGGCCGCTTGCAGTTCGCCGAGCGGTAGGGCGCGCAGAGCGTAGAGCGCCTGCCACGGTCGGGGTAGCTGTTCGAGCGTCGCGGCCGGCAGCTTCTCGTACGCTTCGGAGATCGCCATCAACCGCTTGGCGGTGTCCAGCCCGAACGGCAGATCGTTCTCCACCCACGCCCGGAACGTCTCAGGATGCTCGGCACGGGCCGCCCGCAGGATCGCCCCGACCTTCAACGCCATCCGGTCGACCTCGCCGATGATCGCCGCCTTGTACCGGGCCAACCCGACAGCTTGGATAGCATCCGGCTCATGTCGTTGGACCAGCATCAGATCGAAGGGTACCGCATCTGCGGTTGCGGCAACATGGTGCTGTTGGCTGCGGCTGAGATGCAGTCAGGGAAATGCGCCGACTGCTACCAGGCCGACGGCGCCGCGTTGAAGGTGGTCGAGATCCTGCACCGCGGTCGACGGGCCTGCCTGCCGGCGCGACCGTTGAAAGACCGGGCCGGGTCGAAGGGCTCGAAACCGAAAGCGAAAGCGGTGGAACGGGCCAAGCTGGCGGCGCTGAAGCGCCTCCGAGCGTTGTACCCGGAGATGTACGACATGCTGTACGACGAGGAACGGGCATCGCGAGGGCTTTCCCCGATCACTCGCACCGGGCATGTCCCACATGACATGACGAGGCAGACTTACGACTTCGATCCCGTCTACGATGCGCTGATCAACCCCGAGGGCCCCTCATGAAGTCATTCTCCCGCAAGGCGGCGATGAGCGAAGCGATCGACACGTTCGCTGCCGCGCCCGTCGACATGACCACTGCCGCCGATTCGGCGTTCGCTCGCGATGTGGTGACGGTGGGGAAGCGGATGAACACCCGCGGCTGGTCGTGGTACAAGAAGATCGGCGAGATCCACTACGCGGTCGGCCGTTCGGCGCGCACCGCCGGGTACGCCGAGTTGGGCGTGTATGAACGCCGCGCTGATGGGACGCCTGGCAAGAAGATCACCTCGGGCGAGGAAGCGAAGGTTGCCAGCCGGCTGATGTCGTACACCGGCGGGATGCGCGGGCTGATCGAACGGTTCGTGATCCACATGAAGGTGCCGGGCACCACCTGGCTGATCCGGGTCCGCATCGACGGCGAGGTGGTCGGGTACGATTTCGTGTCCGACGGCGAATGGGATCAGGCGTCGCTCGATTCGCTCGACGACAAGGCGAACACTCAGCCGTTGCTACGCAACACGATGCCGCCCGGCAGCACGAATGGCCGCCCCGTCAAGCAGCAGACGATCGAACGACGCGACCTGATCGGGCGCGTGTGGCGCCAGGACGCCCAGTGGGCGGACCTGCCGGATTCGCCGATGTACGCGCTCGACGACACCTGCGAGGTGTTGCACCTGCTGACCAAGGGTCTGAAGGTGAAGCTGAACCAACGCCTGTTGATGAACGGCGTGTGGTACTTCCCGTCGGAGATCGCAGACGTCCGCATCGGTGCACCCACGGGCAAGCCCGGCGAGTTGCACAACAACAAGATCATCGACAACGTGTTGAAGCAGGCGCAGCACACGGCGCTGTCCCCCGAAGACCCGATGTCGCCGATGCCGATCATCGTGTCGGGCCCCGGCGACCAGGCGCACAACGTGGTCTTCGCCGCCCCGGACCGCGAAATCTTCGATGTGGAGATGAAGCTGCGGACTGAGCTGATCGACCGCATCCTGTTCGGGTTGGACATCAACCCGCAGGGCGTGAAAGGCACCACCGAAGCCAACCACTGGGGTGCGTGGGCGGCGTCGGACGACGAGCAGCGGATCAACATCAAGCCCGACCTGGAGACGCTGTGCTGGGCGTTGACGGTGCTGGTGATGAACCGCGAACTGTCCGAAGCCGGCGTGGCGTTGGGGCGCATCGCGAAGCGGATGGTGTGGTACGACCTGTCGGCTGCGGTCGCGAAGACCAACCTCGCTGAAGACGGCCGCCAAGCCTTCGACCGCGGCGGTGTCGGGCCCCCTGGGATGCGACGGATGTCGGGCATCGACGAGTCCGACGCCCCGACCGAGGTCGAGGTGATTCGCATGGTCGGCTGGAAGATGGGCCTGCCCGAGTTGGCGTTGCATGGGATCGAAGCGGCGAAGGACATCGACTTCGAGAAGATCAAGGCCACCAAGTCGGGCCCGAACCCAGACTCGAACGCCCCCGACACCCCAGTCGGGCCCGGCAAAGGCGACCCCGGCTCGACGAACCCCGCAGACCGCAAGAACAACAGCCCCAAGCGTGCTCAGCCTGGCTGAACAAGGAGAACATCATGCGTCAGACCTTCGGCACCATGCCCACCAGCCTCCCGCCCGGCTTCTTCAAGGCCGTCCGCATCCCGGTGATGGCCGAACTCGATGTCGTCACCGGCGACGGCCGGCTGCTCGACTCGTCGGGCGGTGGGGTGCGGTTCATGCCGCAGTCGATCCGCTTCCAGCCGTGCGCCACATCCGGGCACGCGGGCGCATTCCCGTCGGGCACCTGTTTCGAGGTGACGATCGACCCGGACACCGGCGAGTTCTCCGGCCGCGGGTTCCTGCTCGACGACGTCAACGGCCGCCTGCACGCGCGCATGATCCACACCCAGGCGCAGGACCGCAACTCGATCGACCTCGGTGACGTGAAGGCCCGGTACGAGGAAGACATGTCGACGGGCGACTACTGGATTCGGTTCTACCAGTGGAAGGTGGGCGCCACCACCGGCGTCGGCACCCCCGCGTTCGCTGCAGCCCACTTCGAGGTTGACGCGCTCACCCCCGAAGAGTTGATGGCCTCGCTGCTCGCCGACGACGACGAGATCATGGCGTCACTGCTGCAAGATCCGATGGAAGAACTGGTCGCCTCCGTCTGCCCTGTCGACGTCCACCTCATCGGCGCCCCCGAGATCCCGCAGACCGCCGACGAACTCACCGCGTCCGGTGCGATCATCGCCCCCCGCGCAGCGTTCTACGAGCCCGAGGCCGACCACCCGCAGAAGATCATCATCACTGCCGACCGTCGCGTGTACGGCCACCTCGCCGTGTGGGAGACCTGCCATGAGGGCATCGCCTCGGAGTGCGTGATCGTCCCTCGCCCGTCCGACGGGTACGTGTCGTTCAACCAGCCGGGCCCGCTCACCGAGCGCGGCCAGGTGCAGACCGGCCCGATCTTCGCGTACGGCGGCCACCGTCGCGCCGGCACCGCCCCGACGTTGGAGCAGGCGTACGGCGGGATCGAGAACGCCTGGTGTGATGTTCGTGTCATCGAAGGCAAGTTCGGTCCGTGGCTGTCGGGCGTCGTCCGTCCCGACGTGTCGGAGGAGACCGTGTACGCGGCTCGCGCTTCGCGCATCTCCGGTCACTGGCTGGGTGGCAAGCTGAAGGCGATCGTGTCGGTCAACGTCGAGGCGTACTCCGTCGGCGGCACGATCGAAGATGAGCTGGCTGCAGCGTTCTCGTTCTCGCTCAACGACGAGGGAGTGTCCGAACTGGTCGCCTCGTTCCCGCCGTGCCTCGAAGGCGCGGCAGACGGTTCGCAGCAACTCACGCTGGTGCTCAACGTCGACTCGTTGGACCCGGACACGATCGCCACAGCGGTGCGCGATGCCCTCGGGGTCACCGAGACCGAGACGCCTGTCGACTCGTCGGCGGACGACGGTTTGCTGGCTGCGCTGCTGCTCGAAGAACCCGACCTGTAGACACAGGCGTCTCGGCCCGAGCAAACTCCGCCCCACTACTCGAAGTACGAAAGAGGAGGGCGTCACTATGTGGCCCGAGATCCCCGCAGACATCAGCTCGCTCAGCGTCGATGAACTCGCCGCCCTGGCGAACACCATCCG
>Ga0209477_1002093_pt1 | contig 11765 bp, 10 predicted proteins | sample KloWWTupernatant_FD_187180 | JGI IMG/M metagenome (GOLD analysis project Ga0209477, IMG submission 187180) | Active sludge microbial communities from Klosterneuburg, Austria, studying microevolution and ecology of nitrifiers - Klosterneuburg... | ecosystem: Engineered > WWTP > Aerobic digester >...
GAGTCCTTACCCTCGGCATTCTCTTTTTGGTCTGCTGCGCGGCCTATGCCCAAGGTCCGTCGAAGATGGGCTTTCAGTTGCGGGCTTGGCTGGCCACTGCGGATCCGGCGGGCCGTGTGGACCTGTTTCTGGGTGGCGATGCCTCCGAGGTGGCCCGGACAGTGCTCACGCATGGAGGTATGGTGAAGATGGCCGTGGACGGTTGGGTGCAGGCTTCCATGCCCGTTCAACGGGTGAAGGAACTGGATCTCGACCCGGCGGTGGGGACCATCGTGTTCGGTCTTTCAAAAGGAAGAACGATGAACGACAGCTCGCGCGTGAAGGCCCATGTGAACGAAGTGCATGAAGGGCTTGCGCCGTTGCCTGCGGCTTATCAGGGCGAAGGGGTCATCATGGGCATCATCGACACGGGATTGGATTTTCACCACCCGGATTTTCTGGACAGTTCGGGGCGCACCCGCGTGCTCCGCTATTGGGACCAGAATTATCCGTTTGACCAGGCGCTTACACCGGCCGGGTTCGGGTATGGGCAAGCATGGGACAGCACGGCCATCAACGCGGGCGATTGCCCGGCAGTGGACCCCTTCAACCAGTATGGCCATGGCACCACCGTGGCGGCCACGGCAGCGGCGAACAACAATGGCAACGGCCATTGCGAGGGAGTGGCGCCCAAGGCGGACCTTATCATCGTTGCGAACGACCTGGACCACCCCAATTGGACATCGTCCGTGGTGGATGCCGTCCGCTACATCATCGAGCAAGCCGCGACCTTGGGCCGGCCCGTGGCCATCAACCTCAGCCTCGGAGATTATTACGGCAGCCATGACGGACTGGACCCGGCGGCATTGATGATCGATCAGATGCTCACGGCAGAACCGGGCCGTGTCCTGGTCTGTGCGGCCGGGAACAGCGGCGGGCTGCCAGCATACCACCTGCGCACCGATGTGACCACGGATACCACCTTCACCTGGTTCGCCTACAACCCGAACAGCGTCCTCAACATGGGGGCCATGTACTTCGACCTTTGGGCGGACACGGCGGACTTCAATAACGTGAGCTACAGCGTTGGGGCCGACAAATACAATGGTGGCTATGCCTTCCGCGGTAGGATCCCCTTCCGCGACATTCAAGGCACCTTGGGGCAGATCGTGATGGACACGCTCTGGAGCGTCGACGGCAATAAGCTCGGCCGGGTGTTCACCCAAGGGCAGCTCCGCGACGGGCAGTACCATCTGGAGGTCTATATCCCACAGCCGGATTCCGCCGCACAGCTGTACTACCGCTTCATGACCATTGGCGAGGGACGCTTCGATGTATGGAGTACCGATGTGTTCGGCACCTCGAAGATGATCACGGCTATTCCGGACAGCGCGGACTTTCCGCCCATCGCGCGGTATGTGGCCCCGGACAAGGACCAGAGCATCGTCGATTCCTGGGCTTGTTCCCCGCAGGTGATCACCGTGGGCAACTACTATAATCAACAGCAGTACACGGATGTATCGGGCGTGCCACGGGACCTTGGCGGCATCTCCGGCGCCATCAGCGTGAACAGCAGCCACGGGCCCTCCCGCACGGGTGTAGTGAAACCTGATGTGGCCGCGCCAGGTGATGTCACCTTCGGCGCGGGTCCCTTGAATATCCTGCAGATATACCTTACCAATGGCCCGGACAAGCTGATCGACAGCCTGCACATGCGGAACGGCGGCACCTCCATCGCCTCGCCCGTGGTGGCGGGCACGGCGGCGCTGTTGTTGGAAAAATGCCCTCGGGCGTCGAACATCATGGTCCGCGATGCGATCAACGGGACGGCCTTCGCGGACGACTTCACCGGGGATCTGCCGAACGTGCGGTTCGGTCAGGGCAAGATCAATGCCTTCGCGGCGCTGGTGGCCACGAACGTTGAAGTGCCGCTTACCATGGCCAGTGCCTTCTGTGCCGGGGATAGCGTGATGGTCTCCGGTCCGGATTTCATGTACTTTTATCTGTGGAACACCGGAGCGGAACTCCGCGATGTTTGGACCTCTGGCGATACGCTCCAACTCACCGTGGGATCCACTGAAGGGTGTACGGGCAGCAGTGATACGTTGATCGTGACCCCCGAGCCGCTCCCTGTGGCGACCATTACTGTGGACGGCCTTACTTTGGAAAGCAGTTCCGCCTCGACCTACCAGTGGTATCTGGATTCCGTCCCTATTTCGGGCGCGGACGGTCAGACTTTGGAGGCGGAGGAGAACGGACATTATTTCGTGCAGATCACCGATAGCATCGGCTGCTCCGCGAATTCCGATACGGTCTTCATTTTTACAGTCAGCTTCCATGAAGCGATGCGCACGGGCCTTGGCTTGTGGCCGGTGCCTGTGTCGGACCGATTGCATTTGCAGGGCATGGACCCATCGGTCATGGGCGCGGCGTACGATATCCACGACGCCAGTGGGCGCAGCGTGCAGCATGGCCCGGTGCATGGGACCACGGCCGTGATCGACGTGCATGGATTGGCCAGCGGTGCATACCTGCTGAGCTTGCGCGGCACGCCGGCCACTACCACTTTGCGCTTCATCAAGGAATAGCGCCCGAGGTGCCGTCCGTATCACGAAGGCTATTTTCGCGAAGATGGAAACGCGGCCCTTTGTGCTTTCGGGAGGCGGAATACGCGGGGCGGCCCACTTGGGCGTGCTCCGGGCTTTCCGGGAGGTGGGGACCGTGCCGGATGCTATCTCGGGCACGAGTGCGGGCGCACTGGTCGGGGCGTTGATCGCTGATGGCCGGACCCCGGAAGAGGCGAACGAACTGATCCAGGATGAATTGAGCCGCCCAAGGCTCATGCGCAAGCCGACCTTGGTCTCGAAACGTATCGAGGCCTTTTTACGACGAACGCTCCGCCACACACATTTCGAAGATCTATCGATCCCATTGTATGTCTCCGCAACGGATCTGGAAAAGGGGGGACAGCGCGTTTTTAGCAGTGGGGAATTGCTTCCGGCGCTGATGGCCTCCTGTGCCATACCCATGGTTTTTCCACCCGTACAGGTGAACGGTGTGTACTACGTGGATGGCGGGATCAGCAACAATCTTCCCGTGGAACCCTTTTTGGCGATGAAGGACCGGGTGATCGCCGTACATGTGAACCCCTTGCCGGTCTTTGTTCCTGGAAGACGGGGGATGATGCGCACCATGGACCGCATCTGGCACTTGAACTTCCGGGAAATGGTGATGCGCTCCGCCAAAGGATGTCATCTTTTCATTGAGCCGCCCGAGTTGTCGAGGTTCAACATGTTCGAGCTGAGCAAGATGAAAAAAGTGGAGGAGATCGGCTATGAATGGACCAGGAAATTGCTGAACAGAGGAGATGACAAGCGGCCTTAGAACCCTGTGCCTACCTGCTCTCCGTTCACGAAGGTCGCTTTGACTTTTGCCTTGGCCATCTGTGCTTCGCTCCCCTTCATCAGGTCGCGGTCCACCACGGTGAAGTCCGCGAACTTGCCCACTTCCAGACTGCCTAGATCTTTTTCCGTGAAAGTGGCCAGTGCATTCCACATCGTCATACCGCGCATGGCGTCCTCACGGCTCAGTGCATCATTCATCTGGAAACCGCCTTCGGGAATGCCAGCTGCGTTCTTCCGCACCACAGCGGCGTAGAAGGTCTTCAGCGGATCGATGCCCTCCACCGGAAAGTCCGTGCCCAAGGCGATCATGCCGTTCTGTTGCATCAGCCGTTTGTTTGCGTAGGCGTTCGACAAGCGCTCCGGGCCCAACCGGTCGATGGCCCACAGCATGTCCGAGGTGGCGTGCGTGGGTTGCACGCTGGGAATGATGTTGTATTGGCTGAAGAGGTCGAAGTCGTGCGGGTCCATGCACTGGGCGTGCTCGATCCGCCAGCGGAGGTCGTTGGTGCCTCCCAGCACTTCGCCATACACGCCCAGCAGCAGCCTGTCCGCGCTGTCGCCGATGCAGTGCGTGGCCATCTGGAAGCCGTGTTCCTTGCACCATTGCGCCACCTTCAGGAAATGCTCCCGCGTGGAAAGTTGCAGCCCATGACCTGCGGCGGGGTCGTCGCTGTACGGCTTGATGAGCAGTGCTCCGCGGGAGCCGAGCGCACCGTCCGCGTAGCACTTCACGGCACGCACGACGAGGCGGTCGCTGAGGATCGGACCATCGGCGTAGCGCTGGAAGTTGGTGCTGTCATCGGCGAGCATGGCGTAGATCCGGATCTTCAGCGCGCCTTCCTCCTGCATCTTCCGCATCAGGTCGATGGTACCGGCGTCCAGGCCCGCATCGCACACCATGGTGAGGCCCAGAGCGAGGCAATCCTTCTGGGCGGTCAGCAGTGCTTGGCGTTTGGTGGCCTCATCGGCCTCGTTGAAGATCTTCTGGAACACGCTCACGGCATTGTCGGAGAGCAGGCCCGTGAGCTTTCCGTTACGTTTCTCCAGCAGCCCGCCCGCGATGGTGCTTTCTGCCGTAAGCCCGGCGCTGTTCAACCCGGTTTGGTTCACCACGGCGGCGTGCCCGTCAACGCGTTGCAGCAGCACCGGCCGGTCCGGGAAGAGGAGGTTGAGGCTGTCGTTCACCGGGTTGGTCTTGTCCGGCCAGAGGTTCTGGTCCCAGCCCCGGCCGAGGATCCAACCGCTGCCAGGATGCGCCTTGGCAAAGGCTTCCGTGCGCCGCAGCACCTCGTTCCAGCTTTTCGCGTTCGCGAGGTCCACTTTTTGTGCGTTCAACCCATAGCCGAGGAAGTGGCAATGCCCGTCGATGAAGCCGGGATAGATCGTCTTTGTCCCCGCATCATAGGTCTCCTTGGCGCGGTAGCGGTTCAAGATCTGCTGCTCCGCGCCCAACTCCAGGATGCGCCCGTCCTTGATCGCCATCGCAGTGTATTCATGGCCATCGCCGTCCATGCTCACGATATGGGCATTGCGTACCACAAGATCGACCTCTTTGTTCTTGTAGGCGCAGGAGGTTAGCAGGAGCAGCGCAGTGACCAGGACGGAAATGGAGGTTCTCATCGGGTGCTTAAAATGGCCCAACTGGGCAGTTTACGGGGATCGGCGATCAACAGGAGCGCAATGGTGTAGAAGGGGAGCAGTGGCACCCGGTAGCGTACCAGGGCGCCCACCACGGGGGTGGTCCAGCCGATCAAAAGGCCCAAAAAGAGACAGAAGGAAACGAAGTACAGAAGCAACGGCAGGTCGATGCGTGCCCATGGCCTTGCCCGGAGGGCCGCCACGGGCAGGAGAACGACCATCACCATGTTTTCCAAGGCGCTGAGCAGGCCGAGCCCGCCCAGGTCCCCGGTGGCGAACGGGGAGAGAAAGGTCATGTACAACGCATGTGGCGCCTGCTGGAGGAAACTGAAAAGCGTCGGTGCCAAGGGTGTCGCGGTGATATAACTGCCAGGGTCGGTGAGGCTCACCACGCCCAGCATGTCCCTTTGCTTCTGCGTGATGAGCATCAATATGTCCGGTCCTCCAGCGACTATTGGAAGACCCAGAACGAGCAGTGCGGCCATGGTATGCGTGGCAGCGAATTTCAAGATCGGATGTCGGCCCCCAGTGCGGCGGCACCACCAGAGCGCGGCCAGGCCCGGGACCATGCAGGCCAACACGTATGACTTCAACACCAGTTGCACCAGCAGGCCGAAGACCAACAGTCCAATGTATTTCCAGCTCAATGGGCCGACTATCAGCTTGAAAGTGCCCATCAGGAAAAGACCTAGACCGAGGAAGAGCAGGGCCTCCTTGATCGGTGCACTGCCCCAGAACAACATGCTGGGCCAAAGAAAGAGGCCCGCCATGAGCGCCCGGTTCATCTCAGGCACGAAACCGATGAACGTCTTGTACAGCGCCACAAGGCCCACGAGCGAGAGGAAACATGCGAACACGGTGTGTACGTGGTACACCCCGAAGGAGAACAGCCGCACCAGCGCACTGTAGCGGATCATGGTGTGCGCATCGTTGTAGTAACCGGTGTCGTACTTGCGGTGCCAGTTGTTCATCACCGCGTAGTAGTGCTCGTTAAAGTGGGCGTTGTCATTTCCGATCCCGAAGAGCATCCGGAAGTAGTCTCCGGGATGGTCGGGCAGGGCGCTGAACAACACGTTCCCGTCATCGAAGAAGCGGTAGATGTCCGCCGTGGAGCGGTCCGGGTAGTGATAGGTATAGATCCACCACAGCGCAGTGCCCACTGCGACCTTCAGCAGGAACAAGGCACAGATGGTGCGTTTCGGGAGGCCGGGAGCCTCGAAAAAGCGCCATCGCCGGATCACGAAAAGGAATGCTGCGACGTAGCCGCATGTGAGCAGAATGCCCGCCATTGTCGCCAAATGTAGCCGGGCCATGGCGCGTTGTGCTGTTCCAGAGGACGCTTTATTGTCGAGGGCTCCGTACTTCCACGTCCATCGTTACGGTTGAATGGCGTCCTTTGCGCCCGGATACCGGCTGTGTCAGCATGACCAGAGAGGAGCTCATCACCATCATCAAGCGAAAACGGAGCCTGCTGTGCGTGGGTCTGGACACGGAACCCCACCTGCTCCCGGAACATTTCCGCAGGCTGCACGATCCCGTGCGCGCCTTCAACCATGCCATCGTGAAGGCCACCAATGACCTCGCCGTGGCCTACAAGCTGAACTTGGCATTTTATGAGGCCAACGGAGCGGCGGGCTGGCGTGATCTGGAGAGCACGGTGGCCTACATCCGGAGCTTGGGTGATTGCCTGATCATCGCGGACGCCAAACGCGGGGACATTGGGAACACCGCCCGCAAATATGCCGAGGCTTTCTTCGATCATTTGGATTTCGACGCCGTCACCGTGGCCCCGTACATGGGCAGCGACAGCATCACCCCATTCCTCGGACGGCCCGGGAAATGGGCGATCGTATTGGCGGTAACCAGCAACGAAGGCGCGTTGGATCTCCAGTTCCTGCCAGTGGAGGACGGGCGTCAGCGCCTGTTCGAGCGGGTGATGGAACGCGCCGGCGAATTGGGCGGTGCGAACGAGCTCATGTTCGTGGTGGGCGCAACCCGGACGGAGGTCCTGCGGGAGGCACGAGCAATAGCCCCGGACCACTTCTTCTTAGTGCCCGGCGTTGGGGCGCAAGGCGGGAACCTCGCGGAAGTTCTCCGGGAAGGGATCACGAAGGACGGTGGTCTGTTGATCAACAGCTCCCGTGGTATCTTGTATGCGGGCAAGGAGGAAGAGGCCATCCCCAAGGCCCGGGAGGCCGCGGCGGTGTTGCAACTGACGATGGAGGCGGCGTTGCGTTCACGCGGCGTGATCGGTTGAATCCGGCTCGCAAGGTTTCTTTCATCACTCGATCCGGGTATATCCGTGTTCATCCGTAGTTGAAATTCAGGGACGGATGCGGATCGGAGGGGCGTAGCGCTATCTTATCGGCGGTTGATCGCCAAAATCGCCGTCATGGAGAGCCTTTCGTATCGTTCCGGGGATGCCTTTCCGATGCCGTCCAGCGAGGCGGATATCCTACTGGACCCGGCATTCCCCTATGGCGAAGATCTGTTGCAGCACATCTGGGAAGCCGGGCTTTACGATGGGGAAGACCTGCGCACTGCGGACGGGGAATCCTTGGAGGTGTTGAAGGCCGGACGGATCCAAGGCAACAGCGGCCCGGACCTGCAGGACGCTTTGGTGCGGATCGGCGAGCAGATCTGGGCGGGCAACGTGGAGGTGCATTTGCGCTCCAGCGAGTGGAACGCCCACGGGCACCAGCACGACCCAGCGTACAACAACGTGGTGTTGCATGCGGTCTACCTCCATGATGGGGACGTGCGCACGGAAGTGGGGAGGGAGCCGCCCACAGTGGAGCTGCGTTCGCGCATCAGTGAGCGGATCATCCGGCTGCATCATGCCCTGATGACCGCTAATGGCCCGGTGCCTTGCGCCTCCCGTTTGCCGAGCGTGGACAAGGGCCGCATCGGTATTTGGCTGGAGCGGCTGCTGGTGGAGCGCTTGGAGCGCAAGACTATGGAGGTGGAGGCACTCTATCGCCAGTTGGGCAACGACCCTGCGGAGACATTTCACCACATGCTGCTGCGCGGGCTGGGCGCGAATGTGAACGCAGAGCCTTTCGGGATGCTCGCACATGCCTTGCCATTGAAGCTCTTGCTGAAATACCGTGACGACCGCGTCCGGACGGAGGCGCTGCTCTTCGGGCAGGCCGGGATGCTCGCCGGGGAATTCACGGATGCACATCCTCGGCGTTTGCAGGAGGAGCATGCCCTGTTGGTTGGATTGCACGGTTTGACCCCGGCGCCCTCGGTGGCTTGGAAATTCGGTCGGATACGACCGGCGAACTTCCCTTCTCTGCGGATCGCGCAATGGGCCGCATTCACTACGTGCTCCGCCGATGCCCATGGTCAGTTGTTGGAACAGGACATCCCCGGCCCGCTCCGTGCCCTCCTGGAAGTGGAGGCCGACGGATATTGGCAGGAACACTACCGCTTCGATCAAGCCTCGGCACCACGGCCCAAACGCCTGGGCCGGTCCACTGCGGATGGCCTCATCATCAACTGCATCGTTCCCTACCTCTTCGCCATGGGGCGCATCCGTGGTCATCAGCCATGGATCGACCGTGCGTTGGGGCTGATGGAGCAGCTTCCGGTGGAGCGGAACAGCATCGTGGACATGTGGGCCGACTTGGGGGTACAAGCGGGAAATGCGGCACAGGGACAGGCCCTGATCGAGCTGAAGAAGCGCTATTGCGCGGAGCGGAAATGCCTTTCCTGTGCCATCGGAGCACAGTTGCACAAGCTGAGCGGTATCGATGCCAGGAAGTGTTGATCACTCCAAAAAAAACCACCGAGCAGCAAGCACCTGCCTAACTTGCGGCTTTATATGGCCGCGCCCGGCCCGATTAAGACCATGATCGACCGCATCAAGACTTTTTTTGAACGCTACGCTTTTGGCGTGTGTGAATGGTGGGCGCATAAGCTCAACATCAAGACGGAACAAGTGCGGCTCAGCTTCATCTATCTCAGCTTCGTCACGGCTGGCCTCAACGTGGTGGCCTATCTGGTGATGGCCTTCGTGCTTGAGCACAAGGAACGGATCAAGCGGCCTTTCGCCAAGCGGAGCACGGTGTGGGAGTTGTGAGCGGCCCGGCCCGATGACGAACAACGATATCCTCAAAAAACTGCGCGTGGCCTTGAAGCTGCGCGACACCGACATCGTGAAGATCATGGCCTTGGTGGATTTCCACATGACCACTTCCGAACTGGGCGCGTTCTTCCGCACGGAAGACCATCCCAAGTACATGGAGGCTGGCGATCAAGTGCTTCGGAATTTCCTCAATGGCTTGGTGATCCATCTGCGTGGGCCGATGCCGGAGAAGAAGAAGGTTTAGCTAACCCAGTTCATACAACCTCATTCACATGATCCGCTTAGCTTCGCCACATGAGGCTACTGATCACCGGAAGCAATGGCCTGCTGGGGCAAAAGCTCATTTCAGCACTGCGGAACGACCCCGATGTGGAGTTGCTCGCCACCTCGCGTGGTACCGACCGGACTTCGGTCCCATTAGGTGATCGCTACCGGGCATTGGATATTACGGACCCGGAGCAGGTGGACGCGGTTTTCGATGAGTTCCGGCCCGAGGTCGTGATCCACTCCGCCGCCATGACCAATGTGGACGCCTGTGAGCTTGACCCGGAAGCGTGCCGCCTACAGAATGTCATCGCCACAGAACACTTGGTGCGCGCGGCCAAGCGACATGGCGCCCATTTCATCTTCCTCAGCACGGACTTCATTTTCGATGGTGATAACGGGCCTTATAGCGAGGAAGATGAAGCTGCACCGCTGAGCATCTACGGTCAAAGCAAGTTGGACGGCGAGCGCATCGTGCAGGAAGCGGGGTTGGAACGTTGGGCCATTGCACGGACCATCATCCTCTACGGCATCGCCGAAGGATTGAGCCGCAGTAATGTGGTGCTCTGGGCGAAGGGCGCGTTGGAGAAGGGCGAACCCATCAAGGTGGTGGACGACCAATGGCGCATGCCCACCTTGGCCGAGGACCTTGCGGACGGCTGCATCCGCATCGCAAAGCGACATTCTACGGGGATCTATCACCTCAGCGGCCCGGACGGGATGAGCATACTGGAACTCGTGCAGCGCACCGGGACCTTCTTCGGCCTGGACACAGGTGTGATGACCCCGATAAAGAGCGATTGCTTGGGCCAACCCGCCAAACGGCCACCCGTCACCGGCTTCATCTTGGACAAGGCCCGCCGTGACCTCGGTTACGCTCCGCACGGCTTCGAGGCGGGGCTGGCCGTCCTACGTGATCAACTCGGTCAATAAGAGGATCACTATGGCACGTCGTCGCAGGGCCCGGCCATGGAGGGAGGAACTGAAGGACCTCTTCGCCATGCACCGTGGCGAGCGTCGGGCCTTTGCCGTCCTGCTTTTGCTGTGCTTGATCGGTGCGGCCTGGGTTACTTGGGAGCAATGGTTGCGACCACGGACTCTGGCTGATAAAGACCAACTGGAAGTGGCCTGGTGGGAGATGCAGGACAGCACCTCGGCCGGCAAAGCTCTCGCGGGAAAGTCATTTGACGACATCCATCTCTTCAAGTTCGACCCGAACGGCTTGCCCGTTGAGCAATGGACGGAATTGGGCCTCAGCGAAAAGCAGGCCGGTGCCATCCATCGCTACGAGGAGCGCGGCGGAAAATTCCGGACGAAGAAGGATGTGGCCAAGATGCGTGTTGTGGACCCGGAGCTCTACGCGCAATGGGAGCCCTTCATCCTGCTTCCCGACTCCCTCCCACGGAAGGAATGGAAAACATACGCCAAACAGGACCGCTGGCCGAGGGACAGCTCGCGTTGGGGATCCCGCGACCAAAAGCCCTTCTCTGGCCGGGAAAATGCGACGCCCATAGAACTGAACGGCGCGGATTCGGCGACGTTGGTGACCATACGCGGCATCGGTCCGTCCTTCGCGCGGGGCATCATCAAGTACCGTGATCGGTTAGGTGGCTTCGTCAGCTTGGACCAGCTCAGTGAGGTGTACATCCTGCGCGACAAGCCGGACGCGGTGGAGCGCATCAAGCCCAAGTTGACACTGGACCCGGCTTTGGTCAAGTACTTCCCCCTGAACACCTGCACCGCGGAAGACCTCGGCCCACATCCCTATTGCGGTTGGAAGGTCGCCAAGGCGCTCATCGCCTACCGGGATCACCATGGACCGTTCCCCGATGTGGCCGCGATCTCCAATTGCGTGCTGGTGACAGACAGCATCCGGATGCGGTTGTCGCCATACCTCACGGTAGGCCCATGAGCGTTGACGTCATTCCGGTCCGCCTGCCGCTATGAATGTCAGTATCTGCGGCTATCTGCGTCATCTGCGGTTTTTTGGATGGGGCATTTCTCTGCGGCAAAAGCGATGTGCGGCTCGCAGTGAATTCCATCCATGAACGGGATCGGTTTATTTTGCGGCCCCGTCCGGCATTCACGCTTCCATTAAAATCCGTCGGCGGGGAACGACCCCACATGGAATTCAGCACCACAGAGAACCGGCAGATGATCGCTCAGGCCGTGCGCGACGGGAAGCTCAACGGCGCGACTGCGGAGCCAACCAAGGCAACCAAGGACCTCCAGACGGTCGTCCAAACCTGCCAAGAGGTCGTGCAAAAGTAGCTCGCAACCCCCGTAAAAGTCACAGGTTAACCTGTGACTTTTACGCTTTGCGGGGGAGATCATCCGGGTCAAGCGCCAAAGTCACAAGTTTACTTGTGACTTTTCACCAACGGTGAGTT
>Ga0209477_1002094_pt1 | contig 11760 bp, 10 predicted proteins | sample KloWWTupernatant_FD_187180 | JGI IMG/M metagenome (GOLD analysis project Ga0209477, IMG submission 187180) | Active sludge microbial communities from Klosterneuburg, Austria, studying microevolution and ecology of nitrifiers - Klosterneuburg... | ecosystem: Engineered > WWTP > Aerobic digester >...
CGAGGCGCACTGACTCTGGCCGACTGACTCTGGCCGACTGACTCTGGCCGACTGACTCTGGCCGACTGACTCTGGCCGACTGACCTCGCCGACTGATCCACCCTTGCCCGGCATGGCCGGGCCACGCCAATCCCCGTGGCGCGCGTCGTCGGCTTTCTCAGCCCGCGCCGAAGTCACGGGGATTGGCGTTTCATGTGAAGACCGACCGGCAGCCGATGAAGCCCTGCGTCCAAGGGGCCGGGTCTCTAAGCCGCCCTGCCCGTCCGCATGAACACCACCTTGACGTCGCGCGGCGGTGCGTAATAGGGCGCCGACGTGACCAGCAGGTCGGCGCCGGCCGCAACGTAGGCGGCTGCGTTGGCGGCGTGCACACCGCCGGTCGCGGCAAGCTTCACCTGCATACATTCAGCATCGACCAGACGACGGCACGCCTGCACCTGCTCGGGCAGAAATTTTTCGAGTTGCAGCACGTCCGCGCCGGCACGTGCCCACAGCATAGCCTCAGCCTCGTCCGCGACTTCGACGACGATCTTTTTTTCCGGCTCCAGCCGCTTCAGTCGGGCGATGCTCTGCGCCGGCTCTTCGTCGACAAACAGCCTGTGCTCCTGAAAGATCAGCAGGCTCTCGGACAGCCCCAGCCGGTGCAGCCTCGCACCGCCCGCCCTGACGGCCTTGGCCGAGAGGGCCCGGGTGCCGGGTACGCTCTTGCGCGTGCAGGCGACCGGCACGCCGGCTGCCGCAGCAACGATCGCGGCCGCAGCGGTCGCGATGCCGCCGGACCACTCCATCATCACCTGCGCCGTCTTGTACACCCGATGCAGTGCCGACGCGGTGCCCGTCACCTCGAGCAAGGCCGTGCCCGGCTCGACCACACTGCCACTCGGGCACAGGACCGTGGGCGAGGCACCCGCCAGCACGAACAGACGCGCGGCCTCCTCCACCGCGCACACGTTCATCCCGAAACGGGCACGAAAGCTCGCCACCGCTTCATGCTTGCCGATGCCCAGCGCATCGGTCGTCAGGTCACCATACGGAAGGTCCTCGCCGAGCAGGCGGGCAAGCTCATGGTCGGGCAGGCAGCTTGTGTCGTTCATGGCGTGGGAAAAAATCATTCGAAACGCTCCATTGCTTAATGTGATTGCTGTGGCAGGCCCACCGTAGGCTCGACGACCGCCGCCCCGGGCCAGCGCAGGCGGGCAGTCACGACCAGCTCGGGCCGGACCACGACGATGGCCTGGCGGTGGCGGGCGGCTTCGATGGCGGTAAAACCCGCGCTCAGGCCGCCCTGCCCATGGAATTCAAGGGGCCCCAGTTCGTCGATCACGAGCAGATCACTCGCCGCGGCGGCCTGCAGCACCTGATTGCCCCAATCCAGCGCCGCCGGATCGAAGTGCCAGCCCAGCCCGGCGGTTCCGGGCGCATCCGCGCGGGCGCGCTCGGCCAGCCGTCGGGTTTCGCCGCTGGCCAGGTCGGTGAGGTCGATAGCGGTCTTGCCCCCCTCTGCAAAGACCGCAGGCGAGAGAAGGCCGGCAACGACGAGCCCGGCACCGCGCGCGGCCTCGACGAGTGCCCGGCAAAAACGTGTCTTGCCGACTCCGCGCCCACCCGACACGATCACGATCCGCTGAGCCCGAAGGTGTTGCAAGCCGAGCACATCGAACGGCAGTGGACCCGCCCGCATCATGCTGCGCGCACGCCGAAGGCACCCAGGCCAGCAGCAACGAGGTGCTCGTCGGCGCCGTACAAATCAGCCAGCGTGGAGGCATCGACGATGTCCCGCCCGCCCTGACGGATGATGCGCCCGGCCTTGAGGAAAGCAATCCGGTCGGCCACGCGCAAGGCGTGCTCGGGCTGGTGGGTCGACATCAGGACGGCGATTCCCCGGGCACTGAGCACGGCAATCTGTTCGAGCACCCGCAACTGGTTGCCGAAGTCGAGACTGGCGGTCGGTTCATCCAGGATCAGAACCTGCGCCTCCTGTGCCAGCGCACGCGCCAACAGCGCCAGCTGGCGCTCGCCGCCCGACACTTCCATGCACGACCGTCCGGCCAGGTGCGCGATGCCGAGGGTCTCCAGGGCCTGGTGGGCAATCTGGCGGTCGCGGGCGGAGGGCTGGGCAAAGCGCCCGATGTGCCCGACCCGCCCCATCAGCACCAGTTCTTCGACGACAAAGGCGAAAGGCAGCATCTGGGTCTGCGGCACGTAGGCAAGCAGGCGCGCCAGGTCCTTGCGCGACCATTCAGGCAGGGGCCTGCCGCCCACCCGCACCGTGCCCTGCAGCGCGGGCAGCAGGCCGAGCAGGGTGCGAAACAGGGTAGTCTTGCCACTGCCATTGGGGCCGAGCAGGCAGAACACTTCGCCGGCGCGGATCTGCAGCTCGATGCCGTCCCCGATCCGGCGCTGACGGTGGCCGATGGCCAGGGCAAGCGTCTCCAGCACGGGCTTGTCATCCTGCCCCGCCGCGCTAGCCAGAATCGCAGCGGAAAGCATGCCGGGTCGAGCGTTCATCATCTTTCTCCCGCAATGGAGGTGTCGTGCCGGGGCATCGTCATGATCTCATGCACCGGAATTCAGGCGGATCGCCCGCTTCTCGCCAGTAGCCAAAGAAACACCGGTGCGCCGACGATGGCAGTGAGGATGCCAAGCGGAAGCTCGACAGGGGCAATCGAGCGCGCCAGCGTGTCGGCGGCGACCAGAAAGCCTGCACCGAGCAACCCGGTTGCCGGCAACAGGCGCGAGAACTCCGGGCCGACGAGCAGCCGTGCGGAGTGGGGAATGACCAGACCGATCCAGCCGACGATGCCGGCGATGGACACGGCGGCAGCCGTTACCAGCGTGGCAGAGGCAACCAGCACCAGGCGCAGGCGGGCCACGTTGATGCCCATGGCCTGCGCCTCGTCATCGGCCAGCGTCAGCAGGTTGACGCGCCAGCGCAACAGCCACGCCGGCGCCAGCCCACACAGCATCAGCGGCGCGGCAACGGCCAGATCACCCGGGGTGACGGCGCTGAGCCCGCCCAACAGCCAGAAGGTGATCGACGGCAGTTGCACGCTCGGGTCCGCGAGCACCTTGGCGAGCGAGATGCCGGCGGCAAACAGTGTGCCCACCGCCACGCCCGCCAGCACCAGCACCAGCACCGGGTCGTGATGCCTGACCCGGGCCGCCACCGCATACACGCAACCGACGGCCAGCAGGCCACCACCGAAGGCGCAGGCCTGCACCGCGGTCAGCGGCAGGCCAAGCAGGATGGCGATCGCGGCGCCCAGCCCGGCGCCGGCGGACACGCCCAGAATGTCGGGCGACACCAGCGGGTTGCGGAACATGCCCTGATAGGCTGCGCCGGCAACCGACAGCGCCATGCCGACCAGCAAGCCCGCCGCGATGCGCGGCAGGCGAAGGTTCCAGATCACTGTCCCGGCCTCGCCACCGGCTGCCGGCCCCGCCAACAGCGCCGCGATGGCGTCGGTGATGGCAAGCGGATAGGCTCCGAAGACGAGCGCAGCCAGCACCACCACCACCACCAGGCCGGACATCAACAGCACGGCCGCGAGGGCGTGGCGTCGTGACCCGGCGGCGGTCGACATCAGCCCGCTCCCAGGCTGGGTGCCAGTTGCTCGCGCGACGGTGCATGACCATAGAAGACGCGATGGAAATCCTGCGCCCGCTCGATCCAGCCCGTCGCCGGTTCAGCTTCGCGCAGGCGCTGGCCCAGCCAGCTCACCCCGATCAGACGATTGATGCCGGGCGGGCCATCGAGCCAGCCGAAGGGCAGGCTCGGCGCCAGCAACAGGCGGCCGTTGCGCACCGCGGCAATACCCTGCCACGATGCATCCTGCCGTGCCAAGGCAAAAAACTCGGCAGACTGGGTCACGATCGCATCCGGCGCCCAGACCAACAGTTGTTCCAGGGAAACGCGCGCCAGCCCACCCTTGCCGCGGGCGACGTTCGTTGCGCAGGCCGCTTCGATGCACTCGCCGTTGACCGAACCGGGCAAGGGGGTTTCCAGGCCGTCGGCCGCACGCGCAAGGTAGACCCTGGGATTCTCAGGCCTCCGCGCCGGGTCGCAGGCCGGCAGCGCCGCTTGCGCATGGCGGGCGAGCATGTCGCCACGCGCGGGCGCACCCAGCAGCTGGCCTGCATCCCTGAGCTGACGCGCGCTGTCTGCAAGCCGTCCGTCGATCAGCACATAGGGAATGCCGGTCTGCTGGTGCACACGTTCGGCGGCCGACAGGTAGTTCGCGTCGACTGTTCCGGAATCGATGATGAGGTCTGGCGCCAGCGCCACCAGGCGCTCAAGCGGCATGGTGCTGCCACGACCTGCCAGGCGCCCCAGCAGCGGCAGACTGCGATACGCGGGCGCGAGCATGGCAAGCGCCTCGGCAGACAAGGCCCACGGCCAACCGAGGAGTTTGTCGGGCGCCACCGCATGGACCAGCACGGCGGCCGGGGCGCCAGCGGCGAACACGCGCCGCACGGCATCCGGCTGCGGCAGGCGACCAAAGACATGCACCCCGGGCAGGCGCGCATCGGCCGCAGACACGGACAGCCAGGGCATGCAGGCTGCCAGGGCAAGGAATTCCCGACGTTTCATCGCTCCCACTCGATCGCTCTCACGACACCCGCTTGTGCCTGCAGTGCTCCGACGGACTTCTGCGACAGATCAGGTGTGCTCATGATCCGGCCTCAGAAGCGGTATTCGGCGTTGGCGAACCAGCTGCGCCCGGGGCTCGGAAACCCATCCGCCAGCGCGTAGTTCCTGTCTGCCAGATTGCTGACCCCGGCCTCAAGCGAGATGTCCTTGCGCAGCATGTAGGCGGCCTTCAGGTTGAGCGTGGTGAAACCCGACAGGCGAACGGTGTTGGAGGCCCAGCGGGCGCTGTCGTGCTCGGCAAAGGCCACGACTTCCCAGCCCGCTGCGGGGCGGATCAGGGCATGAGCGAGGAGCTTGTGGCGGGGTACGTCGGTGAGGCGTGTCGCTGAATCACTGCGGTTGTCGAGATCGATGAAAGTGTAGTTGCCACCGACTTCGAGCCATGTGCTCAGAGCCTGGCTGAGGCCGAGTTCGATACCGGACGCACGCACCTTGCCCACGTTCTGCATCTGCGAGCGGGTGCCCGAGACATTGGCGACGGACTGGATCTTGTCGGTGATGTCGCTGAAGAAGACCGCCAGTTCGGCTTTGCCACCCGCCCACGGGCTGCCTTGATAGCCCATCTCGTAGTTCATCGACTGCTCGGCACGCAGGGCCGGGCTCTCGATGTAAGTGCCCAGGCGCTGCGAGTACCGATCCTTGAGCGTCGGCAGGCGTGACTTGCGAGCGACCGTCAGGTACAGCCGGGCATCCGCGGACCAGTCATGAAACAGCCCGGCCTGCACGTCAGTGGCGCTTTGATTGTCTGGCAAACTGTAAGGGTTGCCGATGCTGAACACCCGATTCGGCCGCAGTTCGTGGCGGGCGGCACCCAGCGACAGCAACCATGCAGGGGCGAACTGAATGTTGTCTTCGACCGCGAAGGAGACCAGGGCATCCTCGAACTGGGTGCTGGTGCGCCCATTGGCGTCAAGCTCGGTGTGCTTGTCGGTCTTGTAGTGGCCAACCAGGCGCAGCGTATGCGCGTCGAAGCGGGCCGACTCGAGTTCGATGGCGGCGCCGTTGGAACGATCTTCGTAGATGCTGCGCCCGGTGCTGACACTGCCGCGTCCGCTCGTGCGCAGGCTGGTGTAACCGCCGTCGGTGTAGGAGTTCACCTCGTTGTCGAAGCGGTCGTGGTAGAGCCTGAACTTGAGCGTTTCCGCCCCTCCCAGCGCCGTCCGAGAGACGAAGTAGAGGCTCTCCTTGTCCCAGTAGGGCCATTTCCAGTAGCGCACAGCAGCCGGATCAGTTGACGGAGGCTGCCCCTTCTGGCCGTCCTGACGGTAGTAGCTGAGGGCGTATTCGTCACTCGCGTTGGGGGTCAGTGCGAGCTTCAGTGAGGCCTTGTTGTCCTTGCGGAAGGCATTGTCGCGCTTGCCCCCGCCCTCGGTCGCAGTCGGTGTGAAATCGGACGACAGTGGGAAACCATCGCTTTGCAGGTGAGACGCCCCTGCCTGCAGATACCACAAACCCTGGTTGGTGCCGGCATTGGCCGCCACCTTGCGTTCCTGCCCGGACGCGAAGCCGGCCGAGACCTCGCCCTCGAAGGCCTTGACCGGCCTGCGCGAGATCAGGTTGATCGCACCGCCCAGCGTGTTGGCACCATAGACCACCGAGCTGAACCCTTTGGCCACCTGGATCGCCGCCAGATCGGCGGTGGTGAAGCGGCCGAAATCAACGTATCCGTCGTAGGGCACATAGACCGGGATGCCGTCGATGAACAGCGGTACCTGACGCGCGTCAAAGCCACGCACCGCGATCATCTTTTCGTTGCGCGAGTTGGCGGACAGGCTGACACCGGACAGCAGGTTGAGTGCTTCGCCGATGTCGTCGCGATTGAAGCGACGAATCTCCTCACGCTCGATGACGGAACCCACCTGGACGTCGCCCATTTCGCCCGCCTGGGCATGGTCGCCAATCACGGTAACCGTACCCAGCGTGAACGCACCCGCCGCAACGCGCTCCTGAGCGAACGCGACCGGCGCAGCGATGACAGACGCCACCAACACCGCAACAAGACGGCGGCGACTGTTGCGGCCAGGCAGGCAAGGTTTCCGGTTGATCATGACTTCACTTCCTTCTTTTTCAATATCTTTATGTATATAGCGAAAGGCAAAAAAAACCCGTCTCGCCTCTCCTCATCCACCTGACCAAACATGGCAGAACCGGTCTGCAGATTCAGCTAAGCCCAATGCAACTCAGGCTACCGAACCCCACGACTCGATACCGTTTTGTTCAAGACACGGTAGAAACAGGCGGCATAATAATATAGAAAGGTATATCAATAAACCGAAGCGAAAAAATGCGCAGTGTCGTCACACGCCCTCCCAGTACCCTGGCCGGTTGTAGATCGCCTTCAGATAATCGATGAAATGCCGCACCTTGGCAGGCAGGTAACGCTGCTGCGGATACACCGCCTGGATGTCGTAGCTGGGCGCGGCAAAATCGTCCAGCACCGTTACCAGTTCGCCGCGCCGGAGTTCGGCCTGGATCTCCCAGGTTGAGCGCCAGCCCACACCCAGCCCCTGCTTGACCCAGCCGAACAGCAACTCGCCGTCGTTGCAGGCCAGATCGCCATCGACGCGCACGGCGAACAGCTTGCCGTCGCGTACGAAGCTCCAGCCGCGCTGCTGACCGCCGGCAAGATTGAAGGCCAGGCAGTTGTGGCGCGCAAGGTCTTCGGGTTGGCGCGGCACGCCATTGCACTCGAAATAGTCCGGCGTGCCGCACACCACCCGACGATTCGGGTAGAGGCGCACCGATACGTAGTTGGGATCAGTGACCTCGCCGATCCTGATCGACATGTCGTAGCCCTCACGCACCAGGTCGACCACACTGTCAGTGAAATTGAAGGACATCTTCAGCGCGGGGTGCAAGGCCCGAAAATCCGGCGCGTGCGGCGCGACGTGGCGCCTGCCGAAGGCCGCCGGCGCCGACACCACCAGGTGCCCGCGCACCACCTTGCGGCCGGCGCTGATGCCGCGCTCGATCTCGTCGAACTCGCTCAACAACTGGCGACACTGCTCCAGGAACTGCTCGCCGAGATCGGTCAGGGTCAGGCCGCGCGTGGAACGGTGCATCAACCTCACGCCGAGGCGTTTTTCCAGACCATCGAGGCGGCGCCCCATGATGACAGGCGTCACGCCCTCAACCAGGGCGGCGGCGGCAAAGGTCCCCTTCTCGGCGACCAGGGCAAAGCTGCGGATTTCGGTGTGGCGATCCATGGCATTCCATACCTGAAGTATCGACAGAAGTGATTTATACACCCATTCACACCCCGCTTTGAGCGGCCTATCCTGCACCCATCGGATTCATACGACATCCCCAGGAGGAGACAGCAGATGGCCCGCATGAGAGCAATCGATGCCGCAGCAGCGGTGATGCGCAAGGAAGGCGTGACGACGGTGTTCGGCGTGCCCGGCGCCGCGATCAACCCGCTTTACTCGGCAATGAAGAAAGACGGTGGTTTTCACCATGTGCTCGGCCGCCACGTTGAGGGTGCCTCGCACATGGCCGAGGGCTATACCCGGGCCAGGGCCGGCAACATCGGCGTGTGCATCGGCACCTCGGGCCCGGCCGGCACCGACATGATCACCGGCCTGTACTCGGCATCGGCTGACTCCATCCCGATCCTGTGCATTACCGGCCAAGCGCCGCGTGCCCGGCTGTACAAGGAAGACTTCCAGGCCGTCGATATCGAGTCGATCGCCAAGCCGGTGACCAAGTGGGCGGTGACGGTGCGCGAACCGGCGCTGGTGCCGCGCGTGTTCCAGCAGGCTTTCCACATCATGCGCTCGGGCCGCCCCGGTCCGGTGCTGATCGATCTGCCCTTCGACGTGCAGATGGCCGAGATCGAGTTCGACCTCGACACCTACGAGCCGCTGCCCGCCTACAAGCCCGCGGCGACCCGAGCGCAGGCTGAAAAGGCGATGTCGATGCTCAACGCCGCCGAGCGTCCGCTGATCGTGGCGGGCGGTGGCGTGTTCAACGCCGACGCTGCCGACCGCCTGCAGGAATTCGCCGAGCTGACCGGCGTGCCGGTGATCCCGACCCTGATGGGCTGGGGCTGCATCCCCGACGACCATCCCTTGATGGCCGGCATGGTCGGCCTGCAGACTTCGCACCGCTACGGCAACGCGACGATGCTGGCGTCCGACTTCGTGTTCGGCATCGGCAACCGCTGGGCCAACCGCCACACCGGCTCGGTCGAGGTCTACACCGAGGGTCGCAAGTTCGTGCATATCGACATCGAACCGACCCAGATCGGCCGCGTGTTCTGCCCCGACTTTGGCATTGTGTCGGACGCTGGCGCAGCACTCGATCGCCTGCTGGAAGTGGCGCGCGAAATGAAGGCGGCCGGCCAGCTTGCCGACCGCAGCGCCTGGGTGGCGGAATGTCAGCAGCGCAAGCGCAGCCTGCAGCGCAAGACGCACTTCGACGAAGTGCCGATGAAGCCGCAACGGGTGTACCAGGAGATGAACCAGGCCTTCGGCAAGGACACCTGCTACGTCAGCACGATCGGCCTGTCGCAGATCGCCGCTGCACAATTCCTGCATGTCTACAAGCCGCGTCACTGGATCAACTGCGGTCAGGCGGGCCCGCTCGGATGGACGATTCCGGCCGCGCTGGGCGTCGTTGCCGCCGATCCGGCGCGCAAGGTCGTGGCCATCTCGGGCGACTATGACTTCCAGTTCATGATCGAGGAGCTGGCGGTGGGCGCACAGTTCAAGCTCCCCTACATCCACGTGCTGGTGAACAATGCCTATCTCGGCCTGATTCGCCAGTCGCAGCGCGGCTTCGACATGGACTTCTGCGTGCAGCTGGCGTTCGACAACATCAACGCCCCCGAGACCGAGGGCTATGGCGTCGATCACGTCGCCGTGGTCGAGGGCCTGGGCTGCAAGGCGATCCGTGTGCGCACGGCAGAGGAGATCCAGCCGGCCTTTGCCCAGGCAAAGAAGTGGATGGAAGAATTCCGCGTGCCGGTGGTGGTCGAGATCATTCTTGAGCGCGTCACCAACATTTCGATGGGCACCGAAATCAACGCCATCAACGAGTTCGAAGAGCTTGCCGAAAGGGGCGAGGACGCCCCCACCGCGATCTCGATGCTCGACTGAGCCCGCCTGCGGCGGAGCGGGTACGCGCACACTGCACTGCGTGACCCGCCCGCCGGCAACCGACAACCGGAGATGAGCCAATGCCCAAGTTCAACGCCAACCTGACCATGCTGTTCAACGAAGTGCCCTTCCTCGACCGCTTCCAGGCGGCCGCGGAAGCCGGCTTCAAGGGCGTGGAGTTCCTGTTTCCCTACGCCTTCGACAAGAACGAGATCGTCGAGCGGCTCGAAAAGCACGGCCTGGCGCAGGTGCTGCACAACCTGCCGGCAGGCAACTGGGAGGGCGGCGAGCGCGGCATCGCCTGCCATCCGGACCGCATCGGCGAGTTCCAGGACGGCGTCGGTCGCGCGATCGACTACGCCACCGCGCTCGGCTGCAAGCAGATCAACTGTCTCGCCGGCATTGCGCCGGCCGGGGTTGATGCCGACACCCTGCGCAAGACCCTGGTCGACAACCTGCGCTTCGCCGCCGGCAAGCTCGAGGACGCCGGCATCCGCCTGCTGGTCGAGCCGATCAACACTTTCGACATTCCGGGCTTTTACCTGAACGGCACCGCTCAGGCGATTGCGCTGATCGACGAAGTGGGTTCGGACAACCTGTTCCTGCAGCACGACATCTATCACATGCAGCGCATGGAAGGCGAACTGGCCAACACCATCGCCAAACATCTGTCACGCATCGCACACATGCAGATCGCCGACAACCCGGGTCGCAATGAACCGGGCAGCGGCGAGATCAACTACGCCTGGCTGTTCCGCTTCATCGACCAGCTCGGCTACGACGGCTGGATCGGCTGCGAGTACAAGCCGGCCGCAGGCACCCGCGAAGGGCTGGGCTGGATCAAGGCGCTGGCAGGCTGAACCCCGCCGCGCACGCACACCACTGAATTCAAGGAGACAAAAAAATGGCTAACATCGGATTCATCGGCCTCGGCATCATGGGCGCCCCCATGGCGGGCCACCTGTTGAAAGCGGGCCACAGCCTGTTCACCTTCACCCACGGCGACACCCCGACAGCCTTGGTTGAAGCCGGCGCCCAGCCCTGCGCCAACGGCGCCGAAGTGGCGCGCAAGGCCGACATCATCATCACCATGGTGCCGGACACGCCGCACGTCGAAGACGCGCTGTTCAACCCCGAGGGGGTTGCGGCCGGTCTGTCGAAGGGCAAGATCGTCGTCGACATGAGCTCGATCTCGCCGGTCGCCACCAAGGAGTTCGCCAAGCGCATCAACGCGCTCGGCTGCGAGTACCTCGACGCCCCGGTCTCGGGCGGTGAAGTCGGCGCCAAGGCCGCCAGCCTGACCATCATGATCGGCGGCAGCGAGGACAGCTTCGAGAAGGTCAAGCCGCTGTTCGAGCTGATGGGCAAGAACATCACCCTGGTCGGCGGCAACGGCGACGGCCAGATCACCAAAGTGGCCAACCAGATCATCGTCGCCCTGAACATCGAGGCCGTGGGCGAAGCCCTGCTGCTGGCGGCCAAGGCCGGTGCCGACCCGGCCAAGGTGCGTCAGGCACTGATGGGCGGCTTCGCCAACTCACGCATCCTCGAAGTCCACGGCGAGCGCATGGTCAAGCGCAGCTTCGACCCGGGCTTCCGCATCGAACTGCACCAGAAGGACCTGAACCTGGCCCTGACCACCGCTCGCCAGCTCGGCGTGTCGCTGCCCAACACCGCCGCCGCGCAAGAGCTGTTCAACAGCTGCGCCGCACATGGCGGCAGCAAGTGGGACCACTCGGCCATGGTGCGCGCGCTGGAAAAGATGGCCAACTTCGAGATCGGCCAGTAAGTCAGCGCTTCGCCTGCGGCGCCCGTGCGTGCCGCTTGTTTCAACGCCACCCAGGCCGACGCAGATCGGCCGGCACCGGGCGGGTCGTGCTCTCCCCTCGACCCGCCCACCTACACCGTCTGGAGACCACGATGCGCCACCTTGCGATCGATGTCGGTTCGTTTCACTTTGTCGCCCGCCTCGAAGAAGCTGCCGCGCCCAAGACCTGCGCCGCCTTCTTC
>Ga0209477_1002095_pt1 | contig 11759 bp, 7 predicted proteins | sample KloWWTupernatant_FD_187180 | JGI IMG/M metagenome (GOLD analysis project Ga0209477, IMG submission 187180) | Active sludge microbial communities from Klosterneuburg, Austria, studying microevolution and ecology of nitrifiers - Klosterneuburg... | ecosystem: Engineered > WWTP > Aerobic digester >...
ACGTGCATGCTGGTGCCCTTGAAGCTCACGCTGGAGCCCTGGTGCAGCGTGTTCCACCACTGCACCGAGAAGTAGATGATCGGCAGGTTCACCACGCCGATCAACGCGAGCAGCGCCGCCGCCCGGTCGCCGCGCCGCGGGTCCTCGAAGGCGTTGGCGAGCGCCATGTAGCCGAAGTAGAGGAAGAGCAGCACCAGCTCCGAGGTGAGGCGTGCGTCCCACACCCAGTAGGTGCCCCAGGTGGGCCGGCCCCAGAACGCGCCCGTCCACAGGGCGAGGAAGGTCATGAGCGCGCCCGTGGGGGCGATGGCGCGGGCCATCATCGCCGACAGGCGCGTGTTGAAGACGAGCGACAGCCCGCAGTAGCAGGCCATGATGAAGTACAGGAACATCGACATCCAGGCCGTGGGCACGTGGATGAAGATCACGCGGTAGACCTCGCCCTGCTGCGCGTCCGTCGGGGCCACGAGGAGCCCCAGGTACAGGCCCCAGGCGGCCAGGAGGGCCGCTGCGACGAAGAACCACGGGGCCAGCCGGCCGGCGAGCCCGTAGAAGGTGGAAGGCGAGGAGAAATAGAACCAGTTCATGGGGTTGGCGCGTTCTTGCCGATGCGGGATTGTCGCCCGGCGCGGGGTTCGGCGGTTGCGGGATCGCAAAAAGCCATGGGCGTCTCAGTCCACCGAGATGCGCACGGCCGTGCCGATGGCGAAGGGCAGCCCCACCAGCGAGGCGATGAGCCCGGCCCCCAGGAGCGACAGGTGCGGGGCCGGCGACATCCCCGTGGCCTGGGCCTCCGCGGCGCCGGCGCCGAAGATGAGGACCGGCACGAAGAGCGGCAGGGCCAGCAGGGCCAGCAGCATCCCGCCGCCGCGCGCGCCCAGCGCCAGCGCCGCGCAGGCGCCCCCGAGGAGCGACAGGATCGGCGTGCCGACGAGCAGAGACACCGCCTGGATGCCGAGGGTGTCCGGGGCAAGGCCGTATTGCAGCCCGATCAGGGGCGAAAGCAATGTGAGGGGCAGGCCCGAGACGATCCAGTGCGCCGCCACCTTGCCGGCGGCCCAGCCCAGCGCCGGATGCGGGGAGAGCGTCATCTGCTCGAGCGAGCCGTCGGCGTAGTCCGTGGCGAAGAGCCCCGGCAGGGCGAGGAAGGCCGCCAGCAGCGCCCCCACCCAGATCACCCCGGGCCCGATGCGCGCGAGCAGCTGCGGCTCGGCGCCGATCCCCAGCGGAAAGAGCGAGGCCACGAGGGCGAAGAAGGCGACCGTGAGCACGGCCTCGTCGGGATGGCGCCAGGCGAGCGTCAGGTCGCGCGCCATGGCCCACGAGAAGCCGGCGGAGAAGGACCCCTCGGCTTGCGGGCGGGCGGCGGTGTCCGTCATGGGCTGCGCGCGCCTCAGCCGAGGCGCAACTCGCGAACCACCGCGGAGGGCGGGGCGAGCCGGTGGTGCGTGGCCGCGAGGGCGAGGCCACCGCGGGCGAGGTGGCGGTCGAGGAGCGAGATGAAGAGCTCCTGCCCCGCGTCGTCCAGCGCCGTGAGAGGCTCGTCCAGCACCCAGAGCTCCGCGGGGTCGAGGGCAAGCCGCGCCAGCCCGATGCGGCGCCGTTGCCCGGCCGAGAGGCGGCGCGCCGGGATGCGGCGGCGCTTGTCGAGGCCGACGGCGGCGAGCGCCTCGCGCCGTTCCTCGGCGGTCGTGCGCGCGCCGCGCAGCCGCAGCGAGAAATCGAGGTTCTCCTCGGCCGTGAGGTCATCCTTGAGGGAGGGCAGGTGGCCGGCGTAGGCCATGCCGGCGCGCATGCGCTCGGGATCGACCTGCGCGGGCTGGCCATGCCAGCTGATGATGCCCTCGTCGGGGCGCGTGAGGCCGGTCACGCAGCGCAGCAGCGTGGTCTTGCCGCAGCCGTTGGGGCCGCGCACGCACAGGAGCTCGCCGCCGGCCACCTCGAACGCGATCCCCGAGAAGAGGAGCGCCGGGCCGCGGCGGCACGCGAGGTCGCGCACCTGGAGGACGTCGGGGGCGCCGCTGCGGTGCTTGCCCGTCATCGCCGCCCTAGGGAACGACCCGGTCGATCACGACCGCGACGCCCTGCGCCCCGGGCGCCACGGGCTTGCTGGTGCCGATGAGGTCTCCCGGCTGCACGACGGCGCCGCCGGCCTTCGACACGCGCGCCTCGACCACCACGGAAGGCGTGGTCGAGAGCTGGGCCGTGGGCGTCATGCCCATCGAATCGTCGAGCGCGAAGGCCTTGGGCAGCTCGCCCGCGCCGCCGCGCAGGATGGCTAGCGGGATGCGCGAGCCGGTCTCGGCGCGCGCGTAGATGAAGAGCGTGTCCGTGGCGGCGGTCTTTCCGGCGAGCGCCGGCGCGAGCGTCACGGTGCCGGAGATGCCCTTGCCGGGCGGGCCGGCCTTGGCGGGCGCGGCCGGGGCCGCGACGGGCGGGTGCGACGGCGGCAGCGCGGCTTGCGCGCCGGTGGCGGGGGCGGGGGCGGCGGCCAGCGCCTTGGGCGCGGCGGCCCCGGGCTTCGGCGGCGGCAGCGGCTTGCCCGCGGCGGCAGCGCGGCCGCGCACGTCCTCGATGATCGCGCGCACCTCCGATTCGTCCTCGGAGCCGGGGGCGACCGCCGCCTGCAGCCGCTCCCAGTAGGCGAGCGAACCGGCGAAGTCGCCGCTGTTGAGCGTCGCGGTGCCGGCGAGCGCCAGCGCCTTGGTGTGGCGCGGGTCGGCGGCGAGCGCGCGCTTCACCAGCTCGAAGGGCTCGCCCGCGAGGTTGCGGCCGCGCGAGAGCGCCAGCGCGTCGGCGTAGTCGGCCAGCACGGAGGCGTCCTGCGGGGCGATCTTGGCGAGGTGCGCGTAGGCCTCCAGCGCCTTGGGCATCTTGCCGGTGGCGGCGTAGGAGCGCGCCAGCAGCATCCAGCCCTGCACGTCGTCCGGGCGCTCCTTCATCTTCTGCTCGAGAAGCGTCACCATTTCCTCGATCTGGTGATCGCCGGGCTGCGCGGTGGCGGCGGCCATCACCTTCGGGTCGGTCGCGCCCGGAACCCCCACCCAGAGGTAGAGGCCCACGGCGAGCGCCGGCGCGGCGATCGCGAAGGCGGCGGCGGCGATCCAGGGCTTGCCGGCGGAGGGCGCGGGCGCCTCGGCGGCGACCGCGAGGTCCTCGTCGGCGCGGGCGGCGAGCTCGGCGAGCGCGGCTTCGCGCGCGTCCTTCGGGAGCAGGCCCAGCGCGACGTCGGTCTCGATGTCCTTGCGCTGGCCGCGCAGCACGGCGAGGTTCGCGTCGCGCACGGAGGGGCCGGCGGCGCCGCGGCCACGCAGCAGGGGGACGAGCACGAAGGCGAGCGCCGCCACGATCAGCAGGGCGGCAACGATCCAGAAGGTGAGCATCGGGGAGAAGGCGGGCGGGAGGTCAAGGCGACGGCGGATTATACCGGAGGGGGCGCGGCTCTCCTGTTGCGAACCATCAACGAGCCGATACAATGCGAGCGCGCGCCGCCATCGCGGAAAGCAATGGCGCCGGACGACAAGAACACGACAGCTGGCGGGGAAGGGGGAGCATCCGGTGCGGCACCAGTCGATGCTGGAGTACGCGCGTTTCCGTTGGTTCAAGGTGGCGTTGGCGCTCGCGGTGGCCGCCGGCATCGCCTACCTGTGGCACGACCCGCCGCTCAAGCCCTACGGCGGCACGGCGATGGGCTATGCGCTGGGCACCGTGGGCGCCCTGCTCATCGCCTGGCTCGCCTGGTTCGGCGTGAGGAAGCGCCGCTACGCCTCGCGCATGGGCACCGTGCAGGGCTGGCTCTCCGGCCACGTCTACCTCGGCACGGCGCTGCTCGTCGTGGCCACGCTGCACACGGGCTTCGAGCTGGGCTGGAACGTGCACACGGCCGCCTATGTGCTGATGGTCGCCACCGTCGCGAGCGGGTTCTACGGCGTCTTCGTCTACCTCTCCGTGCCGGGCCTGCTCACCGCCAACCGCGGCGACGAGACGCTCGAGGCGATGCTGCTCAAGGTGGCCGACCTCGACCGCGAGATCCGCGACAAGGCGCTCTCGCTCCCGGACGACATCCTGCGCGAGGTGAACGCCTCGCTGGACGGCTCGCGCCTGGGCGGCAGCTTCGGGCGAATCGTGACGGGCCGCGACCGCGCCTGCCCGACGGCGGCGGCGCTCGCGCGCGTCCCTGAGCTGGGCCGTCGGCTATCCGGCGAGGCCGCCACGGCCAACCACGAGGTGTACACGCTGCTGCTGCAGAAGAGCGAGCTGCTCGCGCGCGCGCGCCGCGACCTGCGCTACAAGGCGAAGCTCGACTTGTGGCTCTACGTGCACGTGCCGCTGGCGGTGGCGCTGCTCGCCGCGCTGGCCGCGCACGTGCTCTCCGTCTTCCTCTACTGGTAGGGCCGCGCGCTTGAAGCTCCTCGTCATCTCGCAGAGCCGCAACCGCGCCGGCCGCACCGTGCAGGTGCGCAAGGAGGTCACGGCCGACTGGATCCGCGTCGGCCGCCACGCCGCCTCGGAGGTCCTGCTCGCGGACCCGCGCATCGCGCTCTCGCAGGGCCTCATCGTCGACCGCAACGGCCCCGTCTACACCGAAGGCGAGATGGGGACGACCACGAGCACCACGCGCAAGGCGGTGCGCTCGGTGCGCCTCGCGCCCGGCAAGGCGATCGACGTGGGGCCCTACCGCATCGCGGGGGTCGCCGCGCCCGCGGGCTACACGGGCGCGATCACGGTGGAGCTGGTGCGCCCCGCGGAGGAATCCGCCCCCGCGTTCCTCGAGCGAGCGCGCCGGGTCACGCTCGCCTCGCTGGGGCTGCCCAAGCGCGGCCTCGCGCTGGCGCTCTTCGCGCTCGTGGCGGTGGCCTTCTTCCTGCTGCCGGCGGGGCGCGTGCTGGACCTGCCGTGGCGCGCGCCGCCGGGCGCCGCCATGGCGAGCGACCGCTTCTGGAACCCCGGCCCGGTCATGCTCGCCCACCAGCCCGTGGGCGAGAAGTGCGAGGCGTGCCACGAGCTCGCGTTCACGCGCGTGCGCGACGTCGCCTGCCTCGAGTGCCACGCGCGCATCGGCCACCACCTCGGGCCCGAGGCGAAGCCCGCGGCCCTTTTCGCCGGCTCGCGCTGCGCGGCGTGCCATCGCGACCACAAGGGGGTGAAGTCCACGCACCGCGACGACGACCGTTTCTGCGTCGAGTGCCACCGCGACGTGAGGAGCCTCGCCAACGGCGCGCAGTCGCAGGACGCGGCCGACTTCGCGAAGAGCCACCCGGCCTTCCGGCTCACGCTGCCGGCGGACAAGGGCGTGCGCCGCGTGCGCCAGGGGGCGGCGCCGGTGCAGGAGAGCTCGAACCTGGTCTTCTCCCACGCCGTGCACCTCGACCCGGCCGGCGTGCGCCACCCGGAAAAGGACAAGGTGAAGCTCGGCTGCGAGGCCTGCCACCACCCCGACGCCTCGCGGCGCGGCTTCGAGCCCGTCACGATGGCGCGGCACTGCCAGGACTGCCATCGCCTCGAGTTCGAGCCGGCCGTCACCGCGCGCCAGGTGCCGCACGGGCGCCCGGCGGAAGCGATGACGGTCGTGGCCGAGTTCTACGCGAACCTCGCGCTGAACGGCGTGCGGGACAGCTTCGAAAAGGCCTTCGGCGTGCCCGGCGAGGGGCTGCTCCGGCGGCCGGGAGAGCCCGGCGAGGCGGCGCGCCGCGCGACGCTCGCGATGGCGGCGAAGAAGGCCGCGCACGTCTCCGAGGAGATCTTCGAGATCCGCCTGTGCCGCACCTGCCACGAGATCCAGCGCAGCGACGGCGACCGCGGCACCGAGTGGAACGTGGCGCAGGTGCGCCTGGGCCACGCGTGGATGCCGGGGGCGCGCTTCGACCACGCGAGCCACGCGCAGTCGCGCTGCTCGTCGTGCCACGACGTGTCGAAATCGAAGCGATCCGCGGACGTGGCCATGCCCGCGATCGAGGGTTGCCGCGAATGCCACGGCGGCGCGCAGCCCGTCGCGGGCAAGGTCACCTCCAACTGCCTCCTGTGCCATGGCTTCCACGATCCCCGGCACCCGTGGGACCCGCAGTTCAAGCCGAAGTCCGCGACGCGCGTGGCCGGCGGGGCGCCCGGTGCGCGCTGAGGCCTGCCGCCTCGCGGCTGCGGCCCTGCTCGCTGTCTCGCTCGCGGGCTGCTCGGGCTCCTCGGGAAGCGCCGGCTCCACGACCTGCGCCGCGGGCTGCAACACGGCGACGGCCTTGCTGTCGGAGGACGACGTGCGCCGCGTCGTCGCGCAGGCGGCGGGCGAGGCGAGCGCGCGCGACGCCCGCGCCACGATCGCCGTGGTCGACCGCGTGGGCAACGTGCTGGCCGTCTTCCGCATGGCCGGCGCGCGCGAGCGCTTCGACCTCGTCTCGGGCCGCGGCGTCGAAGGCGGGCTGGACGGCATCCGCGACACGCTGCCGGCGGCGGCGGCGGCCATCGCCAAGGCGGTGACCGGCGCCTATCTCTCGTCGTCGGGCAACGCGTTTTCCACGCGAACGGCCGGCCAGATCGTGCAGGAGAGCTTCCTGCCCGGCGAGGCGCAGGCGCCTTCGGGGCCGCTCTACGGCGTGCAGTTCTCGCAGCTTTCCTGCTCGGACGTGAACCGCCACGCCTCGCACGGCACGGTCGGCCCCAAGCGCTCGCCGCTGGGGCTCTCGGCCGACCCGGGCGGGCTTCCGCTCTACCGCAACGGCGCGGTGGTGGGCGGAATCGGCGTCATCGCCGACGGCACTTACGGGATCGACCGCGTGATCACCGACGTGGACGACGACCTGGACGAGTTGGTGGCGGTGGCGGGCACGGCCGGCTTCGCGGCGCCGGCGGACATCCGCGCCGAGCGCATCACGGCCGACGGCAAGACCTTCCGCTTCGTCGATTCCGAGTCCCTGCGTTCCGATCCGGCGAACGCGCCGGCGCTCGCCTCGGTTCCCGGCGAGCTCGTGGCGGTGCCGGGCTACGCCGAGGCGGCCGTTCGGGCGGGGGTGGCCTTCGGCACGCCTGCCTCGGGCTATCGCGCGGCCATCGGCACGCTCGCCGCGCTGGGCGCCTTCGCGCTCGTGGATTCGGGCAACGCGGAGCGCTTCCCCGCGCGCGCCGGCACGGGGACCGGAGCGCTCTCCGCCGCGGAGGTCTCGCGCATCCTCGAGGAAGGGCTGCGCATCGCCGGCCGAACGCGCGCGCAGATCCGCCGCCCGCTCGGCTCGGCGGCCGAGGTGAGCGTGACGGTGGTGGATGCCGACGGCAGCATTCTCGGCCTCGCGCGCACGGCCGACGCGCCCGTCTTCGGCACCGACGTCGCGGTGCAGAAGGCGCGCGGCGCGTTGCTCTTCTCGCGGCCCGACGCGTTCGCGCGGCTCCTGGCGCTGCCGCCCGCCGCCTACCTGGTACCCGCGGGAACGGCCTCCGCGCCCGGCGACTGGGCCCGGGGCTTCCGAGATTTCGTGGGCGAGGGCGGCGCGCTCGATGGCGGCACGGCGTGGTCCACGCGCGCCATCGGCAACCTTCACCGGCCGACCTACCCCGATGGCATCGGCGGCACGCCGCCGGGGCCGCTCTCCCATGGGTTCGCGAGCTGGAGCCCGTTCAACGTGGGCTTCCAGCTCGATCTCGTCTACAACCAGGTGGTGCGCGGTGCGCTGGGCGATGGCTCGACGGGCTGCGCGGGGCGCGCGGCGCCGGGCGCGCCCGCGGACGCGGACGACGCCGGCCTCGCGCTCGCGAGAAACGGGATCCAGGTCTTCCCCGGCGGCATTCCGGTCTACCGAGACGGCGCGCTGGTGGGCGCCATCGGCGTCTCGGGCGACGGCGTGGACCAGGACGACATGGTGGCCTTTCTCGGGCTCGCCAACGCCGCGCGGGCCCTGGGCACGGGACTCGCCAACGCAGCCCCGGCGATGCGCGCCGACCGGCTGGCGCCTCGCGGCGCCCGCCTGCGTTTCGTGCAGTGCCCGCAGGCGCCGTTCAACGGCTCGACGGAGCAGGACGCCTGTGCGGGCCTCTGACCGGCGCGCGGCGGGCAAGCTGCGGCTGGCGCTCGCGGTGTCGGCCGCGATGGCCTCGCTGGCCGTGCCCGCGCAGGAAGGGCTCAAGCCGCCGGTGAACGAGGACCAGCCGTTGCCGCCGGCCCGGGATGGCGAGCGCGAGATCGTGCCGCGCCGCCCGGGCTCCTCGAAGCCCCTCGAGTTCTTCCCGCCGCCGGCCGACCCGAGCCAGGTGCCGGGGCCGCTGCCGGGCGCGCCGCGGCCGTCGCTCGCCGTGCCCGACCGCTGGCGGATCATGCAGGCGCTGGGATTCAAGTTCCCGCTCACGGACCCGTACCACCAGAACATCCTGAAAGGCGACCTGCCCATCGGCGACGACCCGTGGTTTCGCGAGCGCTTCCCCGAACTCGCGAAGCGCCTCTCGCCGGACTGGTTCGTGAACCTCGGCGTGGTCTCGGACACGCTCGTCGAGGCGCGGCGCCTGCCCACGCCGGTGGGCGTCCAGGCGACCGGCCGGCCCGGGGCGAACGACCTCTTCGGGCAGGGGCGGCAGTCGACCGTCGCGCAGACGGTGATCGTGTCCTTCGGGCTCATCAAGGGCGACACGACGTTCAAGCCGCCGGACTACGAGTTCCGGTTCGTGCCGGCGTTCACCGTGAACCAGTCGCGCGTGGAGGAGGTGCGGGCGCTGCGGGTCGACCCGCGCGCGGGCACGAAGCGCACCGACGACCACGCGGGCGTGCAGGAGCTCTTCGCCGACGTGCACCTGCGCAACGTGTCGGTGCGCTACGACTTCGACTCCGTGCGCGTGGGCATCCAGCCGTTCATCTCGGACTTCCGCGGCTTCGTCTTCCAGGACGTGCCCCTCGGCGTGCGCCTCTTCGGGACGCGCGACAACAACCGGTGGCAATACAACCTGGCGTGGTTCCGGCGCCTCGAGAAGGACACCAACTCGGGGCTGAACGACGTCGCGGCGCGCTTGCGCCGGGACGACGTGCTCGTCGCCAACGCCTACCGGCAGGACTTCCCCGTTCCAGGCTTCACCACGCAGGCCACGGCGCTGCTCGACGTGAACCGCGAGGGCAAGGGCGCCTACTACAACAACAACGGCTTCCTCGAGCGGCCGGCCTCGCTGGGCGACGAGCGCCCGCGCGACTACACGGTGGGCTACCTGGGCCTGAATGGCGACGGGCACTTCGGGCGCTGGAACCTGCAGGCCTCGGCCTATGCGGCGATCGGGCGCGACGAGCGCCACCCGCTCGCCGGGCGGCCTCAATCGATACGCGCCGCGTTCGCGGCGGCCGAGCTCTCGCGCGACTTCAGCTGGGTGCGGCTGCGCCTGAACGCGCTCGCGGCGAGCGGCGACCGCGACCCCTTCGACGGCAAGGCGACGGGGTTCGACGCCATCCTCGAGAACCCCCAGTACGCCGGCGCCGACACGAGCTTCTGGATCCGCCAGGCTGTCCCGCTCGCGGGCGGCGGCGGCGTGGCGCTCTCGGGGCGCAACGGCGTGCTGCCGAGCCTGCGCTCGTCGAAGGACCAGGGGCAGTCCAACTTCGTGAACCCGGGGCTCCTGCTGCTGGGCGCCGGCGTGGACGCCGACCTCACGCCCGAGCTTCGCGCGAGCGCGAACCTCTCCTACCTGCGCTTCCAGGACACGACCGTGCTGGGGGTGCTGCGCAACCAGGCGCCGCCCTCGCGCGAGATCGGCTGGGACCTCTCGGCTTCCGTGCAGGTCCGCCCCTTCATGAGCCAGAACGTGGTCGTGAACGCCTCGGCCGCCGCACTCCTGCCCGGCCGCGGAATGAAGCAACTCTTCGACGAGGACCGGTGCGGGCCGCAGTACTCGATCCTCGTGAACCTGCTCGTTTCCTACTGACGCCATGACCCGCCGACCGCTCACCCTCCTCGCCGCCGTGGCGCTCGCCGCCGCGGTGCACGCCGCCACCGGCCCCGAGCGCCCCGTGGCGCGCAGCCACGCCACGCACCCGCCCGCGCCGGAGCGCCAGTCCGAGACCGAGGCCGAGGCGAAGAGCGCCGGGTGCGCGAGCTGCCACACGGCCACCGACCGCCACACGATGCACCAGAACCCGGGCGTGGTGCTGGGCTGCACCGATTGCCACGGCGGCGACGCGCAGGTGGCGAAGCCCGCGGGTGCCGCGCCGGCCGACCCGGCGTACCGCGCGGCGCTCGAGCGCGCGCACGTCCTGCCGCGCTACCCGCTGGCGTGGAACTGGCCCGCGAGCGCCAACCCGGAGGGCAGCTACACGCTCCTCAACCGCGAGGCGCCGGAGTACATCCGCTTCGTGAACCCCGGCGACCTGCGGGTGGCGCGCGAGGCCTGCGGCGCCTGCCACCTGCCCATCATCCAGGCCTCCGAGCGCAGCCTCATGTCGACCTCGGCGATGCTGTGGGGCGGGGCGGCCTACAACAACGGGATCCTGCCGTTCAAGCGCTACATCCTCGGCGAGGCCTACACGCGCGAGGGCGTGGGCGCCACGCTCGTGAACCCGGTGCGGCCGACCGACTTCCTCGTGGCCAAGGGGATCCTGCCCAGCGTGACGGCGCTGCCGGCCTGGGAGACGATCCCGCCGGCCGACGTCTTCCGCGTCTTCGAGCGCGGCGGGCGCGTGATCTCCTCGCAGTTCCCGGAGATCGGGCTGCCCAACAACACCGGGCAGCTGCAGCGCCTCGACGAGCCCGGCCGGCCGGACATCCGGCAGTCGAACCGCGGCCCCGGCACCGGCAGCCGGATCGCCGTGCCGGTGATCAACATCACCAAGACGCGCCTGAACGACCCGCACCTCTGGTTCCTCGGCACCAACGAGCAGCCGGGCGACTACCGCTCCTCGGGGTGCACGGCCTGCCACACGCCCTACGCCAACGACCGCGACCCGAAGCACGCGGGCGTCTACGCGAAATACGGGCACACGGGAAAGTCGGTCACGTTGGATCCCACCATCCCCAAGGACCGCTCCGGGCACCCCATCCGCCACGAGTTCACGCGCGCGATTCCCTCCTCGCAGTGCATGGTCTGCCACATGCACCAGCCCAACGTGTTCGTGAACTCGTACTACGGCACGATCATGTGGGATTACGAGGCCGACGCGCCCTTCATGTGGCCGGAAAAGCAGAAGTACCCGACGGACGAGGAAGCGCGGCGCATCCTCGACCGGAACCCGGAGGAGGCCGCCATCCGCGGCAAGTGGGGCGACCCGGAGTTCCTCAAGGAGGTCTCGAGCCTCAACCCGAAGCTCAAGGACACGCAGTTCGCCGACTACCACGGCCACGGCTGGAACTTCCGCGCCGTGTTCAAGCGCGACCGCAAGGGCACGCTCCTCGACAAGGACGGCAAGGCGGTCGCCGACGACGACCCGCAGAAGTTCAGGAAGGCCGTGCACCTCACCTCGATCCACCTCGACGCGGGCTTACACTGCGTGGACTGCCACTTCTCGCAGGACATGCACGGCAACGGCCACCTCTACGGCGAGGTGGCGGCCGCCGTCGAGATCGACTGCCGCGACTGCCACGGCACGGCGACCACCTACCCGACGCTGCGCACCTCGGGGCCGGCGGCGCGCCCCGGCGGGATGGACATGTCGCTCCTGCGCACGCAGGACGGGCGCAAGCGCTTCGAGTGGCGCGACGGCAAGCTCTTCCAGCGCTCGGCGATCCACCCGGACCTCGAGTGGGAGATGTCGCTGGTGAAGGACACGGTGACGCCGGGCAATGCGCACTACAACGAGAAGGCGGCGCGCG
>Ga0209477_1002096_pt1 | contig 11753 bp, 10 predicted proteins | sample KloWWTupernatant_FD_187180 | JGI IMG/M metagenome (GOLD analysis project Ga0209477, IMG submission 187180) | Active sludge microbial communities from Klosterneuburg, Austria, studying microevolution and ecology of nitrifiers - Klosterneuburg... | ecosystem: Engineered > WWTP > Aerobic digester >...
TCGACGGCTGGCTGGTGAAGGTTCGCTATTCCGCGTCGTCGGACCTCGACAGCCTGATGGATGCCGAGGCCTACGGCGAGTTCGTGCAGCAAGGGAAGCACTGACTTGTTCGAGCCGCTCGACACCTTCGTCCGCCGGCATATCGGGTCGAACGACGCGGAGATCGGCGAGATGCTCCAGGCCCTCGGCCTGGGCTCCATCGATGCCCTCGTCGCCGAGACCGTTCCGGCTTCCATCCGCGCCGCGCGGTCGCTCGCGATCGATGCTTCCGGAGAGAACCGCTCGCCCGGCGAGCAGGAGATGCTCGACCGGCTCCAGTCCATCGCGGCGCGCAATCGGCGTTCGCGCTCCTATCTCGGGCTCGGCTACCACGCTACCCTGATGCCCGGAGTGATCCAGCGCAACATCCTGGAGAACCCGGGTTGGTACACCCAGTACACGCCCTATCAGGCAGAGATCGCTCAGGGGCGGCTGGAGGCGCTGCTCAACTTCCAGACCATGATCGCCGACCTGACGGCGCTGCCGATCGCCAACGCCTCGCTGCTCGACGAAGCGACGGCTGCGGCCGAGGCGATGCACATGTGCGCCGCGATTCATCCGCATCTCGAGAAGATCGAGCACCCGGTCTTCTTCGTCGACCGCGCCTGTCATCCGCAGACGATCGCGGTGGTAGAGACCCGGGCGCGCGCCATCGGCATCACGATCGAGACCGGCGACCCGGAACAGGCGGATTTCGCCGCCGGCCGGATTTTCGGCGTGCTGGTGCAGTACCCGACGACCGACGGCCGGATTCTCGACTATGCGCCGCTCGCGGAGCGCGCCCATGCCGGCGACGCCCTCCTGGTGGTCGCCGCCGATCTGCTCGCGCTCGCGCTGCTGCGCGCGCCGGGCGAGTTCGGCGCCGATATCGCCGTCGGGTCGACCCAGCGTTTCGGCCTGCCGATGGGTTACGGCGGTCCGCACGCCGCCTTCATGTCGGCACGCGACGAGTTCAAGCGCCAGATGCCCGGCCGGATCATCGGCATGTCGAAGGACAGTGCCGGTCACCCCGCCATCCGCATGGCGATGCAAACCCGGGAGCAGCACATCCGGCGCGAGAAGGCGACTTCGAACATCTGCACCGCGCAGGTGCTGCCGGCGATCCTGGCGTCGATGTACGCCGTTTACCACGGCCCCGAAGGCCTGCGGGCGATCGCCTCGCGGGTACATCAGATGGCGGTCGCGCTCGCCGAAGGCCTGCGGCGCGCCGGCCACCGGCTGGCCGAGGAGCCGTTCTTCGACACCCTGGCGGTGGAGCTCAACCCGGCGGGCGGCGGCGACGCGGACGGACTCCTTGCCGACGCTGCGCGCCGCGGCATCAACCTTCGCAAGCTCGGAGCCCGGAGCGTCGGAATCGCCCTCGACGAAATTGCGGGCGCGGACGATCTCGCCGATCTGCTCGACCTCTTCGGCACCGACCCGCAGGCGCTCGAAGCCCTCGCCGCGGTGGCGGCGCGCTCGGCCATTCCGGCGCCGCACGCACGGACCTCGGAGATCCTCGTTCACCCGGTCTTTCACCGCTACCACACCGAGCACGAGATGCTGCGCTACCTGCGGCGGCTGGAGGCGCGCGACCTTTCGCTGGCGCACTCGATGATCGCCCTGGGTTCGTGCACGATGAAGCTCAACGCGACCTCGGAGATGGCGCCGCTGTCGTGGCCCGATCTCGCCGACCTTCACCCGTTCGTGCCCGTCGAGCAGGCGGAGGGCTATGGCCAGATTCTCTCGGATCTCGAGCGCTGGCTGTGCGAGGTGACGGGATTCTCGGCGGTTTCGATGCAGCCCAACGCCGGCAGCCAGGGCGAATACACCGGCCTGCTGGTCATCCGCGCTTTCCACGAGGCGCGCGGCGAGGGGCATCGCGACGTCTGCCTGATCCCGGTCTCGGCGCACGGCACCAATCCGGCTTCGGCGGTGATGGCTGGGCTCAAGGTCGTGCCGGTCGCCTGCGACGAGCACGGCAATATCGACATCGGCGATCTCGAGGCGCGCGCCGCCGAGCACGCCGAGCGGCTGGCCGCCATCATGGTGACCTATCCTTCGACGCACGGCGTGTTCGAGGAGTCGATCGGCCGGTTGTGCGAGATCGTGCACAGCCACGGCGGCCAGGTCTATCTCGACGGCGCCAACATGAACGCGCAGGTCGGTCTCTGCCGCCCGGGAGACTACGGCGCCGATGTCTGTCATCTGAATCTGCACAAGACCTTCTGCATTCCGCACGGCGGTGGCGGCCCCGGCATGGGCCCGATCGGCGTCGCGCGGCACCTCGCGCCGTTCCTGCCCGGCCATCCGCTGGTGCGTTGCGGCGGCGACCAGGCGATCGGTCCGGTAGCGGCGGCTCCCTGGGGAAGTGCTCTCATCCTGGCGATCCCGTGGATGTACATCGCCATGATGGGCGGTGACGGCCTCGAGCGCGCCACCGAGGTGGCGATCCTCAACGCCAACTACATGGCGGCGCGCCTCGGCGAGCACTTCCCGGTGCTCTATCGCGGCGCCAGCGGCCGCGTCGCCCACGAGTTCATCCTCGATCTGCGGCCGTTCAAGGCGAGCGCCGGCATCGAAGCGGAGGATGTCGCGAAGCGACTGATGGACTTCGGCTTCCACGCGCCGACGATGTCGTTCCCGGTGCCCGGGACCCTGATGATCGAACCGACGGAGAGCGAGTCGAAGCGCGAGCTCGACCGCTTCTGCGAGGCGATGATCGCCATTCGCGGGGAGATCCGCGAAGTCGAGGAAGGGCGGATCGACCGCAAGAACAATCCACTGAAGAACGCGCCACACACCGCATCGGCGATCGCCGGCGACAGCTGGGACCGCCCGTATTCGCGCCAGCAGGCGATCTTCCCCCGCGACTGGGTGCGCGACGGCAAGTTCTTCCCCGCCGTCGGGCGGATCGACAATGTCTACGGCGACCGCAACCTCGTCTGTCTCTGTCCTCCGGTCGAGGAATACGCCAGCCGCTGAATGAAGAATCTCGGCGTCTTCTGCGGTTCCCATTCCGGGCGCGGCGAGGTCTACCGCTCGGCGGCGGACGAGTTCGCGCGCGAGGTGGCGCGGCGTGGCCTCACGATCGTCTATGGCGGCGGCAACGTCGGTCTCATGGGCGTCGTGGCGGATGCGGCCCTCGCCGCCGGCGGACGGGTGATCGGCGTGCTGCCGCGCTTTCTGCAGGAACGCGAGCTCGGTCACGCCGCCCTCACCGAGCTTCACCTCGTCGACTCGATGCACGAGCGCAAGGCGAAGATGGCGGAGCTTTCCGATGCGTTCGTCGCCCTTCCCGGCGGACTGGGGACGCTCGAGGAGCTCTTCGAGGCCTGGACCTGGATGCAGCTCGGTCTCCAGCACAAACCTTGCGGGCTGCTCGCCGTCGGCGGATTCTTCGATCCCCTGCTCGCCTTCCTCGACCGGACGTCCGAGGAGGGCTTCGTGACGGCGAACCATCGCGCGCTGCTCAAGGTGGCGAGCGATCCCGCTGTGCTGCTGTCGAAGCTCGCGAGCGCGGTGCCGCCGGCCGCGGCGCCGCCCTTCTCCGTGCCGCCCTCTTCCGCCGAGAGTCGGCTCTGACCGGTACGGCGGCGGGCGGCGAGGTTGCTACATTCGGGCCGATGTCGGAAAGAGCACTCCTTCTCCGCCGCGCGCTCGAGCAGGATCTCGCCGCTGGTGGACCCGTCCTCGTAGCGTTCTCGGGCGGCGTCGATTCTGCGGTCGTCGCCGCCCTCGCTCAGCGATCCCTCGGGACGCGGGCGCTGGCAGTTACCGCGGCGGCGGAGACCCTGTCCGGAGTCGAGCTCGACCAGGCGCGGTCCCTCGCCGCCGAGATCGGCATCGCCCACGAAGTGGTGACCTACTCCGAGCTCGACGACCCCGAGTACGTGGCCAACCCCGCCTGGCGCTGCTACGTTTGCCAGGGAATGCGGATGGGCACGATGGTGCGGCTCGCCGGGGAGCGCGGCTTCCGCCGCGTCTGCGACGGCACCAACGCCTCCGACCCCGGCCCCGACCGACCCGGACTGCGCGCGGTGCGCGAACAGGGCGTCGAAAGCCCGCTTCTCGCCCACGGCGCGACGAAGGACGATGTGCGGGCGATCGCCCGCAGCCTCGGGCTCACGGTCTGGGACAAACCGGCGAACGCCTGCCTGTCGTCGCGGATTCCCCACGGCCAGCCGGTCACCCTGGGCAAGCTCCGCCGGGTAGAGCGCGCCGAGGGCCTCCTGCTCGAGCGGGGCTTTCGCATCGTCCGCGTGCGCCACGACGCGGCCGGGGCGCGGGTGGAAGTGGGGCATGACGAAGTCGCCCGGCTCGAGTCACTCTGGGCGGCGCTGCTTCCCGATCTCCTAGCGCTCGGCTTCGAGCGCGCGACGTTCGATCCCGCGGGCTATCGCCGCGGCGGCGCCGATCTGCCCTCCGGACGATGAATCCCGACCGGTTGAAGAGCCTGCTCGCCGAGGTCGCGGCGGGCACGATGAGCCCCGCGGAGGCGCTCTCCCGGCTCGCCGAGCTGCCGTTCGCCGATCTCGAGTTTGCCAAGCTCGACCTGCATCGCGAGCTCCGCACGGGCCACCCCGAAGTGGTCTACGGAGCGGGGAAGCGTTGGGAAGACCTCGTTCCGATCTGCCGACGCTTCGCCGAGGCGCACGGCCGCTTTCTCGTCACCCGGCTCGCAGCGGAGGTCGGTGACCGGTTGGCAGCGGAGTTCCCCGGGGCGATGCACCATGAGCGCGCCCGCATCGTGACGCTGGGCGGCGAGGCTCAGCGAGCGGAGGGCGAGATCGCCCTGCTCGCCGCGGGGACCTCGGATCTGCCGGTAGCGGAGGAGGCGGCGGTCTGCCTCGAGCACTTCGGTCACCGCGTCGTGCGCTATACCGATGTCGGCGTGGCGGGCCTCCACCGCCTGCTCGACCGTCTGCCCGATCTGCGCCGGGCGCAGGTGGTCATCGCTGTAGCCGGTATGGACGGCGCCCTCGCGGCGCTCGCTGCGGGTCTGGTCGCCGCGCCGGTGGTCGCCGTGCCGACGAGCGTCGGCTACGGTGCCGCGTTCGCCGGCCTCGCGCCGCTGCTGACGATGCTCAACTCCTGCGCCCCCGGCGTCGCCGTGGTCAACATCGACAACGGCTTCGGCGCCGCGGTGGTGGCGAGCCGCATCGCCCATGCGGCTCGCCCGACGGCACCGGTCTAGGGGTGGGTCTAGGGACAGGTCGCGAAGGCGTCGCTGTCGTTGTTCGCCTTCGCCGGATCGCCCAGATAGTTGAAGTAGATCTTGTTGGCTCCCCCGACGATGTCGAAGACCTCCAGGCGGTAGAAGACGTCGGTGGTGGCGGCGGAGTAGAACCACCAGCGGTTGTTGAGGCCGCAACCGTCGACGACTTTGGCCAAGAGCTCCCAGTTCTGCGAGTTGAAGAACCAGAAGAGACCGGACTCGTCCGTGCCGCAGGGGGCGGTGGTCCCGACGCCGGTTACGGCAGAGTAGTTGCGCCACTCGACCGAGACCGCGAAGCGGTCGGCGAGGCAGAGAGAGTGGGCGGAGGGTACGCAGAACGGCGCGACCGGGAAAGTGAGGTAGCCGGGACTGCCGACGCCGCTGCCATTGTGCGCGCCGGTGACGTCGTTGGCGTTGGCGTTCAGGCCCCAGGTCGCGACCAGGCCCGTCGTATCGGCGAGGATCGGCTCGTTGATGGCGTCGCGCAACTGCTGCGTCGTGCGCGCCAGGTTCCACAGACGGACCTCGTCGATGGCGCCGATCGGAGTGTGGCGGTAAGCGACGTCGCTGCCGATATCGACCGGGCTGGTGTTCGTGGTCGGCGGAATCGGATCGTCGAAAGTCGAGATCAGCTCGCCGTTGATGTAGTGGCGGCGGCTCGCGCCGTCCCAGGTCACCGCAATGTGTGTCCACTTGCCCGGCGGAAGCGTGCCGCCGTCGCGCAGCGAGCCGGAGCCGCGCAGATAGCTGCGCAGCGTCGTGCCGCAGACGCCGATCCACCAGGTCTCGGTCCACTTCTTGCCGGCGATCGACGAGCAGCCGCCAGAGTCAGTGATCGCCACCCAGGCCTCGAAGGTGAAACCGCTGGTGGGGTTCAGGCTCGAGGAATGAGGGATCTCGACATACGTCCCGGAGGATCCGTTGAGCGTCAGCCAGGCCCCGAACGGCTGCGCCGCGGCGGGGCCGGCCAGCACACCCAGGCCTCCGGCCAGAATCAGGACGAGAAATGCGCAACGCCATTCACGAGACGAGGTTTTCATCGTGAGCTCCCCTTTCGATCGAATGAAGTGCGTCGATTGTACTCTTCAGAGTGAGGGGTGGCGCTCAGCCAGCATGGCGTCGCCATAGGAGTAGAAGCGGTAGCCCAGGGAGATCGCCTCGGCGTAGGCGGCGAGCACCCGTTCGCGGCCGGCGAAGGCCGAGACCAGCATGAGCAGGGTCGAGCGCGGCAAGTGGAAGTTGGTGAGCAGGAGGTCGACAACCTGGAAGCGGAAGCCCGGGGTGATGAAGATCGCCGTCGAACCGGACCCGGCGGCGACGAAACCCGAGTCGAGCGCCGCGCTCTCGAGCGTGCGCACCACGGTGGTGCCGACGGCGACGATGCGCCGACCTTCGTGGCGGGCGCGGGCGATCGCTTCGGCGCTCGCCGGCGGGATCTCGAAGCGCTCGCGCTCCATGCGGTGCTCGTGAACGAGCTCGGCGGTCACCGGCTTGAAAGTGCCGATGCCGACGTGCAGGGTGATGAATGCGCGTTCGACGCCGCGCCGGTCGAGCTGCTGCAGGAGCTCCTCCGAGAAATGCAGGCCGGCCGTGGGAGCGGCGATCGCTCCGGGTTCACGAGCCCAGACGGTCTGGTAGCGCGCGCGGTCCTCGGGTCGATCGGCGCGTGCGATGTAGGGCGGCAGGGGCACATGCCCGAGCGCGTCGAGATGCGGCTCGATCTCCTGCGAGAGCTCGACGGTGTGCCGCCCGTCCTCCTCCTTGCCGACGACGACCGCCTCGATCTCGCTGCCGAGGAGCAGGCGCACGCCGATCCGGGCCTTGCGCCCGGGCCGCGCCAGGCAATGCCATCGCCGCGGTCCGACCTTTTCGACCAGCAGCAGCTCGACGAGGCTGCCGGCGTCCGCCGGCCCACCGCCGGCAGGTATTCGCCGCGCGAAGAGCCGCGCCGGAATCACCTTCGTGTCGTTGAAGACCACCAGATCGCCGGGGTGGAGAATCTCGGGCAGGTCGACGATTCCGGCGTGCCGCGCCGGCCCGTCGGCGTCCAGGCGGAGTAGCCGGCTGGCTCCGCGCGGCGCCGCTTCTTGAGCGATCGCGCTGTCGGGCAGCGAGAAGTCGAAGTCGCCGACCAGCATCATGCGCCGGGCCATACGGCCGGCGCTGCGGCGTTCGGCGGGATGCTGGCGGGAGTCGGGCTCACGGTGCGCGGGTCGAGCGCATCGCGCAGGCCCTCGCCGATGAGATTGAAGGCGATAGCGGTGAGCGCCAGCGCCGCGCCGGGGAAGAAGGCGACCCACCAGGCGATCGAGAGCGTCGAGCGACCGTCGGCGATCATATTGCCCCAGCTCGCCGCCGGCGGCTGCAGGCCGAAGCCGAGAAAGGAGAGCGCCGCTTCGCTGACGATCGCGGCGGCGGCGGCGAGGGAGGCTTCGACGAGCGCCGGCGCCAGGGCGTTGGGCAGCAGGTGGCGGAGAACGATCCGCACCCGCCCGGCACCGGCGGCGCGGGCCGCGAGAACGAAGTCGCGGTCGCGCAGCGCGCGGACTTCCGCGCGCACGAGGCGGGCCATAGGGATCCAGCCGGTCAGACCGAGAATGAGCACGACCGAGACCACGCCTGGTCGCACGATCGCCGCGAGGCCGAGAAGCAGGAAAAGGCGTGGGAACGCCTGCAGGGCTTCGAGCACGCGTAGCACCGCCCGATCGACCGCCGGCGGAGCGCTGCCGGTCGCCGCGCCCAGAGGCAGCGCCACCAGACAGATCAGCAGCACGGTCCATCCGGCGACGGCGAGTGACACGCGGCCGCCGGCGAGGAGTCGCGCCGCGACGTCGCGTCCGAACTCGTCGCTGCCGAGCGGGAAGCGCTGCGCGGACAGGGCGCTGTGGCCGGGCCCGGCTGCGGCGAGGTCGTCGATCGCCACCCGCGTCGGGCGCGGCTGGCCCAGGAGGACGAACTCCTCTTCGGTGACCTCGATCGCCGTCGCGGCGAGGCTCCGGCCATCGGCCAGGTGGACGACCTCGAACCGGCTTCCCGGCGGAGCGAGGCCGGCGACGGCCGGGTCGAGTTGGCGATCCGGAGAACGCGGCCAGACGATCGGCAGGAAGACGATCGCTCCGACGATGAGGCCGAGCAGTGCGACGCCGGAACGAACCGTCCGCGGGCTCCTCCGGCGCAGGGTCGATGCGGGCTCAGGCATCACGCAGCCGGGGATCGAGCCATGCCTGCAGCGCTTCAGCGAGAAAGCTCCCGGCGAGCACGAAGGCCGCGGAGAGCGCTGTTCCGGCGAGCAGCAGCGGATAGTCGCGCGCGACCAGGGCGTCGAAGGTGGTGCGTCCGATGCCGGGCCAGGCGAAGACCACTTCGACGGCGATCGTGCCCGACAGGAGCGCCGCGAGCGAAAGGCCGGCGAGCTGGGCGAGCGGCGAGAGGCCGGCGCGCAGCGCGTGCGACCACAGCACCCGATGGGGCGAGAGGCCGCGCGCCCGCGCCGACTGGACGAACGGTTCGGCCAGTCGCTCGAGTACCGTCGAGCGCACGAAGCGGGCGGTGGCGGCGGCGGCCGGCAGCCCGATCGCCGCTGCGGGCAGGGCGAGGTGCCAGAGGAGATCGACAGCGCGGCGGCCCAGGCCGAAGCCGTCGGCATCGACCGAGCGCATCGCGCCGGGTGGAAAGAGAGGCCAGGCGACGGCGAAGGCGGCGAGCAGCATCAGGCCGAACCAGAACGTCGGCAGCGACCAGAGAGTGATCGACAGAACGCGCATCGCGCGATCGGCGAACGTGCCGGCCCGGGAGGCGGCGGCCACTCCCAGGGCGAGGCCCAGGCCGAGCTCGAGCACCAGGGCGGCGGAGGAGAGCAGCAGCGTCTTCGGCGCCGATTCGCGCAGGATCTGGCCGACCGGGCGGTGCTGGCTGAGCGAGTAGCCCCATTCGCCGCGCGCCACGCCGCCGATCCAGCGCAGATACTGTTCGGGCAGCGTCCGGTCGAGGCCGTAGACCGCACGCAGGCGCGCGCGATGCTCCTGCGGCACGCGCGGATCCTCGAACACGGCGCCAGGCTCGCCCGGAAGGAGTCGCAGCAGGAAGAAAACCGCGGTGAGGACGATCCAGCACGCGAGCAGCGCCGCCGTGAGGCGGGTGACGAGCGCGCGGATCACCGGCGGTCGGGCCGCGCCCGGCGCTGCCAATCGGGGAGATTGAAATAGGCCGAGATGGCGTTCGGCTGCACGTCGATGAGGTCGGCGCGCACGCCGCACAGTCGTTGCGGTTCCCAGAGGAAGGTGAAGGGCTGATCGGCGTGGAGGACCTGTTGCAGGCGCAGAAGGTCCGGAAGCGCGGCCTGTGGCGTCTCCGCGCGACGGGCGGCCTCGAGCAGACGATCGGCCTCGAGGCTCTGGTAGCTGCCGATGTTGTAGCCGCCTGCGCTCTCGCTCGAATGGAAATAGGGTGTGAGGTCGAGCGTCGTGTCGATCGCCCAGCCCGAGATGGTGGCGTCGAAGTCGTGCTTGCGGTTGGCGTCGCTTAAAGCGTGGATCTCGATCGTGCGCGCCGTCGCCGCGATGCCGACCTTGCGCAGCTGCTCCTGGATCATCACCACGGCGGCGCTGCGGTTGCGGTTCGACGAGTTCGTCGTGAGCTCGAAAGAGAAGGGGCGACCCTGGCGTTCGACGATGCCGTCGCCGTCGCTGTCGCTGAATCCCTTCATCGCCAGGATCCGCCGCGCCTCGGCGGGATCGTAGGGCAGAGGCCGGAGATTCGGGTCGTGAGCCCAGAAGGTCGACGGGATGGGCGATGACGCCACGCGGGCGTAGGTCTTGAACAGGGTGTCCACCAGTGCCTGACGGTCGATCGCCAGAGTCAGCGCGCGGCGGATGTCCGCATCGTCGAACGGCGGCCGCAGCGTGTTCCAGCACACGAAGTCGTATTGACGGTTGTCGAAGGCGACGACGCGCAGGTCCTGACGCGGCGCGATCCGCAACGCGTCCGCCGGGGTGATGCCGCAGGCGAAGTCGAGCGTTCCAGCGAGCAATTGCTCGGTGTGGCCAGCGGCGTCCGGCGCAATGCGGAAGACCACCCGGTCGAGCTTCGGCTTCGTGCGGTCGAAATAGCGCTCGTTGCGCTCGAGGACGATCTCCTCGCCGGGTCTCCAGGCGCCGAGCACGAAAGGCCCGCTCGTCACCAGGTGATCGCGAAACCAGTCGGCTCGCTGTCGCCAGGCGGAGAACGGAATCTGCTCCCAGGCGTGCTTCGGCAGGATCTTGCCCTCGATCGCGTCGAGCAGCTGCGTGCTGTAGGCCTCCCGGAAGTGGAAGCGAACGGTATGTGCATCGACGACTTCGACGTCGGTGATCGCATCCTTCATGTCGGCGTAGGTCCAGGCGATCTCGGGCGAGGTCTGCGCCTGCCAGGTCCAGCGCACGTCTTCGGCGGTGATCGGTACGCCGTCGCTCCACACGGCGTCTTCGCGCAGGTGAAAAGTCAGCCCGCGGTGATCCTCCGACCAGTCATAGCCGAGCGCCAGCTCGGGGGCGAAGGTCGGCGGATGTTCGGTGAAGTCGGCCTGCTCGGAGAGCAGCTGCACGAAGAGCTGGTCGAGAATGTCGGTCGTGAACTGGATGTCGGCGGCGAGCAGCTCGTTGACGCCGGAGAGGTCGGAGATCGTCGCGCCGACCGCGACCGTCGGCGGCGGCGCCGGTGAGGGGGTGCCCGCCGTGCCGCCGCCGCAGGCCAGCGCGGCGGCAGCGAGGCTGCTGACCAAGGCGACGCCGCGGAGAGAGCGAAACGAGAGTCGAGCCGCTCGGGGTGCGGCGCCCGGCGGATCCTGCGACGCGCGACCAGGGATCATTGACGAAGGATGGTAGAGAACTCCCCGGCAAAAGAAAAGCGGGAGCCCTGGGGGCTCCCGCTCGGTGTTCGCTACCTGGAGGGTCGCGTCAGAGGATAGTCACCTTGCGCGGCTTGGTCTCCTCCGCCTTGGGGACGACGATCGTGAGGACGCCCTTGTCGAACTTCGCCTCGACCTTGTCGGTCTTGAGGTTCGTCGGCAGGGTGAAGGAGCGGGAGAAGGTGCCATAGCTGCGCTCGACCCGATGGCAGGTTTCGTCCTTGGTCTCCTTCTCGAAGTTGCGCTCGCCAGCCAACGTCAGCACCTGGTTCTCGATCGTGATGCTCACGTCCTTCTTGTCGAGCCCCGGGAGCTCGGCGACGATCATCAGCTGCTCGGGTGTCTCACGGATGTCGACCGCCGGGAGGAAGCCGCGGTTCGCCACGTCCTCGGTCATCGCCGGGTTCCAGGGAGCGTTCACCATCTGATTGAAGAGCCGATCCATACGTCCGCGGAAGAGGTCGGCCTCGGGGTTGAAGCGAATCAGTCCAGTCGTCATGGTTCTTCTCCTTTCGTTGGGTGGGTCCCCGACCCGTTCGGGCCGAGGGTGCATATTCGCACTGTGTAACGCTGAGATTTGTCCAGATATTCCCCAGCGGATAAAAATCTGATTGCTTAAGACTAATATATCGG
>Ga0209477_1002098_pt1 | contig 11747 bp, 11 predicted proteins | sample KloWWTupernatant_FD_187180 | JGI IMG/M metagenome (GOLD analysis project Ga0209477, IMG submission 187180) | Active sludge microbial communities from Klosterneuburg, Austria, studying microevolution and ecology of nitrifiers - Klosterneuburg... | ecosystem: Engineered > WWTP > Aerobic digester >...
AGTTCGCGTTGCAGCGCATCCACGTCGATGCCGATGCCGCGGCGCTTCGCCGCATCGACCATGTTCAGCGCCACCACCATCGGCCGGCCGAGTTCGCGCAGTTCCAGCACGAAGCGCAGGTGCAGGCGCAGGTTGGTGGCATCGACCACGCACACCAGCACGTCCGGGGCGGGTTCGCCGGGATAGAAGCCGCGGATCAGGTCGCGGGTGACCGCCTCGTCCAGGCTCGCGGCGTTGAGGCTGTAGGCACCCGGCAGGTCGAGCACCGCGTACTGGCGTCCGGACGGCGCATGCAGGCGGCCTTCCTTGCGCTCGACGGTGACGCCAGCGTAGTTCGCAACCTTCTGCCGGCTGCCGGTCAACAGGTTGAACAACGCGGTCTTGCCGCAGTTCGGGTTGCCGACCAGCGCGATTCGCGGATATCGGGCCTGGAGGTTGGCGACCTGCGGATTCATGCGCCCGCCCCGCCCGCCCTGAGGCGCACCCGCGCCGCTTCGACCTGGCGCAGGGCGAAACGGGTGAAACCGACCTGGACCAGCAACGGTTCCGCCCCGAACGGGCCGGCGGCGACCACCTCCACCTGCTCGCCGGCAACGAAGCCGAGTTCGCGCAGGCGGCGGGCGATGGCATCGTTCGGTGCCAGGTCCTCGACGGCTTCGACAATGGCCGGCGTGCGGCGGGCGAGTTGGTTCAGCTTCACGATGAAAGCCAAATGGGAATTGTTCGCAATTCTAGCACCGCAGCGGCCATGCGGGTGCGACCGCTATCATGTGTGGTCTTGCACGGAGGTCCGATGAGCGAACGCCTGCACCTGCACCGCGACGGCCCCGTCGCCCGCCTGCGCATGACCCGCGCGCAGGTGCACAACGCCTTCGACGCGGGGCTGATCGCCGGCATGACCGCCGCGCTCGAGGACGTGGCGGGCGACGCCGGCATCCGCGTGCTGGTGCTGGAAGCCGAGGGCGCCTCGTTCTCCGCCGGCGCCGACCTCAACTGGATGCGCGGCATGGCCGCCGCCAGCGAAGCCGACAACCGCGAGGACTCGCTCGCCCTCGCCCGCCTGATGCGCACGCTGGACGAACTGCCGAAGCCGACCATCGCCCGCGTGCAGGGTGCGGCGTTCGGCGGCGGGGTGGGCCTGGTGGCCTGCTGCGACATCGCGATCGGCGTGCCGGAGGCGAAGTTCGGCCTGACCGAAAGCAGGCTGGGCCTGCTGCCGGCGGTGATCTCGCCGTACGTGATCAACGCGATCGGGCCGCGCCACGCACGCCGGTATTTCGCCAGCGCGGAGATCTTCGATGCCGCCGAAGCGCTGCGCATCGGCCTGCTGCACCAGGTGGTGCCCGCGGACGAACTGGATGCCGCCGTTCGCCAGCAGCTTGCGCTGTTGCTGAAGGCCGGGCCGATCGCCAGCGCCAGCGCCAAGTCGCTGGTGCGCGCCGCCTGCGCGCATGCCGACGGCGCCCGCCACGACGCCGACAACGCCGCCCTGATCGCGCGCCTGCGCGTGTCCCCGGAAGGCCAGGAAGGCCTGTCCGCCTTCCTCGACAAGCGCAAGCCGCACTGGATCGACGCCTGATGTTCTCGAAAATCCTGATCGCCAACCGCGGCGAGATCGCCTGCCGGGTCATCCGCACCGCGCGCAGGCTCGGCATCCGCACCGTCGCCGTGTTCTCCGATGCCGATGCCGACGCCCAGCACGTGCGCCTCGCCGACGAGGCGCACCACATCGGCGGCCCGCGCCCGCAGGACAGCTACCTGCGCGGCGACGCGATCATCGCGGTGGCGCAGCGCACCGGTGCGCAGGCGATCCATCCCGGCTACGGCTTCCTGTCCGAGAACGCCGGCTTCGCCGACGCCGTTGCGGCGGCGGGGATCGCCTTCATCGGCCCGTCCGGCGCGTCGATGCGCAAGATGGGCAGCAAGGCCGGCGCCAAGGAGCTGATGCATGCCGCCGGCGTGCCGGTGGTGCCCGGCTACACCGGCGAGGACCAGTCGCCCGACCTGCTGCAGCGCGAGGCCGACGCGATCGGCTATCCGCTGATGATCAAGGCCGCGCACGGCGGCGGCGGCAAGGGCATGCGCATCGTGCGTGATTCGGCCGAATTCGCACCGATGCTGGAAAGCTGCCAGCGCGAGGCGGCCAATGCGTTCGGCCGCGACCGGGTGTTGCTGGAGCGCTACGTCGAAAAGCCGCGCCATGTCGAGATCCAGGTGTTCGGCGACGGCTTCGGCAACGCGATCCACCTCAACGAACGCGAGTGCTCTGCGCAACGCCGCTACCAGAAGGTGCTGGAGGAATCGCCGTCGCCGTTCCTGACCGGCGACCTGCGCGAGGCGATGGGCGCGGCCGCGGTGCTGGCGGCGCGCGCGATCGATTACGTCAACGCCGGCACGGTGGAGTTCATCGTCGGCCAGGACGGCGGCTTCTACTTCATGGAGATCAACACCCGGCTGCAGGTCGAGCATCCGGTGACCGAGGAAACCACCGGCCTGGACCTGGTCGAATGGCAGCTGCGGGTGGCCGCGGGCGAGCCGTTGCCGCTGGCGCAGGCGGACGTCCCGCGGCACGGCCACGCGATCGAGGTACGGCTGTACGCGGAAGACCCGGACGCCGGCTTCCTGCCCGGCTCCGGCACCCTGCAGGCGTTGCGCCTGCCGGCACCGTCGCGCCACGTGCGGATCGACTCCGGCGTGATCGAGGGCGATACCGTCAGCATTTTCTACGACCCGATGATCGCCAAGCTGATCGTCTGGGACGCGGACCGCCCGCGTGCGCTCGCGCGACTGCGCGAGGCACTGGCGGGCTGCGAGATCGCCGGCCCGAAGTCGAACATCGGCTTCCTGGAGCGGCTGGTGCGGCACCCGGCCGTCGTCGATGCCAGCATCGACACCGGCTACCTCGACCGCCACCTCGATGAATTCCTCGCCCCCGCCGGCACCGACATCACCCTGCTGCTGGCAGCGGTCAGCGTCCGCCTGCTCGCACAGGAAGCGGATGCGTGCGCCGCCGCCGGCCACGACCCGGGTTCGCCATGGGCGATCGCCGACGGCTGGCGACTGGGCCATGCCGGCGCGCGCCGGCTGGCGTTCGCCGACGGCGATCACCGGATCGATGTCATCGCCCACGGCCATGGCGGCAGCTATCGCATCGAACTCGACGGCGCCTGCCACGAGGTCGCCGCCGCGCGCCTGCTCGACGGCACGCTCAGCGCCCGCATCGACGGCGCGATGCGCCGGGTCGGCGCCCTGGCCAGCGCGGAGCGGGTGCTGGTGCACGATGGCGAGCGCCGGCTGCAGCTGGCGTCGGTGGAGGTGTATCGTCGCGGGGCCGAAGCCGGCGCCGGTGGCGAACACCGGATCCGCGCGCCGATGCCGGGACGGGTCGTGGTGGTGCAGAAGCTGCCGGGCGATGCCGTCGGCGTGGGGGACGTGGTGCTGGTGATCGAAGCGATGAAGATGGAACTCGCCCTGAAGGCGCCGCGCGACGGCGTTGTCGCCGAAGTGCGGGTCGTCGCTGGCGATTTCGTCGAGGCCGATGCCGTGCTGGCGCTGCTGGAGGACTGACGATGGCGCGCCTGCCCCTGCTGGCGATGCTCGCCCTGCTGCTGGGCGTGGCCGGCTGCTCGACCACCGTGTTCGAATCCCTGCCCGCCGGCACCGCCACCGACTGCGATCCGGCCTGGCCGGGACGCTGGCAACCGGAAGGTGCGATCGGCGAGGCACTGCCGGCACGCGAAGCGGTGGAGATCGCCGCCGACTGCCGCAGCGCCACCAGCAAGGGTGAACGCAAGCCGTTGCACCTGACCCTGGTCGCCACCCGCGACGGCCAGTACCTGCAGCTGCACGACGATTCCGGCAAGCCGGACTGCATCGGCAAGGACAAGGCCCATTGCGGCCACGTGCTGTTCCGCTACGAGCGCAGCGGCGACACCATCCGCCTGTACGACGTCGACCACGCCCGGGTCGCCGCCGAGATCGGCAGCAAGAAGATCCGCGGCTACAGCGAGCGCCAGGACGGCGGCGAGGTCAAGACCGACAAGCCGGTCCACCACAATTTCATCGCCGGCGACGGCGAGCACATCACCCGCCTGCTGCACCGCCGCCCGCAGGTGTTCGCCAGCGAACCCCTGCTGGTACTGCAGCGCGTGCCCGCAGCGCCCGCAGCCGGCGAGGCCCCCGCGCCGCCGCCGGGAGGCCAGTGAGATGGGCCTGCCCACGGAGGTCCGGATCGTCGAGGTCGGCGCGCGCGACGGCCTGCAGAACGAGAAGGTCGAGATCGGCACCGCCGACAAGATCGCGCTGATCGACCGGCTGTCGGCGACCGGCCTGCGCAGCATCGAAGCCACCGCCTTCGTCAGCCCGAAATGGGTGCCGCAAATGGCGGATGCGGCCGAGGTGCTGGCCGGCATCACCCGCAAGCCGGGGGTCGCCTACCCGGTGCTGGTCCCGAACCTGCAGGGCTACGAACGCGCGCGTGCCGCCGGCGCGACCGAAGTGGCGGTATTCACCGCAGCCTCCGAAGCGTTCAACCTGAAGAACACCAACGCCACCGTGGAGCAGTCCCTGGAACGCTTCCGGCCAGTGCTGGAGCGCGCCCACGAGGACGGTGTTCGGGTGCGCGGCTATGTCTCCACCGTGCTCGGCTGCCCGTACCAGGGCGTGGTGGCGCTGGCCGACGTGGTGCGGGTCTCGCGTACGCTGCACGCGATGGGCTGCTACGAAATCTCGCTCGGCGACACCATCGGCGTCGGCACGCCGGCAAAGGCGCGCGCGATGCTGGCGGCGGTGGCCACCGAAGTCCCGATGCCGGCGCTGGCGGTCCATTTCCACGACACCTACGGACAGGCGCTGGCGAACGTGCTGGCCTGCCTGGAGGAAGGCGTGGCGGTGGTGGATGCGGCGGTGTCCGGCGCCGGCGGCTGCCCGTATGCGAAGGGTGCCAGCGGCAACGTGGCCAGCGAGGACGTGGTCTACATGCTGCATGGCCTGGGCATCCGCACCGGCATCGACCTCGACGCGCTGGCCGCGACCGGCCGCTGGCTGGCCGCCCTGCTGGGCCGCGAGACCGGCAGCAAGGCCGGCAAGGCGCTCGCCGCGTGAAGCCCGCATCCGGCGTGCGCTCCACCATGCAGCTCGACGCGGCGCTGGTCGACCTGCTGGCGCAGCTGGTCGAGGTCGGCGGCAAGGGCGGGCTGTCCGGCGAATGCACGCAGCTGATGAAGGACGTCGCGACCATGCTGGTCGAGACCCGCGCCGCCCTGAAGCTCGAATACAGCCGCTACCGCGCCCTGTTCGACGCCGTGCCGGACCCGGTCAGCATCATCGCCTACGACGGCACCGTGCTCGACCTCAACAAGGCCGGCATCGATGCCTACGAGCGCCCGCGCGAGGACATCATCGGCAAGCCGATCGAAGTGCTCAACCCCGACCTGCCGCGCAACCACCTGGCGCCGGTGCTGGAGGCGTTGCGCCGCGGCGAGACCCACGTCATCGAAGTCACCAACATGCGCGCCGATGGCACCCGCTTCCCGGTGGAGGTGCATTCGGCCGCGCTGGAATACGACGGGCGCCAGGCCATGGTCGCGGTGGCGCGCGACCTCAGCGCCCGCTACGAGGCGGAAGCGCGCTACCACAGCCTGGTGGAAGGCATCGACAAGGCGATCACCCTGCAGGACCGCAACGGCAGGCTGCACTACATCAACGCCGCCGGCATGCGCATGTTCGGCCTGCGCGACGATGAAAACCTGCAACGCGAGCCGGACTGGGATGACTGGCTGGTGGTCGACGAAAACGGGCGCCCGTTGCCGCGCGAGCAGCATCCCTCGGCGCGGGCGATCAGGCTCGGCACCGCGGTCAGCAGCCAGGTGATCGGGCTTTACCGGCGCAGCACCCAGCGCCTGGCCTGGCTGTCGGTGACTTCGGTGCCGCAGTTCGCGCCCGGCGCGAAGCGCCCGCACATGGTGCTGAGCCTGAGCAGCGACATCACCGAGCTCAAGCGCGACAACGCGCTGTTCGAACGCGTGCAGGAGCTCGCGCGGATCGGCGGCTGGCAATGGGACCGCAGCCGCGACGCCCTGTACCTGACCGCGGAGGCGCGACGCATCCTTGGCACCCTGCGCGCATCGTGCACGCTCGAGGATGTGCTGGGCGGCCTGCATCCGCCGGATCGCGAACAGTTGGCGCGGACGATTGCCGGCGTCACCGAGGGCACCGGCTTCGAACTGGAGCTGCATGGCCAGCATGCCGACGGCGCCCCGTTCTGGGTGCGCATGATCGGCGAATCGGAATCCGGCGGCCCCGGCGCCGACCTGCTGACCGGCACCCTGCAGGACATCACCGAGCGCAAGCAGGCGGAGGAGTCGCTGCGCCAGCAGGCGCAGACCGACGCCCTGACCGGCCTGATGAACCGCGACGCGATCCTGCGCCAGCTGGACCTTCGCCTCGCGCATCCGGCCAGCAACGGCGTCGGGCTGCTGTACGTGGACCTCGACCGCTTCAAGATCGTCAACGACGTGCTTGGCCACAGTGCAGGCGATACCTTGCTGATCGCCGCCGCGCGGCGCATGCGCGACGCAGTCGCCAGCGAAGGCCTGATCTCGCGCTTCGGCGGCGACGAATTCGTGGTGGTCTGCGCCACCGGCGATGACCCCGGCCGCCCGGAACGGCTGGCGCGCCGGGTGCAGCACGCATTCACCGAGGCGTTCCGGCTCGATCGCGACGAATTCAGCGTCACCACCAGCATCGGCATCGCGCGCGCGCCGGCCGATGGCGAGACCGCGCAGCAGTTGATCCAGAGCGCGGACGTGGCGATGTACGACAGCAAGCGGCGGCGGCGCAACGGCTGGCAGTCGTTCTCGCCGGAACTCGCCTCGCGCCAGCAGGAAAAGCTGCAGGCGGAGACCCAACTGCGGCGTGCGCTCGACAACCGCGAGTTCCACCTGGTCTACCAGCCGCAGGTGGACCTGCGCACGGGCCGCATCCTGTATGCCGAGGCGCTGGTGCGCTGGCGCAACCCGCAACTGGGCGAGATGCGGCCGGACCGCTTCATCGACCTGGCGGAGACCACCGGCGACATCATCCGCATCGGCAACTGGGTGCTGCACGAAGCCTGCGCGCAGATGCGCCGCTGGCGCGAGCAGGACCTGCCGATCCAGCGGGTCGCGGTCAACGTCTCCTATCGCCAGTTCACCGGCGACAACCTGGGCGAGAGCGTGGGCAAGGCACTGGCCGATGCCGGCCTGCCCGGCCATGCGCTCGAGCTCGAGCTCACCGAGCGGGTGCTGGTCGACGACACCCCGGACACCCTGCTGGTGTTCGACCAGTTGCGGGCGCTGGGCGTGCAATTGTCGATCGACGATTTCGGCGAGGGCTACAGCGCGCTCAATTACCTGCGCAGGCTCCCGATCCATGCGCTGAAGCTGAGCCAGTCGTTCCTGAAGGGCGTGCCGGGCAAGCCCTCCGACGTGGCGATCTGCCAGGCCGTCGCCGGCATCGCCCAGAGCCTGGGCCTGGGCATCGTCGCCGAGGGCGTGGAAAGCGAAGCCCAGCGCGATTTCCTGCTGCGGCTCGGGGTCAACGTGGGCCAGGGCTACCTGTTCGCGCCGGGGCTGCTGCCGGGCGAGTTCGCCAAGCGCGTGACCGCGCAGCAGGACACCGCATGAGCGCACGCGGCGAAATCACGATCCGACCGATCCAGCCCGCGGACGACGCCGCGATCGCCGCGATCATCCGCGCGGTGATGCCCGAGTTCGGCGCGGTCGGCAGCGGATTCGCGATCAGCGACCCGGAAGTGGACTGGATGTCGCGCGCCTATGCCGCGCCGCGGCATGCGTATTTCGTGGTTGAACGCGACGGCGTGGTGCGCGGTGGCGGCGGCATCGCGCCGCTGATCGGCGGCGATGCCGGCACCTGCGAGCTGCGCAAGATGTATTTCATGCCGGACGTGCGCGGGATCGGTGCCGGTGCCTTGCTGATGTCGCGTTGCCTTGACGCCGCCCGCGACGCGGGCTTCGCCCAGTGCTACCTGGAAACCCTGACCGGCATGGATGCGGCGCAACGCCTGTACGAACGCAGCGGGTTCCGGCGCATCGGCGGACCGATGGGCGCCACCGGGCATGGGGGCTGCAATACGTTCTACCTGCTGGAGCTCTAGCGGACTTCTCGCGGAACCGCACCGGCGGCCGACGTGCCCGGCATGCCATCACCATCCGGTAAAATCGCGGTTTTCCGCCCGCAGGAATCCCCATGCAACTCGCATCTGTCCGCGCCGTGGTCACCGGCGGCGTCTCCGGCCTTGGCCTGGCCGTGGCCCGGCACCTGGTCGCCAATGGAGGCAAGGTCGCCCTGTTCGACGTCAACGACGACAAGGGCGCCGCCGCCATCGCCGAACTCGGTGACGGCAACGCCCGCTACTTCCGCACCGACGTCACCGACGAAGCAGGAGTGGCGGCCAATGTCGCCGCCGCCAGGGACTTCCTCGGCGGCCTCAACGTGGCGGTCAATTGCGCCGGCATCCTTGGCTCCGGCCGGATGATCGGGCGCGACGGGGCGATGAAGCTTTCCCAGTTCCAGTCCACGGTGATGGTCAACCTGGTCGGCAGCTTCAACGTCGCCAAGGCCTGCGCCGAGCAGATGCAGCGCAACGAGGCCGGCACCGACGGCGAGCGCGGGGTGATCGTCAACACCGCCTCGGTGGCGGCGTACGAGGGCCAGATCGGCCAGGCCGCGTATTCGGCGTCGAAGGCCGGCGTGGTCGGCATGACCCTGCCGATGGCGCGCGAGCTGGCCCGCTTCGGCATCCGGGTGATGACGGTGGCGCCTGGCGCGTTCTGGACGCCGATGGTGGATGGCATGCCGGACGAGGTGCAGCAGTCGCTGGCGGCGTCGATCCCGTTCCCGTCGCGGCTGGGCCAGGCGCCGGAGTTCGCCGACCTGGTGGCCTACATCCTCACCAACACCTACCTCAACGGCGAGACCATCCGCCTCGATGGCGCCACCCGCCTGGCGCCGAAGTGACCGATTACGGCTCGCCCGCCGAGCGCTGGGTCGCCACCCGCTGGCCGGCGATCCGCGCACGCGGGATGTGGCGCTTCCTGCTGGTGAAGGGCGTGGCCCTGTGGGGCGGACTGATGTTCGTGTTCATGGCAGTGGTGATGGCGCTGCAACTCGGCGCCGCCCACCCGCGGCTGCCGCTGGTGCTGGCGGTCGCGCTGCCGCTGTGCGCGATCGGCGGCCTCGCCTGGGGCGTGCTCACCTGGATTTTCAACGAGCGCATTTTCCGCGCGCTCCCGACCATGAAGAGATGAGATGAAGGCTTACGAGATCAAGAAGGGCAACGTGGTCGAACACAACGGCAGCGTGTACCAGGTCCGCGACATCGAACGCAGTTCACCGCAGGGCCGCGGCGGCAACGTCAAGTTCCGCTTCACCATGTACAGCGTGCCCGGCGGCACCAAGTTCGACCTCAGCCTCGGCGGCGACGACGAGCTGAAGGAAGTCGAGCTCTCGCGCCGGCAGGTCACCTACTCCTACCGCGACGGCGATGCCTTCGTGTTCCTCGACGACGAGGACTACACGCCGTACACGCTGGACGCGGACGTGGTCGGGGATGCCGCCGGTTACATCGTCGACGACCTCACCGGCTGCCATGTCCAGATCATCGACGACCTGCCGGTGGCGGTGCAGTTGCCCGCGAGCGTGGCGATCGAAGTCATCGAAACCCCGCCGGAGCTCAAGGGCGGGACCGCCACCAAGCGCCCGAAGCCGGCCAGGCTCAGCACCGGCATCGAGATCATGGTGCCGGAGTACATCGGCAACGGCGAGAAGGTGTGGGTCAACACCGCAACCGGCGAATTCGCGGGGCGCGCGGACTGATCGAACCCGACGCTGGCGTGGTGGTCACGCTGGACGGTTGCACGGCGAAGCCGGGATTGGCGGGTGTTCGCGCAGCGGGATTTCGAGCCGCGCAGCGAATTCCCGCCGGTCCTTGCTTCGCCGCGCGTCGCTGCGTCACCCCTGTCCGGCACCCCGCGCCAGCCACTTGCCGGCCATCCGCCGCACCGAGTCGTCGGCGCCCGCATCAATCGCCAGGTCGGCGATCGCGCGCCACGCCAGGTCGTGCGATTCGTCGCTGACCACGTAGGCCTCGTCCGCGCCCGCGCGCACCACGTAGCGCACGTCGTAATGCCAATGCGCCGGCACGCCCTTGTGCTCCGGGATCCAGTGGCGGTCGAGGTCGAAGATGCCGTCCTCGATGCGCAGGCCGGCCAGGCCCGACTCTTCGCGTGCTTCCTTCAATGCGGCGACGCGCAGGTCGCGCTCGCCGTCGGCGTGCCCACCCGGCTGCAGCCACAGCCCGAGTTTGCGGTGGTGGGTCAGCAAGGCGCGGGTGCCGCCGGCATCCACCAGCCAGCACGAAGCAGTGAAGTGCCCGGCCAGGCGTTCGCGCCGGAACGGGTCCCCGGGCTGCGCCAGCAATTCACCGAACAGCGCGGCGGTCGCCGCCTCCGCAGGCCAGCGCCGGGCGTATGCGTCGAAGGCGTCGGCGAGGTCGTCGGAACCGGATCGATCCATGTTGCGATGCATCATCGAATTGGGACGCGGATTATCGCCGTTTGGCGTGCATGGCAGCTTGTGCGATGCGGCGACGGCAGTTAAGGTCGCGTGATTCCAATGCCGCATGGCCCGAGGGGATATTGATGTTGTTCGAACGCAGGAAACCGCTTGACCTGATCCTTGAGACGGCGAGCAAGCGCTCGCTGACCCGCCAGCTTGGCGCCTTCGACCTGACCATGCTCGGGATCGGCGCCGTGATCGGCACCGGCATCTTCGTCCTGACCGCGGTGGCGGCCAACAAGGCCGGGCCCGGGATGATGTACTCGTTCGTCATCGCCGGCATCGTCTGCGCGCTGACGGCGCTGATCTATTCCGAAATCGCGGCGATGGTGCCGGTGTCGGGTTCCGCCTACACCTACTCCTACGCCGTGCTCGGCGAAATCATCGCGTGGCTGGTGGGCTGGGCCCTGATTCTGGAATATGCCGTCGCGGCAGGCGCGGTGGCGGTGGGATGGTCCGGCTACGCCAACGGATTCCTGCGGGAAATCGGCGCGGGATTGCCGATCGCCCTCACTGCAGGGCCGGGCGACACCATCACCCTGCCCGACGGCACCACCGCCGCCGGCAGCTTCAACCTGATCGCGTTCCTGCTGTCGCTGCTGATCACCTGGTTGCTCTACCTCGGCACCTCCAAGTCGGCGAAGTTCACCGCGATGCTGGTGCTGGTGAAGATCATCGCCCTTGCGGTCTTCATCTTCCTCGCGTTCCCTGCGGTGAATTCGGCCAACTTCGAGCCGATGCTGCCGAACGGCTGGGGCACGCCGCTGTCGGGCGTGGGCGTGCTGGGTGCGGCGGCCTCGATCTTCTTCGCCTACGTCGGCTTCGATGCGGTCTCCACCGCCGCCGAGGAAACCAAGAACCCGAACCGCAACATCCCGATCGGCCTGATCGGTTCGCTGGCGGTGTGCACGATCTTCTACCTGCTGGTCGCCTATGCCGCGGTCGGCGCGGTGGGCGCGCAGCCGGGCGGCGCACTGTCGCAGTCGAAGGAGCCGCTGGCGTTCGTGCTGCGCGAGATCGGCTGGCCGAAGGTCGGCAGCGCGGTGGCGATCGCCGCCATCGTCGCCCTGCCCTCGGTGGTGCTGATGATGATCTTCGGCCAGACCCGCATCCTGTTCACGATGGCCCGC
>Ga0209477_1002100_pt1 | contig 11744 bp, 9 predicted proteins | sample KloWWTupernatant_FD_187180 | JGI IMG/M metagenome (GOLD analysis project Ga0209477, IMG submission 187180) | Active sludge microbial communities from Klosterneuburg, Austria, studying microevolution and ecology of nitrifiers - Klosterneuburg... | ecosystem: Engineered > WWTP > Aerobic digester >...
TTTTTACCCACGGCTACAATGAGGCGTCGCGATGCGACGGGGATGCGCCCGTGGATTTTCACCGGTCCGTGGGTTTTTACCCACGGCTACAATGAGGCGACGCGGCAGCGACGGGGATGGCGGGGGCTACGGTTTGTCGGATTTTAGGATGCGGGCGACGGTGGATTTTGAGATGTTTAGGCGGTCGGCGATCTGGCGATAGGAGAGGCCGGCGGAGCTGAATCGGCGGACGGATTCGACGCGGCGGGCCGGGGTTACGCGGGTGGGTTCGCGCTCGAGGAGCGTGTCGTAGCCACGGCGGAGGTGAAAGGCTTCGTGGGTGCATTCGATAAACCGAAAGCGGGGAAATGACTCATCGGTAATTATCCGAAAGGCGGCGACATTCGTCGTGTCGTGGCGGATCACCGAATTTCGCTGTTTGAGTTGCTTGAGGTAGCGGATCTCGGGCTGGTAGATGCTGCGTCCGATGGCAAAGACGTTGTCGGCGAAATTGACGATCGACTTAGAGCCGGCGAGGGCGTCGATCGTGATCGGCAGGGTATCAGGGCGTTTGATGGAGTGGGCGAGCACGAGGATCGAGACACCGAGTTCGGTTTTGAGCAGTTTGAGGCCCTTCATCAGGCGAGCGGCGGCATCGGCGGCAAAACCGCCGGCGACGAGCCAGGAGATATTGTCCACGATCAAAACGCGGACCTCGTACTCGGTCAGGCTCTGCTGGATCGAGCCGAGGACGAAATCGGCGTACGTGCGATAACCGTCGGGCAAACCCTTTTGCCAGTCGATCTCGGCTCGCAGAATGTCGCGGTGAAACTCGTGCGGCTTTCGCTTGGAGAGCTTGACGGGGTCGGCCGTAGAATAACGGTCGTAGAGCTGACGGTGCGTCATTTCAAAGTCGAGCAGCAAAACTCTCTGCGGCTTGGCGGTCATCTCAAATGGCTCGATCCGGCGGCCGCGGACGATCGAATCGGCGATCTGCATAGCGAGCAAACTCTTGCCCACGCCGGTGTCGGCAAACATTATCGTCAGCTCATTCTCACACCATAGATCGCCGAACAGGTGACGAGCCTTGCCCTGCCGGCTGCCGATCCGGATCCAATCATTGGCGGACAGCACCTCAAACATATTGTGTCGGGTGCACGCCGCCTCAAAGCGTTGAGTCTCTTTGGCGACCGCCTCGTCGCGGCGGAGTTCTTCGGCCGTCTTGGGCGGATCCGACTCAAACTGTTTGAGGACGTAATCCTCGCTTTCCTGTTCGGGCAGTTCGGACTCGTCAAATGCGTATGGGTCGTCGTAATTCATCGAAGTCGGCGGCCGAAGCCTATGGAAACGGCCGTAATTTAGAATGTAACAGATGTTGTGTAGATGGTCAAGTGTTGCGAGAGTGAAACGAGGGAATGGGGAATCGTGAATCGTGAATCGTGAATCGTGAATCGTGAATGGTGAATGGGGAATGGGGAATGGGGAATGGGGAATCGTGAATGGTGAATTGTGAATGGTGAATTGTGAATGGTGAATGGGGAATCGTGAATGGTGAATTGGGAATCGTGAATTGGGAATTGGGAATGGGGAATTGGGAATCGTGAATTGGGAATGGGGAATGGGGAAGAGTGAATGGGAAATCGGGAACAAGTGACCGGAGCCAGAACGCTATTGCGGGTGTTGCTGATGTGGGCAGCGTTTGCGGTCAGATCGGCTGTGAGTGTTTGCGCCGGTTTGTAACATAATCGTTTACTTTGCCGTCCGGCGTGTGCTAAGGTACGGGAAACGCGAGTACTTATGCGAATTCAGGAAATGCGGTCGGGAGTCGAACTCCTTCGAAAAAGGCAAGAGTCGGCGGCCGTCGATAGAATATTTGAGATGCAGACGCTGCTGGAGCAGGATCTGTGCGCGGTGGCGGAGCGATTTGAGCGCGAACTGCAGAACGACGAGCCTGAAACCGTAGCAACGCCGGTCGCTTTGGAGGCCGCCGTGGCGGAACCCGAAGCAGCAAAGGCGGTATGCGAGCCTGCGGAAATGACGATATCGAGTGAGCTCGCGCGTCCGATGTGGGCGGTCGTCTCATTTGAGCGTGTCGAAGTATCGCGGCTTACATATGCTCAGGCCGTTTTCGTGATGAACGAACTCACTTCGCAGGGCGCGAGCGGACTCTGCATAATTACGGACGAAGCCGCCCGCCGCATCGCCCGAAGCTAAAATTCCAACACAACCTTTCCAAAACTCTCGTTAGACGCGAGGTGATCGTACGCGGCGGACACGTCTGCGGCGGCGAAAACGCGATCGATGACCGGGCGGAGTCGGCCCGAGCCTAATAGCGGCACGATCTCATCGACAAACTTGCGAGTCACCGCCGCCTTTTCGTCAAAACTGCGTCCGCGAAGCACCGTGCCGGTGAGCGTCAAACGCTTTTGCAAGACCACCCCAAGGTCGATCTCCGACTTGCGGCCAGCGGTCAGGCCGACGAGCATCAGACGGCCTTTTGCCGCAAGACACTTAATATTTTCGGAAAAGTACGCACCGCCGACGAGGTCCAGAATGACGTCGGCGCCTCTGCCGCCGTTTGCCTCAGCGACGGCGTCGGCAAAGAGCGGTTCGGCGGTGACAATGCCCGCGTCGATGCCAAACTCGTCGCATTTTGCAAGTTTGGCGGCCGTTCGCGAAGTGCCGATCACGCGTGCTCCGATAGCCTTGGCGATCTGGAGTGCGGCGAGGCCGACGCCCGATCCGACCGCGTGAATCAGAAGCGTCTCGCCCGCCGAAAGTGCGGCCTGAGTGATGACGGCGTCCTGTGCGGTGATAAACGCCTCGGGCACGGCGGCGGCTTCGATAAAGGTCAGAGAGTCGGGAATGCGTGCGAGATGAAGGGCGTCGGTGATGAGATACTCGACTTGAGCCTCGCCGGCCGTGATGCCGAAAACACGTTCGCCGCCGCTCCATTGTGTGACGTCGCTACCAACCTCGGTAACCTCACCCGCGAACTCAAGACCCGGAATATTTGGCGAAACTCCGGGCGGCGGCGGATAAAGTCCCTTTACCTGCATAAGGTCCGCTCGGTTGAGCCCGGCGGCACGCACACGCACCAAAACTTGCGACGCCAAGGGCGATGCGGGCTCGTCAACCTCGCACAGCGAGACAGCGGCATTCGGCGACGGATCATTGATATAGACGGCCTTCATCGTGTTATTTCGGCTCGATATTCTTGGCCTTGAGCGAGTTGCCGGTCGCGCGTTCGAGCTCGGCGATCGCCTTGTTAAGCTCGGTGCGGGCACGGAGTTCGTTGCTGCGGGCGACGGCGAGAGCGGTCTGGCGTTCGAGCACCTTATAGATGTCGGACTGGCCGGCGTCGAGCTTCCGCTGTTCCGAATCGTATTGCTTGGCCGAATTATCGCGGGCGACCGCGGCGGCCCTGAGCCGAGCCTCGTTCGTGCGGATCGCTTGCAGAGCATTTCGTACTTCGACCTGGACGCCTTGCTCGATCTGCTCACGCTGCGTGTCGATCCGCTCGGCTTCGACCTTGGATTTGCCGAGCAACGCCCCGGCCGTTTTGTCGCCAAAGAGCGGCAGATTGAACTGTACGCCGAAGCGAAACGTCGGGTAGCGATTGGCGAAAATGCCGCTGAGTGGATTGCCGGTCAAGAGTGCCAGATTGGCCTGCTGCTGCGCACACGCAGGCGATGTCGGCGCCGTGGTGCAGGGCGTCGGAAAGGACGGGCTGAAATCCGGATTTTGCGTGCCGCCGACACCCGAGGACGAGTAGCTGGCGATAAAGTCGATCTGCGGCTTTTGCTGATCGCGATAGAGCCTTTGATCGATCGCGTTGATGTCGCGTTGGGCCCGATTGAGCTCAAGCTCAGGCCGATTGCTGAGCGCCGCATCCATTGCCTCGGTCAATGTGGTGCGCGGAGTGTCGAGCTCGACCGGATCGACCGGCGTCAGAGCCTCGGACCAGATGACGTCGCTGCGGTTAGCCGAAATGAGATTTTTGAGAGCATTCTCAGTCAGATTGACGACATTCAGAGCGTCATAGACCGCTTGTTCGAAATTGGCGACCTGCGTTTCTGAGGCGACCACGTCGATCGGTGCAAGCTGGCCCTCTTCGGCCAGACGACGACTATGTTCGAGCTGTGACTTGGCGTCCCGGACGCTGTCACGCTGGACCTGCAGATTGCGCAGAGCAAAGGCGAGATCCCAATACGCCTTTTCGGCACCGGCGACGATCTCGATCGAACGCTGGCGAAACTGCGTGTCGGTGAGCGACAGATTTTTCTTAAATATCTCGATGGTCCGCCGTGCGGCGTCGATCTTGCGGCCGCGAAATAGCGGTTGCGTGACGGCGAACGAGAGCGTCGAATTGTATTGCGGACTGAGGATCGAGATCGGATTGTCGGTCGTCACCCGCGTATTATTGAACGCACCCGTGAATATCGTGCCGTACTGCGGAGCAAAAGCCTGCAGGGCGGCATTGCCGAGCAGCGTGCCCTGAGTCGCCTTTTGATTGTTGCTGAAAATGCTGACGTTCGGCGTCGTCGTGTGGTCGTAATAGGTCTGTCCCGACAGCCGCGGTTGAAAAAAGCCTCGGGTCGATTGCAGGTCAAACTCGGCCATTCGCGCCGTCTTGCGCGAAACCTCGATATCGCGGTTATTGCTGAGTGCAAGCTCGATGGTCTCGCGCAGCGTAAGCGATTTTTGCCGTGTCATATCGACGCCGACGCGGCCGAGATCGGGCAAGCTGCGGTCGTCCGAGCGGTAGTTAGGTGCGATCGCAGGAACGCCCTGCAGGTTTTCCGGTGCGACAGTCTGCGTGTCGGACGGCGTCGGTGTCGGTGTGGGCTGCTGCGCGCGTGCGGCCGTGCCGAACGCTAACAGCATTACCAACCAAATGATATAAAGGTGCCGTTTCATATATTTACTGCTTCGCGAAAAGCGAACTGGTCGCAGTTGATAATTTTCGTTTGGCTCCGCCGAACATCCGCGTAGCAAAGCCATTAACAGATTTGAAGATCTTCATTTCGGCCAGATCGTCAAAGATCGAATAGAAGACCGGGACAGCCAGCAGCGTCAAAAGCAAACAGAGGCTCTGGCCGCCGACCACCAAAACGCCGATCGAGCGGTTTGTACCCGAACCTGCGCCGGTCGAAATGACCAGCGGGATCATACCGGCGACCAATGCGATGGTCGTCATAAGGATCGGCCGCAAGCGATCACGATTGGCCTGAATGATGGCATCGTAACGACCCATTCCGTGCGAACGCAGCGTATTTGTATGGTCGATCTGCAGAATTGCGTTTTTCTTAACGACGCCGAATAGGAGCAAAAGGCCGAGTCCCGAGAAGATATTCACCGTTTGCCCGACCACCAAAAGGCTGAAAATACCGAATGGTATCGACAGCGGCAGCGTCAGAAGGATCGTCACCGGATGGATGAACGACTCGAACTGCGCCGCCAAAACGATGTACATAAAGATGAATGACAGGGCAAAAGCAAGCAGGAAGTAGAAACCGGCCTTACCCATTTCCTTTGACTGGCCGACGTAGCCTGTGCGGTAGGTCGATGGCAGATTCATCTCCTTGACGAAACTGTCGATCCCCGCAGTGATGCTCGCCGCTGAACCGCCGGGCCGAGTATTTGCCAAAAGCGTGACCTGACGCTGTCGATTGGTTCGGTCGACGGAGCTCGGACCGGTGCCCGTGGAGGTCTTGACGACGCGGTCAAGTGTCACCACGCCGACCTTGGATGACGGCACGATCATTCGCCGCAGTCCCTCAACGCTGGTTCGAAACGGGTTGATAGCACGCACACGCACCTCGTATTGGTCGTTTCCGGCGTTGAAAGTAGTCGCCTCCTGGCCGGCGACGAGGGTATTGAGTGCCTGCGAAATGTCGCCGACGCGTACGCCGAGGTCGGCCGCCGTGTCACGATCGATCTCAAGCTGAAGTTCGGGTTTGCCGCTGACCAGCGTCGAGTCAACGTCCACTGCGTCCGGGATCGACTTGATCTTTTCTTGGATCTTCTGCGAATACTCCTCGAGCTTTTTGAGGTCAGGTCCGGCGATCAGAAACTGGACATTGGCACTGCGGAAACCGCCGCCGGAAAATGCCTGTACGGGTTGGACGCCTGTGCGAAGCTCGCCGGGAAATTGTTTTAGCAATTCGCGGGCATCGCCCATTAACTCTTCCTGCGACTTCGCACGCTCCTTGATATCCGTGAGTTTAACGTAGATCGAGCCGGCATTAACGACCTGCTGTTGGCCGCCGCCTACCGTGGCGAGTGTGTCGGTCACGCCGGGCATCTTGCGGATCTCCGCGGCAATTCGCTCAAAGATCTGGGACGTCGCTCCGATGCTCGACCCTTCAGGTGCCCGGACGGTAACCTCAAACTGTGATTGATCGTCGACCGGCAAAAAGTTTTTACCGACGAACATAAATAGCGGAACGATGCTGAGAAAAACCAAAATACAGAGGACGACGATAGCCCAACGATGCCCCATCGAGAATCTGAGCATCGACGTGTAAACTTTGTCCACGACGCGAAACCAACCGGTATAATGACTGTCCGACGCCGCTTTCGGCGTGAGCATACCGTCACCGCTGATCTCGTCCTGCTCTTTCGCCGGTTCCTCGGCCTTACGCTTGATCAGGCGTGCCGCGAGCATCGGCGTGAGCGTAAAAGAAACGATCAAGGACACCAGCACCGCAAACGATGCGGTCAGGCCAAAGCTCGACATAAATCGCCCGACGATGCCCTGCATAAACCCGATCGGGACAAATACCGCCATTAGCGAGAGTGTCGTCGCCAAGACCGCCATACCGATCTCACGCGTGCCTTCGATGGCCGCCTGAAATGGGTTCATCCCTTTTTCCTCGACGAAGCGATAGATATTTTCGAGCACGACGATCGCATCGTCGATGACGATACCGACCATTAGAGTGAGCGACAGCATCGTTATGGAATTGAGCGTATAGCCCATCCCATACACCAGAGCGAAAGTGGCGATGATCGAAGTCGGGATCGCGAGGCCGGCAATGAGCGTTGATCTAAAACTCCAAAGGAAAAGGAATACAACGATGGCCGCGAGGATCGAACCAACGACGAGATGCTCTTCGATCGCGTGTAGCGAGTTTTCGATGAAGACCGAGTTGTCACCGATCACACGCAGTTGAAATCCGGCGGGCAGAGTCTTTTCGATCTCGGCGAGGCGAGACTTGATCTCGCGCGACACCGCGACGGTGTTTTGCCCGGATTGTTTCGAGACGATCAGAGTCACCGCCGGGACGCCGTTAAGGCGAGCCTCGGAACGCGTTTCTTCGGCGCCGTCCTCGACATAGCCGAGGTCCTTGACCTTGACCTGATAATTACCGCGGGTCGCGACGACGACCTCATTAAACTCCTCAGGTGTCTTGATCTTGCCGACGGTGCGGACGCTGGTTTCCTTCTGGCCTTCGTCTAGGCGACCGCTCGGAAACTCGATGTTTTGGATCCTGAGGGCGCCTGAGACCTCGGCGGGAGTGACGGTGTAGGAACGCATCTTGTCGGGGTCGAGCCAGACATTGATCTGGCGTTCGCGGCCGCCGATGATGGTTATCTGGCCGACGCCGTTGACCGACTCGATGCGTTCCTTGATCTGCTTTCGGGCCACTTCCGTCACTTCGCGAAGCGATTTTGGAGCTGAAACCGAAATACGCAGAACGGGCGCCGCATCAGTGTCGAGCTTTTGGACCGCCGGTTGCTTGGCGGTTTCCGGCAAATTGGGGATCACGGTCTGGACGCGGTTTTCGACCTCTTGGGCCGCCACGTTGACGTCCTTTTCGAGTATGAACTGAACAAACACCTGCGAGAGTCCCTCGACCGAGGTCGAGCGCAGTTCGTCGATACCGCTGATGGTATTGACGGCCTCCTCGACCTTTTCGGTGATCTCGGTTTCGATCTCCTGCGGCGACGCGCCGGGATTGACCACCGTGATCGTGATGGTCGGGAAATCGATCTTTGGATACAGATCGACGCCTAAACTAAAGAACGAGAATGCCCCGACGACGACCAGCGACAATATAAGCATCGTCGCGAATACCGGGCGTTTTACACAAATCTCAGCCAGCCACTGCATACTGCTTTACCCCTCGTGAAACAACTAATTAGCCTGCCTTACAGCGACGCCGTCATAGAGCGTGTTGATGTTGCTGTTGGCGACAATTTCGCCCTCGGCGATACCGGTCTTGATCTGGATCAGACCGTTTTCGAGCAATCCGGTCTGCACGATATGCTCGTGCGCGACGCCGTCCTTAATAACAAATACCCTATTGGTCTCGCCCTCGGTACGCACGGCCGAGGCAGGTATCATAACGGCATTTTCCGGTTTGGACTGCGTGATCCGGACGGTGGCAAACTGTCCAGGCTTGAGCAATCCATCGCCGTTCGCGACCTCGGCTTCGACGATGAGCGTGCGGGCCGTCGCATTGATATTGGGCAACATTCTGACAACCGTTCCGGCAAAGCTGCGGTCCGGATACGCGCTCGTCTGGAGCGAGATGCCCTGGCCGATGGCGACCTTGCCGATCGATGCCTCGGGCACGTCGATCTTCAGTCTCAGCGTCGATGTTCGGACGATCGTCGCAACCTTAGAATTTGGCGTATTAGGCGAAATAAACTCACCCGGATCGGCCACACGCTCGGCGATGTAACCGCTGATCGGTGCATAGATGGCAGTGTCGGTGAGTGCCTTGCGGGCCTGATCGACCTGTGTCTGGGCCGTAGCGACTCCCGATCTTGCCGTTGCGACGGTGGCCTCGGCAGAGTTGATCGCCTTGACTGCAACCGCGGCGTTTGAACGCGCTTCGTCGAGTTGGCCGAGGATCGCGTCACGCGCCGCGCGGCGTTGGTCGAGTACCGAACGCGAAACGTCGCCGGTATCGAACAAACGCTGAGCCCGTACGAGTTCCTTTTCGGCAAGTATGAGATTGGCGTTGGTCGATTTTACCTGCGAGAAGGTCTCGATGTTAAAAACTTCGCCGTCCTTAACATTAAGCCGTATTTGGGCCTGGCGAAGAGCGGCAACTGCTTGATCGACAGCCTTTCGTTGCTGCTCGGCCTGAGCCTGAGCCTGTTCGAGGCGGAGGCGGGCATCGCGGTCATCCAGGCGGACCAGTACGCTGCCCTTTTCGACATAGCTGCCGACGTCAAAATTGACCTCGGTGATCTTACCGCCGACCGACGGTGCGACATCGGTCGAGGCATCGCCGGCCAGGTTGCCGGTAGCTTCGAAATAGGTCGGGATCGGCTTAACTGTTGCTTGCGTTGTCGTAACGTCAACGACCGTGGGTTGCGCGCTTGCGTTGGAGTTCGTATTGGCGGCCTTTGATCCGCATCCGCTCAGCGTCAATGCAGCAGTAACCGATACGAGCCCGAACAATAATAGGTATTTTTGACTTCTCATCATTTGATACGATCGATGCGCATCACGCATCGACTTTTCTGACCCCGTTCAATAATATTTCGGCAAAGCTCTGTGCCGCTTCCTGATTTGTAATGTCGATGATCATACGGTTTTTATCCCAGAGCAGATTGTTAAGCGAATGGTGGATCAGCATCCCCAGAAAACTCCTCACCGCCATTCGCGGATCGAGGTCGCGAAATGCGCCGTCGGCCTGGCGTTCGGCCACATATCCGCCGATAAACCCATAGATCTTCGAAATATATCCGCTGAAAAACATTTCGGCTAACTTGTGCTCCTCAAGTGCCGAATAAAATAGCAGACGCATAAAGCCGATATCGGCTTCGTGCTTGTTAAGAGCGTCAAAGGCGATATTGTAAAAGACGGCAAAGTCGTCCTTGTCCTCGATCGCCTTACGCAAAACCTCATTCTCCTCCCAGGGAAAGCGATGGACGCCGTCCTGACAACCCTTTGTGTCCAGGATCGCGGCATAAAGCTCGTCTTTTGACGCAAAGTGGCGAAAGACCATCGCCTCCGAGACACCGGCAGCAGTCGCGATCTCCTTGGTCGTCGTGCCCTTAAAGCCCTTTTGGGCAAAGAGGGAGACCGCCGTCTGCAATATCTGCTCCCGACGGGCGTCGCCGGTCATCCGGCCGGCGTGATTACACGTGAATAGGTCTTTGATCAAAAAACTGTCCCTTTAAGATACTAAGTAAGTGCTTACTTACTTTTCGAATAGATTTACATTTTGGATTCAGGCTTGTCAATTCTTTTTCTGATAAAAGCCGTATGATGGCGAAATTCGGAACAAACGGACGAAAAAAATCGTTACAACTTATGAGCAGATGAGTTCATCTGAATCGTCGCAAGCTGTGACAAACGACCATAAACGAGTGTCGCAGGGCGTTATATTAATAAAGCTATTTTGGAGGTAGGATCGAAAATGTCTGAATTTGAAGCCGAAGTTAAAAAAGCAGAAAAGGAATTGGAACAGAGCCTGGTACCGCTCAACACGGGCGAAAAGGTGACGGATGACGAATTTTTAGGAGATATCAAGATGCAGGCACAAGAATACGGCCAGAAGATCCAGGACGCCGCCGTCAAGGCAAGAGATTTTGCCGAGGACAAGTTTGCCAAGGCAGGCGATAAATTTAAGGAATTGCAGAACAAGGACCCGAAAGAGTTCGTCGAGGACGCCAAAGAGTTTGCCCGCCAGAAACCCGGCCAAACCATTCTGATCGCCGCCGCAGTCGGCGTGATCCTCGGTCTGCTGATTAAGCGAAAATAAAACCGCAACTTTCGCAGTCTAACTGAAGTTAAAAAGGCCGCCCCGTCGAATTGGGGCGGCCTCTTCTGTTTGGAAGTTTGCCAACAATAGACAATAGATAAAGGGCGAGTAATGCTCCTATCCGTGATCAACGACCGAGTGTCAAAATGCCATTCGGAAGGTCGTAGAGTACCTTCGGATAGTGATTAAAGATGTCGTTGCCTAAGATACCGTCGATGCCTATCGACCCCAATCCGTTTTCGAGATCGGGCGGCAATTCGCCAACGATCAGATCCAGCGTGACATCGGCGAGACCGACTGCCTTCCGATAATTGCCGCAGGTAAATGCTCCGCAGGTGATATAAAAGTCGTCGTAGTGTCCGACGACTTCGCCCCCGGCGACCAGAGATGGCATTAGGAAAGTGACCTTTGCACCCGTATCGAGAGCGAGCCTCACATCCTGCCCGTCCACGCGGCCCGATAGTATTGGTACGCCAATACTCTCCAAACGGACTTCGACCCCTTCAATCCGATCGGTCACATCGAAAGTGATCGTCCTAGCGTTCGAGTCAACCAGAAATGAGTGTTTCCCTAAAATGTCGGTGCCGATCAAGATGTCAAACGGCTTTCCGAGCAGAGTTCCGAGTTCCGTAACACCCTTGCCACGTAGGCCTTCCATAATCGTCGGGTTCCCCATCGACGGCAACGATCCGGCGCCGAATGTGACTGGCGAACCGGTGTCGATAAGGCAGACGTTGTCGTCGATATTTGCGAGTATGTGTCCGTCAAATTCTTCGAAAGTAAATTTCATAAAATAGTCCTCCCGGCAGAGCGACCAACCGGGCCGCCCTGCCATTTTAAGTACTTACTCCTTACCGGTTCGACGGTTGTACCGTTGGTACAATCCTAGCTTACGGGCCAACATATCATCAATATCGAGAGCCTCGTCGATCCCGGCGAGATCGTTCAACTCCTTTCGAAGTTCGGGTGATGGAGCTCTCAAGAACATTTGATCGGTAGCGCCCATCGCCGCCGCAAGGGACGATTTGGCGCTTC
>Ga0209477_1002102_pt1 | contig 11738 bp, 9 predicted proteins | sample KloWWTupernatant_FD_187180 | JGI IMG/M metagenome (GOLD analysis project Ga0209477, IMG submission 187180) | Active sludge microbial communities from Klosterneuburg, Austria, studying microevolution and ecology of nitrifiers - Klosterneuburg... | ecosystem: Engineered > WWTP > Aerobic digester >...
CGGAGCCACTCGACCCAGAGCGTTGCTGGCTCCACGCTCCGTCGCGGTGAGAGTGGCGCTGCGGGGCGGCTTATTGCACGTATGTTGCATGAAGAAACCTGTTCTGACTATTTGACCTAGTCAGAACGGGTTTCAACTGGGGTGAGTAACGGGACTTGAACCCGCGACCACCTGGACCACAACCAGGAGCTCTACCAACTGAGCTATACCCACCATGCCGTCGGCCTGCGCCCACGGAGCCCGTTCAGTTTAGCCACAAGCGCCGCGGAGTAGAAATCAGCTCCCGGTTGCGGTCGCCAAGTCGGTCGTGAGCGCCCCTTGGTGCCGTGCCGCGACCTCGCGGAGTGCGTCCGTCGACGGACCGGGGGCCGCCACGAACAGCACCTCGCGGTAGTAGCGCAGCTCCTCGATCGACTCGCAGATGTCGGCCAGCGCCCGGTGGTTCCCGTTCTTGGCCGGGGTGTTGTAGTAGGCCCGCGGGTACCAGCGCCGAGCCAGTTCCTTGATGCTGGACACGTCCACATTGCGGTAGTGGACGTGACCCTCGAGCGTCGGCATGTCGCGGGCGAGGAAGGCGCGATCCGTACCGATGGTGTTTCCGGCCAGCGGCGCCCGGCGGGGCTCCGGCACGTGCTCGCGGATGTAGGCCATCACCCGCTCCTCTGCTTCGGCCATGTCCAGGCCTGCGTCGAGCAGTGGCAGCAGACCCGAGTTGGCGTGCATGTTGCGCACGAAATCGCCCATCTGGGTCAGGGCTTCCTCGGTGGGCCTGATCACGACAGTGATGCCCTCACCCAGCACGTTGAGCTCAGAATCGGTGACCAGTGCGGCGACTTCGATCAGGGCGTCCGACTTCAGATCGAGGCCGGTCATCTCGCAGTCGATCCAAACCAAGTGTTCACTCACGCGGCACACTCTATTGCCTGCCTGATTGGCGATTCACTGGCGCATACGTCGCTAGATTGGGAAACGCCGTGAACGGCACCGAGCAGGAGGCGCAACGATGAGCGACAGGCCCGAACTGGAAGAGCAGCACCCGGGGGCCGAGGAGAACCTGCGCGAGTTCATCGACCGCCTCGTCGCACAGGGCTACACGGTCAGCAACGGCGAGACCGCCGACCCCCAGCTGATCGATCCGGGCGGACGCGCCGTGGAGACCTGGCGGGAGTCCTACCCCTATGAGGACCTGCTCGACCGCGAGACCTACGAGGAACAGAAGTACCTCCTGCAGATCGAGTTGCTGAAGCTTCAGTACTGGGGCGAGGACACCGGGCTGCGCAACATCATCGTATTCGAGGGACGCGACGCCGCAGGCAAGGGCGGCACGATCAAGCGCTTCACCGAGCACCTCAACCCCCGCGGAGCACGCGTGGTCGCACTGACCAAACCGACCACTCGCGAACTCGGACAGTGGTACTTCCAGCGCTACGTCGCGCACTTCCCGACCGAGGGCGAGATCGTCATGTTCGACCGCTCCTGGTACAACCGGGCCGGTGTCGAGCGCGTGATGGGGTTCTGCTCGGACGTCGACTACGAGGTCTTCATGAAGCAGGCGCCGGAGTTCGAGCGGATGATCGTGGACGCAGGTATTCACCTCACCAAGTTCTGGTTCTCGGTCACCCAGCGGGAACAGCGGACGCGTTTCGCGATCCGCCAGATCGATCCGGTGCGGCGCTGGAAGCTCTCGCCGATGGACCTGGAGTCGTTGGGCCGTTGGGACGACTACGGCGCAGCCAAGGAGGCGATGCTCGCCGGGACGGACACCGACCATGCCCCCTGGATCACCGTGCGGAGCAACGACAAGAAGCGCGCCCGCCTGAACGCGATGCGCTACTTCCTAAGCCAGTTCGAGTACGAGGACAAGGACCACGCGGTGGTCGGCGAGCCCGACCCGCTGATCGTGCAACGGGCCCGCGACACCATCGACGAGTAACCGCCGCAGATCCAGAGAAGGGGGAGGGGATGCCTGGGTTCTCCCTGGCCGGGTGCGCCCTCGGGGTGGCCAGCGCGGCCACCCAGATCGAGGGTGGCGAGCTCGACACCAACTGGCATCGCTGGGCCGCGTCCGGGGGAGCGCCGGACGGGTCGTCCCCGGCACGGGCGGCCGACCATTGGAACCGGGTGGGTATCGACAACGCTCTACTGGCCGAGCTGGGTGTGCGGCACTACCGGTTGGGTATCGAATGGGCGCGCGTCGAGCCGTCCCCGGGGCAATTCGATGACGCGGCGATCGAGCACTACCGCGCCGAACTAGCCGGGCTGCGCGAGGCCGGCGTCCGCCCTCTGGTGACCCTGCACCACTTCAATCTTCCCGGCTGGCTCGTGGACGCCGGCGGCTGGCTCGGCACGGACGCCACGGACAGCTTCCTGCGCTTCGTCCGCCGGATGGTCACCGCGCTGGGCGACGAGGTCGATGAGTGGATCCCGATCAATGAGCCGAACGTCTACGCCACCTACGGCTACCTGTTCGGGCTGTGGCCGCCGGGCGATCGGTCCTACCGGCGAACCATCGCGGTGCTGCAAACGCTGGCAGCCGCCCACATCGCGGCCTTCCAGCTGATCCACGAACTGCAGCCCGGGGCCCGGGTGGGCACTGCGATCCACCTGCGGGTGTTCGCGCCGGCCGATCGCAGGAACCCGATCCACCAGCTCGGCGCCAAGGCATCCGACCACCTGTTCCAGCGTGCCCCGCTGCGTGCCATGAGCACCGGACGGTTCCCGCTGCCGCTGCGGCGTCCGTCCTGGGTGCGACCGGGCCGCTACTACGACTTCCAGGGGATCAACTACTACACCCGCAGCACGGTGCGCGGCCTGGCCGACGGGGTCGCCGAGAACGTCGACGTGAACGACCTCGGTTGGGAGATCCATCCAGAGGGCCTCGCCGAGGTTTCCGGCTGGGTGCACGCTGCCTACCCCGGGCCGATCTACATCACCGAGAACGGCACCGCCGACGCAGCGGACGCCTTCCGCGCGCGGTTCCTGCACGACCACCTGGCCGTGGTCGCCGCATCCGAGCTACCCATCGAGCGCTACTACCACTGGTGTTTCACCGACAACTGGGAGTGGGCCGAGGGCGAGGTGCCACGCTTCGGCCTGGTCGAACTCGACTACGAGACCCAGGAGCGCAGCGTCCGGGAGTCCGCGCGCTTCTACGCCGACGTCATCGCCAACTCCGGTGTGACGGCGGACGCCTACGCGCACTGGGTCACCGGTCAGGAGTACCCGACCAACGCCCCGAGCGAGGACCGCCCGACATGAGCCAGGACCAGAGCACAGCCCAGTCCGCCCTCGACCGCCGCAACAAATGGAGCTTCGGCGTCGGCACGGTGGGCCGCGACATGGTCTACACCCTGGTCAGCCTGTACCTGGTGTTCTTCCTCAGCGATGTGCTCTCACCGTCGCGGGAGGACTTTCTATGGGCGACCTCACTGATCCTGATCGCCAGGCTGTTCGACGCGGTCGCCGACATCGTGATGGGCGCGATCGTCGACAACACCCGCTCCCGCTGGGGCCACTACAAGCCCTGGATAGCGGGCGGCGTGGTCGCGTCCGCGGTGTTCACGGTGCTGCTGTTCGCCGACCTGAACCTGACCGGGACGGCGTTCGTGGCCGGGTTCGCGGCGATCTACCTGTTGTGGAGTCTGTCCTGGACGGCAAACGACATCCCGTACTGGTCGCTGCTGCCCGCGCTGACTCTCGATCAGAAGCAGCGTGAACGGTTCGGCTCCTTGGCCAAGATCTTCGCCACCGTCGGACTGTTCGTGGTCGTGGTGGCGGTGATCCCGGTGACGACCGCGCTCGGCGGGACGGTCGGTGAGACGCGGGCGTGGACGTACTTCGCGATCGCGGTCGTGGTGATCATGATCGCCGGCCAGGCCGTGACTTTGATCGGGGTGAAGGAGCCGCCGATCGTGGCCGAGCAGGAACGCACCAGTCTGAAGGAACTTGCGCGGGTGGTCTTCGGCAACGATCAACTGCTCTGGACGGCGATCGCGATGGTGCTGTTCATGACCGGGTACCTCACCACAACCACCTTCGGCACCTACTACTTCAAGTACGTGTACCAGGACGAGGCCATGTATTCGCCGTTCGGGGCCGTGCTGGTGGCCAGCCAACTTCTCGGCTATGCGGCGTTCCCCGCGCTTTCCAAACGGTTCTCGCGCCGATCGCTCTACACCGTCGCGACCGGCCTGATCCTGGCCGGCTACCTCGTGTTCTTCCTTGCCCCGATGCACATCGTCTGGATCGCGATCGCCGGGCTGCTGTTGTTCATCGGCGACTCGTTCATCGCCTTGCTGATGCTGGTCTTCCTCACCGACACCATCGAGTACGGCCAATGGAAGCTCGGCCGGCGAAACGGTGCGGTCACCTTCGCTCTGCAACCGTTCATCAACAAGGTGGGTGCGGCGCTGTCCACCCAGATCGTCGCGATCGCGATCGTCGTCGCCGGCGTCGACCCAGCGAACCCGGCCGATACAACCGCGTCCGGTCTGCTCACGATCAAGTTGGGCATGCTGGTTATCCCGCCGGTCCTGATCGTGATCAGCTACCTGATCTATCGGGGCAAGTACCGCATCGACGAGGCGTTCTACGCCCGGATCGTGGCCGACCTGCGCGAGCGCGGCCAACTGCACTGATGTCTCTCGCTCGGGATACGATCGAAGGTAGTTGCCCCCGTAGCTCAGTGGATAGAGCAGCGGCCTTCTAATCCGACGGTCACAGGTTCGAGTCCTGTCGGGGGCGCGTAACCGTCCGATCTCCCCTACCGGCACCTGGAGGCCTGTGTGAGCGCTGCGACCATCGACGACGGGCGCACCGCCAGGGCTCGCACGGCGACCCTTGTGGTGTTCGCCGCGAACGGGTTCGGGTTCGCCTCCTGGATGTCGCGGGTACCTGACGTGAAGCAGATGCTCGCGCTCACTCCCGGCCAGCTGGGTCTGCTCTTGCTGTCGATCTCCGCGGGCGCGTTGTGCGGCCTACCCGTGGCCGGACGCATCACCCATCGGCTGGGTGCGCAGACCGCCGTCCGGCTCGGCATGGCTTCGATGGTGCCGGGGCTCGTCCTCGCGGCGTTGGCCGTCGAACTGCGAGCGGGCATGTTCTGGGCAGTGCCGGGGCTGTTCCTGCTAGGGCTGGGCAGTGGCGTCTGGGACGTCGCCCAGAACGTGGAGGGCACGATCGTCGAGCGTTCGCTGGGTAAGGCGATCATGCCCTGGTTCCATGCGGGGTTCAGCGGTGGGACCGTTCTGGGCGCCCTGGTCGGCGCTGCCCTGACCGCCCTGCATGTGCCGGTACTGCTGCACCTCAGCGTGGTGGGCGTGGCTACCGCGGTGACGCTCTGGTGGGGAACGCTGCGGTTCCTGCCCGCGTTCGGCGAGGACGAGGACGAGCCCGGACGGCCAGCCAGAACAGAGCGGGCGAGGTCGGCATGGACGGAACCGCGCACCCTGCTGATCGGTGTGATGGTGCTGGCCGCAGCCTTCGCCGAGGGTACTGCGAACGACTGGATGGCGGTCGCCTTCGTGGACGGGCACGGTGTCGACAACGCTTGGGGTGTCGTCGGGCTGGCGGTGTTCCTGAGTTTCATGACCGGCGGACGGCTCCTGGGCACCGGACTGCTGGACCGCTACGGCCGCGTCCCGGTACTGCGGGCGCTGTTCGCAGCCTCGATCATCGGCTGCCTGCTGGTGGTCTTCGGCAACACTCTGGTGGCCTTCGTCGGCGCGGCGATCTGGGGTGTCGGCGCAAGCCTAGGCTTCCCGGTGGGCATGTCGGCGGCCGCGGACGACCCCGAGCGGGCCGCGGTGCGGATCAGCGTGGTGGCGACCATCGGCTACACCGCGTTCCTGGCCGGACCGCCGCTGCTGGGCTTCCTCGGAGACCACTTCGGGATCCTGCGCGCGCTCCTGGCGGTGGGGACCGTCTCCGTCCTGGCCATGCTGGTGGTGCCCGCGGCCAGGCCACTCGAAGCAGGAGCCGACGGGCCGCGCTGACCGGCGCCGAACCTTGGACAATCCAGCTGGCAGGGAATATCAAGGTTGGGCTGGTGGCTGGGAACACTAACGCGATCAGGAGGCATTGATGACTCTGCAGGACTTCGAGGCGAAGACGATCACCGGGCACGACCAGCGCCTGGCCGAGTACCTGGGCAAGGTGGTGCTGGTCGTGAACACCGCGTCCAAGTGCGGCTTCACCCCGCAGTTCGATGGTCTGGAGAAGCTCTATTCCGGCCTGAGGGACGAGGGACTGGTGGTGCTCGGCTTCCCGTGCGACCAGTTCGCCAACCAGGAACTAGATAGCGATGCCGAAACGGCGGAGTTCTGCCGGCTGAACTACGGGGTCAGTTTCCCGATGTTCGCGAAGGTGGACGTGAACGGACGCGAAGCGCACCCGTTCTTCGCCTGGCTGCGCAGCGAGCAGAGCGGGGTGCTGAGCGATGCGATCAAGTGGAACTTCACCAAGTTCCTGATCAATCGCGAGGGGTTGGTGGTCCGCCGCTACGCACCCACGGTGTCCCCGGCTGCCATCGAGGCCGACATCAGGGCCCTGCTGTGACCGCGAATCCCGCCCCGGGGCGCGCCGGAGACGGCACGATAGGCACATGACTTCGACGAAGCCCACCAAACTGCCCAAGGACGTCTACGAGGCCGAACTGTTGCGGCTGCAGGCCGAACTCGTGAACATGCAGGAGTGGGTGCGCTCCACCGGCCAACGCTTGGTGCTGATCTTCGAGGGACGCGACGCGGCCGGCAAGGGCGGCGCCATCAAACGGGTGACCGAGTACCTGAACCCCCGCATCGCCCAGGTCGTCGCGCTGCCCGCCCCGACCGAACGCCAGCGCACCGAGTGGTATTTCCAGCGCTACGTGCAGCACCTGCCCGCGGCCGGGCAGATCAAGTTGTTCGACCGCTCCTGGTACAACCGCGCGGGCGTCGAGCGGGTGATGGGCTACTGCACGCCGGAGGAACATCGCCGCTTCCTGCGCCAATGCCCGATCTTCGAGCGGATGCTGATCGAGGACGGCATCATCGTTCGCAAGTACTGGTTCTCCGTCTCGGATCGCGAGCAGGAGAAGCGGTTCAAGTCGCGGCTCACCGATCCGATGCGGCAGTGGAAGCTTTCGCCCACCGACCTGGAGTCGCTGACGCGGTGGGAGGACTACTCGCGGGCCAAGGACGAGATGTTCGTGCACACCGACATTCCCGAGGCCCGCTGGAACGTCGTGGAGTCCGAGGACAAGAAGCGGGCGCGGCTGAACATGATCGCCGACCTGCTCAGTGCCATCCCCTACCAGCACGTGCAGCACACCGAGTTGAAGCTGCCCAAGCGGCCACCGTCCACCGGCTACCGCCGCACCGATCGCGCGCTGCAACTCGAGGTGCGCGACTGGGCCGAAACCCTGATCGGAAAAGAACCGGCACCGAAGTACGTCGACCCAGAGGACGAGGACTGACTCCTGGGCTCAGCCGAGCCGGCCGAAACCGGTGGCGTGCACGATCAGCTCGCCGGCCTCGTCGCAGGCGTCAAGGTCGATGCTTGCCGTGATCGACCAGTCGTGGTTCCCCTCGGGATCGGCGATGATCTGGCGAACCTGCCAGGTGCGTCCGGCCTCTTCGATGATCAACATGGCCGGACCGCGGGCGTCCGCGTCCGTGCGGATCTCGTCGTGTTCCGCGAAGTAGTCGCCGAGCGCCTCGTCCCAATCGCGGAAGCCGCGCGCGCGGTCGGGGTCGATCGCGTCGAGTTCGAGGAGGCCGTCCACATCGTCGCGGGACGCGAGCTCAACACGACGGAACATCGCGTTGCGAACCAGTACGCGGAACGCCCGCGGGTTGCCGGTGACCTGGCGCTGCGGCGGGGGAGCAGCATCCAACGGACGCGCGCCGGACAGGGTGGTGAGTTGCTCCCACTCGTCCAGAAGCGAGGAGTCCGTGAGCCTGGTCACTTCGCCCAACCACTCGATCAGATCTTCGAGCTCCTCGGTGCGGGCCGATTCGGGCACTGTCTGCCGCAGGGCACGGAACGCGTCCGACAGGTAGCGCAGCAGCAGTCCCTCGCTGCGCTGCACCCGGTAGAACGCGACATATTCGGAGAACGTCATGGCTCGTTCAAACATGTCTCGCACCACTGACTTCGGCGACACCGGGGTCTCGGCCAGCCAAGGGTGGTTGTCGAGGAAGACCTCGTACGCGTGTTCGAGCAGCTCCGCGAGCGGCTTGGGCCAGGTCACCCCGTCGAGCACCTCCAGGCGTTCGGCGTACTCGACCCCGTCGGCTTTCAGCTCGGCCACCGCTTCGCCGCGTGCCTTGAACTGCTGCTGCACTACTACAGCCCGGGGATCCTCCAGCGTGGACTCGATCACGCTCACCGCGTCCAGCGCGTAGCTGGGGGCCTCGGCATCGAGCAGCCCCAGTGCGGCCAGGGCGAACGCCGACAGCGGCTGGTTGAGCGCGAAATCGTGTTGCAGATCGACGGCGAGCTGGTGTCGGCGTCCGCCCGCGGTGGGCGCGGGCAGGCGGACGACCACACCCGCGTTGAGCAGCGACCTCCCGATCGCTACCGCGCGGCGTACCAGGGCGCGCCGAGTGCCAGCGTCGGACGTGGTGGCCGCGATCAGGGCCTGGAGTGCTTCGCCGGTGTCCTGATCGCGCTGCAGCAGGTTGAGCAGCAGCGCGTGGCTGATCCGCAGCCGGGCCACCAGCGGCTCGGGCGGGGCCGCGATCAGCTTGGTGAAGGTGTCCTCGGTGAAGTTCACGAACCCCTCGGGAGCCTTCTTCCGCTGCACCCGGCGCTGCTTCTTCGGATCGTCGCCGGCCTTGGCCAGTGCCACCGTGTTCTCGATGACGTGGTCCGGCGCTTGCGCGACCACGTATCCAACGGTGTCGAAGCCCGGACGCCCCGCGCGTCCGGCGATCTGGTGGAACTCGCGGGCACGCAGCAGTCGCTGGCGCCGGCCGTCGAACTTGGACAGGCTGGCGAACAGCACCGTGCGGATCGGCACGTTGATGCCGACCCCGAGGGTGTCGGTGCCGCAGATCACGCTCAGCAGTCCGCGTTGGGCCAGCGTCTCGACCAGGCGCCGGTAGCGGGGCAGCATGCCGGCGTGATGGACGGCGATGCCCGAGTTGAGCAGCTTGGCCAGCGTCTTTCCGAAGCCCGAGCCGAACCGGAATCCGTGCATCGCCTCGACCAGTTCGCGGCGGTGGGAGCGGTCGATGATGCCCGAACTGAGCAGGGCCTGAGCTCGCTCCACTGCCGCCGCCTGCGTGGCATGGACGATGTAGACCGGCGCCTGGGCGTCCCGGAGCAACAGTTCGACGGTCTCCTGCAAGGGCCGCAGCGACCAGGAGTAGGTCAGCGGCACCGGACGGACGGCGTCGCCGATCACACTCGTACCGCGTCCGGTGCGCGCGGAGAGGTCCTTGGCGAGTTGGGTGACATCGCCGAGCGTGGCCGACATGATCACGAACTGCGCCTGGGGAAGCTCGACCAATCCGACCTGCCAGGCCCAGCCACGGTCGCGGTCCGCGATGAAATGGAACTCGTCGATGACCACCTGCGCGATGTCGGCGCTGCGACCCTCGCGTAGGGCGATGTTGGCCAGGATCTCGGCGGTGCAGCAGACGATCGGAGCATCCGGGTTGACTGCGGCGTCGCCGGTGACCATGCCGACGCGCTCGGCTCCGAAGATGTCGCAGAGGGCGAAGAACTTCTCGCTGACCAGGGCCTTGATCGGAGCCGTGTAGTAGCTACGGCCACCGGCGGCGAGTGCCGCGAAGTGGGCGGCTGTGGCGATCAGGGTCTTGCCCGAGCCGGTGGGCGTGGTGATGATCGTGTTCGCGCCGGTGAGGATGTCGACGATCGCGTCGTCCTGGTGCGGGTACAGCGTGAGCCCGTCGGTGGCTGCCCACTCGACGAAGGCGGAGTACAGGGCGTCCGGGTCGGCGGCGCCGGTCTCGGGCATCAGGTCGGCGAGTCGCATGGCGCTGTCATCGTCCCACGCGGGGGAGTCGGGGACGAATCCCGGTGCGGCTCGCGCATTTGGAGTACCGGACGGGGTAATAGCTGGCATGGCCGCGTCGCCGGCGCAGACCTACCGTGGTGGGAACACCTCCTCAGGATGCGCAGGTCCCCTATGAGAACCACCCGTGGTCTGGTCGTAGCGTTTGAGCTGGTCCTGATGATGTCGTTCACCGTGGTGCGTCCGGCCGCGGCGGCCGTGCCCAGTTATACCGTCACCCAGGTGGCGGGCAACCTGCAGATTCCGTGGGCCGTCACCTGGATCGGTGGCCTGATGCTGTTCGACGAGCGCGAAGGCCGGCTGTGGTCCAAGCGTCCCGACGGCGCACCGCAGCGCGTGACGCTTCCGCTGCCGCCCATCTACGCCAACTCCGAAGGCGGGCTCATGGGTCTGGTGGCCGATCCCGACGCGGTCAGAAACGGCTTCTTCTACACCTGCATGTCGGTGGCGAAGGCGTCCGGCGCGGCCTCGGACGTGCAGGTCTGGAAGTGGCGGTTGACCAGCGACACCACGGCCGAGAAGGTCCGGACGCTGGTGAAAGGCATCCCGATCGGTTCGGGAAGGCACAACGGCTGCCGGCTCGTGTTCCGCTCGGCCCAGATGCTCTACATCGGTACTGGGGACGCGGCCCAGGGCACCAATCCGCAGAACCTGCATTCCTTGGGCGGCAAGGTGCTGCGGGTGCGTAGCGACGGCCATATCCCGCGTACCAACCCCTACTACGGCAGGGGCGGAAACGCCCGCTACGTCTGGAGTTACGGGCATCGCAACGTGCAGGGGCTGGCGCTACGTCCAGGCGGAAGCGAGTTGTGGTCGGTAGAGCACGGGCCGGCCCGTGACGACGAGATCAACCGGGTGGTGAAGCGCGGGAACTACGGCTGGAGCCCGACGCCCGGCTACAACGAGTCGCGTTCAATGACCGACCGAAAGCGGTTCCCGAAGGCCCGTCCGGCCTTGTGGCGCTCTGGTTCGCCGACCGTTGCCACCAGCGGGGCGACGTTCTTGCGCGGCACGCAGTGGCGCACGCTGGACGGCGTCCTGGCAGTGGCGCTGCTGAAGGGCGAAGGCATCGTGCTCTTCAGCGTGGGCGCCAAGAGCAAGCTCACCTCGCTCGGCGAGATCGCCAGCACGTACGGACGCATCCGCACGGTCGAGCAGGGCCCCGACGGAGCGCTCTACTTCACCACCTCGAACGGCTCCGCCGACGCCATCTACCGCCTGGTTCTTGGGTAGCCCCCGCTGGACCGCTGAGAGCGCGCATGCAGCAAGCCCCGCAGCGGAGCCGGCTCTCGGCTGGTCGAGCTTGTCGACACCGCGCTCAGCGGTGGATCGAGGCCCACCAACGGTCTCTGAGGAGCGTTCGTGAGGAACGATCGCACCCCTCCAGTCGGTTCCTGAGGCGCGTCCGTGAGGAACGAACAGACCCCTCCCAACGTTCCCTGAGGAGGTCGCTCTGCGACCGTCACGAAGGGCCCCCGCCACCCTCCTACCGGTCCCTGAGGAGCGTCCGTGAGGAACGAGCAGACCCCTCCCAACGTTCCCTGAGGAGGTCGCTCTGCGACCGTCACGAAGGGCCCCGCCACAGTCAAGAACAGGTAGTCGAATCTCATCAAAACGCTTGCCCAAAATGTTGGACGAGATAAGAATAGGACGTATGCAAAGCAGCTCCGATCAGGAAGACCTGGCCGAACTGCTCAACGCCCACATCACCGCAACC
>Ga0209477_1002105_pt1 | contig 11718 bp, 7 predicted proteins | sample KloWWTupernatant_FD_187180 | JGI IMG/M metagenome (GOLD analysis project Ga0209477, IMG submission 187180) | Active sludge microbial communities from Klosterneuburg, Austria, studying microevolution and ecology of nitrifiers - Klosterneuburg... | ecosystem: Engineered > WWTP > Aerobic digester >...
CCAAAACCGATGACTGCGCCCTTGGCCTCGGGGCCGGGCACCTTGATGCCGGGGTTCCAGAAGGGCTGCAGCATGAGGCCCTGGGCGCCGGGCGGTACGTGGCCCACCAGGGCGTCGAACAGGCTCTCCGGTGTGACACCTTCGCGCACCGCTTGCTGCTGCTCGTGCAGACCAAACTGTTCCTTGAACCAGTTGACCATCCAGAAGCCGCGCGTGATCTGCACCTCGGTGTTGTAGTGGCCGGGCACCGCCGCCTGGTAGGGCGGGATGAAGGGCGTGGCCTCCAGGTAGCGCGGCGTGGTGGTGTTGATGGTGGCGGCGGTGCCGTACGAGAGGCAGGCAATCTCGGGCGTGAGGCACCCGGCGCCCAGCACCTCGCAGGCCTTGTCTGCCGCGCCTGCCAGCACTCTCAAGCCTGCGGGGAGGCCCGTGTCCTGTGCGGCCTGCGCGCTGACCTCGCCAATGACCGTGCCCGCCGCCACCAGTTCGGGCAGCATATCGGGCGTGATGGGCAGGGCCTGCCACTTCCAGTCGTGCGGCGGCGCCCAGTGGCCTTTTTTGTAGTCGAAGGGTACATAGCCGACTTGCGATGCGATCGAATCGACAAAGCGGCCGGTGAAGCGGTAGTTGAGGTAGCCCGAGAGCAGCAAATAGGTGCGGGTGCGCGCCCACAGCTCAGGCTGGTGCTGGGCGATCCAGTTGGCCTCGGCCTCTTTCTGGAAGTGGCGCACGGTGCCACGCATGCCAATGGCGCGAAAGGCCGCCTCCCACCACCAGGCCAGGCGCGGGGCGTGCTCGGCGCGGCGCTGGTCGAGCCAGATTATCGCGGGGCGCAGCGGCTGGCCGTGTTCGTCCAGCGCCAGGGTGGTGCCGCGTTGCGTGGTGATGACCAGGCCTGCAATGTCACTCTTGTTCACGCTGGTGGTTTGCCACAGTTGCTGGCAGGCCTGGCACAGGGCTTGCCAGAACACGTCGGCGTCCGCCTCCATCCAGCCGGGTTCAGGGGATTGGTAGGTGATCGCTACCTGCGATTTGTCCACCAGGTTGCCGTGCAGGTCGAACAGCAGGGCGCGCACGCTTTGCGTGCCGTTGTCGATGGCGAGCAGGTAGGGGGCGGTCATGGTGTCTCCGGTGGACTTCTGTTTTGATAGCTGCTCGCGCTTGCTGGATAAGCGCTAGAGGCTGTTTTTATCTACTTTTTGAATTGTCTTGGAAGCGGTCGCTTGAGCTAGCGGAGACCGCGCCCACCATTCCGGGATTGGGGTCTGAGCACGAGTTTCGCTGCGCTGCATCGTGATCCGACCCCAATGCCTGCGCCGCGCCCATGCCCGTGCTGAGGCCGAGCGCAGCGATGGCCCGAAGGGCTGTTTGGCTCCCAATCCCCTCTGTCCGTGCCGAGGAGCACAGGCGCAAAGCGGATCAGGGCCGCGCGCTGTTTGAGCGAAGCGAGTTTGCGCGGACCCCGCTTTGCGCCGCGCACCGCAGGTTGCCCCGCAGCGCAGCGAAGGGGACACGAGCAGCGGGGTCGCCCTTTCTTTGGTTACTTTCTTTCGGCGAAGCGAACGAAAGTGACTGCGCCGCCGGGCGCACATCCCGGCACCCGCCGTCCGCAAAGGCATGCGGTCAAAAAAGAAAATGCGGCTCCAGTCAGCGCGTCGCATGCTGTGCTGTCGTTCCGGGATTCGGGTCTGTTCCGGCATTGGGGTCAGAGCACGAGTTTCGCTGCGCGAAATCGTGATCCGACCCCAATGCCTGCGCTGCGCCCAATGCCTGCGCTGCGCCCGGCGGCTGGTAGTGCGCGGCGATGAGCGCGCGGTAGCGGTCCACCTCGTGCTCCCAGCGGACCTCGTCCCACGTTAGATGCGGGGCGCAGAGTTCGCGGATGCGCGGCAGGTGGTCCAGGCCACCACGCGGCAAAAGAATGCCCAGCCGGGTGCGGCGCAGCAGCAGGTCGTCGAGGTGCTGCACGGCCTCAAACCGGGCGGCGATGGCCAGCTCCAGCCACAGGGTTTGGGTGCCGGGGATGGTGTGCAGGTCGTCGTCGCAGGCCTCTTGACTCCACTCGGCCGCGTACGCGCCGTAGCGTGCAGTGAGGCGCTGGCGCATGGCCGGGCTCCAGTGGGGGTTGAGTTTCGGAGCGGGGGTGAACAAGGGCGCATCGTCTTTCTCGAACGCCTTGCCCGCGTGGGGTGCAGCCAAGGCCAGCGCATCCTGTGCCATCAGCCGAAAGGTGGTGAGCTTGCCGCCCGCCAGCGTGACCAAGCCCGATTCGTCGCGCACCACATGGTCGCGTGTGGCCTTGGATGCATCCTGCTGGCCGTCGTCAATGACAGGGCGCACGCCCGCGTAGCAGGCGCTGATGTCGGCAGCGGTGACCTGCGCGGTGGGGAACTGGTCGTTCACGGCGTCGAGCAAATAGGTCACCTCCGCAGGGGTGATGCTCGCCTCCACATCCAGGTCCAGCCGGTGGTCCAGGTCGGTGGTGCCCACCAGCGTCGCGCCTTCCCAAGGGTAGAAAAAGACGGGGCGGCCATCCTGGAGGTGCATGAAGCTGATGCTTTGCGCCACCGGCAGGCGCCAGAACGGCAGCACCAAATGGCTGCCGCGCAGCGGGCGCAGCAGCGGCGCGGCGCCCACGCCGGCGCGCAGCCGGTCGGCCCAGGCGCCGGTGGCGTTGACGACGGCGCGGGCTTGCACGGTGTGGGTTTCGCTGGTCAGGCTGTCTTTGGTCACCACGCCGGTCACTTTGCCGTCAGCGGTTTGCAGGCTTTCAACGGCCATGTAGTTGAGCAGTGTGGCGCCATCGCGCTGGGCTTCGAGCAGCACGCGCCAGACCAGGCGGGCGTCGTCGGTCTTGGCGTCCGGGAACACCAGCGCGCCGCGCAGGCCAGCCGGGGCCAGGCCCGGTGCCAGCGCCTGCGTGGTGGCCAGGTCGGCGTAGAAATGGCTGCGCTGCCCGGCCATCAGGTCGTACACCACCAGGCCGGTCTGCATCAGCCAGCGGCCGGGCTTGCGGCCGGGGCAGTCGGCGAACAGAAAGCTTTGCGGCTCTACCAGGCCCGGCGCTTCGCGCAGCAGGCGCTGGCGTTCGCGCACCGAGTGCAGGGTGGTTTTGATGTCGCCTTCCTTGAGGTAGCGCAGGCCGCCGTGCACCAGCTTGGATGAGCGGCTCGACGTACCCCAGGCAAAGTCGCGTTGTTCGAGCAGCAGCACGCTCCAGCCGCGCCGCGCCGCCTGCTGCGCCACGCCCGCGCCGCTGATGCCGCCGCCGATGACGACGAGGTCCCAGGTCTGCGCGGGCAACTGCGCCAGCGCGGCGGCCCGTTGTGCGCTGGGATTTAGCTCGCCCATGGCCCGCCATCCTGGATCAATTTGCCGGGGTTCATGATGCGATGCGGGTCGAAATGGCGGCACAGCCCGGCCAGGGTGGCCATGCCCAGCGGGCCTTTTTCATCCACCAGATGCGCCGCGTGGTCGCGCCCCACGCCGTGCTGGTGGCTCACCGTGCCGCCATGCGCGGCAATCGCATCGGCCACTGCGGCCTTGAGTGCTTGCCAGCGTTCGAAGTTGGGCGCAAAGCCGCCCGGCGCAATCGGCCACACGTACTGCGAATAAATGCTGCTGCCCTGCGGGTACAGGTGCGAGAGGTGGGTGAAGGCGTGCACGGGCTGGCCAAAGCCCTCAAACACATCGCGCGCGGCCTGTTCCATCGCCAGCATCAGCGGCTTGACCTGGGGCCAGTCCACCGCCGTCTCGATGGTGTCGGCGGCGTAGCCCAGCTCCCACAGGGTGTTGCGCAGGTAGGGCCCTTTGAAGCGATTGGCTGCCCATTTGCTGCCCATGGCGGGGCCGATGTACACAGCGCCGTATGGGGCCAGCAGGCGCCGGGCCTCGCGCAGGGTGTGGCGGGCGGTGCGCTTGTCTGCGCTCACGCCCAGCATCAACATGCATTTGCCTGCGCTGCAGCCGCGCCAGGCCAGGTACTTTTCCATGGCGCCCACCAGCCGCTCGTGCCCGGCCAGGGTGAGGTTGGTTTCCGTCTCGATGCCGTTGGACAGCCGCAGCATGGACAGCGGCAACTTGCGCTGCACCAGCGCACGCACGGCGGCTTCGGCGCGGTCCCAGTCGGGCAGGAAGATAGAGTGAAAGCTCTCGTGCTCAGGCAGGGGCGTCACGCGCACCGTGGCTTCGGTGAGGATGCCAAAGCGCCCTTCAGAGCCCAGCACCAGCTCGCGCAAATCCGGTCCGGCGCTGGCGGCGGGCACGGTGGGCATCGTCAGCGGGCCTACAGGCGTTTCCATACGGCCCCCGGCAAACAAAGCTTCGATGCGCCCGTAGCGCAGCGACTGCTGGCCGCTGGAGCGCGTCACCACCCAGCCGCCCACGGTCGAATATTCAAACGACTGCGGAAAATGCCCCAGCGTGTAGCCATGGGCGCGCAGTTGTGCCTCTACCAGCGGCCCTGGCGTGCCCGCGCCAAAAGTGGCGAGCTGGCTGCTTTTGTCCAAGTGCAGCAGCCGGTTCATGCGGGTGAGGTTGATCGACAGGATGGGGCCATCGCTCACAGGGCAGTCGAGGTGCCCGGCGACACTGGTGCCTCCGGCAAACGGGATGACCATCCAGCGATTGGCGTGCGCCAGGTCCAGCAGCTCGCGCACCTGCTCGCCCGACTCGGGGTACGCCACGCCATCGGGCACCGGGGGCAGTGCGCCAAAGCGCTTCCTGATCCAGTCGGCAAAGCTCTCGCCCAGCGCCATGGCGAAGCGCTCCGACGGCTCGCGCGAAATGAGGGGGTGCTCGGGCAGGCGCGACGGCGGAATGCGTGCGAGCAGGTCCGCCCGCACCGCATCCTGCCCGGGCAGGCCCGGCCCCAGGCGTGCGGCCAACATGGCGCGGGCGCCTTCGCCCAGGTTCATCGAGGTGGCGTCGTCGCCCCAGCCGTTCCAGCGTCGCATGACATACTCCGTTGCAAAAGGGGCGCAATGCTTCCCCAGGTCCGCCAATGTAGTCCTGCGCCGCCCGTTTGCCACTTCGCAATGCCGCCAATCGATTGTTCTATCGCGCCAAGCGCGCCCCGCGTGGTGGCGCCCTATGCCCATACTTTGTGGGATGCCGCCCGTGCGGAGGGGTTGCCACAGGCCGTGCTCGAACAAGTGCTTGGCCCTGGTGGCTTGGGTGAGGCCGACATAACAGCGGCGGCCTACAGGGCCTTGTTGCAGCAGGCGGTGGCGCATGCAGGGCCGGGGTTTGGCTGGCGGCTGGGCCAAAGCGTCAAGCCCACTACTTATGGCGTCAATGGCATCCTGCTGCTGGCCTGTCCTACGCTGGGCGAGGCGCTGCAGCAGGTGCTGCGCTTTGAATCGCTGGTACACGACCTGGGGCGCTCGTCGTTTGAGCGCCAGGGCGACCAGGTGGTTTATGCCTGGCGCAACAATTGCCCAGACCACGCGGTCGCAGGAGCGCTGGTCGAGTCGGTGTTTTCCGGCATACAGACCTGTGCGCAGTGGCTGGTGGGCCAAGCTGTGACCGGGTTTACGCTGGAATTCATGCACCACACCGATACCGAAACTGCCGCCGCCATTGCGCGCGCCAGTGGTGCCAGCGTGCGCTGGGGCGCGCAGGCCCACCGCGCTGTTTTTCCGGCGGCGGTGCTGGGCTGGCCTATCCCGCAGGCCAACAAAACCTTGCTGCCGCTGCTGCAAACCCACGCTGACGAATTGCTGCAAGCCCGCCACCCACGTGAGGGCGGCATCGTGGCGCAGGTGCGCCAATGCATCTCGGGTCGATTGGGCCAGGGCATGGTCAAACTGGCCGATGTGGCGCAAGACCTGCACCTGTCCACCCGCACTTTGCAGCGCCGCCTGATGGATGCGGGCGTGGCCTACCAGGCGCTGCTGGACGCCACGCGGCATGAGCTGGCCTGCCACTACCTCGCCACTTCGGCCATGCCCATTGCCGAGGTGGGCTACCTGCTGGGCTACCAGGATGCACCGGCCTTCCACCATGCCTTCAAACAGTGGCAGGGGCAGGGGCCAGGGCAGTACCGGGCGTCTCGCGCCAGCGCATGACTGTTGCCTTGCGCACACAGAACGGATAAGCCTGGCGTCGAGGGTGTGTGATTTCCGTCACGCTGGCCGCCATAGAGAGGGCAAGCGGGGCGTGGATGTGCGTTCTGTCACACACGGGGAAGGGTTGCTTTCCTACACTGAACCGTTCCCCCCGCGCCCTACGCTGTCTGTACCCCGTCCTTGAAGGAACTGCCATGTTTGCCCCGCCGCTCAACGCCCCTTTGCACAATGCCTTGGCCAGCCATGTGTTTGGCCGGTTTGCTTCGCGCGCTGTGCCTGCGGTGCGGCACGACACTGCCTTGTCTGTGGTGCCCCGCCTGGCGCCATCCGAGGTGGTAGAAGACGCGGACGAGATTGACTTGGCCCAGCGGGTGCGTGACCTGGGCGAATGGTGACAGCCTGAGGAGCCTGTCGGACTTGGAAATCGTCGGCTGCAAATCGACCGCAGCGGTCCATTTTTCACCGTTTTTTTGCCCAATAGCTCGGCTATTGCGCTGCAAATCCGGCAAAAACTGGCCTCGCTGGGGTCGATTTTGGTGAAACCTTCGGTTTTCGCTTTCGACGCCCCAAGTTCGACAAACTCCTTGGCGCAGGCAACACCTGCGCCGCATGGGGGCAAACCTGCAGATTGCGACAAAAAGAGGCAGTCGCCGTAAAATCGAGGGTTGCCCCAATATGGTCGCCTGGTTGCCCAAGGCCGTACCCCCATGAATTCCCCCGTTGACGTGTCCTTTTTTGCGCGTGCCGCCAAGCCGCTGACCAGCTACCGCCCCTATTGGGCCAAGCGCTTTGGCACCGCGCCCTTCCTGCCCATGAGCCGCGCCGAGATGGAGCAGCTCGGCTGGGACAGCTGCGACATCGTGCTCGTCACTGGCGACGCCTACATCGACCACCCGAGCTTTGGCATGGCCGTCATCGGCCGCACGCTCGAAGCCCAGGGCTTTCGCGTCGGCATCATCGCCCAGCCCGACTGGCAAAGCGCCGAGCCCTTCAAGGCGCTGGGCAAGCCCAACCTGTTCTGGGGCGTGACAGCGGGGAACATGGATTCCATGATCAACCGCTATACGGCCGATCGCAAGATTCGCAGCGACGACGCCTACACCCCCGGCGCCGAAGGCAACCGCCGCCCCGACCGCGCTGCCATCGTCTACAGCCAGCGCTGCCGCGAGGCCTACAAAGACGTGCCCATCGTGCTCGGCGGCATCGAAGGGAGCCTGCGCCGCATTGCGCATTACGACTACTGGAGCGACAAGGTGCGCCGCTCCATCGTGGTGGACGCCAAGTGCGACCTGCTGCTCTACGGCAATGCCGAACGGGCCCTGGTCGAAGTGGCGCACCGCCTGGCCGCGCGGGAGCCCGTGGCCGACATTACCGATGTGCGCGGCACCGCCTTTGTGCGCCGCACCACCCCCGAGGGCTGGTTTGAAATCGATTCCAGCGAAGTGGACCAGCCCGGCCGTGTGGAAGACCACACCAACCCCTACCAGACCACCAGCGAGCAGGCGGCGGAGCAGGGCGGTACTTGCAGCTCGCAAGAAACTACTATTTCGATAGCTGACAGCGCACAGCAGATAAGCGCTGGAGGCCAAAAACAGCCTGAAAAAGGCGCTACCACGCACGCGCTCAATTTCGTGCCCAATCCGGCGCTTGCAGGCAAACGCAAGGCGCCGCCGCAGGACCGCACCGTCATTCGCATCCCCAGCTACGAGCAGGTGAAAAGCGACCCTGTGCTCTACGCCCACGCCAACCGCGTGATGCACCTGGAAACCAACCCCGGCAACGCCCGGGCCATGGTCCAGGCGCATGGCGAAGGCACCACCGCACGCGACGTGTGGCTGACCCCTCCGCCCATCCCGCTCACCACGGCAGAGATGGACCACATTTTTGACCTGCCGTACGCCCGCAGCCCGCACCCCAGTTACGCCGATGCACAAGGCCGCCACGACGGCGAGACCAAAATCCCCGCGTGGGAAGTGATTCGCTTCTCCATCAACATCATGCGCGGCTGCTTTGGCGGCTGCACCTTCTGCTCGATCACAGAGCACGAGGGCCGCATCATCCAGAGTCGCTCGGAAGAATCCATCATTCGCGAGATTGAGGACGTGCGCGACAAGGTGCAGGGCTTTACCGGCACCATTTCCGACCTGGGTGGCCCCACGGCCAACATGTACCGCCTGGGCTGCCGCACACCCGAGATCGAAGCCGCGTGCCGCAAGCCGAGCTGCGTGTACCCCGGCATTTGCCAGAACCTGACGACCGACCACAACCCGCTCATCCAGATCTACAAGCGTGGCCGTGCCATCAAGGGCGTCAAGAAAATCCTCATCGGCTCGGGCCTGCGCTACGACCTGGCCATCCAGTCGCCCGAATACGTCAAGGAGCTGGTACAGCACCACGTCGGCGGATATCTGAAGATAGCGCCCGAGCACACCGAATCCGGCCCGCTGACCAAGATGATGAAGCCGGGCATCGGCAACTACGACAAGTTCAAGACGCTGTTCGATAAGTACACGGCCGAGGCAGGCAAGAAGCAGTTCCTCATCCCGTACTTCATCGCCGCCCACCCCGGCACCAGCGACGAGGACATGATGCACCTCGCCATCTGGCTCAAGAAAAACGGCTTTCGCGCCGACCAGGTGCAAACCTTCTACCCCAGCACCATGGCCACGGCCACCGCGATGTACCACACGGGCATCAACACCCTCAAGGGCGTGCACCGCGATGAACGGGGCGAAAAGGTCGACGTGGTGCGCGGCGAGAAGCGTCGCCGCCTGCACAAGGCGTTCTTGCGCTACCACGACTCCAAGAACTGGCCGCTGCTGCGCGAGGCGCTCAAAAGCATGGGCCGTGCCGACCTGATTGGCAACGGCAAGCACCATTTGATTCCGACCTACCAGCCGATGGCCGGTAGCTGCGGCAGCCAGAAGAACGAAAAGTTCCTCACGATTCCGTCGATGGTGATGGAGAAGAACCAGCCCAAGCCAGGCCAGACGCTCACCCAGCACACCGGCTTGCCGCCACGGCAAGGAACTGCAGGCAAAAAGCCGAGCTACCGCCCGGCTGGTAAGCGCTAGCAGCTATCTTTTTTGATGTATAGGCCGGCGCCCACAGGCGTTGGCCTTACTGGCCACCACCATCCGATCGTTGTCGCAGTTCAGCCAATACGCTGACGACCCAACCAGTGGCCCACGCCGTTCCCCGGCGCCGTTGTGTTTTCCGTCCAAGTTAGGTAGCTAGCCAAAACCACCGAACATCCGGCCATGCTTGTGCGCTGCAGAGCCACCGCCATTGCCAAATTGCGCGGGTATTGCAGCCTTCACAAAGTCGCTGATCGGGCTACCTACGATGGACGCGTGCGAGTCTTGCGATCAAGGCGGCAATGCCGGTCAAGGCGGAGCGGCGTGTCGGCGAATGGGTGATGGACAAGGGCGCTCATGACGCATGCGCACCTCAGTTCGTTGGGGCTTTGATCCAGTTGGCCACCAAATCGACCGCTTCGCGCTCCATGCCAATGAAGCCATGCCAATGCAGAGCCTCGCAAGCGTTGCCCGTGGGATTTTCGCCGCCGTTGACCATGATTTCCTTCTTGGTCTGCGCGTTCTTCAATCCGCGCAGGATGGCCGGCACCTCATGCGGAAGGCACCACTGGCAGGCGTCTTTGGTGTGGTGCAGCACCAGCACAGGCACCTTGATGCGCTCCAAATCCTGTTTGGGCACGGCGCCGGGCTTCTTGTAACTGACCACACTGGAAGTCAGCACCATTCCCGCCATCGCGTCAGGCATGTCGATGGCAGCGGCCGTCACTGAAACGGTGCCCCGGCTGGTGCCAACCATCCAGACCGGCACATCGGCCTTGTGTTTTACGAACTCCAGCACTTTGCGCACGTCGGCCATGTGCGTCTCGCTGATGCGGTCGGCGTAGTCCAGATCTTGAGAATCGCTGGGTCGGCCGAAGATCGCGACGTTGAAGCCGCTGGCGATGAAATGGGGTTCGGAGCGAACCAGGAAATTGAGTCCCGTAGCCTTGCCCGCTTCGACCTTGCCGAAACCTCCTGCGCCACCCGGAAACAGGAACACAGTGGCCTTGGCATCTGGAGCAGGTTCCCAAAATAGCGTCGTGGTCACTCCATCGCGCGTTGGCACCTTGAACAGGGTGCCTTCGGCATGGCTCATGAATGCAAGCGCCCATAGGACAACCGCAGCCAAAATTCTCTTCATTGAAATCCCCTAAATTTTCATTTCAGCCGACAAACCGACGCCGAAGGGCTACGGTCGGCGTGGCAGATGCGGATTTTTGCGGTAGAAGCTATTGCACTCTGGGCAGGTGCCGTTCGACAAAGGCAAGAATGTCGTTGCGCATGAGTTCCGTGTAATTGTTATTGCGGCAGACAGCGAAATGGTTGTACTTGTTCAGTGCCTTGGAGCAGTGGCCGTCCACTCCTGGTTTACCAATGCCTCCACTCGGCGAATCCCACGCATGGGTCGCCCCTTCAAAGTTGGTCCAATTCTCGACGTCTTTGAACACCTTTTCTGTGTTGCACTGAGACAGCGGCGTTGCGGAGTCATCGGTGCCAGTAAACACAATCACTGGTGCGACATAGTTGCCAAGTGGCGGCGCATACTGTTTGTCGGTGGTGCCGCTGGGTGAACGACCAAAGATCGACTCTTTGACATAGCAGTTAGGGTAAAGCGATGCACCGCCAACCAGCAACGATTTCACTTCGCCGCTCAGGTTGTGATTGGAGAAAGCGCGTAGCACTGTCCAGCCGCCTTGGCTGCCGCCGATCACGAATGTTTTTTGCGGATCGGCACCTTGGCTTTGCGTAAAACGCGCCGCTGCAATCAGATCAAGGACGCGCATGTTTGCACCGTACTCCGTCCAGGCGAGCCAGTTTTCCGTCCTGCCGCGCGACCAGTAGGAGTCCAGGATCAGCACGTTTGCTTTCAGTTCTTTACGCAACCACACCGCCATGTCGATGTTGGCCGGTGAAACACCATGTCCTCCGTGAACGAGGATGACGGTCGGGCGGTCAAAAACTTTTCTCTGCTGTGGTGTCCAACTGGAAATCAGCTTTCCTTTGCCGTCATAGGCAGGTACGTTGGCAGCGAACAGATTCATTCCATAGGCCACCAAGGGACGTTCCAACTCCCAGCCGTGCGGCCGTTCAGGCGCGAACTGCGCCGTGATCACAGGCTGAAATTTCTCCACAGGAATCACATCGTCGCTTGCGTAACAACTCATCGAGCACGAGCCGATAGCAACCAGGGCGGCCAGTCGATAAAAAGCGTTGTGAAGTCGTTTGATCATAGGTGGACACATTTTCATTCGATATTTTTCAGGAAAGCAAGCACATCTTTTACGGCTTGCTCGCGGGCATGGTTGCTGCTCTCCCCATCGGCGAAGAAGTACTGATGGGCGCGATCCCCAACGATTTGGCTTGGCGGGCTGAAGCCCGCACCTCAGGTTGCGAAAAGCGCTAGGTTGACCGCGAGCGCTGCCCCCACTTTTTCAAAATCGCATGTAAACCAAGGTTTTGCCGACCACCACCCACGCTAGCGTGCCGCAGTGCAGCACGATGGTGCACCAGTACACCGCGCGAAAATCCGTCTTGCTCGATTTGTGGCGCATGTTCTGCTGGGCCAGCCAGGC
>Ga0209477_1002106_pt1 | contig 11712 bp, 9 predicted proteins | sample KloWWTupernatant_FD_187180 | JGI IMG/M metagenome (GOLD analysis project Ga0209477, IMG submission 187180) | Active sludge microbial communities from Klosterneuburg, Austria, studying microevolution and ecology of nitrifiers - Klosterneuburg... | ecosystem: Engineered > WWTP > Aerobic digester >...
GACCTTGGCGGCGGCACGTTCGACGTGTCGATCCTCGAGATCGGCGACGGGGTGTTTGAGGTGAAGGCCACCAACGGCGACACCTCGCTGGGCGGCGACGACTGGGACGATGCGGTCATCGATTGGCTGGTCGCCACGTTCAAGGGCGCTCACGGCGTCGATCTGAGCAAGGACAACATGGCCATGCAGCGCCTCAAGGAGGCGGCTGAGAAGGCCAAGATCGAGCTGTCCCAGGTGCAGCAGACCCAGATCAACCTGCCGTTCATCACCGCCAGCGATGCCGGCCCCCTGCACCTGGACGAAAGCCTCACCCGCGCCAAGTTCCAGGAGCTGACCTCCGACCTGTTGCAGCGCTGCAAGGTGCCCTTTGAACGGGCGATCACCGACGCCGGCATGTCGAAGAACGACATCGAGCACATCATCCTGGTCGGCGGTTCCACCCGTATGCCCGCCGTCGCCGACATGGTGCACGACCTGCTGGGCAAGGATGCCCACAAGGGCGTCAACCCCGACGAGGTGGTGGCGATGGGCGCCGCCATTCAAGCCGGCGTACTCAAGGGCGACGTCAAGGACGTGCTGCTGCTCGACGTCACACCGCTGTCCCTCGGCATCGAGACCAAGGGCGGCGTCATGACCAAGCTGATCGAGCGCAACACGACGATCCCCACCCGTCGCACCGAGGTGTTCACCACCGCCGAGGACAACCAGCCGTCCGTGGAAATCCACGTGCTGCAGGGCGAGCGGGAGATGTCGAGCTACAACAAGACGCTCGGCAAGTTCCAGCTGGTCGACCTGCCCCCGGCCCCACGCGGGGTGCCCCAGGTCGAGGTCACGTTCGACATCGACGCCAACGGCATCGTCAACGTGTCGGCAAAGGACCGGGCCACCAGCAAGGAGCAGTCGATCACGATCACCGGTCAGTCCTCGCTGAGCAAGGACGAGATCGACCAGATGATGCGCGATGCCGAGAGCCACGCCGAGGAGGACAAGCGGCGCAAGGAGGAGGCCGAGATCCGCAACACGGCCGACACCCTCGTCTACCAGACCGAGAAGCTGGTGCGTGAGCACGGCGAGAAGCTCTCCGACTCGGACCGCAAGGACGTCGAGGACTCGTTGGCCGCCGTGAAGGAGGCCCTGACCGGCGACGACATCGAGAAGATGAAGCAGACGACGGAGGCCCTCACGGCAGCCAGCCAGCGCTTCGGCCAGCAGATCTACGAGTCGGCGGCGCAGGCCGGTGAAGCTGGCGGCGACGCCGGCGAGGCGTCGGGCGACGACGAGGAGGTCGTCGACGCCGAGATCGTCGAGGACGAGGACGACTCGTGAACGACCGCGACGAAGCAGCCGAACAGGCACCCAGCGACGGCCCGGTGGCCGACAACCCGGCCTCAAATGACGCCGAGGCCAACGGCGCCGGGACCGAGTCGGACGCAGGCTCGGGGTCCGGTTCCCCGTCGACGTCGGCGACCTTCACGGGGGAGACCGCCGAAGAGCAGTTGGACGAGTGCGCCCAGCTGGTCGAGGCGATCTCCACCGAGCGCGACGACATGCGCGGGGTGGCCCAGCGGGTCCAGGCCGACTTTGAGAACTACAAGCGCCGGGTCGAAGCCCAACGGGCCGAACAACAGAACCGGGCGGCCGAGGACCTCGTGCAGTCGCTGCTGGAGATCCTCGACGACTGCGACCTGGCGGCGGCACACGGTGCCGACGATGTGGCGCCGATCGCCAACAAGTTGTTGTCGACGCTCGAACGTCAGGGCCTGACCAAGGTCGACGACACCGAGGTGCTCTTCGCGCGGGGCGCGGCGTGAGCGGAGGTCGCGGGCCGACGAGCGCGGCCATCGGGTCGCCGGTGATGATCTCGCCGTCGATGACCGGGACGAAGGCCATGCCTGTTCGCCCGGCGAGACCGAACCGTTCGAGGTTGACTCGGTCGAAGCTCTCGTTCGAGAGTCGCTGTTGCGCGTCGAGGACCACGTCGGGTGGCAGTGCGGCGAGCGCGTCGGTGTCCTGGGATCGCACGCCGAGCACCTCGGCCAGGTAGCCCGACACGCCGCTCGCCGATGCGGTGTCGATGGCCATCGGTGCGGCGGCCGACTGCACGATCGCCTTCGAGAACAGGCCCCGCGCGAGGGGTGAACCCATCAGCAGCGCGACGCTGATCGCCCCTGCTGAGTGCCCGGCGAGTGTGACTCGCGAGGGGTCGCCGCCGAAGAGGTGGATGTGGTCCTGAACCCATCGGAGTGCGGCGATCTGGTCCTGAAGTCCGAGGTTTGCGACAGTGCCGTGTACGGGGTCGTCGAAGCAGCCGAAGCCTTCGATGCCGAGCCGGTAGTTGACGGTCACCTCGATCACACCGTCGCGGGCGAAGGCGCCATGCTGGTAGGTGGGGTCGCTTCCTGCGCCGAGGGCGAAGCCACCACCGTGTAGCCACACCAGTACGGGCAGGCCGGTGTCGCCTGTGTCCGGGGTCCGCACGTTCAGGGTGAGCGCTCCCTCTGTGGACGGCACGGTGGACGTGTAGACAGCTCCGATACCGCCGAAGCACGCCAGCTGTGGGAGCGAGGGTCCGACCTGGCGGGCGTCGATGTCGCCACTCAGGCTGCGCAGCGTCGGTCGGCGGAACCGCCGGGCACCGATAGCCGGCTCGGCGTACTGGATGCCGCCGAAGAGGCGCACGCCGTCGTCGATGACGCCCGTGATCGAGCCTTGGTTGAACGACACGGTCGTCATAGGTCATCCTTTCCAGTTCGCAGGACATGTTTGCGGACCTTGCCCACCGAGGTGCGGGGCAGTTCGTCGACGAACTCGATGTAGCTGGGCACCTTGAAACGAACCATGCGTTCGCGGCAGAACTCGAGGATGTCGTCCTCGGTGACCGACACGCCGTTGTGCAGCACGACGAACATCTTGATCGCCTCGTCACGGATGGGGTCGGGCACACCGACGGCCGCGCTGTCGAAGACTGCCGGGTGTTGGTTGACGACGCGTTCTACCTCGGCGGCGGCAACGTTCTCACCGGAGCGTTTGATCATGTCCTTCTCGCGGTCGAAGAACGAGAGCGATCCGGTTCGTTCGATGCGAACCATGTCGCCGGTGTGCAGCCAGCCGTCGCGCACAGCGGCGTCGGTGGCAACTGGGTCGTCGAGATAGCCGGCCATGAGCGTCACGCCCGGGACGCCGTGAACGAGTAGCTCACCGACATCGCCGATGTCGAGATCGTTGCCCTCCTTGTCGACAACGCGTACGGACATGCCGGTCGGTTGACCGATCGTCATGTTGTCGCGGCGGCGGTAGAGGGGGTTCGCGACGGGTGGCGCGATCGTCTCGGTCATGCCGTACCACTGCACCAGTGGACATCCGAAGCGGCGCTCGAAGTCGTCGAGCTCTTCTGTCGTGAGGTTCTGCGCGAAGTACGTCGCTCGCAGCACACACGAACCCGTCGCTCGTTCGGGCGGTTGAGCGAGGATCATCCGGATCGGCGCGGCGAACAGGCTGCCGAGTGTGGCCCCGTGGCGTCGGGCCTGATCACCCCAGCCGGAGGCAGAGAAGCGATCCATCAGCGCGATCGATGCACCCGACACCAGGGCGGACATCGTCGAGTAGTACTGGGCGTTGGCGTGGAACATCGGCAGCACGACCAGCCATCGGTCGTCGGACCTCATGCGGACCTGCTGGGCGATCACTTCACCGGCGACCAGGTAGTTGGCGTGCGTGACGACGACACCCTTGGGTCGGCTGGTGGTGCCCGACGTGTAGAGCACAGCGAGCGGTGCTCGCGGGTCGAGATCGGCGGGCCTGACGGCGACCGAGGAGACGCTGCGGGTGTCGAAGTCCGTGCCGAGTGCAACGACCGGTGCGTGCGTGGCTGCACGTGTGTCGTCGGCTCGGTCGGCGTCAGCGACGACGGCCGAGCACTTGGAGTGCTCGAGCATGAAGGTGAGCTCGTGGACGGTGCTCTGCGGGTTCATCGGCACCATGACCGCACCGAGGAACGCTGCACCGAACCAGCAGGCGAAGAACTCAGGCCGGTTGCCGACGACCATGCCGAACCGGTCGTCACGACCGACTCCGACGCTCTCCAGAACGGCAACTCCCCGTCTGGCCAGCTCGAGCACATCGGCGTAGGTGTAGGTCGTGGTGCCGGCTTCGCCTTCGCAGATGATGAATGGGTCGTCGGGATGGTCGGTGGCCTGTTCGGCCAGCAAGGTACCGACGGTGTGGTTGCCGAGTGGGAGCAGCGTCGTGGTCATGTGGCTCCTGCGCGATGGCGGCCGAGCGACGACGAGATGGCCACGGCGATGATGAGCGAGGCGCCGAAGAACACCTCGTTGATCCAGTAGGGCACGCCCCACAGCGTCAGCCCGTTGACGCCGAAGCCCAGAAGCATGATGGCGACGAGGGTGCCGCCGACGTTGTAGCGACCGGGCCTGATGGCGGTGGCCCCCAAGGCAGCCGCAGCCAGGGCTTGCAGCATGTAGTTGGCTCCGGATCGAGGATCACCGGTGCCGTTGCGAGCGACGAGCAGGGCGCCGCCGATCGAGGCGAAGAAGGCCGAGACCACGAAGCTGCGCCGGATCAGCCGGTCGACCTCGACGCCCACGAGGCGGGCCGACGATGGGTTGGAGCCGATGAAGTGGAGGTGCCGTCCGAAGGGCAGTTGGGTGAGGAGGTACCACACGGCGAGGGCGACGAGTGCCAGCACGTACATCACGCTGGGGATGCCGAGGTGCTCGCTGGACCCGAACTTGATGAGGCGCTGCGAGATGCCGCTGGAGATCGTCTGGCCATCGGTGTAGGCCTGGATGAGGCCGCCGACGAACGTCGCCATGCCGAGCGTGGCGATGAGCGCGTTGACCCGGAATCGCGTGACGACGATGCCGTTCACGACACCGACCGTGGTGCCGATGGCGATGCCGACCACGAGTGCCACAACGAGCGGCAGGTGGAACCTCGACATCGCGGCGGCGATCGCGATCTGCGACAGGCTGGCGATCGCTCCCACCGAGAGGTCGAAGTTCCGACACACCAGCGGCGCCAACGAGCCCAGCGCGAGTACGCCGAGCACCGACTGGTTGGCGAGCACCGACGACAGGTTGGCGTGCGAGGTGAACAGATCAGACGTCTTCGAACTGAACGCGAAAAACGCGAACATCACCACGAAGATGATCACGAGCACGAACGGTTCGAGCACCGGCCCGAGTCGGCGACGTGAGGGCACAGTGACCGCGGTCATGCTGCCGCCACTGGAGCGAAGGAAAGCTCGGTGAGGCGGGCGGGACTGAGCTCATGTCCGGCAAGCTGCGCGACCACTCGACCTGATCGCATCACGACGACGCGATCGCACAACAGACAGAGTTCTTCGAAGTCTGACGACACCACTACCGCGGCGGCACCATGTTCGACAGCATGTTCGACGATGCGGTGAATCTCCGCCCTGGCACCGACATCGACGCCCTGCGAAGGTTCGTCGAGGAGCAGCAAAGTCGGCTCGTTGCTCAGCCAGCGGGCCAGGACGACCTTCTGTCGGTTGCCGCCCGAGAGGGTGGACATCGTTTGACGGTCGCCGCGGGTGCGGATGCCGAACTCGCCGATGAGTCGGGTGGCGTCGCGTTGCTCGGCATCGGTGTCGAGCCGACCTCGACGCAGGTATCGGTGAACACGCGCGGCGAGCAGGTTCGAGCGCACGTCGAGATCTCCGAAAGCCGCTTCGCGATCGCGGTCCTCGGGGACGTACGCCACTCCCGCATCAATCGCAGAAATGATGGCGCCAGCGGGAAGGTCGACGCCGTCGATCGCGATGCGGCCGCCGGTCGGGGGGATGACACCGGCGATCATCTTCACGACCTGGGACCGGCCAGAGCCGCGCATCCCAGCGATGCCGACCACCTCCCCGCGCCCGACACGAAGGTCGAGGTCTCGCACCAGTCCGCCGCACAATCCTGACACGACCAGTCCTTCGCCGTCATGGACGGCGTTCTCCGGGTCGAACGCGGGGCGCTCCCATCGTTCGGGAATGGCCGACCCGACGATCAGCTCGACGAGCTCCAGATACGACAGCCCCGACGCTGGTCGGGTGGTGACGTGCCGGCCGTCGCGCAGCACCGAGATACCGTCGGCAACCTCGAGCACCTCTGAGAGATGGTGGGTGATCAGCACGATGGTGTGGCCCTGGGCCGCGTAGCGGCGGAGCATGTCACGCAGGAAGGCGGACTCGTGCGCGGGAAGCGCAGCCGTCGGCTCATCGAGCACCAGCACGCCCTGCACACCGTCGTCGCCGCGCTCGCTGCTCTGGTCGTGCAATGCACGGGCAATGGCGAGCATCGTGCGCGCCGCATGGCGCAGCGCTCCGGCCGGAGTGGAAGGGTCGACGGCGAGGCCGAAGCGGTCGAGCAGTGACCGGGCGTTCGACTCCACTGCTGCCCAGTCGACTCCACCGCCGATCCTCGTGGGGTAGCCGATGACCACTGCGAGGTTCTCTGCGACGGTCATGTCGTCGAACACCCCGATGTCCTGGTGGACGAATCGCAGTCCGGCCTCGCGGGCCCAACGGGGCGTGAGGTCGGACGCGTCGACGGTGCGGTCGCCAATGGTGACGGTTCCTCGGGCATCGTCGTTCACGACTCCCGCGAGGAGTTTCACCAGCGTCGACTTTCCCGAGCCGTTGCCGCCGACCAGGCAGTGGACGGTGCCGCGCTGGATCTCCAGCGTGACACCGTCCAACGCCGCGACACCGGCGTACGACTTTCCGAGGTCAGCGAGGACCAGACCGGGTCGGCCGAGACCGGCAGGCTCGGTCACGTCAGCCCACTCCCCAGATCTTCTTGTAGTTCGTCTGGTAGTCGCCGATCCCGTCGTAGGTGACGCCCTCAGCCGGCAGGTTGTGGTCCTTGTCGACCAACTGCGTTCCGATGCCGGAGTCGACCTCGGCCTCGCCCTGGAAGATCCGGTTGAGCGCATCTACCGCCGCCCATCCCATCCAGGGGTACGGCAGGGCGACGCATGCGTCCTGGCCTCCCCCGGTACGGATCAGCTCCACGTTGGGTGCCAGGCACTCACCACCCATCACCTTCAACGGGGCAGAGCGGTCGGCACCGGCGACGGCGGCTGCGCCACCGAGCAGCAGCGCTGTGTCGTACGGAAACGTGATGACGTTGGCATCGGGGTTCTGCAACAGGCCCGCCTCGGTCTTCGCCCGCAACTCGGGGCCGTACAGGTCGGTCAGGTTGAAGGGCACCTCGCTGACTGCACAGCCGGCGCACACCTCTGCGAGTGCATCGTGGAAGGCAGCGCTGGCGATGGTCACGCCCATGTAGTCGGGCTCGGTCATCTCGATGATCTGCGCGCTGTCGCCGCCGACGCTCGTCACCCATGCGGCACGCGCCGTCGCCGTGTCCTTCGTCATTGCTGTCGGGCCGCCCGGCACCGCCTTGAAGATGGCGCCGTCGAACATGGCCGTTCCGCCCACTTCAGGGATGTCGCAGTCATTACCGACCACGCCGTAGATCTTCAGACCAGCTTCCTTCGCCTGCTGCAGCGTCGCCTGCACCGGCTGGCACTCGACGATGGCGAGCACGATGGCATCGGCCTGTGCGGCGATGGCCTGGCGAACACCGTCGTTCCACGCCGTGGGCGAGCCCGCGCCGTCGAAGACCGTGGTGGTCCAACCCAGCAGGTTGCCGGCGTCCGTCACGCCCTGGGCCACGTTGGCCACCGACGGCGACGCCGACGCCAGCGTGATCACCCAGATCGCTTTGTCGGTGACCGGCGTGGGCGCGCTCGTGGGCAGGTCGCGGAAGGTTCCCGCGTAGTACTTCTCCAGCAACGCGTCGAGCGAGGCAGGTGCGGCCGTGTCGGGCACCGAGGTCTCGGCGACCGAACTGGTCGAATCATCGGTGGCGGTGCTCGCCGCTGTCGTGTCGGTGCCGGCATCGGTGGGCGGCGGGACGGTTGCGGATGAGTCGTCCGAACCACCGCACCCCACCAACGTCATCGCCAGCACCGCACACAGCGCGACGCCTGTCTTCGATCGGAACATGTGACCCCCTCGGTCGTGAACTTCCCCTGTTCGACGAAGGTAACGATCCACCGACCCGAGAGATATGGCTCGTCCGGACAAACATCTACCCTCTTCATCATCCCATTGGGACAGATGACTACTCGGGCTTGGGCGCATTTCGACGAGCGAAGCGAGGGGCGCCGGTGTAGCTCGAGAGCCCGACGTCCGAGCGCGCGGATTGTCGAGCGCCGACGACATTGCGGAGCACGCCGATGCCGGAGGCCTCGAGCTCGACCACATCGCCCGGCTGGATCCATCGGTCGAGTTCGAGACCGCATCCACCGCCGACCGTGCCGACCGCCAGGAACTCCCCCGCCACCAACGGCTCAGCGTACGAGGCCCACGCAAGCACCTCGGCGAACGAGTAGCGGCGACCCGCACTCGTACCGCGGGCCCATTCTTCGCCGTTCACGCGAGCAACGAGTTCGATCGCGAATTCGTCGAGCTCGTCGATCGTGGTGAGGCATGGGCCCATCACGTTGCAGAAGTCCTTGCTCTTCGACGGGCCGATCATCATCGACATCTCCAACATCTGGATGTCGCGAGCGCTCACGTCGTTGAAGATCGTCACCCCGGCGACGTAATGTGCGGCGTCCGCAACACTCAGGTCGACGCCCGTGCCGGCGACGTAGAAGCCGAGCTCGAGCTCGAAGTCGAGTTGATCGGAGTACGCGGGCCAGGTCAGCTCAGCGTCGGGCCCCACGACGGTGAAGGGGTTGCCCTTGTAGCAGATCGGCATCTGCTCGAATGCGGGCGACATCTGCATGCCCGATCCGGCAGCGTGTTGCTCGTAGGTGAGGTAGTCGCGGATCCGTGGAGGTCGCGGCACGGGCGCGAGCAGGTGCACCGCTGCACGATCGACGGTCGACGCGACGGCATCACCGTTCGCGATGCGATCCTGCGCCAGATCGATCAGCTCGCGCATCGCCGGCAGCGCGTCGTCCCAGGCGGCCAACACGTCGAGCATCGAGGCACCGAGCGGCTTGCTGTCGGGCAGCAGTTCGGCGCGTGCTGCGTTCAGGTCGACGATCGACTCGTCGCCCAGCAGCGCGCCGATGCGCTCGCTCTGGCCGTCGGTGAAGGTGACGAGCCGCATGGTCAGGACCCTGCGTGGCGGGCCCGAGCGTCGCCCCACAGATCGGCGGGCGGCATCTGGTAGATCTCGTCGTCAGCGAGTGCAGCCCCGCGATAGACCGCGTCGTGCGGTGCACGCTGGCCGAGAGCCGGGTGCAGCGGCGGGTAGTCGCGGGTGAGGTTCGCCGTGACGTGCTCGCGCAGCGCCTCCATGGCGGTCTGACGATGGAGGATCTTCCACTCGCCGTCGCGACGTTCGAACACGTCGAGGTAGCGGCCCTCGCACTGCTGATCGATGAACCGCTCGTCGTCGAGTTGGATGTGATGCAACACGTACCACTGGCACTCGGCGAAGGCGCGGTCGCCATCGATCTCGATGATCGGGTTGGTGATCGAGTGCTGCGAGTTCGGGATCTCGCGCAGCAGCGGGATCACGTAGTCAGCGAACTCGTGAGCGTTGCCGTTCCAGAACCAATGGCAGTCGGTCGCGTCGGGCCAGTAGCACGACTTGAACAATTCGATGTCGCCACGGTCCGCCCCGCGCGCGTAGCGAAACATGACGTCCCGAATCGCCTCCACTGCCTCGAGCTTCTCCAGCCGTGCCACCAGGCCAGCGATGATCTCCGACGTTGCTTCCGTACCTGTGGTCATGGTGCCCCCTCTATGTACCGAGCCTGGACGGTAGGCGACATCCGCATGCGTCGCTACGTCTCAATGGAACGAACATTGCCACCTATCATCATCCCATCGGGACAAGACCGGGGGAGGTCGATATGGCAGCCAGCGCACGCGCCAAGCATCAGCGCCAGAGCGGGAGCAAGCAACCCACCGGTTCGGCGTTCGAGGCGTTGTTCCACATCGGCGCACAGATCCAAGCCAAGGAGATCGACCTCGACAGCGTGCTCACCACCATCGTCGAACAGGCAGCCACGTTGGTCACGGCCGACGTGTCCTGGCTAGCACTCCTCGATGAAGCTCACCACCACCTCGCCGTCCGCGTGGTGCACGGTCACCTCACCCCGGCGATGGAGACCATGACCGTCCCACTCGGCAAGGGCATCGGCGGTGTCGCACTGCAGCGACACGAGACCATCATCGTCGACGACTACGACACGTTCGCCCAGACCACCACCTCCGCCATCCGCCGAGCGATCCACGACGAAGGGGTGATCTCGATCATCGGCGCTCCCCTGTTCCGCGATGACCGCCTCATCGGCGTCCTCTACGTCGGCCAGCGCGCCAGTCGAACCTTCGATCACGACGAGCCGACCCTCGTCTCCGCACTCGCCGGACAAGCAGCCATCGCGATCGAGAACGCGCGTCTCTTGCAGCAGCTCGACGCCAAGAACCGCCTGCTGGAGCACACGGCGTCCATCCATGCTCGCCTGACTTCGGTCGCGCTGAGGGATGCAGGTGTAGACGGCATTGCCGCCGAGCTGGCAGACCTCATCGGGCGTCCGATCTGGCTGTTCCAGGACGTGATCGCACCGTCTCGACAGCGACATGGCGCCGTCCCCGATCTCGACACGCCCGACACCCCGATGACAACGAGCTTCCCCATCCTCGCCGGCGAGACGGAACTCGGCACGCTCGCCGTCGAAGGCACCGAACCGCTGAGCGAACTCGACCGGCGGGCGCTCGAGCAGGGCGCCGTCGTCATCGCCGTCGAACTGCTCCGCCATCGCGCCCGCCAAGAAGTCGAGTGGCGACTCGGCGGCGAGCTCCTCGGCGCACTGCTCTCCGCCGCCGGGCCCGTCGACGGGCGTCTCGCCGCTCGCGCTGCCCGATTCGGACTCGACCTTCGTCAGCCACACATGGTCATCGTCCTCGAATCCACCGGCGATGAGCCCCTCGACCTCGCCGTCGTGCAGGACACCGTCGGCCGGCTCAGCAAGATCGATCAGATCCCGCGTGGTGCCGTGCTCGTGGCGGCCACGGGCGGCGAGCACATCGCCATCACCATTCCCGAGCAGCGATCTCTACTCGCCGAGATGATCCTCGCCCGCCTCGACCATGACAGCAGTACGGCACATGGACACTTCATCGCCGGGGTCAGTCGGGCGCTCCACGACCTCAGCGCCGCGCACCGCGAAGCGATGGCATGCGTTCGCCTGGCACGCATCTCCGGCATGCCAGGCAAGGTGATCACCGCCGGAGAGCTCGGCGCGATGCGCTTCCTCTTCGCCGTCGACGACCCGGCACCGCTTCGCGAGTATGTCACCGAGCAAATCGGCGCGCTCCTCGCACAGGAATCCGGGCGAGAAGCCACGTTGTTCACGACCCTGCGTGCCTACCTCAACGCCTCGGGCCACCACCCCACGATCGCAGCCACCTGTCACATCCACGCGAGCACCGTGAAGTACCGAATCTCGCGGCTCGAGTTCGTCCTCGAACGCAAACTCAACGACCCCCAAGCCCGGTTCGAGCTCCAACTCGCGATCGCCCTGTTCGACTTCCTCTGGGCAGTCGGTCTCGGCAGCTGAGCCCAAGCACGCGCCCCTGAACTGCTAGTTCACGTTGCGGCTGCGACCTTCCCAGAACGGCGCACGCAGGTCTTTCTTCAGGATCTTTCCGCTGGG
>Ga0209477_1002108_pt1 | contig 11696 bp, 10 predicted proteins | sample KloWWTupernatant_FD_187180 | JGI IMG/M metagenome (GOLD analysis project Ga0209477, IMG submission 187180) | Active sludge microbial communities from Klosterneuburg, Austria, studying microevolution and ecology of nitrifiers - Klosterneuburg... | ecosystem: Engineered > WWTP > Aerobic digester >...
GGTGTTGATCGTGGACTTTTTCTTCACTCGGTGCACCAGCATCTGCCCCCGCATGAGCGTCCAGATGCAGCAATTGCAGCTTCAATTGGACGACCCCTCCTACAAGGACGTGCTCTTCCTCAGCCACACCGTGGACCCTGAGCACGATACGCCCACCGTGCTGAAAGCATACGCCAAGCGCTTGGAGGCGGACCCCACCCGATGGAAATTCCTCACCGGCAACGCCCCGGACATTTATAGGCAAGGCAATCTGGGCTACCTGCTCAGCGCGAGCAAGGACAGTTCCGCAGCGGAGCAGTTCGTACACTCCCCCCAGTTCGTGCTCGTGGACAAGCGCCACCACATCCGGGGGATGTTTGACGGGACGGACACCGAGGCCATGCGCGACCTCTTGACGGACCTGAAGATGCTCTTGCTGGAGGAAAAGGCACGGGCTCGGCAGGAGGACAAGCCATCTGGCCGGTGATCATGGCCTCCATGACCGATCGCCAAGGCAAGACCTTCGCCTGGACCCTCAGTATCCTGCTCGTCGGGGTCATCACCTTCCTCTATCTCGGCCCGAAGATGATCGTGGTGGGCGGGCTCTCCCCTTCCACCCTGCCCAAGGTGAACGCCGTGCTGAACGGCATGGCCGCCCTTGCACTGATCGCCGCTTGGCGCGCCATCCTCAGGAAGAATATTCTTCTGCACCAACGACTGATGTTGACGGCAGTGGGGCTCAGCGCGCTCTTCCTCGTCAGCTATGTGGTACAGCACGGCAGCTTCCCTTCGGTGAAGTATGGCGGGGCGCTGGGCTGGATCTACTATCCGGTATTGATCTCGCACATCATCCTGGCGGTGGCCATCGCTCCTCTGGTGCTGATCACCTTGATCAGGGCCCTTAGCGGACGTTTCGCCAAGCACCGGAAGATCGCCCGCTGGACCCTGCCCCTGTGGCTTTATGTGAGCATCACGGGGGTATTGGTCTATCTGATGTGCGCTCCGTACTACTGAACCTCGGAGAAGACGGTCCCACCGCGATTACCTTTGTATCGATGATCTTCCGCCGCCTGTTGCCCATTGCCACCTTCTTGGTGGTGGTGTTCCTGCCTGCCGATGTCTGGGCGCAGGGCTGTTCCATGTGCAAAGCCGTGGCGGAAACGCAGCCCGGGGGCAACGTCTATGGCGGAAGTCAGGCCGTGGGAGCAGGCTTGAACAAGGGCATCCTGTTCATGATGACCGTGCCCTACATCCTCCTCTTCCTGTTCTTCCGGAAGCGGATCGTGGGCTTCATCAAGGAATTCCGGTCCGCGCAAGGTTGAAACCCGTGCGCCCGGAACGGCTGCCCGCCTCTACCGATCGTCCTTATACCATTTCGTCATATGGATACGACTAAAACCGCGAAGCAATTTTCGGCCAGGCGATACAGAAAAATGTTGCATAGCCATAGCTACGGAACCATTTTCTGGAGAAGCATGGGCGGAAAAGAGCGAGTGGATCGGACGGATCTGTGTGACGAATTGGTATTAAAAGTGGTCCGGGCATTTCCGGGCCGTTCATGCTACGGCAGTTGTTCCGTGCGTGCGTCGGTGGGGGTGGCCCCCCCGATGCTCTGAAGGATCGCATCCCGGTCGTTGTTAGAACCGGTGTATTTCACCACCCCGTCCAAGTTCACGTCGCTGGGCTCATATCCTGTCGTCGTCGCCGAGGGCACGCTTTGACCGATGGTCGTCAGGATCGGATCGCGGTCATTGCCCGTGCCGGTATAGCGTAGGGCACCATCGCGCACGACATTGCCGGACCAGAGCAGCAGCTTCCCGTCCCTGGTGCGGCGTGCATCCGTGCCGTATGTGGCGGTTGAGCTCAGGCTGAAGTCGACCAAAGTGGGGGTGGCTGAAAGTGTTCGCGTTGTCGCCGACATGCAACCCAAGTGGTTCCGATGCCTCACGGCGATGTAGTAGTCGCCGACCGGTGCTGCAAAGTGCAACGCCGACCCACCATCAGCGGCCACCACGTCCCCATCACGCTGCAGCAGGGCACAATGGGCCTCCACGATCTGGCCCGGCGTGCCACTGGAGCGCAGTTCAACGATCACCCAGTCCACGATGGCATCGTCTCCTGTCGCGGCCAATAAACCGCTTCCTGCCGTTTCACCTCCTCCCCCGGTAAGCGTGAAGCCCAACACGGAGTACGGTTCGGTGGCGGGCAACAGGCTATTTGTGCGCAACTGGTCGTCCATCCGGTGTTCGGTGGTGTTGTAACAGCCGTCTAAATACATGCGTACGGACACGGAAGCCCCGGCCGTGCCGGACACGTTCACGTTATCGAAGTACAAGTGTTGACCGTAGCCATTGATGTTGACGAAGCGGAGCAGGATGACCTCCCCGTCGTAGGCGCTCAGATCCAAGTCGTGCGAAGCCCATTCGGAGCAGTCCGCCGGCACCCAAGTGCTGGAAGTATTGTCCGCGGCGGTGGCCAAAGCACTTCCGGACGCGTTGTAGAGGTTGTTCCAGCTGTTCCCGCAATCCATGCTGACATCCACGCGGAAGGCATCGTAATAGGAAGAACTATACCGCGCATAGGCATGATCGAAGGTGAGGTGGTTGTTGGAGGACCCGGAGAGGTCGATCATGGGCGTGACCAGCCGGTCCTCCTGCCCCGAGGAATTGTAGCTGTAATTGTTGATCGCCCAGGCCGTGGTGGAGGAGCAATCCGCGCCATCGGCCAAGGTAGCGGTGGTCCAGGTCGTCGCATTGTCCGGGTTCTGGAGGGTCCATCCTGCGGGCGTGGCGGAACCGCCTTCCACATCCTCTGAAAGTGGCGCGGCCACGGTGGTACCCACCACCCCATTGAGCGCGTTGCTGGCTTCGTCATCACCGGGATACTCATCACCGGAAAGCACGGTCCCCACCGTCAATGTATGAGCGCCGGTGGATGTGAGCAGCACCGGCTGGGTGAAGGTGAACGTCTCGGTAGCACCGGCCGCCAAGGTTCCCGAATAGGCTTGGCTTACGAAGGGCGCACCGTCCAAGGAGTAGCGCACGGTGAAGCCGCTTTGCGGTAGAATACCGAAGTTGCGCAGTTGGGCACTGACGGTGACAGGGGTGCTGCCGCAGGTGAAGAAGTCACCAGCTCCCGGAGTAAGGACCTGAGCGATGCCGATGTCATTCTGCAGGGGCAGGTTGTAGGCCTCGGTCTGGTCGTTCAAATTGTTCGAGCTGCCTTGGCTGGCACCATAACCCAGTCCACGCCTGGCGAAAGCGGACCAGATGAGGCTCTGGTTGGCCCCGCCGTTGTTCAGCGCATCGGCCTGGAGGATGGCGTCCCTGCCGTCCACGAAACCCGGGCTGCAAGCGGTGAGCTTCAGGCCGTCGATCACCAATTGCATGGCGATGTTGTTCCCGCCGGTCCCGTTGTACAGGTCCGGGTCGAAACCGTACTGGTCCACCAGGTCCCAGGTCATTTCCCACAGCATGGTACACCAGATGAAGCCGATGGCATGGGAGTATTGGTAGGAGGGGTCCTCGGTATCGGCGTAGGTGAAGCTGTTCACCCCGAAGGAAGTGGAATACGGGGCGGGGCGGATCCCCAGGCCGGTCACTGGCTCTCCGATCACGTAGGTGCCGATACCACGTGCGTCCGTGCGGGCGTCCCCCGGTTCCATGGTCATCATCAATCCGAAAAAATCGCTCCAGCCCTCACCCATTTGTTCGGCGTTGTTCAAGCAATTCACGTTGGACGGTCCGCCGACCAGACGGTTACTGATGCCATGGCCGTATTCATGCGCAATGACACCATTGTCCAGGTCACCATCCCGCTTAGGCGAGGTGCTGTTCCACAGGAACATCTGCATCCTCGGCTTGCTGCCATCGGGGGGCGTGCCGAAATTGGCGTTGTTCGTGCCGATACCGTCCTGCCCGTCCGCCAGTACGTAGTCTCCGCCGGCACCACCACGTCCATAGTTGTTCTCTTGAAAATTCCCGCTCACGTCATCGAAACCGTACTGGTACCACACGTCGTGCATCATGTTGTTCCAGTAGAACAGGTTGGTCAGGGCGGCATCCTGGTAATTGACCGGTTCCTGTGATAAATTGATGGGGAAGTCGAAATCCAATGTGGCGCCGCCGTCCGGGCTATAGCCGGTCCCGTCGTTACCGTTGGCATCCTCCTGCGCCAGCACGTTATTGCCTCGGGTGATGGTGTACTCGGCGCCCGCCGACCCGTTGGTATCGTGCCAACCGTACGGTGAGGCAATGCCTGCGGCGGTCCAAGGTGCATTGCGTATGGCACGGGAACCGTGGTTCGGGCTTTCCAACGGAGCGGGATAGACGTTATAGTCGTTCGGCGCGGCAGGCATCATCGGGGGTGCCGGGGCTTCATCGTGCGCCCTTTTATTCATGATCTCATCGAACCCGCACTGGCTCACCCAATCGTTGCGGTCCAGTTCCTCGCCAGTGTTCGCGCTGATGCGCACGCTCCACCAATGCGCCCCGCCGGGTTGGTAGTAATTGACGTTCCAGACCAGACGCAAGGTCTTGTCCGATGGCAGGTACATCAATTGGACATTGACCGGTTCCCCACTGAAGGCTGTTCCATCGTACACGAGCTTTTGCCCTCCGTCCTCGGACGACACCAAGGAAGGGACCGTGGCGGAGGGAAGGTCCTTGCGCAATACGTTCGCCAGTGCCTGTTCCGCGCTGATCATGGGCTCAGGCGCTTCAGCCGTCTTTCCGCAAAAGGCCCAAGCCCCGTTGTTCATCGCGATCACACGGCCGTCAGCCGCCTGATGCACCGCGATGTCGCCATTGAACACCTCGATGCCGTGCCAACGCTGGCGCAGGAAAGTATGCTCCACCCCGTTATGGGCGTCGCGGTAATGGTCTTTGACCAACAGGTCCGCAAGGTCGTCAGCTTTGTATCCATTGTCGACCAAACGGGCACGCACCAGCTCCGAAGGCTCCTTGGAGCGCTCTTGTGCCTTTGTGGGTGAAGTGAAGAAGGAGAGGGCCGCGAGGAGGAGCAGGTGGAAAGAAAAGCGCATATCTTGAAGATCAAGCCCGCAAATTAGCCCGTACGGTACAACGGGGCAAGCAACGATCTGCGGCAGGCGGGCAAAGCTGACGGAGGTCACGGTGGTTCATCCCCATGGAAAGTATCTTTGCACCTACGCGTGCCATCCTGGTAGGGTAGGCACTTTCTCTTCACACTAGCCCCATCAACACATGTACCCAGAAGAACTGACCGCCCCCATGGTCGCCGACCTCACCGAAGTGGGGTTCACCGAATTGAAGACCCCCGCGCAAGTGGATACCGCGTTCAAGCAGTCCGGCACGGTGCTGTGCGTCGTGAACAGCGTCTGCGGATGTGCGGCAGGCGCCTGCCGTCCCGGCGTGAAGGCCTCGCTGAAAGGCGACAAGCGTCCCGACCACCTCACCACCGTGTTCGCCGGTGTGGACACCGACGCAGTGATGCAGGCCCGCAAGCACTTCCTCCCCTACCCGCCAAGCAGCCCCAGCATCGCCCTGTTCAAGGACGGTAAGCTGGTGCATTTCGTGGAACGCCACCACATCGAAGGCCGCAGTGCGGAGATGATCGCGGAGCACCTGAAGATGGTGTACAGCGAATTCTGCTGAGCACCCGCCTTGGAACGAAAAAGCCCCGGAAGTTCCGGGGCTTTTTCGTTCTACAAACTCTTCGGCTTACACCACCCCTTGGTCCAGCATGGCATCCGCGACCTTCACGAATCCGGCGATGTTGGCACCTTTCACATAGTTCACGTGGTTGCCTTCCTGGCCATGTTTCACGCAGGCGGCGTGGATGTTCTTCATGATGGCGTGGAGCTTGGCGTCAACCTCATCGCGGGTCCAGGCCAGGCGTAAGCTGTTCTGGCTCATTTCAAGACCGCTGGTGGCCACGCCACCGGCGTTGCTGGCCTTTCCGGGAGCGAAATACACTTTTGCTGCGTGGAAGGCCTCGATCGCATCCGGAGTTGTGGGCATGTTGGCCCCTTCGGCCACATACTTGACCCCTTTCTTGATCAGCGCCTTTGCGTTGTTAAGGTCCAGTTCGTTCTGTGTGGCGCAGGGCAGGGCCACATCGCACTTGGCCACTACGTCCCACACCCGGGCGCCCTTCACATACTTACTGCCTTTGAATTTCTTGGCGTATTCCTCTATGCGCCCGCGCTTCACGTTCTTTAGCTCCATGAGGAAAGCAAGCTTCTCCTTGGTGATCCCCGTGGGGTCGTAGATGCTGCCGTCACTGTCGCTTGCGCTGACCACTTTGGCCCCGAACTGCGTGGCCTTTTCAATTGCGTACTGGGCCACGTTGCCGCTGCCGCTCACCGCCACGATCTTGCCTTTGAAGCTGCTCTTGTTGCGTCCCAGCATTTCGTTCGCGAAATACACGCAGCCGTATCCGGTGGCCTCCGGACGGATCAAGGAACCGCCCCAAGAGGCGCCTTTGCCGGTAAGGACGCCGGTGAACTCGTTCGCCAAGCGCTTGTACTGGCCGAACATGTACCCGATCTCGCGGCCGCCCACACCGATGTCGCCTGCGGGCACGTCGGTGTCAGGGCCGATGTGGCGGAACAGTTCGCTCATCAGGCTTTGGCAGAAGCGCATCACCTCACCGTCGCTTTTGCCTTTAGGGTCGAAATCGCTGCCGCCTTTGCCGCCGCCCATGGGCAGGGTGGTGAGGCTGTTCTTGAACGTCTGCTCGAACCCGAGGAATTTCAAGATGCTGAGGTTCACGCTGGGATGGAAGCGCAAGCCGCCCTTGTAAGGTCCGATGGCGCTGTTGAACTCGATGCGGAAGGCGCGGTTCACCTGCGTGTTGCCTTTATCGTCCACCCAAGGCACGCGGAAAATGATCGTTCGCTCGGGTTCCACCATGCGCTCAAGGAGCATTTTGCCCTTGTACTTGGGGTTGGCCTCGATGAAGGGGATGACCATTTCGGCCACTTCATGCACGGCTTGTAAAAATTCAGGCTCATTGGTGTTTTTGGCCTTTACATAGGCCATGAACGCATCCACTGCCTTGGTGGCCGCAGTTGTCGACTTTGCCATTGGTGGTTTTTCGGGTTTTTTTTGGTGGAAGAGCCATGCCTTGAACATGGAGGCGGCAAATGTAGCAGTGTGTGATGGTCAAGAACATGAATTCCCGAACAGGCTACTTACAGGGTGTTTCCTTTGTTTGGCATGCAGCGTCCGTGATCCGCTGGATCACAGATCATCCTCGGTCATCTGGGCCTTGCCGGCATATTTCCCCTCCACGTACACTTCCACCTTATAAAGGAGGCCGTTCCGGTCATACTTATACACCTTACCGTTCCACAGTCGCCCTTTGCGGTACTCGCCCTGTTGGGACAGGCGATGTTCGTTATTGTACAAGGTGTTCCAGCCCTCCGCCCGGAAATCCGTGGCGTTTGTGGTCTCTTGTGCGGTCTTGGCCGGTGCCGCCAAGGACGCCTTATCGGGCTTGGGCTCCGGTACCCGCTGCTTAGGGCGATAGCTCTTGAAGGAAGCCTGATCGGCCCGGCCTCCGGCGAAATCCACCGTTTCCTCCAATTCACCATTGGCATAGTAGCGCTTCAACTTACCCTCTTCCCTGCCCTGCTTCACGGTGACATCGGCCTCCAATTGCCCGTTCTCGTGGTAGTACTTCTGCTCGCCGTCGCGTGTGCCATACTGGTCGAAGATGAATTCCTGCGACAACCGGCCATTGGGATGCCAACGCTTGAACGTGCCGGTATTCCGGTCCAGGTCCCACGCGCCTTGTTCTTCCTTTGTTCCATCCTCGAAATAGGTGATGTAGCTGCCTCTGGGAAGTCCCTTCGCATAGGTGATCTCGCTCTTCACTTTGCCATTGGGCCAGTAGTGACGCCAGATGCCAGTCCGCTTGTTGTCGGTGTACCGTCCTTCCTCCACCACAGCGCCCGCGGCATATCCGACCTTCTCCGGCAATGGTGCTAAAAGCTGCCACCAACCCTCCTTGCGCCCTAAGTCGTCCAGCCTGTTCAGGGTGTCCGGTGCAGAGCTTGTGTTCACTTGCGCCGCCACGACCTGCCCGGCAAAAAGCAGGATCAGGCCGAAGATCACGGGAATTGATGGTTTAAAGGACCGCATGGGGAACACCCTGATAAGGGAACGCCCGTGCGATACGGGAAACAGCACAGTAGGGTTGCGCCAAGAGCAGCTCAGGAGGATCCCAACTTCCTGCGCAGATTGGCCATCATGTCATCCACCATGGCCTTGAGGTCGAACTCCGGCTTCCAGCCCCAGTCATGGCGGGCGGCGCTGTCATCGATGCTGCGCGGCCAAGAGTCCGCGTAGGTCTGTCGCTCATCCGGGGCATAGTTCATCTGGAAGCCGGGGATGTGGCGGGCCACTTCCGCAGCGATCTCCTCCGGGCTGAAGCTGATGCCCGCAAGGTTGTAGCTGCCCCGCTCCTTGATCTGTTCCACCGGTGCCTCCATCAGGTCGATCGTGGCGCGGATGGCGTCAGGCATGTACATCATCGGCAACGTGCTCTTCGGCCCGAGGAAACTGGTGTAGGCACCGTTCTTCATCGCCTCATGGAAGATGTGGACGGCATAATCGGTGGTGCCGCCGCCCGGCGCGCTTTTCCAGCCGATGAGGCCCGGATAGCGGATGCTGCGCACGTCCACGCCATACCGGGCATGGTAGTAGGCGCACCAACCCTCGCCAGCCAATTTGCTAATGCCGTAAACCGTGCTCGGCCCAGTGACCGTGTGCTGCGGCGTGGCGTCCTTCGGCGTAGTAGGCCCGAAAACGGCGATGCTGCTGGGCCAGTAAACTTTCTTCAGCTTGCCTTCCCGGGCCAGCTCGAGGATGATCAGGATGCTCTCCATGTTGAGCTTCCACGCGAAGGCCGGGTCCTTTTCCGCCGTGGCACTGAGCAGTGCAGCGAGCAAATAAACCTCGGTGATGCCGTGCTTGTCGATGACGCGCTCGATGCCGCGCCGGTCCATGGCATTCACCAAGGCGAAGGGGCCGGTCTGCTTGGCCTGCGGTTCCTTGATGTCGCTGGCCACCACGTCCTCCGCCCCGAAGCGGTCGCGCAGGCCTTCCACGAGCTCGGTGCCGATCTGGCCACTGGCTCCGATAACGAGGATCTTTTTCATGAACGATCGTTTATTGTTGGTCTGCGGCTTCGAGAAACTTCGAAGCAAATTCCCCGGGTGTCATCACCGGTATCCGGGAGCGTCGGAAACCGGGAATATCATTGGTGACAATTACTTGAACACGCCCGTGGGCCAAGGCCGCATGGTATTGCACGGCATCCTCAAAATCCGGCCAATCCACGCCCAATGCTCCTTCGATCTGCGGCAGGTCCGTACTGGCCGTCCTGCAAAGCGTGCATAGCGTCCCTAAAAAAGCACGCAATTTGGCCTTGGGGACCCCTTGCCGGCGCAGGACGTATTCGGTGTTGACCAAGCTCAATCCTGTGAGCACGAGCTCCAACGGTTGACTGTCAACTGCCTCAAAGATCTTCGTGCTGCTGGCATGGAACGGGCGCGACGCATCCAGTACGTCCAGCAGGATGTTCGTGTCCAAGAACACCTTCATAGACCCTTGCGGTAGATGTGCGCCAAACGAGGGTCCGCTTTCAGGTCCGCCTCGGTGATCTTTCCGGTCAGCATGCCGGTAAATTGGTCGATGGCATGGGCCTGCTTGCCTTTACCGCCGATCCCACGCGTGCTTTTTTCGAGTGAATCGATGAATTCCTCTACCAGCTGGCTCACGGATTTGCGATGCCTGGCGCTGTAAGCCTTGATCCGCCGGATGCGCTTTTCGGAGATGCTTAAGGTGAGCTTCGTCTTCATGTCGCAGCAAAGATACGTATGCTGTCGAGGATACGTATAACGGTAGTCATCTTCAGGGAATACGGGGTTGAACGGACTCCCCCACCGACCATGCTCCATATCTTCGCATCCATGGAAACCCATAGGCTGCGCAACCTCCTGCATCCGGACCTGCTACGCGAGCGGTTGGGATCTGAGGGCAAGGCGCGCACCACCCTCAGTTTCTACCGCTACGTCCGCCTTGCGGAAGTGGAGGCCCTGCGCCACGAGCTTTACGCTGAATGGGAAGCCCTTGGGGTCCTCGGCCGCATCTACATTTCGCAGGAAGGGATCAATGCCCAAGTGAGCCTACCAACGGTGAATTTGGAAGCCTTCCGGAACAATCTGGATGCGCGTGAGGCATTCAAGGATGTGCCTTGGAAGATCGCTGTGGAGGACGACGGCAAGAGCTTCCTGAAGCTCATGATCAAGGTGCGCAAGAAGATCGTGGCGGACGGCCTCGCCGACGATGCCTTCGATGTGACGGACGTGGGTGAGCATTTGGACGCGGGGCGCTTCAACCGGAAGATGGCGGAAGGCGCATTGGTGATCGACATGCGCAACAACTATGAGTGCCTGATCGGGCACTTCGAAGGTGCCTACCTGCCCAAGGCGGACACCTTCCGCGGAGCGATAGACGAGGTGAAGGATGTGATCACCCTTCGGCAGGCTCAGGGTGAAGAACTACCGGAGATCCTCCTGTACTGCACCGGCGGTATCCGCTGCGAAAAGGCGAGCGCCTACCTGAAGCATCACGGCTTCGGGAAGGTGAACCAGTTACACGGTGGCATCATCGATTATGCTCGGCAGATCAAGGCCCAAGGACTGGAAAGCCGCTACAAGGGACAGAACTTCGTGTTCGATGAACGCCTCGCGGAACGCATCACCGATGATGTGGTGAGCTCCTGCATGCAATGTGGCGCGGCCAGCGACCGCATCAGCAACTGCAAAGAAGCCACCTGTAACATGCTGCTGGTGCAATGCGAAGCCTGCGCGGCGAAATACGCTGATTGCTGCTCACCAAGTTGTCGCGAGATCCACCTGCTGCCGATCGAAGAACAGCGCGATTGGCGCAAAGGCCGCAGCACGCGTAGCAGCAAGACCAAAGCGATCAACGATCCCGAAGGATTGCGTGAACGGATCCGCGTGGAGGAAGAACTTCTCGCACGGAACGGAACACTTCACCCGGAGTTGATCAAAGTCAATCAAACGAAAACCAACAACGCGTAGGCTTCTGCGAACAGACAACACGCAACGCGTCAACTCGCAACCATCACATGCCCATCTACCACACCCTCGGCAACATTCCGCACAAGCGGCACACCGTCTTCAAAAGCCCGGAAGGCAAGCACTACTACGAGCAGCTCTTCGGCACCGTCGGCTTCGATGGCATGAGCTCGTTGATGTACCACGTCCACCGCCCCACACAGGTGAAGGAGATGAAGCCGCCGCGCGACGTCAGCCCCAAGATCGCGATAGAGAAGAACCTGCGCGCTTTGCGATTGAAAGGCTTCGACGTGACACCGGAAGCGGACCACCTCGACGCGCGCAAGACCATTCTGGTGAACAGCGATGTGGCCGTGGTCCTCGCCGCCCCTACCGCCAAAAAAGTGGACTACTTCTACAAGAACGCCGACTGCGACGAGATGCTGTTCATCCACAAGGGCAGCGGCCGCCTGCGCAGCACCTTCGGCACCTTGGATCTCAAGTACGGCGACTACCTGTTGATCCCGCGCGGCATCATCTACACGCTGGAGTTCGACACGACCGACAACCGACTGCTCATCGTAGAGAGCCACAACCCGATGTACACGCCGAAGCGCTACCGCAACTGGTTCGGCCAGATGCTGGA
>Ga0209477_1002111_pt1 | contig 11692 bp, 10 predicted proteins | sample KloWWTupernatant_FD_187180 | JGI IMG/M metagenome (GOLD analysis project Ga0209477, IMG submission 187180) | Active sludge microbial communities from Klosterneuburg, Austria, studying microevolution and ecology of nitrifiers - Klosterneuburg... | ecosystem: Engineered > WWTP > Aerobic digester >...
AACAACGGTTGGAGGTCAATCGCCCGCGGCTACTGCCGCGCCCGCGGCTACTGCCGCGCCCGCGGCTACTGCCGCGCCCGCGGCTACTGCCGCGCCCGCGGCTACTGCCGCGCGCTGACATAGAAAAAGTCCCGGCTGTATGCCTTTAGGTAGCGTTCCGGCTGCTGGGCCTTCATGCTGTCGAAGAGCGGTTCGGGCTTGAGCACAGCGCCATCCGCCCGGACCGCGCAGAACTGCACCCAGAAATTGTTGATGTCGAGCTGCATTGCGTTGTGCGCGCCGGCAGCTTTGAGCGACTTGGCCAGAGTGGACGCCACCAGGTTATTGCCGGCGACGTAGAAGAGTGTCTGGCCGTCTTTGCTCAGCCCCATCCCGGACCTCCAGACCGCCACCGCGCCATCGATATTGGCCCCCCAGTTGCTGGCCGCGTTGTTATTGGTGAGGGGGTTGATCTCGCCATTGTGGACGACCGGTGGTCCGTTTTGGCGCCATGCGATGGTGGCGGGCATCACCAGCCCCGGATCACCCCACTGCCCGATTCGGATTGCGCCATCCTTGTCCAGGGCGACCGTGGCCATGCCCTCGCGGGGTGGAACCAGTTCCTTTCCGCCGGCAAAAGCGCCGAATCGTCCGTGCTGGGTCTTGAATCCGCCGTTGAAAACGGCAAAAAGGCGCCCGGCCTCGAAGTCGTTCGACGGAATCTTGCCGGTTCGCGAGATTACGGCCTTTGAGACCGGTTCTTCCGTCCCGACCACAAAACCGAGCCGCGCATTCACAAGGTCAATCGCGACGAGGCCAACCCCAACATATGGGCGCTGCGTGTCAGGATAGACAACCGCCCGATACGCAATCGTCCGGCCGCGCGCATCCAGAATGTAAGGTGCCCACTTGCCTTCGTCTGCGCGCTTGGTGAAGGGCGTGATGACCGCTGGCGTGAAGATCCGCGGGGTTGGCGAAGGCGCGGGTTCGGCCTGCATCGGATTGATCGCCGTCGCGGCGATACCGCCGGGCAGAGAGGGGGTGGAGACGGGCGTCGGCGCATCGACCGGCGTCTCAGCCACGACAATGGCTGCCGCGTTTACCCACGGCACTTCCACCCGCTTCAGGCCCAGACGGAAAAGCATCTGCTCGAACTGGTCCTCGGTGGTGTAAACAAAGGTCTCGAGCTGGGCGACCGCCGGGTCGCCGATGATCTTGCGCAGAATATCGGCGCCCTGCGCGCCGAGCTGGGGAAATGCGCTGAGACTGACAAACGCCAATCCGCCGACCAGGACGATGGTTGCCAGAACAGCCGCAAGCGCAATTCGGCCGGATCGGCGGAGTTGCAGCTTCTTCATGGCCCGGCGTATTTTAGCGGGTGTCGATCAGGTCGAGGTTGGGCCGCCGTTTCCAAAGCGCTGTCGCCGCCTCGTAAGCGAACCCAAGTTGCAGCACGCCCCAATCGTCGTGGTGCCGCCCGACAATCTGCAGCCCGACCGGCAACCCGGCCCGGGTGAATCCGGCTGGGACCGACAGGGCGGGGTTGCCAATCGTCGAGATGTAGTAGCACGAGCGCATCCAGTCGATATATGACTCCATCGGCGCGCCGTCGATCTCGGTCGGGTACTCCAGGGTCACGTCAAATGGCGGCACTTGCACCGTTGGGAGCACGATGAAGTCGTAACGGCGCATGAACTCGGTGACACGCAGAAACAGCTGCGTCCGGGCGATCTCCGCCTGGGCGACATCCGCGCCGCTGAGCCGCGCGCCGTGCTCGGCATTGTCAATAATCGTGCGCTTGAGCTGGCCGCGCCGATCACGAAGGTTGTCTGCATGCCCAGCGTAGAAACTCCACGCCCGCAGGGTCTTGAAGATCGCGTCCGCGGCGCTGAGATCTGGGCGGGCATCCTCGACCACACACCCAAGCGCCTCGAATGTCCGGCGCTGCGCGTTCACCACGCGCAAGACCTCAGGGTCAAAGGGCAAACCGAGATTGCCGGCCCAGGCGATCCGCGCGCCGGACAGGTCGCCCTCGAGCGGCTGCCCGAAGTCCGAACCGGGCTCGCTCAGCGACAACGGGGCGCGCGGATCCGGGCCGGCGATGGCGCTGAGCAGCAGGGCGACATCCCCAACCGTGCGCGCCATGGGGCCCTCGACCGACAGGGTGAACCAGCCCATTCGCTGGGGCACAGCCGGCACCCGGCCGGGCGACGGGCGCAGGCCGACGACATTGCAAAACGAGGCCGGGTTGCGCAGCGAGCCGCCCATGTCGCTGCCGTCCGCGATTGGGATCATCCCGCAGGCCAGGGCCGCCGCCGCGCCCCCGCTGCTCCCGCCGACGGTCTTCGAGAGGTTGTAGGGATTGCGGGTCGCGCCAAAGACCGGGTTGAAGGTCTGCGAGCCTGCCCCGAACTCGGGCGTGTTGGTCTTGCCGATCCGGATCGCGCCGGCGGCGCTGATGCGTTCAGCGAGCAGGGCATCGAAGTCTGGCACGTAGTCGCGGTGGATGGGCGAGCCATACGTGGTCAGCATGCCGCGGGTTTCGAGCAGGTCCTTGTGCGCGACCGGCAGGCCGTGCAACGGTCCGAGCGTTGCGCCACTAGCCTGGGCCTCGTCGGCGGCCAGGGCCTGCTCGCGGGCGCCCTCAGGGTCCAGGGTGACGATGGCATTGACGGCCGGGTTCACCCGCCCGATCTGGGTGAGGTGCGCCTCGAGCAATTCGCGGGCCGACAGTTGGCCCGACTTGATCAGGCCGACCTGTTCAAGCGCGGGAAGAAAGCACAAGTCCATTGATTTCATAGTCTGGGGCACATTGGCCCCGTATTCCTCGGAGGCGCGATCCCCCTGTGAAGCAGGGGGATCGCGCCTCCGGCCACAATTACACCAGCGACTCTGCAGTTGCCTCGCGTGTTCGCGCGGCGTCTGCCTCGATCCGCGCTGACGCGAACAGCCCGAGATACGCGCCGATCAGGAGAAACGTATTCGCGACATACAGGTTGTCGAACAGGTGGTGGACGCTCAGATGGGCGACCGCGCCCAACAGCCCGATCGCCATCCAGCGCAGCGCCGGCGCGTGGCGCCGCCCCGTTGCGCGCAGGGCTTGAACAACGATGGACACCCACACACCGAGATAGGCCAGCAGGCCCAGGATGCCCGTCTCGGCGAAGATGTTCAGGTAGTAGTTGTGGGCGTGCCCGAGCGGATTGGCCCAGCGCAAGGTGCGGTATTGCTCATATGCCGCCCCGTAGTTGCCGAAGCCCACCCCCAGCCAGGGGTGATCCAGGATCATCCCGAGGGCGGCTTGCCAGTGGGCGAGGCGTTCGATCAGCGAGAAGTTGCCTGCGGTGAGATAGGTCCCGCGCACATCGATATTTGAGAAATCAAACTGGGTGGTGAATTCGGTCAGGCGGCTCACGATCGCAGCCGGCATCAGCCCGAATTGCCAGAGCGCCACAACGAGGACGGCGCCCGCCACGACCGCGGCCAGGGCCCGTCCCGGGCGTCCGCTCATGGCAATCAGCATCGCCGCGCCGGCCGCTGACGCCCCGATCCATGCCCCGCGCGACCATGAAGCCACCAATCCGCCGACACAGGCGATGGCGACGAGGAGCGTTGCCAGTCCGGCGAGCGCCGTGCCCGGCGCGGCAATCACCCCGCGCCAATCGCCATTGCGCAGGCGCTGCCACGGCTCGCGCAGCCAGGTCATCCCGAGCGCGAAGGCAATTGGCCAGCTCAGGCCCATATAACCGCCGAACGGGTTGGGTTGTTCCAGCGTCCCGGAGGCGCGATAGAAGCGCCCTCCCGGCAGGCCGAACTCGAGCGGACCGGTCTGCCGAAACGCGAATTGATACACCCCAAACAGCGCTTCGCCGGCGGCAACGATCAAGAGGGCGGCGAGGATGAGCCGCCTCCGGCCCGGCGCGCGCGCCTCCATCGCGACCAGAGTGAGCATGAGGGCGATCTCCACCCACTTCACGCATTCCTTCAGCCACAGCCGGAAATCAGTCGCGGGGAAGAATGACAGCACGCCCACGCCGATGAAGACGAGAATCGGGGCCGAGAACGCGATGATCTTCCGAAGCGCTGCTGTATCAACGGCGCTCATTGGGTGGCCGGCGCTCAGCCAGCGCAGCGCATACGCCCCGAGGGTCAGGGCAAACAGGGCCTGGCCGCTGTCGATGGGCAGGCCAAGACGTACCTGCTCGAGCGGCTCGAAGGGCCCGGCGATCAGGGTGAGGGCCAGACCAATGCTGGGCTCGATCAGGATGGCGGCGATGACGGCCAGGACGACGAGGCCACCTGCGATGGCGGCCAGCGCGCCGAGAGGCAATAACCCGATCGCGAGCCCTGCGGCCACCGCCGCGGCGGCCACAAGGCCGATTCCGAGGCGCGGCGACAGGCCGCCTGCCACCCGAGTGCCAATTACGCCTTTCACGTAACGGGCATTCTATCGGGGTTGTGTTTTCGGGAGCGAACTCCCCGTCCCGGCGTACGCCGGGACGGGGAGTTCGCTCCCGAACAAACGCTTTTCGTATAATCTGCGCGGCGATGAATCTTCCCGTATCCGCTCAGCGCCTGATCCTGGTGAAGCACTCGCTGCCTGAAATCGTCGATGGCGTGCGCGCCCGAGACTGGCGCCTGAGCGCGGAGGGCCGTCGGCGCTGCGACTCCCTGGCCGATGCGCTGGCCATCTACGCGCCTTCGGGCGCCATCACCAGCAGCGACGAGCCCAAGGCCTTTGAGACCGCCGAACGGGTCGCGGCGCGATTGGGTTTGCCGCACGGCGTCGACGCCGGCCTGGCGGAGCACCGCCGCGGCGCGAAAAAGCTTCTGGACGAGGCCGAATGGCAGGCCGCCATCGCGCGGCTGTTTGCCCGCCCGGATCGCCTCGAGTACGGCGAGGAGTCCGGCGATCAGGCCCGTTTGCGATTCGAAAATGCAATCGAACGCGTGCTTGGCGCGCGGGCCGGCCCAACGTCGGGCGCGTGCGTGTGCGTCGCGCATGGCACCGTGATCTCGCTGTTTACGTCCGCCTTCGCTGGCGTGGACGGGTTCGCATTGTGGGTCCGGCTTGAGTTGCCGTCGTTCGTTGTGCTTCTCCTCGCGGAGAAAAGAGTCGAGGCGCTATGGCCCGGCGGAGCCGGGCCATAGCGCCTCGATTACAACCGCTTGGCGGTGATCAGCCTTTGAACAGATCGCCCAGATTGACGTTCATTCCGCCGCTCTTGCCTTCTCCGCCGGAGGGCAGATATTTGAAGATCGCCCCGGCCAGCTTGGCCATTGGCATGGTCTGCAGCCACACCCGGCCCGGCCCGGTCAGGGTGGCAAAGAATAGACCCTCGCCGCCAAACAGGATGTTCTTGACGCCCTTGACCATCTCGACGTCGAAATTTACCGTGGGCTCGAACATCGCCACATGGCCGGTGTCGACCTTCAGCCGCTCGCCGGGTTGCAGGGTGTATTCAACGATCTCGCCGTCAAAGCTGACAAAGAACGTGCCCGGCCCGTCAAAGCGCTGCATCACCAGGCCTTCGCCGCCGAAGAACCCGGCCCCGAGTTTGCGATTCCAGGCGACGCTCAGGGCGACCGTCTTCTCGGCCACCAGAAACGCCCCGCGCTGGGCGATCAGGGACTGGCCCTGAGCGAGGTTGACCGGCACGATCTTGCCCGGGAAGTCCGAGCTGTAGGCGACCATCGCGCCCTCGCGTTTCGCGACGTAGTCGACGATGAACAGCGACTCGCCTGACACCACCCGCTTGAACATGCCCCCCAGGCCCCCGCCCATGTTGGTGTTCATGTCAATGCCGTCGCCCATCCAGGACAGCGAACCGGTTTCGGTGTAGATGTTCGCCCCGTTGCGCAGATTGAGGATCACCGCCTGGAGCGTCGTCCCGATGATCTTGTAGGCCGAACCGCCGACAGTCGTGCCCTGCAGCGCGACATTGGGGTCCGGCACATCCAGGCGTTGCCCGGCGACGTTGGTAAATCCTTCTGACATGATTTTTCTCCATTTGCCCGAGCGGATATTCGGCGTCCCGGCATCCGTTGGGACGCCGAATATCCGCCCGGGAGTCAGTTCTGTTCCTGTTTACGAGTATCCATCAATTGGGGAATCCCATTCCGGTATCACAATTCCTGCCGGCCTTCGAGGGCCCGGCTCAGGGTGATTTCGTCCGCATACTCGAGGTCGCCGCCGACCGGCAGCCCGCGGGCGAGGCGGCTGACCTTGACCCCGCTTCCGGCCAGTTTGCGCCCGATGTAAGCGGCCGTGTTCTCACCCTCGAGGGTTGGATTTGTCGCGAGGATTACCTCGCGCGCGGGCACGCCGTCGCGACCCGCGCTCACCCGCGCGAGGAGTTCGCGCAGGCGAAGATCATCCGGCCCGACCCCGTTCATGGGCGAGATCACCCCATGCAATACGTGATAGACCCCGCCGAAGCGAGCCCGCTCGACGGCGGTGACATCCAGCGGTTCCTCGACCACGCAGATCACGCCGCGATCGCGCGAGGGCTCCGAGCAGATTTCGCAGGGGTCGCTCTCGGTGATGTTGAGACAGACCGAGCACAACCGGGTGCGGGCTTTGAGGTCGCGCAGCGCGTCCGAAAGCATCATCGTGGTCTCCGGCGGCGCGCGCAGCAGAAAGTAGGCCAGGCGCGAGGCGGTCTTGGGGCCGATGCCGGGCAACTGCGAAAACGCGTCGACCAGCCGGGTGACCGACGGGGGCAAAGAGCGGGGGGTTGCGGGCATCCTACATAAAGCCGGGGATGTTGACGCCGCCGGTCACGGCCTCGAGCCGCTTGGCCGAGTGGGCCTGCGACGCCACGATGGCTTCGTTGACTGCCGCCACCAGAGTGTCTTCCAGCATGGGCACGTCCGCCGGATCGACCAGGGCCGGATCGAGTTTGATCGCCTGCACGCGCTGGTGTCCGGTGATCGTGATCGTAATCGCGCCACCCGCTGCCGTGACATTGACGGTCTCGGTCTCGAGCTCTTCCTGGGTGCGCTTCATGTCATCCTGCATCTTCTGGATGCGCTGAATCGTTCCCGCGTCCATACCGCCGCCGCCGGTTGGCTGTGAGCCGCGCGGCACAAAATCTGTTCGTCGTCCTTTTGCCATTTGTAGTTTTCTCCTGTGCGCGATTTAACCACACACAACGCCGACAATGCCCCGCGTCATCACCCGCAGATCATCCGGGGTCAGCTTGAAGACTGAGGCGGGTGTGCCGCCGGCCGCCCAGATTTCGGTATACGTGTTCAAATCCTGATCGATAAAGGTATGCACGTGCTCGGGCAACCCGACCGGGCACACGCCCCCGATGGCGTAACCGGTGGTCGCCCGCACAAAATCGGCGTCGGCCTTGCCAATCGGCTCGCCGACCAGCGCCGCAAGCCTCTGCTCGCTGGCCCGATTCGCCCCGCTCACCAGGGCCAATACCGCCTGGCCGCTGGTCGCGCCGCGAAAAACAAGCGTCTTGACGATTTGTCCGACTTGACAGCCAATCGCGGCCGCGGCGTCGGCTGCCGTGCGAGTCGTCTGTTCGAACTCGACGATCTGATGCCCCATGCCAAGCGCGTCAAGCTGGGCCTGCACGCGCAGTGCGGTTGGGTTGGTCGCTGGGCGCATCCGCTCGCCTCCTATTTGGTGTCGCGGACTTTGCCGCCGAGTTGCTGGGCGCGCCGCACGACTGGATCATCGCCCGAATCGACCTGGGGCTGCCCGACAAAGACGTGCACGCCGTAGGTCCCGCCCAGCAGCCGGTTCAGCGCCGCGATCAGGCGATTCTTGTTGGCCGGGTCGTCCAGCCGGGCCCGCTGCCAGTCCTGGCTGGCCTTGATTTGGACCGTTGTGCCATCCACCCCCCAGGGCTGGCAGTACTGCAGGATCGAGGCGGTCGACGCGCTGGTGGCTTTGACGTCCTTGACCAGTTGGGGCCACTGCGCGCGCAGGGTCTCGCCCGGGCTGCCAGCCGGTTGGGCCGGTCCCGCTGTATGGGCTGTTTCGGCCGAGCGCGAAGCGGGCTCGTGGACGTTGGCGGTGTGTTGATCACGGGTCGCCGGCGTGGCTGCGGCTCGTACTGGCTCGGTCGATCGGGCGGCGGCGCTGGGCGCGGCCGGGCTGGCCGCCGGCACAGAATCGGTGACGCACTCGAGGTAGGCCAGCTCGATCTGCATCTGGCTGTCGGTGCTCTGGCGCATATCGTTGATGGCCGTGCTGAAGGCCCGCACCCCGCGCAACAACAGGCCGGTGTCGGCTTGCTCGGCGAAATGGCTCAAGTCGAGCTTCTCCGCTTCACTCAAATCGCTCCCGCCAATCGGACGGGCGCTCACCCGCACCTGCATCACGGCCCGCAACTGGTCGATCACCTGGCGCGCGATCTGACGGGCGTCGGCGCCCTGGTCGACGGCCGCCTGGATGGCGTCGAGGCCGGCCGCGATGTCCTTCCTGACCATCCCGTCCACCAGCGCCCGGACCGTGGCCGCGTCGGTGCTGCCCAGCGCGTCGCGGACGTCTTTCGTGGTGATGCGCAGCGAGTTCGACGAGGCGAGCTGGTCGAGCAGGCTGACCGCGTCGCGCAGCGATCCGGTGGCATGCCGGGCGATCAGGGTCAGGGCGGCGTCATCGCACTCGATCCCCTCGCCGTCGCATAGCACCCGCAGGCGCCCAACGATCTGGGCCACCGGTACGCGTCTGAAATTAAAACGTTGGCAGCGCGATAGCACGGTGGCCGGGATCTTCTGCGGGTCAGTCGTCGCCAGAATGAAGATGACGTGCGGCGGCGGCTCTTCGAGGGTCTTGAGCAGGGCGTTGAAGGCCGAGGTCGACAGCATGTGGACCTCGTCGATGATGTAGACCTTGTACTTGAGCTCGCTCGGCTGGTAGGCGACCTTGTCGCGCAGGTCGCGGATGTCGTCGACGCTGGTATGCGAGGCCGCGTCGATCTCGATCAGGTCGAGATGCCGCCCTTCGGTGATGGCGTCGGCGATCTGCTGGGCGCGGGCGGGATCCTTCTTGCGCAAATCCGAGATGCCGATCTCGCGCGCGAAAATCCGGGCGCTGGTGGTCTTGCCGCAGCCGCGTGAACCCACGAACAGATACGCGTGCCCGATCCGGTCGGTCGCAATCTGGTTCTTGAGGGTGGTGGTGACGTGCTCCTGGCCGACGACTTCGTCAAAGCTGGCCGGACGCCACTTTCGATACAGCGCTTGTGCCACGGGTTTGAGTGTATCAGCCTCGGTGCGGCTCGAAAACTACTTTGGGAGATGGCATCCCCCGGCGGAGCCGGGGGATGCCATCTCCCAAAACAGTTCTATTCGACTTTCTTCGCGGCTGAAGCAACCCTCGCGCGCTCATCCTTCTTCAGGGTCTTCTTGCGCATGCGCACGCTCTCGGGGGTCACCTCGACCATCTCGTCGTCATTGATGAACTCGATGCATTCGTCCAGCGACATCCGCCGAATCGTCGGCAGCCGGCTGGTGTCATTGTCAACCGCCCGCATCCGGAAGTTGGTCAGGTGCTTGGTCTTCGAGACGTTCACCTCGAGATCGTCGGGGCGGGCATGCTCGCCGATGATCATTCCTTCGTAGACCGGTGTCATCGCCTCGATGAACAGAATCCCGCGCTCCCACGCATTCCGCAGGCCGTAGGTCACGGCCATGCCGTCTTCCCAGGCGATGAGCGAACCGCGATCGCGCTGGCGGATGTTGGCGGCCAGTGGGAAATAGCCCGCAAACAGGGTGTTCGTCACGACCGTGCCGCGGGTGGCGGTCAGCCCGGCGCTGCGGAAGCCCAGCAGGCCGCGGGTCGGAACCCGGTAGTGCATGCTGACATTCTTTTCGCCGTGCTTCATGTCCTGCATCTGGCCCTGGCGCGCGCCGAGCATGTCCATCATCGGGCCGAGGTATTCCTCCGGCACTTCGATATACAGGTCCTCATACGGCTCGAGTGTTTCGCCGTTGGGCCCCTCGTGAAAAATCACTTCGGGTTTGCCGACCTGGAATTCGTAGCCCTCGCGGCGCATGGTCTCGATCAGGATGACCAGATGCAATTCGCCGCGCCCGCTGACCATGAACGTATCGGCGCTCTGGCCGTCTTCGACCCGCAGGGCCACGTTCTGCTCGAGCTCCTTGAACAGGCGCTCGCGCAGCTTGCGCGAGGTGCCCCACTTCCCCTCGCGCCCGGTGAAGGGCGAGGTGTTGACTCCGAAGACCATCCGCACGGTCGGCTCTTCAACCCGGATCGGCGGGAGCGCGATCGGATTCAGCGCGTCGGCGATGGTCTCGCCGATGAAGATGTCGGGCAGGCCCGTAACCGCGGCGATGTCGCCCGCGGCCACGCTGTCGACCTCGATCCGCTCCAACCCCTGGTGGGTGTAGACCGTCGCGAGTTTGGCCTTGTACTGCGTGCCGTCCACGGCGATCCGCATCACTTCCTGGCCCTTGGTCATTGAACCGGCAAAGACGCGGCCGATGGCGATACGGCCCTTGTAGTCGTCGTAGCTCAGGGCGGTGACCAGCATCTGGGTGGGCGCGTCGGGGTCGATCTTGGGGCCATTCAGATAGTCGAGGATGGCGTCAAAGAGCGGCTGCAGGTCGATCCCATCGCCCTCCATGGGCGGACCCGCGCTGAAGGGGGCGGGCGGCACGCGCCAGGCCTTGCCTTCGATGGCGTTCGTGTAGATGATGGGAAATTCGGCCTGCGCATCGGTGGCCCCCAGCTCGATAAAGAGGTCAAAGGTGCCGTTGGTGACGAACGACGGGCGGGCGGTCGAACGGTCGATCTTGTTGACCACGACGATGGCCCGATGGCCGAGCTCGAGGGCCTTGCGCAGCACAAAACGAGTCTGCGGCATCGGGCCGTCCACGGCGTCGACGAGCAGCAGCACGCCGTCGACCATGTTCAACACCCGCTCGACCTCGCCGCCGAAGTCGGCGTGGCCGGGCGTGTCGACGATATTGATCTTCACCCCCCGGTAGTTCAGGGCGGTGTTCTTGGCCAGAATCGTGATCCCGCGCTCGCGCTCGAGATCGTTCGAATCCATGACGCGTTCCACCACGACCTGGTTGTCGCGGAAGACGTGCGCCTGGCGGAGCATGGCATCGACCAGGGTGGTCTTGCCATGGTCAACGTGGGCGATGATGGCGATGTTGCGGATGTCTTTTCGTTCTTGGGTCGGCATAAGAGGGCCATCATTCTATCCGGATCGGGCCCGATATCGGTAAAATGAGAGCGTGCCCATTCTGGACCCCCTTTCGTTCGAGTGCGTCAGCCACAGCGAAGAGCAGACCCAGCGCCTTGGCGCGCGCCTGGCGATGTTCCTGCCCGCCGTGTGCGTCGTCGCGCTTCAAGGCGATCTTGGGGCCGGAAAGACCCACTTTGCCCGAGGCGTGGGGGTGGGCTGGGGGGCGGCCCAAGAGCTGCGCAGCCCGACCTATACGATGTTGCAGGAGCATCACCGCGATCCGGACACCGGCGCACGGCTCTATCACGTCGATCTGTATCGGGCTGAGCGCGATGCAGATCTTGAGTCGATCGGTCTGCGCGAGCTGATCGAGGAGAATGACGGGGTGGTGCTGATCGAATGGCCAGAGCGCGCGGAGAGTTGGATCCCGGGGGATGCCATTCGGGTCCGTTTTGAGGCGACCGCCGGCTCGAAACGGAACCTCACCTTTTCGACCCACAGCGCGTCGGCCTGGCAGATTCTGCTCAAGTTCC
>Ga0209477_1002112_pt1 | contig 11691 bp, 10 predicted proteins | sample KloWWTupernatant_FD_187180 | JGI IMG/M metagenome (GOLD analysis project Ga0209477, IMG submission 187180) | Active sludge microbial communities from Klosterneuburg, Austria, studying microevolution and ecology of nitrifiers - Klosterneuburg... | ecosystem: Engineered > WWTP > Aerobic digester >...
AAACTTGCCAAGGCATACCTACAGTGGACACGAACACACGAAGCCTCAGATCTGACACCTGATGAACGATCGCAATGGACGAGACTCATTGAACTCATCAATCATGCTCTAAGATAACTCTAGACTTCGGTTCGATGCGTATGTGTTACGGCGCCGGGACCATGATCACCCCCGGGTCGGTTGTGACGTAGAGGTCGGCGTTAGCCAGGCCGAACTGGATCTCGGTGACGATCGCGGTGGCGGAGACCCCGTCGTAGCGCACCCAGGTGAGCCCGTCGTCCTGCGAGACGATCAGGCCGGCCGCCGTGCCAGCGTAGAGTCGCTTGATCTTCGATGGCCCGATCCGGAGAGACAGCACATTCCCTAGTGGATTCCCGGCCGCAGTCGCGCCGGCCGGGGGAGTCTGGACGGGGTCGACCTCGGCCATCGCCTCTGTCTCGGACCAGGTCTGCCCGCCATCGGAGGAGGTGTGGATCGATCCTGCCCCTGCGACGACGATCAGCTCACGAGTGGCGTCCATCCGCGCCTTGCCGTTGGCGGTCAGTAGTATTCCGCCGGCCTCTGGCGTGTGTGGGTCGGTGACATCTACCGCGGACAGCGCGGACGTTCCGACCGGATTGATGCCCAGCACCAGCAACATCGTGCCGATCAGCCGGACATCGACGATAGAGTAGCCTGGCAGCGGGTCGATCCGGCTCCAGGTGTTCCCCGCATTCGTCGAGATGACCAGACTGTTGCAGTCCGCGCCGTAGATCACCTCGTGGTCGTTCGGGTCAAACAGCATCGGCTCGATATTCGTTCCCAGTGTCAGCTGCCGCCAGTGCAGGCCGCCGTCCTTCGATTCCTCCATCGGGACGTCCGGCTCGGGCGGGCTGCCGCCGCAGACACGGTGCCGGCCACGGAAGACGCGCTCGAGATCTTCGGGGTCGACGAGGTAGTGACGACCGAGGCGATCGTTGCCGATCGGCGTCCACGTTCCCTTCTCCATGCGATAGAGCGTGTCGGCGGCGAGCGCGAAGATCGGGCCGATGCTCGCCGATGGAATCACGATTCGCCGCACCGGCACACCATTGATCCGCAGGACATCGCCAGCCGGGGTGAGCGTCTCCGTCGGGCTGGCGCTGATCGGTGGTGTCGGAGTCGGCGGCGATCCAATCCGGCAGCCGGCCACCAGCAACACGAGCGCGACCAGCACGGGCGCCAGGTGGAGCTCCCGCGTTACCCGTCTATATCCGCGCGCTGGTTTCCGTGCGCTCGAAACCACTCGATACCCCTGCCATCTGGTCGATCGGGTTGGATTGTAAAGACGCCACGCCGGCCTGTCATCGGGTACGATCGCCGGCAATGACGCAACGAGGAAGGACACGACCATGATCCAGCAGCCTCAGGCACGATTTGGCTTTCGGATGGGCAGCGACCGGAAGCTGGTGCGCTGGCCGGACATGCTGGCCTATTTTCAGGAGGTTGCCGCCGCCAGCGACCGCGTGCGATACGAGCAGCTCGGAATCGCAACCGAGGGCCAGCCGTTCGTGCTGCTGACAATCTCCGCCCCCGACAACCTCGCCCGGCTCGATCGCTATCGCGCGATCCAGCAGCAGCTGTTCGACCCGCGCGGGCTGGCCGATGATGAGGCCGAGTCACTCGTCATCGAAGGCCGCTCCGTCCTGCTGCTGACATGCTCGATCCATGCAACCGAGGTCGGCGCTGTCCAGATGACGCCGGAGCTTGTCTACGATCTCGCCACGCGCGACGACCTCGAGGTCCAGCGCATCCTCGACGAGGTGATCCTGCTGCTGGTTCCCTCGCTCAATCCCGACGGGATGGAGCTGGTCGCCGACTGGTACGAGCAGACGCTCGGCACTCCTCACGAGGGTTCCCAGCCGCCGACGCTCTACCATACCTATACGGGTCACGATAATAACCGCGACTGGTTCATGTTTACCCAGGCCGAGACGCGGCTGGCAATCGAGCAGATCCATAACGTCTGGCACCCACACATCGTCTTCGACCAGCACCAGATGATGCCGGATGGCGCACGCTACGTGCTGCCGCCGTTCATCGACCCCTACGACCCGAATGTCGACCCGATCCTCCGCTCCGAGGTGGCGTTGATGGGCCAGGCGATGGCTGCCGATCTGACGGCGGCCGGCAAGGCCGGCGTGGCGACCAACATCATCTTCGACGCCTATTCCCCCTCGCGCGCCTACCAGCACTACCACGGCGGGGTCCGCATCCTGTCGGAGGCGGCCAGCGTGCGAATCGCGACACCGATCGTGCTCACCGAAGCCCAGCTGCCCGAGCGGCGGGGATTCGATCCGAAAGTCGCGACATGGAACCACCCGCTGCCGTGGACTGGCGGCGACTGGACGTTGCGCGACATCGTCGACTACAACACGATCGCCACCTGGGCCGCGCTCAACACCGCCGCCGTCTGGCGCGACCGCTGGGTGCGCAATTTCCTCGCGATCCAGCGCCACGCTGTCGAGGCCAGCGCGCCGTACGCATTCGTCGTCCCCGCAGGCCAGCCCGACCCGGTCACCGCCGCCGAGCTGCTGGATGTGCTGCGCACTGGCGCGGTCGAGATTCAGCAGGCAGTCGAGCCGATCGTGGCAGATGGCGTCGAGTTCCCGGCCGGCTCGCACGTCGTCCTGGTCGGCCAGCCGGCCGGCCGCTTCGCCACGACGATGCTGCAGACGCAACACTACCCCGATCTGCGCCTCTATCCTGGCGGCCCGCCGAAGCCGCCCTACGACATCACCGCCCACTCGTTGCCGATCCAGATGGGGGTCGAGACGATCCAGGTGGAGCACCCGTTCGAAGCAGAGCTGACGCCGGTCGAACGGATTGCCATGCCGGAAGGCGGGGTCGACGGGAGCGGCGAACTCTACACGCTCGACCCGCGAGTGAACGCCAGCGTGCGGGCGGTCAACCAGCTGCTGGCGGCCGGCGGGCGTGTCTCTCGCGTCGCGGCTCAGGGCGGGAGCCTCCCGATCGGCACGTTCGTCGTCGAGGGTCTGGCGCGCGCGACGGTCGAGCAGGTCGCGCGGGCGACGCACGTCGTCGCAAACGCGGCCGGGCGGAATGATCTGGGCGACGCGATCGCGCGGCTGACCACGCCACGGGTGGGGCTCTATCGCTCGTGGCGGCCGAATGGGATCGACGAGGGCTGGACGCGCTTCATCTTCGAGCGCTACGACCAGCAGTTCGAGACAATCCGCGACCGCGACCTGCGTCAGGGCAGCCTCGGCGCGCGGTTCGATGTCATCGTCCTGCCCCAGCAGTCGGCGCGCGACATTCTGGAGGGCAACCCGGCATCCGAATACCCGAAGCAGTACTCCGGCGGGATTGGCGAACTGGGCATGACCAATCTGCGTCGCTTCGTCGAAGGTGGCGGCACACTCGTCGCGCTCGATGCTGCCTGCGAGGTGGCGATCAAGCAGCTCTATCTACCTGTGACGAATGTTCTGGAGGGTGTGCGGCCGGAGACGTTCTATAATCCCGGCTCGCTGCTACGGCTGCTGCTCGACCCGACTCATCCGATTGCCTGGGGGTATGAGCGGGAGGCTGCGGTGCTGTTTGTCAGCTCGCCGGCCTTCGATGTCGTCTCCCCGAACGGCGGGGCGACTGTCGTCGGACGCTACCCGCTGCAGAACCAGCTACTCTCTGGCTGGATGCTCGGCGGCGAGCACCTGCGTGGCAAGGCGGCGCTGCTGGATGTGCCAGTCGACAAGGGCCGTGTCATCCTCTTCGGCTTCCGCCCGCAGTTCCGCGCCCAGGCGCGCGGCGCTTACCGGCTGCTGTTCAACACGCTGTTCGCGGCGGGGATGGAGATGAGGGATGGGGGATGAGGCAAAAGGGATGAGAAAGGAACGATCATGCGACTGAGCGGCAAGGTAGCAATCATCACCGGGGCGGCGTCGGGGATCGGGCTGGCGATGGCGACGCGGTTTGTCGCCGAGGGAGCCAGCGTCGTGGCGGCCGACTGGAACGGCGAGCGGCTGGATGCGGCGGTGAAGACGCTGACCGCCGACGGCGGCGCGGCCTTCGGCGTGCAGGGGGACATCGCCGACCCGGCGACGGCGGACGAGCTGGTCGAGCGGGCCATCGCGGCGTATGGGCGGCTGGATGTGCTGGTCAACAACGCCGGCATATCCGACTACATGCAGGGCGTCGGCGAGGTCACCGACGAGATCTGGCGGCGGGTGATCGGCATCAACGTTGATGGCCCGATGTTCGCCAGCCGTCGCGCGGTCACGCACATGCTGGAGCACGGCGGCGGCTCGATCATCAACATCGCCTCGATCGCCGGCCTCCATGGCGGCGCGGGCGGCGCGGCCTACACCACCTCCAAGCACGCGCTGATCGGGCTGACGCGCAACACGGCCTGGATGTACGCGAAGCGTGGCATCCGCTGCAACGCGATCTGCCCCGGCGCGACGGCGACGAACATCGCCGAAACGATGCCGCAGGACCGGCTCGACATGGTCGGCATGGCCCGGGCGGGCGAGTTCCACGCGCTCCTGCCGGCCTTCCTCGCGCCGGAGGACATCGCCAACGTCGCGCTCTTCCTTGCGTCGGACGAGTCGCGCCAGATCAACGGCGCGATCATCGCTGCCGACGGAGGCTGGGCCGCCGTATAGTCTGGGACTGAGGATGAGGGGACGATGAGTCGAGTTCCGAACGACTACCATCTGCATACGGCGTTCTCCTGCGACTCGCAGGCGACGATGGCGGCGCAGTGCGAGGCGGCGATCGCGCTGGGGCTGCGCGAGATCTGCGTCACCGATCATTCCGACTGGGAGCCTCTGGACAGCTGCTCGGGCTTCTACCGCCCGGATGCCTACTTTGCCGAGCTGGCCGCCAACCGCGAGCGATACGGCGATCGCCTGACGATCCGGGCGGGTGTCGAGATCGGCGAGATCCACCGGTTTGGCGTCGAGGCGGCGCAACTCCTCGCCGCGCAACCATACGACTTCGTCATCGGCTCGCTCCACTGGGTGACCAGCCGGTTGACGCTGACGCCAGGCTACTTCGAGGGCTGGACGCCGAAAGCCGCCTACGAGACGTACTACGCCGAGCTGCTGGACGTCGTCGATGCCGGCGGGTTCGACGTGATCGGTCACATCGACGTGCCGAAGCGGGCCGGATTCAGCATCGAGAACGGCTACGACAGCAACGACTACGCCGAGCCGATCCGCGCCGTCCTTCGCGCGGCGATCGAACGCGGGATCGGGATCGAGATCAACACCGGCACGGCCCGCCGGCCGGTCGGTAAGCCGTCGCCCGATCTGCCGGTGTTGCAGTGGTATCGCGAGCTGGGCGGCGAGATCGTCACCGTCGGCTCCGACGCCCACCGCCCGGAGCACATCGGCTACCGCTTCGACGACGCCCGCGAGCTGCTCGACGCCGCCGGGTTCACTGCGATCACGCGCTTCGAGGGACGCAAGGCGACGTTCATCGACTTGTAGGGGCGAGCCTTGTGTTCGCCCCCGTCGGCGCGGAGGCGACCGCAAGGTTCGCCCCTGCGATGGCTGTCCTCATTCAGGTCGATCTGATTTATGCTCTCGATCGACAATTTCGATCGATCGGGGGTGATGGCCGTGGATCGCGACCAGCTGCTGGCGTTCGAGCGGATCGCGCGGGTGGGGAGCTTCAGCCGGGCGGCGGCGGAGATGGGGATCGCCCAGGGGACGATCAGCGCGCGGATCCGGGTGCTGGAGGCGGAGGTCGGCGGCGAGCTGTTCGTCCGGATGGGGCGGACGATCGCGCTGAGCGAGATGGGCCGCGCCTTCCTGCCGTACGCCCGCCGGGCGCTGGAGGTGCTGGACGAGGGGGTCGCGGCGGCGCGGGCGACGGCAGCCGGCGAGCAGGGCGCGCTGGCGATCGGGTTGCTCGACTCGCTGGCCGGCGGGTTCGTGGCCCGCGCGCTCGCTGCCTTCCGCGACGAGCACCCGGCGGTCGGGATCGAGGTCCGGGCCGGCGAGAGCGACGAGATCGCCGAACTGCTGCGCGACGGCGTAGTGACGCTGGGCATCGTTGGCTGGGCGCCGCCGCCGGCCGGGCTGATTGCGCTGGTCGAGCTTCACGAGCGGCTGGTCCCTGTCGCCTCGCCGGCCCACCCGCTGGCCCGCGGTGGGTCGGTGTCGTTCGCCGAGGCGATCGCCGGCGGCAACCCGTTCGTGCTGATTCGCTGGGATGCGACGTTCGTCGAGGCGGTCCGGGCGACGCCGCACGGCGCAGGCGCGGTGATCGAAGCGCCGTTCGCGACCGCCCGCCGGCTGCTACGACGCCGTGGCGGCGTCGCCTTCCTGACCGAAGACCTGGTCGCCGACGATCTGCTGGAGGGCTACCTCGCCGAGCTCCAGCTCACCGACGCGCCACGCTTCGAGCGCCATCTGGCGCTGGCCCGCGCCGCCCGCGACGAGTCGCTCGCGCCGGTCTCCGAGGCGTTCGTCGCCGCACTGCGCCAGGCGGCCGGGGCGTTCGGTGGCAAGCGGGATGAAGGATGATGGGTGGGGGACGGTCCTCTGTGCAGATGTGACCGCAGCCTCATTCTCTCCTTCTCATTCTTGGTCCACTGGGTGTCGTTGCAGCTGCCATGGTCAGCAACCACGGTCATCGTGGCGACGCCTTGCCCGTCGCACTCGATCAGCTCAGTAGACGAACGCAGTGAGTATGTCGGGTCGGCAGCCTCCCGACTCTCTGTCATCCTGAGGCCGCAACCGAAGGAGCCGTTTCCCCGCGCTGGTTCGCTGCCGCCGGAGAGGGACGGATTCTTCGCTCCGCTCAGAATGACAGAGACAGTAGCGCCCCCAAGGGCGCCAGTATCACTGCACTCGATCGTCTCAGAACGACTCGGGAACGAAGTGAATGCGATGGTTTCGCATCGCGCAACTCGATGGTGTTGCATTCGATACCATGAGTGATCGGACGAGAAAGTATTGACACCATCCCCTTGTATAGACGTAAGATGTTCCCGCACCCGATCGAACAGGAGCTGTGCCGATGGCAACACGACAGCCCGCGCGCCCAACTCTTCATCGTCGTCGTCTGTCTTCTGGTAATCGCATGTGGCGCGCCGGATATTGCGCCGACCGATGGCGTAGCGAACGTCTCGCCGGAGGTCGCCACGCCGGTTGAGTCGTCTCCAACCGCTCAGGTTGAACCGGCGGCGACGGATGACGCGTACCCTGATGGATTCGTTCTCACTATGATATGATCCGACGTTCCGTCCGGATCTGCTGGTTCAGGGGTACGACCTCTTCGTCATCGGTCGTGTCGTCGAGGAGCAGCCGGCGCGCTGGACAACACTAGATGGTAGCCGCCCGGCCGACCTGCTCGTTGACGTTCCTGAGCGATATACCATCATCACCCCGTTTGTACTTGAGCTCGACGTGCCGGACTACCTGCGCAAGATGACTGGACCCCTCATTCCGCGAGATGACCGTGGAGCAACTGCGTTCCCCGTCGACACGACGCGGCTCGTCGTCGTTGTCGAGGGTGGGACGGTCGGCAAGGATTCCGTTGTGCACGCTCCGTCCGAGTTGCTGGCTGTGGGCGAACGAATCCTGCTCGGGCTTGTCGCGACTCGGAGCAACCGAGCGGACGTGGCGTTTGAGCAGCTCGTGCAAACGGCATCCGGACCGGTCTGGTGGGATGTTGAGCGCTTCATTCTGGGCGATGATGGCTCGGCGACGTACTACGATCGGTCGCTGTCGGCGAGAGAAGTCGTTGGCGGTATCCTCGACGCGCTTGCCTGGGAATCGGGGGCGACTCCCGGCCCGTAGTGCTCAGTCGGCTCCCGACATCGCCAGCGCTGCTTCGCTGACGGGCGCGGGGGATGGCACAGCCGGTGCGTCGTGCCAGACGACGACGCCGGTCGGCATCGGCTCGCTGGACTGCCGCAGGAAGATCACCAGGTCGTTGGCGGTTACCCGCCAGTCGTCGATCGACGGGTCGAATGCGCCGGCCAGGTGACCGGTCCGCAGCCAGTAGCGTATTGCTGCCGGATCGTATTGCAGGAACCGCGACACCTCGTCTACTGTGTAGCCATACATCGTCCGCGTCGCTCGTCGTGCCTGTGCCATTGGGCGCCCCTGCCTGAACATTCACCGTGTACGTACAGAGAGCATATCACGGCTGTGTCAGGCTGTCACGAGACGGAGATCAGTTGTTGAGGCTGCGCCAGACTGCCAGTGAGGTGAGTGTCAGCAACGGGGCCAGCAGGGCGAGGAGAATGATGCGCGTCGATCCGGAAGCGCTGGCGGCGATCACCACCAGCAGGATGAGCGCGAGGACGACGCCGGCGATCATCACCGCCGCGCGGATCTGACGGCGGCTCACTCGTTGTCCCCGTCGATCGGGCGGAGCCTGCGTTCCAGCTCGTCGCGGCGATGCTCGAGCCACGGCGGAAGCTTCAGCGCCTGGCCGAGCGACTCCAGCGGCTCATCGATGGCGAATCCGGGGTGAGCGGTGGCGATCTCCAGCAGGTGGCCGTCCGGGTCACGGAAGTCGATGCTGTGGAAATACTGCCGGTCCTGGATGTCCGACACGTTGACGCCCGCGCTGGCGATGCGCTCCTGCCAGACCAGCTCGACTGCCTCGTCCGGCACGCAGAAGGCAATATGGTGGATCTGGCCGGGGCCGGCGACGGCGCGCCCGACGGCGTCGTGATCCACCAGTGTCACGATCAGCCGCTCGGTCGGGGCCGGCCCATCAATCTCGAAGACGAGATCGGCCCGGTCAGGGTTGATCGGGTTTGGATATTCGCCGGCGAGGTCGAAGCCCAGCATGTGCTGGTAGTAGACCGATGCCGTCTCGCGATCGGTCGCCAGCAGCGCGGCGTGGTCGATCCGGCCGATCGCCATCGCGGGCACGAAGAAGACCGGCGCGCCATCCGGCACGTCGTCCCCGGCTGGGGCAACCAGCTCGACGATCAGCCCGTCCGGATCGCGGAACCGGATGGCCGGCCTGGTGTGGTCGTGGAACGGCCCTTCCAGGTCGACCCCCTCGCGCTCCAGATGGCCGCGCCACCATGCCAGCGCCGCCCCGCTGGCAACCCGCAGGGCGATGTGCTCCGTCCCGCCCCAGCCGCGCTGGCCATGGGGGGCGTCCGGCCATTCGAAGAAGGTCAGCAGCGACCCCGGCGCGCCGATCTCGTCGCCGTAGCAGACGTGGCGGACATCCGGCATGGTGAGATCGACCGTCTGCTTGACCAGCCGCAGCCGCAGCAGATCGCGATAGAAGCGGGCATTCTCCCGCGCGTCGCGGGTGACCATCGTCAGATGGTGATAGCCGCGCAGAGGCGCGATCGGGTGATGGCTCATGCCGGCTCCTCGTATGCCAGGCGCGGCGAAGCGTTGTGCCGGGCCATCGACTAGTCTTCCACTCCTGCTGGACGCATTCGCGAGCCACATCGTGGGAACGGATTGTATACGAGCGCGCCCCGCAGCCCGCCGAACACGCTGGCAACCGTGCGAGGGCCGGGGAGGACAATGAGCCACTCGATGACGAGATGCGGTTGCCACCCAGCTCGTCATCGAGCAGGCCGAGCTGTTTGCCAGCGAGGAGACGGCGGGGATGGCCGGCTACGTCAGCTGAGGCAATCTCGTCTCGCCTGTGCCGCTGGCCCCTACCAGCCCCTGTCCGATAGCGCCTCCGCGCCCAGCCGCCGCAGCAGCACCCGCCACTCCGGCGGGTTGTCCGGATGCCACTCGAAGACGGCGCGTTCGAAGTACTGCGTCAGAACGGTGTCGTTGTCCGCGTTCGTCTCCATCATCGGCTCCGAGAGCGGGTAGCCGAAGAGGGCCAGCGATTCGCGGAACGAGACGCCCGGATCCCCGACGTCGAGGCCGCGGCCGGACCAGTAGTCCCAGAATCGTTCGTCGATGGCGTGCCCGGTTGCGGGCATGTAGTGTGGGGCGCTGGGGTCAGCGGTCGGGAACGTGGTCCAGTCGCGACCCTGGCTCACCAGCAGCTCCGCGCCGAGGCGGCCGAGCAGCACGTGGTACGGCGGCGCGTTCTCGGGGTGGTACTCGAAGCGCTGCCGCTCCGTGAGCTGGATGGTGTAGTCCACGCCGGTGTCGGCATTGAGCTCGGAGAATTCCTCGGTCAGCGGGAAGCCGAACACCGGCAGGCCACCATTCGCCTGCCAATACTCAAGGAAGCTCCACGACAGGTAGTGGCTGGTTTCCGGGAAATACTTCCACGTGGCGCCGATTGCGTCCGGGTTGGGGCGTGGCGCGCTCGGCAGGCGGGTGGAGATCGGCGCCGCGTGAATTTCGTTGGTCACCTGATCGTATGGCGGTGGGTACACGTATGGGAATGTCCGTGTCCAGGAGAGTGCTCCGCCAGACGCCGCGACGAGCCCGAATTGCCCGCCCGCGCCATCGACGATATTCGAGGTGACCGCGACAAACGAGGCGTCCGTCTGAAGGTCGTACATCCGAATCAACGGGTTGGCGTTCCAGACGATGTAGCGGCCGTCGGTGGCGAACTGCGTGGCGTCGATCGCGATGTGGCGTGTCACCCCCGTCGTCAGCGATCGGACAGACAGGCCCCCGGCTTCCCGATACACCAGCACATCGCCGCGTGCGTCGAATGGGATCCGCTGCGTGCCTTCGGCAATTGTCAGGTCGTCGCCGGCAGCCAGCGTCGCCAGCCGCCAGGAATCCGTCGCCTCGTCGTGCTCCTGCCAGATCACGTGCCCTTCGGCGACACTGAGATCCTTCACGAACGTCTCCCAGGTTGCGGCGGTGTAGAGGTTGCTCGTGTCGGCGCCAGGATAAGCACCCTGGGCGCGGATGACATCGTGATCGCCGCCGCCGGGAATCCGTTCGACCCAGTAGACGGTGCTGCCGGAGACGCCGACCGGGCCGGGAACGTTGGCTGACGAGAGTTGCCATTGTTCGCCGGTATACAGGTTCTTGGCGAAGACGCCGTGCGGACCCTCGCCGTGGTAGTGGTTCCACGTCGTGGACAGCGCCAGCAGCCCGCCGTCGATATCGAGGTCGACGGCCAGAGCGTCCCAGAGAGTCGAAGGGTTCTCGGGGTCGCCCGAGATGTCAACGCTGACAGGTTCGCCGGTTAACCGATCGATACCGTCGAGCGTGGCTGTCGTGGAGCCCGGAGATTGCGAGGAATAGACGATCCAGATGACGAACCGTCCGTCCGTCCTCAGCCGGGTGATCGAGACCGCGTTCCCGGTGGTTGCCACCAGCGTTGGCTCGTCCCAGGCTCGCGTGGCGCCGGCGCTGCTTGCGAGCGCAGAGCAGGCGAGGAGCAAGACTACGGCGATGCGGACCATATGGCGTGACATGTGGCGCCTCCTGTGCGTTCTCCGATCCACTGGTGTTTTGACCGTTCAGTGCTTGAGGAAACACGAATGATTTGTGTCGGCTGCGGAGGCCACACAACGGAATAACGCATTTGCAGTACTGCGACGTGATCAGAATACGCCCGACGCCCGCTCGGGTCAATGGGGCATCGATCGGTCGCCCGGCCAGCAACACTGACTCGCAATTCGAGTAGGGCCGGCGGGTTGACGGGGTCGGGGAGGCAGTGCAGGTCGCCCTGCTCTTCGGGGTTGCCGGCCTCGCGCTCTTCGGCGTGCTCTCGCAGGCGATTGGCGAGATCGCGCGGACCGCTGCGGATCGGCCCGCTCTTCGCCATCGCCGTCGCCTCGTCCGACCT
>Ga0209477_1002119_pt1 | contig 11676 bp, 21 predicted proteins | sample KloWWTupernatant_FD_187180 | JGI IMG/M metagenome (GOLD analysis project Ga0209477, IMG submission 187180) | Active sludge microbial communities from Klosterneuburg, Austria, studying microevolution and ecology of nitrifiers - Klosterneuburg... | ecosystem: Engineered > WWTP > Aerobic digester >...
AAGTACAAGGACAGCCGCGAGCACTTCGAGATGCGCACCCACAAGCGCCTCATCGACATCATCGACCCGACGCCCAAGGCCGTCGACTCGCTGATGCGCCTCGACCTCCCGGCTGACGTCAACATCGAGATCAAGCTCTGAGGCACGTCATGACTGCAGAGAAGAACATCAAGGGCCTGCTCGGGCGCAAGCTCGGCATGACCCAGGTCTGGAACGAGGACAACCGTCTCGTTCCCGTCACCGTCATCGAGGTCGGTTCCAACGTGGTCACCCAGGTGCGCACGGCCGACAAGGACGGCTATGCCGCGGTGCAGATCGGCTACGGCCAGATCGACCCGCGCAAGGTGACCAAGCCGCTGACCGGCCACTTCGAGAAGGCCGGGGTCACCCCGCGCCGTCACCTCGTCGAGCTGCGCACCCTGGACGCTGGCGACTACGCCGCGGGCCAGGAGCTCTCCGCCGAGACCTTCGAGTCCGGCCAGGTCGTCGACATCACCGGCACCACCAAGGGCAAGGGCTTCGCCGGTGTCATGAAGCGTCACGGCTTCCACGGCGTCTCCTCCAGCCACGGTGCCCACCGCAACCACCGCAAGCCCGGCTCGATCGGTGGCTGCGCCACCCCGGGTCGTGTCTTCAAGGGGATGCGCATGGCCGGCCGCATGGGCGGCGTGCGCCAGACCACCCAGAACCTGACGGTCCACGCCGTCGACGCCGACAAGGGCCTGCTGCTCGTCAAGGGTGCCGTGCCCGGCCCCCGTGGCGCGGTCGTCCTCGTCCGTACCGCCGCGAAGGGAGCCTGATTCAGATGGGAACCCAGACAGCCCAGACTGCTGCAGTCATGTCGGTTGATCTGCCGGCGTCGATCTTCGACGTCCAGACCAACGTTCCGCTGATCCACCAGGTCGTCGTCGCCCAGCTCGCCGCCGCGCGCCAGGGCACGCACGCCACCAAGACCCGCGGCGAGGTCCGCGGTGGTGGCAAGAAGCCGTACAAGCAGAAGGGCACCGGTCGCGCCCGTCAGGGCTCGACCCGCGCGCCGCAGTTCGCCGGCGGTGGCACCGTCCACGGCCCGCAGCCGCGTGACTACGCCCAGCGCACCCCCAAGAAGATGAAGGCCGCCGCCCTGCGCGGAGCCCTCTCCGACCGGGCGCGTCACGGCCGCATCCACGTCGTCGAGTCCCTCGTCACGGGCACCGCCCCGTCGACCAAGGACGCGGTGGCGCTGCTGGCCGGTCTGACCGAGCGCAAGAACATGCTCATCGTGCTCGACCGCACCGACATCGTGTCGCTGAAGTCGGTCCGCAACCTCGACAACGTCCACGTCCTGGCCGTTGACCAGCTCAACACCTACGACGTGCTCTGCGCCGACGACGTGGTCTTCACCAAGGCCGCCTACGACGTCTTCGTCGCCGGCCCGGGTGCCACCGCCGTCGGGTCCGACCCGGTGGTCGTCGAAGACGGCACCGACGCGGTCGCGCCCGTTGCGCTCGTCTCCGAGGTCGTCGAGACCGAGGCTCCGGTTGAGGCTGCCGCCTCCGACGAGGACGCCGACGCCGACAAGGTCGAGCTGCCCAAGGGCGCCAAGGCCCCGCTCAAGGACGGGTCCGCCCCCAAGGGTTACCTCGTCAAGGGCAACGCCGACAGCGGCCTCTACCACGAGCCCGACGGCCAGTGGTACGACGCCACCGTCGCCGAGTTCTGGTTCAAGGACGCCGACGCCGCTGAGGCCGCTGGCTTCACCAAGGCCGGCAGCAAGAAGAAGGCGGAAGACAAGTGAGCACCGCAATCAACCGCAAGCACGCCCGCGACATCCTGATCGCGCCGGTCGTGTCGGAGAAGTCCTACGGGCTGCTCGACGAGGGCAAGTACACCTTCATCGTCGACCCGCGCTCGAACAAGACCGAGATCAAGATCGCCGTCGAGGAGATCTTCGGCGTCAAGGTCGCGTCGGTCCACACGATGAACCGGGTGGGCAAGGCCCGTCGCACGCGTTTCGGCATCGGCAAGCGCAAGGACACCAAGCGCGCGATCGTGACCCTCCGCGAGGGCACCATCGACATCTTCGGCAGCGCCGGCGCCTGAGGAGACTGAGGACAAACAATGGGTATCCGCAAGTACAAGCCGACGACGCCTGGCCGTCGTGGCTCGAGCGTGGCCGACTTCGTCGAGATCACGCGCACCACGCCTGAGAAGTCGCTGGTCCGTCCGCTCACCAAGTCCGGTGGCCGCAACAGCAACGGTCGGATCACGACCCGTCACATCGGTGGTGGCCACAAGCGCGCCTACCGCGTGATCGACTTCCGTCGCCACGACAAGGACGGCATCCCGGCCAAGGTCGCTCACATCGAGTACGACCCCAACCGCACCGCCCGCATCGCGCTGCTGCACTACGCCGACGGCGAGAAGCGCTACATCCTGGCCCCCAAGGGCCTCGAGCAGGGCCAGCCGATCGAGAACGGCCCCAGCGCCGACATCAAGCCCGGCAACAGCCTGCCGCTGCGCAACATCCCGACCGGTACGGTCATCCACGCCGTCGAGCTCAAGCCCGGTGGCGGCGCGAAGATCGCCCGCTCCGCCGGTGTGCGTGTGCAGCTCGTCGCCAAGGATGGCCCTTACGCCCAGCTGCGTATGCCGTCCGGTGAGATCCGCAACGTCGACGCGCGCTGCCGCGCGACTGTCGGCGAGGTCGGCAACGCCGAGCAGTCCAACATCAACTGGGGCAAGGCCGGCCGCATGCGGTGGAAGGGCAAGCGCCCGACCGTCCGTGGTGTCGTCATGAACCCGGTCGACCACCCGCACGGTGGTGGTGAGGGTCGCACCTCCGGTGGTCGCCACCCGGTGAGCCCCTGGGGCAAGCCCGAGGGCCGCACCCGCCGCCCCGGCAAGCCGAGCGACAAGCTCATCGTTCGTCGCCGTCGTACTGGCAAGAAGCGCTGATAGGAGCCTGGACACATGCCTCGCAGTTTGAAGAAGGGCCCCTTCATCGACGACCACCTTCAGAAGAAGGTGGACGCCCAGAACGAAGCCGGCTCCAAGAACGTCATCAAGACCTGGTCGCGTCGTTCGGTCATCAGCCCGGACATGCTCGGTCACACCTTTGCCGTGCACGACGGCCGCAAGCACGTCCCGGTGTTCGTCACCGAGTCGATGGTCGGCCACAAGCTCGGCGAGTTCGCACCGACCCGCACCTTCAAGGGTCACATCAAGGACGACAAGAAGGGACGCCGTCGCTGATGTCCACCAAGACGAACATCAACGCTCCAGAAGGAGTGGCGACGTCGCAGGCCGTGGCCCGTCACGTCCGCGTGACGCCGATGAAGGCCCGTCGCATGATCGACCTGATCCGCGGCAAGAACGCGCTCGAGGCCACCACGGTCCTCAAGTTCGCGCCGCAGGCCGCGGGCGAGCCGGTCCTCAAGGTCCTCGAATCCGCGATCGCCAACGCGCGGGTCAAGGCCGACAAGAACGCCGAGCGCTTCGACGAGGGCAACCTCGTCGTGACCGCGGCCTTCGTCGACGAGGGCCCCACCATGAAGCGTTTCCGTCCGCGGGCCCAAGGCCGCGCGAGCCGGATCAACAAGCGCACGAGCCACATCACCGTGGTCGTCGCACCGAAGGTTGCCAAGAACGGAGGTAAGGGCTGATGGGTCAGAAGGTCAACCCACATGGCTTCCGTCTGGGCATCACGACGGAGCACAAGAGCCGCTGGTTCGCTGACTCCACCAAGGAGGGCCAGCGCTACCGCGACTACGTCAAGGAAGATGTCGCGATCCGCAAGCTCATGTCCGAGGGCATGGACCGCGCCGGCATCGCCCGCGTCGACATCGAGCGGACCCGTGACCGCGTGCGCGTGGACATCCACACCGCGCGTCCGGGCATTGTCATCGGTCGCCGTGGCGCCGAGGCCGACCGCATCCGCGGCGAGCTCGAGAAGCTGACGGGCAAGCAGGTCCAGCTCAACATCCTCGAGGTCAAGAACCCCGAGATCGAGAGCCAACTGGTCGCCCAGGGCATCGCCGAGCAGCTCTCTGCTCGCGTGTCCTTCCGTCGCGCCATGCGCAAGGGCATGCAGTCCGCGACTCGCGCCGGTGCCAAGGGCATCCGGGTGCAGGTCTCCGGCCGTCTCGGCGGCGCGGAAATGTCCCGTACGGAGTTCTACCGTGAGGGTCGCGTGCCGCTGCACACCCTGCGTGCGCAGATCGACTACGGCTTCTACGAGGCCAAGACGACCTTCGGCCGCATCGGCGTCAAGGTCTGGATCTACAAGGGCGACATGACCGCTCGTGAGCTCGCTCAGCAGCAGGTCACGGCTCCCCGCCAGGGCCGCCCGCCGCGTCGTGACGGTGCTGACCGTCCGGCCCGTGCGCGCCGTCCCGAGGGTGTCGAGGCTGCTGCGACTGAGGCTCCGGCGGAGGCCGTTGCCACCGCAGCAACCGAGGGCGAGGCCTGAGCACCATGTTGATTCCCCGTCGAGTCAAGCACCGCAAGCAGCACCACCCGGGTCGCTCGGGCGCTGCCAAGGGTGGCACCTCGCTGGCCTTCGGCGACTACGGCATCCAGGCGCTCACGCCGGCCTATGTCACCAACCGTCAGATCGAGTCCGCTCGTATCGCGATGACCCGCTACATCAAGCGTGGCGGAAAGGTCTGGATCAACATCTACCCGGACCGTCCGCTCACCAAGAAGCCCGCCGAGACCCGCATGGGTTCCGGTAAGGGTTCCCCGGAGTGGTGGATCGCCAACGTCAAGCCCGGCCGCATCATGTTCGAACTCTCCGGTGTCCCGGAGGAGGTCGCGCGTGAGGCCATGCGTCTGGCGATGCACAAGCTCCCCATGAAGACCCGTTTCGTCACGCGTGAGGGTGGTGACATCTGATGGCCCTCGGTTCCAAGGACCTGATCTCCAGCGAGCTCCGTGGCATGGACGACGACAAGCTCGTCGACGAACTGCGCAAGGCCAAGGAGGAGCTGTTCAACCTCCGGTTCCAGTCGGCCACCGGCCAGCTGGACAACCACGGTCGTCTCCGCGCCGTCCGCAAGGACATCGCACGGATCTACACCGAGATGCGTGAGCGCGAGCTCGGCATCGGCGCCGCTCCGGTGAAGGAGTCGGCCAAGTGAGCGAGAAGAAGGACAGCGTGGACAACGCCACCACCGACGAGCGCAACTACCGCAAGACCCGTCAGGGCCTGGTGGTCAGCGACAAGATGGACAAGACCGTCGTGGTCGCCGTCGAGGACCGCGTCAAGCACGCCCTCTACGGCAAGGTCATGCGTCGCTCGAGCAAGGTCAAGGCGCACGACGAGGCCAACTCGGCCGGTGTCGGTGACCGTGTCCTCATCATGGAGACCCGCCCGCTGAGCGCTTCCAAGCGCTGGCGCGTGGTGGAGATCCTCGAGAAGGCCAAGTAAGCGCTTCGTGCGGGCCTCGCCCACACACCACCAGCCCCACGTTCGGCCAGGCTCTCGCCCGCGGCGAGAGAACCAGCACGACATATAGGAGACAACAGTGATCCAGCAGGAGTCGCGACTGCGCGTCGCCGACAACACGGGTGCCAAGGAGATTCTCTGCATCCGCGTTCTCGGTGGCTCGGGTCGTCGGTATGCCGGCATCGGTGACGTGATCGTCGCTGCCGTCAAGGACGCCATCCCCGGCGGCAACGTCAAGAAGGGCGATGTCGTCAAGGCCGTCATCGTGCGCACCGTCAAGGAGCGCCGCCGCGCCGACGGCTCGTACATCAAGTTCGACGAGAACGCCGCCGTCATCCTGAAGAACGATGGTGACCCCCGTGGCACCCGTATCTTCGGCCCGGTCGGCCGTGAGTTGCGCGAGAAGAAGTTCATGAAGATCATCTCGCTCGCGCCGGAGGTGCTCTGAGCCATGGCGAAGATGAAGATCAAGAAGGGTGACACCGTCCAGGTGCTCACCGGCAAGGACAAGGGCAGCACGGGCAAGGTCATCGCGGTCTACCGCGAGACCGAGCGCGTCCTCGTCGAGGGTGTCAACCGCGTGACCCGCCACACCAAGGCCGGTCAGTCCGCGCGGGGTAGCAGCACCGGCGGGCTCGTCGTCCAGGAGGCCCCGATCCACGTGAGCAACGTGGCGGTCGTCGACCCGAGCGACAAGAAGCCGACCCGCGTCAAGACCCGCGTCGAGACCGTCGAGCAGGACGGCCGGTCCAAGACCGTCCGCACCCGCGTCGGCGTGCGCTCGGGCAAGGACCTGTGAGAGACATGAGCGACACGATCACCAAGCCGCGTTTGAAGACGCGCTACCAGGACGAGATCAAGTCCGACCTGCAGAAGCAGTTCGACTTCGCCAACGTCATGCAGATCCCCGGCGTCGTCAAGGTCGTCGTCAACATGGGTGTCGGCGACGCGGCCAAGGACAGCAAGCTCATCGAGGGTGCCGTCCGTGACCTCACCGCCATCACCGGCCAGAAGCCGGTCGTGACCAAGGCCCGCAAGTCGATCGCCCAGTTCAAGCTGCGTGAGGGCATGCCGATCGGCGCCCACGCGACGCTGCGTGGCGACCGCATGTGGGAGTTCCTCGACCGTCTCGTGTCCGTGGCGCTGCCGCGTATCCGTGACTTCCGTGGCCTGTCCCCGAAGCAGTTCGACGGCCGTGGCAACTACACCTTCGGCCTCAACGAGCAGTCGATGTTCCACGAGATCAACCAGGACAAGATCGACCGCGTCCGCGGCATGGACATCACGGTCGTCACGACCGCCAAGAACGACGACGAGGGACGCGCGCTGCTCAAGGCGCTCGGCTTCCCGTTCAAGGAGAACTGAGCATGGCCAAGACTGCCCTGATCAACAAGGCGAACAAGAAGCCGAAGTTCGGCGTCCGTGCCTACACGCGCTGCCAGCGCTGCGGCCGTCCGCACTCGGTCTACCGCAAGTTCGGCCTCTGCCGGATCTGCCTGCGCGAGATGGCGCACCGGGGCGAGCTGCCCGGCGTCACCAAGTCGTCCTGGTAGTTCCGAAAAGACAAAGCCATCGGGTATGCCGTCCGCTCACCGCGGGCGGTAGGCCCACCGGCCGCGGGTGCCCAGCCCACGGCATACGAACACCACACACCATCTACAGCGAAGGTCCGCCCGCAGGATGCGGGAGGAAACCACGACTGAGAAGGGGCGGAGAGCCCAAATGACCATGACAGACCCGATCGCGGACATGCTGACCCGCGTCCGGAACGCCAACTCGGCGCACAAGGACGCAGTGTCCATGCCGTTCAGCAAGTTGAAGTCGCACATCGCGGAGATCCTCCAGGCCGAGGGCTACATCGCCTCCTGGGCCGTCGAGGACGCCGAGGTCGGCCAGACGCTGACGATCAACCTCAAGTACGGCCCCAACCGGGAGCGCTCCATCGCCGGCGTGCGACGGATCTCCAAGCCGGGCCTTCGCGTCTACGCCAAGTCCACCAACCTGCCCAAGGTGCTCGGTGGCCTCGGTATCGCGATCATCTCGACGAGCTCCGGCCTGCTCACTGACAAGCAGGCCGCCAACAAGGGTGTGGGTGGGGAAGTCCTCGCCTACATCTGGTAAGGGGTCACTGACATGTCGCGTATCGGACGCCTCCCCGTCAGCATCCCGAGCGGTGTGACGGTCGCCGTCGACGGCCAGACCGTCACGGTCAAGGGCCCCAAGGGCGAGCTCTCGCACGTCGTGCGTGAGCCGATCACGGTCGCCGTCGAGGACGCCACCCTCAACGTGGCCCGTCCCGACGACGAGCGCAACTCGCGCTCGCTCCACGGCCTGACCCGCACGCTCATCAACAACATGGTCCTGGGTGTCACCGAGGGCTACGAGAAGAAGATGGAGATCCGGGGCACCGGTTACCGCGTGATGGCTCGGGGTTCCGACCTCGAGTTCGCCCTCGGTTACAGCCACTCGATCACCGTCGAGCCGCCGGCCGGCATCACCTTCGCGGTCGAGAACCAGACGCGGTTCTCGATCCAGGGGATCGACAAGCAGTTGGTCGGTGAGACCGCCGCCAACATCCGCAAGCTGCGCAAGCCCGACTCCTACAAGGGCAAGGGCATCCGGTATGCGGGCGAGGTCGTCCGCCTCAAGGCCGGAAAGGCTGGGAAGAAGTAAGCCATGGGACAGATCATCAAGCGTGCCAAGGGCAAGTCGGCCGCGCGCGGCCGTCGCCACAACCGCCTGCGCAAGCACCTCTCCGGCACGGCTGTTCGTCCGCGCCTGGTCGTCAGCCGCAGCTCGCGCCACGTCTTCGTCCAGGTCGTCGACGACGTCCTCGGCAAGACCGTCGCGTCTGCGTCGACGATGGAAGCCGACCTGCGCGGCTTCGAGGGTGACAAGACCGCCAAGGCCAAGAAGGTGGGCGAGCTCGTCGCCGAGCGCGCCAAGGCTGCCGGCGTCGAGGCCGTTGTCTTCGACCGCGGCGGCAACAAGTACCACGGCCGGGTTGCGGCCATCGCCGATGGCGCTCGCGAAGGCGGGCTGACCCTGTGATGCCGATGACCAGCACCAAGAGCAACGAGATGAGGAACATCTGATGCCAGGACCACAGCGTCGAGGCACCGGGCCCGTGGGCGCCGGTGGCGAGCGTGGCGGCGAGCGCGGCGAGCGCCGTGGCCGCGACGACCGTCGCGGCGGTCGTGAGCCCCGCGAGGCCGAGAAGAGCCAGTACCTGGAGCGCGTCGTGACCATCAACCGGGTCGCGAAGGTCGTCAAGGGTGGCCGTCGCTTCAGCTTCACCGCGCTCGTCGTCGTCGGTGACGGCGATGGCACCGTGGGTGTGGGCTACGGCAAGGCCAAGGAGGTGCCCGCGGCCATCGCCAAGGGTGTCGAGGAGGCCAAGAAGCAGTTCTTCAAGGTCCCGCGGATCCAGGGCACCATCCCCCACCCGATCCAGGGTGAGGCCGCTGCCGGTGTCGTCATGCTTCGTCCCGCCAGCCCCGGTACCGGTGTCATCGCCGGTGGCCCGGTGCGTGCGGTGCTCGAGTGCGCCGGCATCCACGACGTGCTGTCCAAGAGCCTCGGCTCGGACAACGCGATCAACATCGTCCACGCGACGGTCGAGGCCCTCAAGGGTCTGGAGCGTCCCGAGGCCGTCGCCGCTCGTCGCGGTCTGCCGGTCGACCAGGTCGCCCCGGCCGCCATGCTGCGCGCCCAGGCTGCCGGTCGCGAGGCCGAGCGCGTCGCCAAGGCAGGTGTCTGATGGCTCGCCTCAAGGTGACCCAGACGCGCGGCAAGGTCGGCACGTTGCAGCAGCACCGTGACACCCTGCGCAGCCTCGGGCTCAAGCGAATCAACGACGTCGTCGTCAAGGAGGACCGCCCGGAGATCCGTGGCATGGTCCGTGCGGTGGCCCACCTGGTCACCGTCGAGGAGGTTGACTGACCATGGCCGAGACCAAGGCCAACAAGGCTGCAGAGACGACCGAGGGCGCCGCGGCGCTCAAGGTCCACCACCTGCGTCCGGCTCCCGGCGCCAAGTCCGCCAAGATCCGCGTCGGTCGCGGTGAGGGTGGCAAGCGCGGCAAGACCGCCGGTCGTGGAACCAAGGGTACGAAGGCGCGCTACCAGGTGCCCGAGACCTTCCAGGGTGGCACCACGCCGCTGCACATGCGGTTCCCGAAGCTTCGCGGCTTCAAGAACCCGTTCAAGACGACCTACCAGGTCGTCAACCTGGACAAGATCTCGGCGCTCTACCCCAAGGGCGGGGACGTCAGCATCGACGACCTCGTCGCCAAGGGTGCGGTGCGCGACGGCGAGCTCGTCAAGGTTCTCGGCACCGGCGAGATCTCGGTCGCGGTCCACGTGACCGCCGACAAGGTCTCGGCCAGCGCCAAGGAGAAGATCGAGGCGGCAGGCGGTTCGGTCACCCTCGCGGGCTGACCGAAACACCGACCGACCATTCGTATGCCGCAGCGGCGGGTGTGCGCCGAAGGGTCACCTTCGACGTCATGCCAGCCCTGCGGCATACGGCGTTGCCGGGAAGCCTGCCGCGCGCAGCGGTGAGCGGCCCGGGAACCAGCACCACGGCATACCTCGTTCGCCCATGGGCCACACGGTGACCTGCGTGCGAACTGCCCCGGGCGACCGGGGTATCTTGTGACGGATTGAATTGACGATGCGGCCGCGCGGCGGCTGCCCTTTGGAGGACCTGTGCTCACCGCTTTCGGCCGCGCGTTGAAGACGCCGGACCTGCGCAGGAAGATCCTGTTCACCCTGGCGATCATCTCGATCTATCGCATCGGTGCGCACATCCCGACCCCGGGCGTGAGTTACCCCGCCGTCCAGGAGTGCATCAGGGGAGCCGAGACGACCGGGGGCTTCCTCGGGCTGGCCAACCTGTTCTCCGGCGGGGCGTTGCTCCAGTTGTCGATCTTCGCGCTCGGGATCATGCCCTACATCACCGCCTCGATCATCGTGCAGTTGTTGACGGTGGTCATCCCGCGGTTCGAGGCCCTGAAGAAGGAGGGCCAGGCGGGCCAGACGAAGATGACGCAGTACACGCGTTATCTGACGATCGGGCTGGCCATCCTCCAGTCCTCGACGCTGGTGACCTTCGCCCAGAACCCCCAGCAGCTCTTCGGCAACCCGGCCTGCACCTCGATCCTGTCGGACAACTCGATCGTCACCGTCCTGATCATGGTGCTCACGATGACCGCCGGCACGGGCCTGATCATGTGGCTCGGTGAGCTCGTCACCGACCGCGGCGTCGGCAACGGCATGTCCCTGCTCATCTTCATCTCGATCGCCGCCAGCTTCCCCGGTTCGCTGTGGGCGATCCAGCAGCGCGACGGCCGTTGGGACACCTTGCTGGGCGTGATCCTCCTCGGCTTCTTCATCATCGCGGTGGTCGTCTACATCGAGCAGAGCCAGCGGCGGGTGCCGGTGCAATACGCCAAGCGGATGGTCGGGCGTCGGGTCTACGGCGGCACCTCGACCTACATCCCGCTCAAGATCAACATGGCCAACGTCATCCCGATCATCTTCACGGCCTCGCTCATGACGCTGCCGATGATGGTGGCGCAGTTCCAGCAGAGCCCGACGGGCAACAACCCGGCCTGGGTGGACTGGATCAACGCCAACTTCGTGCGTGGTGACCACCCGTACTACATGCTCGTCTACACCATCCTCAACGTCTTCTTCTGCTTCTTCTATGTGTCCGTGACCTTCAACCCTGACGAGGTCGCCGACAACATGAAGAAGTACGGCGGGTTCATCCCCGGGATTCGCGCGGGGCGACCCACCGCCGAATACCTCCGCTACGTGATCAACCGGATCACCGTGGTGGGTGCCATCTACCTGGCGCTGATCGCGCTGGTCCCCTTGATCGCCATCGGCCTGCTCGGTGCCACCCAGAACTTCCCGTTCGGTGGGGCATCGATCATCATCATCGTCGGCGTCGGCCTCGAGACGGTGAAGCAGATCGAGTCCCAGCTGCAGCAGCGGCACTACGAAGGGTTCCTGAAGTAAATGTCACCCCACGAAACCTCTCGCTCCGCTCGATCTTCCGCGGGGGCCCCGACATGCGCCTGATCATCCTTGGCCCGCCCGGTGCCGGTAAGGGCACGCAGGCCTCCCGCATCGCTGAGCACTTCGGCATCCCCGCGATCTCGACCGGGGACATCTTCCGCGCGAACATCAGGAACGAGACCGAGCTCGGGCTCCAGGTGAAGTCGATCCTGGCTGCCGGTG
>Ga0209477_1002121_pt1 | contig 11657 bp, 13 predicted proteins | sample KloWWTupernatant_FD_187180 | JGI IMG/M metagenome (GOLD analysis project Ga0209477, IMG submission 187180) | Active sludge microbial communities from Klosterneuburg, Austria, studying microevolution and ecology of nitrifiers - Klosterneuburg... | ecosystem: Engineered > WWTP > Aerobic digester >...
ACCTCGACCGCGAACACAACAGACGCATCCTGCACGCCGCCCGCACCGGCACCCCGAGACCGCCGCGCGAACACCACGACTACGACTTCCACCACCACCTCGCAGGACACACCAAGCCGACCACGCACACCGCACGGTCCGCGCGATCCGGCCAACCGGCAGGACGAGGCCGACATGGCGAGATGCACCGCCAAGTCCTCATCGACATCCCCGCCAACGGCACCACTCTCGACCAGCACTACCGGCCGCGCCGAATGGAATACGACGAACCACCTTTCTGATCCTGCGTTCTGGGTCGAGAAGCTCTGGCCTCGACAGCGCCGGCTTCATCGAGTCGACCACGAGGCTCTGTGCTGATCACTGATCCGCGGCACCCTCACAGGGAGATCACCTCGTCACTCGGCATACGGCAACTAGTCTGGCGAGGGTGCGAGCAGTGTCGATCGTCGGCGGTGGCATCGCCGGACTGACCTTGGCGGCGGCGCTCGATCCCGAGCGCTTCGAGGTCACCGTGTACGAGGCGCAGCCCGAGCGAGCGGGCTTCGGCGGGGCCCTGACGATCTGGCCCGACGCCCAGCGAGCCCTCCGACGGGTGGGCGCCTGGGACCTTGCACTTGGCACTGGGGCACGCGCTGATTCGGCTCGCACCGAGTCGGCCAGAAACCAGCCCCATGAAGAACGGGCGCCCCACGAACAATCAACTCGCCACCTTCCGATGGCCTTGCGAGACCTCCGCAGTGGGCGTCCCATCACCGCGGCACGACCGGCGCCCTTCGCGATCGTGCCTCGACCTCGACTCCTCGCAGCGCTTCGAGAACGGGTGCCGCAAACGGTCCGGTTCGTCGAGCAGGAAGTGACGGACCCCTCCGGCCTGTCCGCCGACCTCGTCATCGGCGCCGACGGAGTGCGGTCGAACGTGCGGGCCCTCGTCCACCCCGCATCAGCCGAACGCCGAGCCACCCCGTGGGTCGCCCTCCGTGGTCGCCGCAGCAGCGACGGGAACAGCCAGCTGAGCCCCGATGCCTACGGTGAGTATTGGGGCCGCGCGGGACTCTTCGGCATCGTGCCGGTGCCCGGCTGGGGCACGTACTGGTTCACCAGCCACCGCAGCACCCTCGGACCAGAGCCCTTGGATGTGACCGAGGTGCTGGACGAGGCCCGCGAGGTCTTCGCCAGGTCAGCACCCGTCGTGCAGGAGACCTTGGCGGACGCGGGACATGACACGAGCGAAACCACGGCCACCCGACTCTGGGTGACGCGCGCACTCCCGCGTTATGTGAGCGGCCGCTACATCGTCATCGGGGACGCGGCCCACGGCATGACCCCCAATCTGGGCCACGGGGCCTGCGACGCGATCGTCGACGCCGTCACCCTTGCAGAGGCCTTCGCCCGCGACCACACCGACGGCCACAACAGCGAGCCCAACCACAAGCCCAACCACGAGCCCCACGACGACCGCCTCCTCCGATGGCAGGCCACCCGGGTGCCAGCCACCCAACTCACCAAGGCCATGTCCGGCACCGTCATGCGGCTCGCGCTGAGCGGCGTCAGCGCACCCCTGGCCGAACTGCGTTCGCGCGTCAGCCGAGCAGCGAGGCCATCTTCTTCGCGATGAGGTCCGTCGCCCGCTGCGGCGCCAAGCGCGAGAACCGGTCGAGCATCCCCGCGTCCTTGCCGATCGTGATCCGATACCTGCCCTTCACGACGGCCTCGATGATCTGTCGGGCTGCTTCACTCGGCTCGGTCATCGGGAACTTGCTCTCCTCGACGGATGCCTCGTCGTTCCCACCGATCGTCGTGACACCGGAGTTCGTCGAGATTCCCGTCTTGATCGCACCCGGGAAGACCACGGTGACGGCGACCGACGTGCCCCGCACCTCGGCATACAAACCCTCGGTGAAGAGTTTCACGGCCGCCTTGCTCGCCCCATAGACGCTCTGGCCCGGGACCGGACAGAAGCCACCCATCGACGAGACGTTGACGATGCAGGCCTCCGGCCGCGTGAGCAGTCCGGGCAACGCCGCCTTCGTGGTGTGGACGACGCCCCAGAAGTTGACGTCCATGACCCGATGCATGTCCTCGATCGACAGATCCACGACCTTGACGAAGGGCTGGATGATGCCGGCCACATTGAGCAGGCCATCGATCGATCCGTGCGCTCCCACGACCTCCGCCATCACCGCGTCCACGCGCGCGCGATCGGTCACGTTGACCTCGTGCGTGGTCAGGCGATCCCCGACCGCCCCACCGGCCAGACGAGCGGTCTCCCACAAGGCCTCGGCCTTGAGATCCAGGGCCGCCACGCGGGCCCCACGAGCCAGTAACCCGAGAACCACCTCGCGCCCGATCCCGTTGCCGCCACCGGTCACCACGAACGTCTTGCCTTCGATCCTCATGCACTCATCCTCCCCGACCAGCGCTTCACGGCCGAAGAGTGTGACCGACCAGTCGGATCACTTCGGCGGCAATGACCTCGCATAGTCGATGCCATGCTGCATCAGGTCGTGCAACTTCTCGTCGTCACCGAGGACATCCGCGTCCGCGAGCAACCAGCCATTCATCGTGCGCCCCTGCATGTGCATTGGTTGCACATGGTCGTCGATGAGTTCATGCCCCGTCTTGGGGTCGACCCGCAGCATCAGCGACCCCTTGCTGCCGGCCCCGACGGCCATGTTGCCGTCGAGCATCCAGCCGATGCCTCCGAACATCTTCTTCTCGGTCATCCCCGGCTCGTCCTCCATCCGGGCGCGGATCCGAGCAGCGAGGTCCTCGTCGTAGGCCATGGGGCGAGTATGCCGTCAGCGCGGGAGCGGTGAATAGACGACGAAACCGTTGCCCTGGTTGTCATACACGACCGCCCGGCGCTCGTGCGCGTCGTCATAGGGCGCCCGCAGGATGGCACCGCCAGCGGCCTCGATTGCGGCGGCTGCCGCATCCACGTCCGCCGTCTTCAGCCCGACGACGACCTGCCCGGGGATCGGGTGATCGACGCGCGTCGCGAGCGCCAGGGTCACTGACCCGCCGTCGAAGGCCGCGAAGTGCCCACCGTCGCGGAACTTCATCGTCATCCCGAGTGACTCATAGAAGGCGATCGAGGCGTCGAGGTCGTCGGTGGACAGCATGATCATTCGGGCGTCGAGGTCGGACATGGTCTTTCGCTTTCTCTCGGTGCGGGTCAGGTCCCGCAATAGGTGACATAGGAATCGGTGAAGGACGCCGGAGCAGGCGCCGCATAGCGCTCCAGCCCAGGTCGCTCGGTGAAGGGCTGGCTCACGGCGTCGAGTAGGGCATGGGTAGGCGCCAGGTCGCCCAATTGCGCTGCAGCGAGCGCCTCCTCGACGAGATGGTTGCGAGGGATGTATGCCGGGTTGACCGCATCCATGGACGTCGCCACTTCCTCGGGCCGGGTCGCGGACGGGATCCCGGACAGAGCTGCCAGCCAACGGTCGCGCCACGCCTCCCAGACGCCCCGGTCCACGACAAGCTCCCCGATCGCATCCGATCCGTCGCCGCCGGCCGCTGCCTGCCCCCGGAGCACCTTGGACAGCATGCGGAAGGTGCGCGTGTGGTCGAGCCGCTCCCGGCCCATCAGTTCGAGCAGCTCATCGACCAGTCCCAACGCCACCTCGGCATCAAGACCGACGACGTGATCGAGACCCAACCTGGCTGCCATTCGAGCCAGATACTCCGCGCGAAAGGCCTTGTCGAACAAGCGAATCCGCTCCGTCGCAGCCTCGATCAGCTCCGCATCGGCACCTGGATCCGGAGCCAACAAGGGAAGGAGCGTCTCGGCATACCGGGCCAGATCCCACTGCGCGATCGAGGGTTGGGCACCGAAGCGATAGCGCCCCATCGCGTCGATCGACGAGAACACAGCCCCCGGATCGTGGGCCTCCAGGAAAGCAGCCGGCCCGTAGTCGATCGTCTCGCCCGAGAGCGTCATGTTGTCGGTGTTCATCACGCCATGGATGAAGCCGAGCGACATCCACTGCGCAATCAGCCGCGCCTGTGCCGACACCACGGCCGACAGCAGCCCCAGCCAATCGCCCTCCACGACCTCGGGGTGGTGCCGACGACGCACGTAATCAGCAAACGCCACCTGCTGCACGTCACTCGCCCGCATCCTCACCAACTCCGCCATGCCCACCCGCAGATGCGACGCGGCCACTCGGGTCAGCACCGCGCCAGGCAGGGGGCCCGCCTCGCGCCAGACGGACTCCCCGGTCGTCACCGCCGCGAGCGCCCGCGTCGTCGGCACCCCCAAGGCGTGCATCGCCTCGCCCAGGATGTATTCGCGCAGCACCGGCCCCACCGCAGCTCGACCGTCACCACCACGCGAGAAGGGCGTCCGACCCGAACCCTTCAAGGCAATGTCCCGCCGCCGTCCCTCACGGTCGATGACCTCGCCGAGCAGGTTGGCCCGGCCATCCCCCAGAAGTGGGCTGAACTGCCCGAACTGGTGCCCGGCATACGCCTGCGCAAAGGGCATGCTGCCCGGGGCGATCGCATTCCCCGCCAACACGGCGACACCCTCCGGGCTCCGCAGCCACTCCGAGTCCAGCCCCAACTCGAGCGCCAATGCTTCATTGACGAGCAGCAGCCCCGGCACGGCCACGGGCACCGGGTCGATGCGTACCCCGAGCCAGTCGAGCTCGAGCGCAAAGGTGTTGTCGAAGCCCCAGTCCATCCCGCCGGTGCGAGGCACCCCGACATCGGCGAGGCCGTCAGCGTTGGCGTCGTCGGTGACCACAGCGATCGACTCAGCGACCCATCGAGGAGCGGGTCTGCCCGCTGCGCAACATCTCGAGGGCCTTGGCTGCCCTTCGCTCCCGAGTCACGGCCTGCTTGGCCTCACCGACCCAGACCGCGTACTCCTTGCGATGGGTGAAGGCCAACTCTTCGTATGCCGTGCGCAGCGCGGGTTCGTCGGCGAGCGCCGCCGTCAGCTCGGCGGGCATCTCGACCTCGCGGGGTGCCTCGTCGAGCGAGATCGTCGCCGTCACCTCGTCACCGATCTCGACCCCCAGATCAGCGCGGGCCGCCTTGCTCATCCCGATGCAGTTCTGGCCACCCATGACAGCCAGTCGCAGGCGAGCCGACCGACCCTCGATCTCGACCCGAACGGCGGCTCGCTTGCCACCGCCCAATTCGGCGACCTGCGCATCCGACAGCAGGATCGCCGTGGCTGGCCCGAAGGGCTCGAGTGTCGTCGTGACCGTCAGGGTTGAGGGCTGCGTCATGGGCTCAGCCTGCCACCGGAGTCGCGCCCGCCAGCAACTTCTGGTGGTCGCGGTGGATGTGGCGGCTGGCCCACCACCCCGCCACCGCCGCCCAGACGAGCGATGCGGGGACGATGACGAGCAGTGACCAGTGCAGCCCCAGGGCATCAGCGGCCAAGGGACCGTGGGGCCCCAGACGCGCGGCGCGCCGCGTGAACCAGTCGGACAAGAAGCCGGTGAGCACCGGGCCCAGCGCAGCCCCGAGCAGGTAGCCAACGGCGAAATTCAGGGCCACCGCGGTCGCGCGCAGATGCGGCTCGACAACATCGGCCAGCGCCGGCACCCAGGCCGTGCTCATGAAGTAGTTGAACATCCAGCCGATACCCAGGATGAGCGCAAACAGCATCGGCCGATGACGTGGCATCAGGAGCGCGATGAACACCAGAGGAGCAGCCAGCGACAACCCCGCGACCCCGACGAGCAGACGGGCCCGAGGCGAACGACGGCTGGCCCGGTCGGCCAACTGGCCCCCGATGAGCAGCCCGATCACGCCGGTCACCCCGATCACCAGACCAGTGCTCATCGACGCTCGCCCCAGCGGCAGGTGGAAATAGCGTTGGAGGAGCGGGACGAGGAAGGTGGCCACGGCATACGAGGCAATTTGGGTGCCCACCCCACTGAGGATCAGCCAGCGCAGCGTCGGGATGGCGAGCAGGTGCCGCAAGGCATCGGTCGTGCTGCGGGTCTCGTAGTCGCGCAACTCCTCGTCCTCGGCCGACCCCGGCACCGCCTCGGGGATGCGCAGCATGAGGAAGGCGAGGACGAAGCCCGGGATCGAGGCGATGACGAAGGGGATCCGCCATGAGCCGGTCGCCTCGACGACCGGACCCACCGTGAGGAAGGCGAGCAGCAGGCCGCCGGGGATGCCAAGTTGCAGCACGCTGATGGCGCGCGAGCGGTGATCGGCGTGAAAGACGTCGAAGATCGTGGCGTTCGCGGCCGGAGCATAGGACGCCTCGCCGATCCCGACGCCGAGCCGGAAGGCCACGAGCGACCACAGCGACCACGCCCCGCCACTCAGGGCGGTGAACAGGCTCCACGCGATGAGGCCCCCGGCCATCACCTTGCGGCGCGACCCCTGGTCGGCAACCCGGCCGAGCATGATCCCGGCGATCGCGTAGACGACGGTGAACGAGGAACTGATCAGCCCGATGTCGCCATCGCTCAGCCCGAACTCGGCCTTGATCGGCTCGACGATGATCGCGGGGATCGCGCGGTCATAGAAGTTGAGGATGTTGGCGAGGGTGAGCAGGGTCAGAATGCCCGCAGCCGACATCCCGCGCTTGGCCGTGACGACCGGTCCGGGCGGGGTGCCCGGCGCAGGGGTCGGCGTGGGCGGGGAGGTCACCACTCCAGCATTGCCCAACGGCCCGCCCACGTCGAACGTGAGGTCCGATCCGTGGCGCAGGTCCTATGTTGTGGCCATGATCTACGCCGCGCTCGTCCTCGCCGCCCTCGCTGCAGCTCTGCACGTCTACATCTGGTGGCTCGAGTCGATCGCCTGGACCACCCCGGCCGCACGCAAGGTCTTCCGCACCTCGCCGGCGGAGGCCGAGGCCACCAAGTTCCTCGCCTACAACCAGGGCTACTACAACCTCTTCCTCGCCCTGATGGTGGTCGCCGGGATCATTGCGTATGCCGTGGGCCAGGTCATCGTCGGACTCACCTTGGTCATGGCCGGAGTGGGTGCGATGGCTCTGGCCGCAGTGGTCCTGGCGAGCGCGAGTGCGGCCCACCGACAGGCGGCCATGCGCCAAGGACTCTTCCCCGTGCTCGCCCTCATCGCTGCGGCCGTCCATCTGGCCCTCTGACCCAGAGCCCTTCGGACCGGAGGCCTGTGATCTGACGCGTGCCGGGCCTAACCTCCAGACATGACTGATCAGCCTGTGGCCGTCGGTGCCGTCCTCGAGCAGGACCACCGAGTCATCGACCAACATTTCGCGACCTTCGCGGCGAAACTGGCGGGGGGCCGGGTCGACACCGAGCAGATGGAGGCCGGGTCAACCGGTCTCCGGCGACACATCTGGGTGGAGGAGGAGATCCACTTCCCGCCCCTTCGAGCCGCGGGGATGATGGGCCCGATCATGGTCATGCTCCGCGAGCACGGCGAGATCTGGGATCTGCTCGACGCCCTCGACGAGGGTCTCGCTGGCGGCGCAGACGCAGCGACACTCACGCCGACGTGGGAGTCCTTGGCCCAGACCCTGGAGGCGCACAACCTCAAGGAGGAGCGCATCCTCTATCCGAGCGGTGACCAGGTCATCGATGAGGAGACGGCGCACCAGATCCTCGAGGCCCTGGATGGCGAATTGCCCGAGGGCTGGACCTGCGAGATGTCCGGCCGCTCCTGAACGAGCCCAACGGTTCCTGTTTTTCACAATCTGTGGTGTGATTAATCCATGTCCGCAGATCCTGACCTCGACGTCCGCAACGACCCGCCCGCTCGCCGCCACCAACTCATCTTCGAGACCTACGGCGCCCTCGAGCCCGGCACTGCCTTCGTTCTCGTGAACGACCACGACCCCAAGCCGCTCTACTACCAGTTCGCTGCCGAGCACGAGGGAGACTTCACCTTCGACTACCTTGAGTCGGGCCCCGAGACCTGGCGCGTCCGCATCGGCCGACCGGAGGCCTGACATGACACTGACCCTCGAGGCCACGCTTGGTGACCTGGTGACCGCCGACCCCCGACGCGCCCGCGTGCTCGAGGACTTCGGCATCGACTACTGCTGCAGCGGACACCGCACGGTGAGTCAGGCCGCCAATGATGCCGGGCTCGACGAGCGCGAGGTCCTCCGCGCTCTGGACCTGCCCAACCCTCCGGAGCCCGCGGTGGTCTCCTCCGTCGTCCGACAGAGCGCCGAACTCGCCCACGACATCGTCGACACCCACCACGCCTACCTGTGGGAGGAGATGCCGCGCCTGCTGGCCCTCGTGGAAAAGGTCCATGGCGTCCACGGCGAGCGCCACCCCGAACTGGCCGCGGTCCACGAGGCCTTCGCTTCTGCCGTCGAGGGTCTCGATCCGCACATGACCCGCGAGGAGCGGCGCGTCTTCCCGGCGATCTCGCGCCTCGAGCGCGGCTATGTCGTCGACGCCTCCACGCTGACCGCAGAACTCGACACCCTCCGCGCCGAGCACGACGAGGTCGGCACCCTGTTCAAGCAGATCCGCGCCGTCACCCGCGGTTACGAAGTGCCGGAGGACTCCTGCGGCTCCTACCGCTTGATGCTCGCGGGCCTCGAGGCCATGGAACTCGACCTCCACGAACACATCCACAAGGAGAACAACATCCTCTTCCCCCGGGTCGTCGAACTCCTGGGCTGAGGCCAGACCGAGCGCACCTGTGCCACGCTGGGACCCATGGACCTCCCGCGCCCCGAGATCGACCCCGATGGCCTCCTCGAGTATTCGGTCGTCTTCACCGATCGCTCGCTCAACCACATGTCGGCCCGCTTCGCCTCCGCCATGCGTGATCTCTTGGGCGTGCTCAAGGACACGTATGCCGCGGAGACGGTCGCGCTCATCCCCGGCGGTGGGTCCTCGGCCATGGAGGCGGTTGCCCGGCAGCTCGCCACCGGGGCCAATGTCGTCGTGGTCCGCAACGGACTCTTCTCCTTCCGTTGGTCGGCGATCCTCGAGGCAGGTCGGATTGCCGACGAGGTGACCGTCTGCCAGGCCCGTCCTGTCGACGACTCGCCCCACTCACCGTGGGCCCCTGCGCCGATCGAGGAGGTCGAGGCGGCGATCGCCGACACCCACCCAGGCGTCGTCTTCGCGCCACACGTCGAGACCGCGTCCGGCATGGTCCTGCCCGATGCGTATGTCCGTCGCGTGGCCGAGGCGACGCACGCGGTCGGCGGACTCTTCGTCCTCGACTGCATCGCCTCCGGCGCCCTCTGGGTCGACATGCGCGACCTGGGTGTCGACGTCCTCATCTCCGCACCCCAGAAGGGCTGGAGTGGCACACCGTGCACCGGCTACGTCATGTTGGGCGAGCAGGCACGGGCGGCGGTCGAGGCGAGCACCTCGTCCAGCTTCACCCTCGACCTGAAGAAGTGGCTCTCGATCTGCGAGGCGTACCTCGCGGGCCAGACGCCCTATCACGCCACCCTCCCGACCGACTCCATCGCGGCCAATGCGGCGATTGCTCTCGAGACTCGCGATCGCGGGCTCACCGCACTGCGTGATGCCCAGATCGAACTCGGCACCTCGGTCCGCAAACTCCTCGACGGCCGCGGGCTGCCCTCGGTCGCCGATGCGGAATTCGCAGCGCCCTCGGTGGTCGTCGTCCACACCGACGACCCAGCCCTGAAGTCCGGCGCCGCCTTCAAGACGGTGGGACTCCAGGTCGCAGCAGGCGTGCCCCTCATGTGTGGTGAGCCGGAGAACTGGTCCACCTTCCGGCTCGGCCTCTTCGGGCTGGACAAACTCGGCGACGTTGCAGGCACCGTGCAACGCCTCGACGACGCCCTCATCCGCCTCGGTCGCTGAGCCTCGGTCGCTGAGCCTCAATCGCGAACCCAGCCACCCGGCATACAGCGCCTTGGCGGGGCTAGCCTGAGAAGCGTCAGCCAACCACTGCCTGAGGGGAACTGCCATGCCGCACGGAGACATCACCCACATCGACATCCCGGTCAGCGACATGGCGCGGGCGCAGGGCTTCTATTCGACCCTCTTCGGCTGGGAGATCGCCGAGCCGCCCGGCTTCGAGGGCTACCCGATGTGGCGGGCCCCGAACCAGATCAGCGGTGGTGGCCTCGCGCCTCGCGGGGAGGGCTTCACGCAGCCGCGCTCCTATGTCGAGACCGACTCCATCGAGCAGACGCTCGAACTCGTCAAGGCCAACGGCGGCAAGGTCCTCATGGACAAGTCGCCGATCAGCGAGACGAGCTGGTGGGCCATCTTCGAGGACCCGGACGGCAACCACGTCGGCCTCTACGAGGGCGAGACTGACACGTCATCGTCGTGACGGAGTGACCCGCACCCTGAGGTTCTTCATCAACGGCTGAGCACTCTGGGTGCTGTAGTCGGCTGCCCCGATGAGCACGTTCATCTCGGGCATGTAGCCGGCGGCACTCCCCCGCGGCAGGTCGTAGGCCAACGCCGTGTAACGGTCCAGCCGTCGGAGGGATCCGTCCTTCGAGGTGGCGATGATGTCGACGAGTTCGCCCTCACCGATGCCCCGAGCCGACATGTCCTCGGTGTGCATGAAGATCAAGGTGCGGAGGTTCTTCACGCCCCGATAGCGGTCGTCATCGCTGTAGATCGTGGTGTTCCACTGGTCATGCGAACGCATCGTCTGCAGGACCAGGACGTCGTCCTCGCCGGGGATGACGTCGGGCAGCGCAACGCTCGAGAACTCTGCACGCCCGCTCGGGGTGTCGAAGACCAATTCGCGCGCCGGCTGCTTGATCCGAAAGCCGAGCGGGAGACGGACGCGTCGGTTGAAGTCCTCGAAGCCGAGCAGCACCTTGGCCATGGTGTCGCGGATCCGGTCGTAGTCCTCGACATACCAGTCCCACGGGGTTGTGCTCTCCGGCAGCGTCGCGCGCGCCATCCCGGCGATGATGGCCGGCTCCGAACGCAGGTGCGGCGAGCCGGGACGCTTCATGCCGCGGGACAGGTGGACCATGCTCATCGAGTCCTCCACCGAGGTCTCCTGAAGTCCGCCCACCTGCTCGTCGCGCTCCGTGCGGGCCAGGCACGGCAGGATCAACGCCTGCTTGCCGTGGACGAGGTGGCTCCGATTGAGCTTGGTGCTCACGTGGACGGTGAGGTCACATTGGCGCAGGCCGGCTGCGGTGTATGCCGTGTCCGGCGCAGCGAGGACGAAGTTGCCCCCCATGCCGACGAAGACCTTGAGGTCACCGTCGTGCATGGCCTTGATCGAGTGGACTGTGTCGAGTCCGTGCTTGCGTGGCGGGTCGATGTGGCAGACCTCGCCGAGGCGGTCGAGGAAGTCCGGATCGGGCCGATGATCGATGCCGCACGTGCGGTTGCCCTGCACGTTGCTGTGCCCGCGCACGGGCGACGGCCCCGTGCCCTCCCGGCCGAGGTTGCCGCGCAAGAGCAGCACGTTGACGATCTCGCGCACCGTGTCGACGCCATGCTCGTGCTGGGTCACGCCCAGGCACCAGCTCATGAGCGTGCGGTCCGACCGCGAGTACACCCGGGCGGCGCGGCGGATGTCGGCCTCGGCCAGGCCGGTCTGGCGTGCCAGCTCGGGCCACGGGGTGCGCTCGCACAGCGCCCGGTACTCGTCGACGCCCGTGGTGTGGCGGTCGAGGAACTCCTCGTCCAGCGCCTTGGGGTCGCTGCGGTGCTCCTCGAACACCGCCTTCGCGATGCCCCGCATCAGCGCCATGTCACCGCCGG
>Ga0209477_1002122_pt1 | contig 11657 bp, 15 predicted proteins | sample KloWWTupernatant_FD_187180 | JGI IMG/M metagenome (GOLD analysis project Ga0209477, IMG submission 187180) | Active sludge microbial communities from Klosterneuburg, Austria, studying microevolution and ecology of nitrifiers - Klosterneuburg... | ecosystem: Engineered > WWTP > Aerobic digester >...
CACGAGAGTGTCCGCCGCATCTTCCGAATTCGTCAAAATGGCGATGCTCGCCTTGTATCTTTCTATAGCTGACTGCCGACGAAATGACTCCATAGCGCCAGAAGAGAATGACGCGAGCAATGGGGAGTCAATTTCGATTTGTTCAATAGTGGTTGTCATAGCGTTTCCTTTTGATTGTCAGGTTCGTGATCTTCGCAAACTGCTCCGGCAATTTCTAATGTTTGTGTTGGCTTCATTTTACTCGCAGTGTCCTCCAATCTGGCAAACTGAAGACTCTTCTTCAAAGTCCATCTGATATTGCTTTCCGCCACGACTCGTTTGCGCCCAAAGTACCACGTCATCAACGGTGCAAACGTAGTGCTCGACTCCGTCTTTTCCAACTACTCGCCTGGATCGAAAATTTCTGGTGACTGATGATGGGTGGAAGAAACCTGCAAACATCTCATCACCTTTCGATTCTGAGATGTCTACCTCCCAGTCTCGAATAAAATCAATCCTTTCGGGTCGCCATTTAGCCATTGATTTTATTTCAGATTTTCGGCTGTTAATGCAGGGAAAGCAACCAACTCGCGTCGATCCGATGTCGTAAAGCGGGTTCCTTGGAATGCCAGTCGCGGAAAGTCGGCGCTTTAGCGCCGACTTTCCGCTTTCACTCATCGCCTCATCGGCATCAATAATATCCGCAATCGCATCAATTGACAGGTGTCGCTTGTGAATATCCCAGACATCATCCAGTGACCAGTATGCCAGTGGGTGGCAAGTGTCAATAATGTAATCGTTATCTCGACAGCGAAACACATCGTAATCAAACAACTCTGCATCTCCACGATTGTTTGACGCCTTGCCCTCTTGTCTGCGCACGCCAGTAACATTTAATGGTCGCAACCCGTGATCAACGAATAGACTCAGTAAATCATGTTTTGGGTATATCTTGAGCGACTGGGTGCAGAAGCGCGCCTTCGCGCTGGGAAAACGAGATTTACGCATTGATAATTCATACAGCGTCTCGCCAGGATTAATCACAACGATGTTGCCAATGACGGATTCCAGATAGCCGAGAAACGCATATGTGAACGGATCTTCGTTTCCGGTTTCGCAGAACGTAAAGACGACCTTCGACATATCCCAGCCACTCTCAAACTTTACCCACAACGCGAGTGCTGTAGAGTCTTTGCCGCCCGATAAACCAACCGTAACTATACCGTAGAGACTCATTGAATTGATAATTGACTGTTGCGATTCACTCATCACTCATCCCTCCGGGACATCTCGACGCTAATCGTTGTTATCTGCGAGATAACAATCAAACGTCCTTGTTATCTTTCAGCCAATCCTCAAACATTACATCAATGTCTGCATTCGCTATCGTCATTTCACCGCAGACCAACTGGCGAAGGTACTGGAGCTGCAATTTCTCCCGTTTGATTTCTGGCGTGTAGTCCAGGTAATCAAGATTTGGATCGCAAACGTTGTCAATCAAAACGGAAAAGCCAGTCAATATACGATCATATTTCCCATATACTCGGTGGAAGTTTTGATTTACCCATTTTCCCAACTCCCCGTCAGATACGTCATAGTTGTCGGTTTTTTCTTCGAGTTCTTGAAGAAAATTTGCAACTTCGTCGATGTCCTCTTTTGGCGCTTTCGCCATTCTGATTTGATGCGTTTCCGGCATAATTCTCCTTGTGTCGATTATAATCCTGATTATCACCGAGACCATCCCCGCCGATAATCACTGTTGCATTTTGTGAAGCCACCCAGCCGCCAATGTGTCAGGTCGCACCGCGGTGAACGACCATCCGTTACAAGCTGGGCAGCTTACCCAATCAATGCAACCCTTCCATCACTTCACCACGATCGGCAAGTACACTCCGAATGGCATAATGAACGACGGCGGGGTCGAGATGTCAATGGGTGGCACCTTCTCCGCCAACTGCTTGCCATCGGCGTCGTACAACACAACAAGCGCCGTGTATTGCGGCACAATCGCTGTACCCTCACACTCTGTATTACCCAGTATGCGCACTGCCCCATCTGCAAATTTTAACTCAACCCGCACGTCCCCACTGTATGAACCACAAGCGATTTTGTAGTTTGCATAGGGCTCGCCACTGGAATTGTAGGCGACTCCAGCATAGATGAGCGCGGCAGGTTCGTTGGAATCTCGGATCGCAGTCGGCTCGATCACGCAACCTTCGGTGTCGATTTGAGCAGATGCGGTTGTTGCGTTCGGATAGCCTGGTCTTTGCGTAACCGTAAGCGCAAGAGCGCCCTTGTACACGGCAAAGCCCATGCGGTATGCCTCGCCCGCGCCCAACTGAATCTCGCCCGTGATGACTTCCTCGCCATTTACCTCAAGCGCCCATTTCGTGACGCCAGCCATGCTGTCGCCATCGTTTGTGATAGTGAAGGTCGATAGCCCATCCATACAGATGGATGTAACCGTCAGTGAGCTTCCGTCCCAACCCGTTTGGGTCGGTGTTGTGGTGGGCGTGGAAGTTGGTGTTAGGGTTGGGGTTGCAGTCTTGGTTGCGGTTTTTGTCGCGGTGGCTGTTGCGGTTGCCGTAGATGTTCCCGTGCCAGTTGCCGTTGCGGTGGGTGTGGGCGTGGCTGGCTTGGTCGGCTCATCAGTCGCCGTTGCGGTAGGCGTGGCTGGGCAATCCAGAAGTGCGACCGCCCATTCATTGGATTGTCCACCCGCGTGCCCATTACCCCATGCCCCCATCGCCGTAGCGCGAATCGTGAGCGAGTGGATGCCGATTGCAGACTTGAAGTTACCGAGCATCGCGCGCTTGGGCGTGGTCGTGTCGGTGAATGCTCCACGCGCAACAATCTCCCACTCGCCATCGTTCGTGCTTTTCTCGACCAGCACATCGGGATTAATCCCGCCCGGCGCACTGTAATCCCAGGTCTTTGCCACCCACTGCACTGCAAAGCTGCCATCCGCCTGGTGGCAGGCCGTTGCTCTTACATCAATGTGGTGCTCTGGTACCTGCTCGGATGCCAGCGCGGAGATCCACCCCAGCAAAACCGACAAAAATACCACTAAAAACGTACTTGCGCTTTTCTTGCTAATGCTGTACTGTTTCATTGCATCAATCCTCCAGATTGGTGTTGGCTGATTCGCCCCTGTCAGGGACCGAATCAGCCTATTTTTTTGACTTCAAAAATGACTCGTGTTAAATCGTCTGACGTCTCTAGCCGTGGCTGAAGACTCAAATCACTGCCTTCGTCAATCATAAATCGCCTTGCCACTGCCGTGGCCTTGACCATCTGGTTGACGGCTTTCGCTCCCATCGCCTGGACTGTTACCTCTCCGTCCAAACGTAGAATTCCCGCAATAGCGCCTGCGACCTGGGCGGGCGTGCTATCATTCGACACTCTTACACATTTCATTGTCTTTTACCTCCTTTCTTTGAATGTATTTATAGTGTATTGTTTATAGAATGCGTTTTATGTGATTTATATTACAAAACTTAAACTATTTTTAAGAAATTGCGCGTCTTATCCGTGCGCTCCCAATCTAATTCTGTCAGGCTAAAAAATTAATATTGACAAGCCTGTAAGATTCTGATACCATACAGAAAGTAGTCTCGCCTACATTGCGAGAATATTTGAGCCAGAGCCTAGAGCCAGAGCCGATGTGTTGCTCTGGCTCTTTCATTTTCTCTCAACATTGCAAAGCCGGAGTCCAGCACAGGGATTCCGGCTTTTTTTGTTCGCTTTTGAGGAACTGCAATGACTGAGGTGACAACCCAACAAAACAAAGAGCAATCGCTATTGCATTTCATGTACGGCTTTGACGACTACGCATACGCGGAACCGTCGCCCTACTACCCGGAGATCGAAGCGATTCGTACCGGGCAGTTTACGGACATGAACGGCAAGGACGTCACGATTGACATTGCCCTCCTCGACGCCCTTGCCGAAAACTTCGCCAACAACAAAGCCGGGCAGGAAATCCCCATTGACTTGAATCACGAGCGCAAAGAGGCCGCAGGTTGGCTGCTGGGTGTTCGTCGCCTCAATAACAGTTTATTCGTTGCCCCAAACTGGAATGAGCTTGGGCTAAGCATGGTCCATTCCAAACAGTATAGGTATGTCTCTTGCACCATCGATCTCGTCGAAAAGTATCTGTTGAGCGTGTCATTGACCAACTTCCCCGCGGTCAACAACATGCGCCCGATAGAGCTTTCACGCATGAACGAAGGTGCGAGTTCGTCTTTAATCGTTTTGTTTTCTAAACCGGAGGAATCCATGGCAAAAGACGTAAATGTCAAGCCAACAGAGGAGAAAGTGCCACCGGCTGAGTCTGAATCCAAGACTCCTCCGGCTGAACTGTCCGCCTCAGCGACTCCGGCCACACCTGTTACGAAGAGCGATATCCCCAACCGGGATGAAGTCGTTGCTCAATTCCGCCAACAGGCAGACGCCGAAATCGCAAGCATCCGCAAGCAACTGAATGACCTTCTGGGCGATTTGCAAGCCCAGCGTCAGGCAGCCGTTGCGGATTTCATGAGCCAAGTGCGCACGGAGCGCCAGATCGCTGAATTTAGCGAACGCGTCACCAGCACTGGAAAGCACGCCATCCCGGCCAAGCCCGCCGATGTCGCTGCCGTGCTGTCCGCATTGCCAGCCGCCAACCGCGAGGCAGTGCAAAACCTGCTCGAATCGATTTATGCCGGTGGCACAGTCGATTTCAGTGAGATGGGAACCAGCGCGGGCAAGCCAATCGCCGAAACCGTGCAGTTGAGCAGCGAATGGCAGCGAGTGCTGCGCTCGCACATCAGCACCGGTGGCACAGTCGATGAGTTCTTCTCCCTGAACGCCGACTTGCTCGGCGACAAAGGGAAGTACGACCTCGGCGCATTCGCAAAGAAGGAGGGCTAAGTCATGGCTGAACTCACACAGGGACGCGACTTATCGAATCGTCGTCCCGCAACTCTGTTTACCGAGCGATTCAATGTCGATACCTCAGTCGCTCGCACCATTTATCGCGGACAGCCTGTCATCCTTGATAAGTCGGTAGACACCGTCAATATCGTCGGTTGGGTTGCCGCCGTCACGCTGGTCACTGCCGTCGATGTCTTTATCGGCATCGCTAACGAAAACATCACTGTAGCCGCTGGCGATCTCGAAGTCACCAAAGAGATCGATGTCATCACCGATGGTGAAGTTGGGTTTCAGTCGGCGGCATTCACCGACGCCGACGTTGGCAAAACTGTCGTTTTTACCGACAGCGGAACCTTGGCTGTTGGCACTGGCTCGGCGACCCAATGTACCGCGGGCAAGATCGCACGCGTTGCCAATGGCTACGTCTATGTTCAACTGACCACACGTCAGTTCGTGTTCTAAGAAGGGAGAATAACCATGATTAACTCTGGACAGGTGCCAGGACATCTAATTGCCTCGGCACGAACTGGCTTCCTTCGTGCAAGCAAAGACATCGCACCGCTCTGGCAGCGCGTGGCAATGCAGATTGATATCACTGGCGCTACAGACGACCTGGTCGATCTGGGCGCACCGCCCATGCCCAAGAACAGCAAGAACGGCGCGACCGTTCAGGGCATGAGTGAACGACTGTTGCGCGTGACGCCAGTTGACTGGGATATCACCATCGGCATTAGCGACAACGCCATCAAAGACGACCGCACCGGTGCGCTGGAAAGCAAAGCACGAATGGCGCGTGAGAATTTCGACAAGCATGTCAATCAACTCGTCTTCTCTGCCATCAATGGCGGCGAGACGATTGGTGCCTATGGCGCGTGTTACGACGACAAGGCGCTGTTTAGCGCGAGCCACGCCGACAAGAATGCGAAGTACCAGACCGCACAAAGCAACACCAACACGTCGGCACTCAGCGCGACAACCTTCAAATCCGTGTACGCCAGTGCATCACTGTACGTGGATGATCAAGGCGAACAGACCGGCTACGTTCCCGATCTTTTGATCGTGAACCCTGCACTCTTCTACGATGCCAGCCAGATTACAAACAACCAGGCTGTCTATGGCACAACCAACCGCGACATGAACCCATACAGCGGACGTGTGGAAATGATCACCGTTCCCTGGATTGATTCAACATCGTGGTTTGTGGTTGACACCAAAGAGTCCACCAAGCCCCTGTTGGTTGTGATGCGTGAAGCGCCCTATCTGCAATCTGCCTGGTTCGACCCGCAGCAGGCAGATGGCGGCATGCACTACTTCAAGTTCTTCGCTCGCTACAACGTGCAGTATGGCGACTGGCGCTTGATCACACAGGGTAATACATAGCCCTGGCGTCCGTTCTGATTTCCGATTAACGGGTGTCCCCACCATGGTGGGGACACCTTCAGGAAGGGAACTATGGAAGATATATCAAGCGCCCCATCAAGCGCAGAAGCACAAACCGCCGCAACACAGGCTGCCGCAACTCCGAAGGCGAAATCGAAAGTGAAGTCCGTCATCGGCTACATGGTGAAAGTGAACGGCTCTAGCCCGGTGAAATCCGTGCAAAGTGCTGGCGTCATTTTTACCAGCGAGGGCAGCGCAATCGTGGCAGATCATCCGTCATTGGCTGAACTTCAGTCCAATCCCTGGTTGGACGTGACCGAAGTAACGGAGTAATCGACCATGCCCGCGACACCCGTCTACAACACCGCCAACTATGACCTGAGTACCGATATCGGCAAATTGCGCATGGTCATCAATGACGTCTCGCTACTGGACACCAATGCAGGCGTCAGACCCGATGGCACATTCTATGCCGATGAGGAACTTCAGGTCTTCATCGATCTCGCGGGTTCGTGGAAGCGGGCGGTCTCTTTGGTATTGCGGGCACTGGCAACCGCCTACGCCCGCCTGGCAGTGGTGCAGGAAATGGATGGGCGCAAAGAGGACACCACTCGAATCGCCGATAAATTGCAGGACGCGGCAGCCAAATGGGACGAACAGTTGGACAAGGCGGTAGCAAACGCAGCGACGGACGCGGCCGCCACAGTCTCATGGTCAAGTTGTTTTGGCTTTGACGATGGTGCGCCACGCATTTTTGGTGTTGCGCAATATGGTGCCAACATCGCCGATGCCGCGTAAGCACGCATTTCGGCTTCAGTGCCACCTCGCAACCGCCCTCACCTATCCACTGAAGATGAACTAGCAGGAGTTGGACATGATTGTTTGGATTCACAACAGCGAGTTAGATCACGCAGTGGTACTCGGCGATACCACCTACGCACCATCTGATGACCCCAACGATTGTCAGCCAATGCCGGAAGAACTGCGCACCCACCTTGGTCTCGATGTGCCAACCACGACAGTGGTGGAAGTGCAGGCCACGCCAGAACCAGCGCCAGCGAAGAAAGGCTGAGGCGGGTAAATCGTAGCGGTCGCTAGGAAACTATGAGCGAATCACTCTGGAACGACATCGACGAGAGGTTGCGAAGTCAGTTGGATGCCTACATGGGGCGTGCTTCAGCCTTTCCAACGCTAAAGCTACAGACGGTCGAGGCGTCAATCCTCACCGACCTGCTACAGATGGATTGGAAGAAGCGGGAGTTTCCATTCGGCATTGTGGATGGTCGCGTTGAGGAGATGAATCTGCGCGAGCATGGGGACGACCTCTTCAGTGCAAACGGCGAGTCTCGGTACAAGTACTTCATCGCCTGCGCAGTGATGGGCTCACGCGCGGTGGCAACCAGAGACGCAAAAATCCTGGACGCACGCTTGCGCAAGTTCATCTTTGCCCAGATGAACACAATTCAGACTGTGGTGGACGACGATGGCAGTCACCCTGTCAGCCTGATTCCGACCAGAGCGACAGTTGCGATCTACCCAATCATTGGGACAAACGAGTATTACGGAATATCAATGCGGGCTTTCGATGTAATCGCCCACATGGAGGACTAAATGGCAAAAAGAGCAACATTTAAAGTTGCGAAGCAGTCGGCGAAAGGAACCGCGGCGACGACAGGATTCCATTGTGGGTTGTACACCACAACGGGACTGGGCGAAAACTGGGAGTTGGTGCCGGACACAGACGAGCATGGCTGTACGACAGCGTCTACAGTCTTCCGCGACTTATCGGCACCCACACGCACCTTCTACACAGTGGAAGGCAACGCTGAAGGCTTCCTTTACCCCAACGTGATCGGGGCAATGATCTTGGGTCTGGGCTTTGCCGACAGCGTGAGCGGCACCACTGCCAAAACTCACGTAATGACAGCCGCTACGGCGACCACAGACCCGTGGCTGACCATTCTGCACGACGGCAACGCCGATGTCGGTTCAACGCTGGAGCGACGCGCTAAGGACTGCCGCACGACCAAGCTGAAAATTGATGCCGATAACAACGGCGTCAAGTGGTCGGCGGATGTGGCGGGTCTTTCTCTGGATACTGCTCTCGGCACAGAAACGAGCACGACCGAACCAACAACGAGAATGCTGCGCTCGCTGGGTACATTTGCCCTGACCTTTGACCCTGCTGGCACACCCGTGGTTATCAGCAGCAACTCAAGCAATGCGCCGCGTGGGCTGTCACTGACAATCGACAATCCGACCAGCAAAGACGACTACCCGTTGTGGTCGGCTGCGCTGGGCGATCTACCGCGCGATAGTGGTATCCGCATCGAAGGCGAATTCAGCGGCATCCCCGTGCAGTACTCAGTCTACAAGCAGTTAATGTGGGGTGGCGCAAGCGGCACGGCACCATCGGCTACGTGGAAGGATTGTTCGGCTGATATCAAATTCACGACCGCTGAAGAGATCACAACAGGCATTCCATACAGCCTGCAATTCACATTGCCGCGCATCCGCGCATGGCTCGACCCTGACAACTACAAACGCACGGGCGCAAACGATGGCAGATGGACCATTAAGTGGCAGATGTACGTAGGCACTGCCACACCAGTGACAGCAACCCTTATCAATTCAGTGGCGACGTACTAATCGATTGCCATCAGCGCGTGATGGCAATCGACAAAAATAGACCATGCTAAGACCAACATACGAGTTTACCTACACCTCCGCTCTTTCCTACGTGGAAGATCGGGCGATTAACCAGCTAATAGAGTTGGCGAAAAAAGAAAACAAGACCGAAGGCGAAGAGAAGGCAGTTGCTGATCTGCTTAGCTTCATCCCCGATGTAACGCAGGTACGCATCACGGTTGCGCAGTGCAATGGCCTGATGAGTGCGAAGTACAACCGCCTTACCGTAGATGCACGAGATTTCTTTGTAGAGCAGTCGGGTCTGACCCTTCCCCACGAAGGCGAATTGAGCACCGAGCAGATGGAGATTCGCAACATCGCTTTCGACGCTGCGGCGGCACTGGCAGCCACTGTAATGTTTGAGCAGCGCACGACCAAACCAGTTATCACAGCCAGTGGTATCGACTACGAGGATAGTGAGTGGGTGGAAGGCTTGCCCGATGAACTTGCCACGGTGGCTGGGTTTGTTTTGGAATGTCCTGACACCTTGCGTGATGCCTGGGTGACGCGTGCCTATGACGCCAACCCAAATCTTTGGAGACGCTCCACGGATGAGACGGCAAAAAACTTCGGAGCCGTCAGCGAGAACGCATTGACGAAACGCTGACGGCAGTTGTTAAAGCGGAAGAACTTGCCAAAAATGGCAAGCGCAAGCCGATTCTCCACGATGATGACGAATGGAAGCGCGTGGAGATGGAAGGTCTGGTCAACCCGGATAATTTCGACCTCTTTCTGATGTGGTACGCCTTTGGTGGCACCGAGCGCGGTATCGGCTTGCTGGAACTCACGCAATTACCAGCCGATACTATCACTGATTTTCAATATATCCTGCGACGGCTTTCGGAGATTCGGAGCATAGAAACGAGTGATAAGCCTAGTTGAATCCTCACAAAATCAGCAGCAATGGGCAGCCGTCCAACGCACGATAAGCAACCTCTTACAGCCAACTCGCCAACAATTACAACCCGTCCAAGAGGCAATTCGCGCCGGATTTACTGAGAACTTTGACACCGAGTCTGCGGGTGGGCAGCCATGGGCGCAACTCGCCCTATCCACCGTGATCGAGCGCGTGCTGCTGGGCTACCCGGGTGAGCACCCGATTCTACAACGCTCTGGCAACTATCGCTCCACCTTCGTCGATGGCGGCAATGCCGAGCATATCAGTGATATCGACTACCAGGCGGGATTGACCTCGGTATTTGAAGGTAGCGCAAATGTAATGGTCGAGTGGCATGAAGACGGCAACGACAAACTTCCAGCCAGACCCGTGCTTGTGATGTCGAGTCGGGCAATTGATGGCATCGGCGATAGCGTCAACAGAATGATCAGTGAGATTTTAAATGGCAGATAGACAGTTCACCTGGGAAGCGATTATCGACAATAAGGGTGCAATTCGGTCAATCAATGAATTGACCGACACCTTGAAGCGCGCCTTCCAGCAGTCTGGCACAAAAGTTGAGCTTATCGACAAAGCATCTGTTGAGGCGGCAAAGGCATCAATTCGCAGCGCTACGACTGAGCAAGTGGAGTCGCAGAAGCGAGCCACGATAGAGGCGCGAACGCAGTCTTCCGAGCGTGTACAGCTTGCTCGGAATGAATCCGCACTCGTGGCAGAGGCGGCAAAGGCGGCATCCGCTACCAAGATCGAAGAAGAGAGACGCACAACCGCGTTACTGCGAGCTGAGTTGCAAGAGCGCCAACGGGCAATGACCCAATCCAGCGCGCAAGGCAGCCCGGCACCCACGGGCGGTAGCGGGCTGCAAAATGCCGTTCTTGGCGGCATTGCTGGTTATTTCACCGTGCAGGGTGCGCAGCAAATTTTCAACTACGCCAAAGAAATCGCCGCGCTCGATACCAGCGTCAGCCGCGCCTCGAAGGCTTTTGAGATTATGAGCGGCTCGGCGAATGAGGCGGAAAAGCGACTGCGAGCGATTCAATCAGCCAGCGGTGGCACGGTCACGGAGTTTCAGGCAATCCAGATTGCCAACCAGGCAACATCGCTGGGACTCGCTAAGACAAGTGGCGAATTCGAGAAACTGACCAGAGCGGCACGCGCTGTGACCTTTGTCTCCCCGGTCATCCATGATGTGCAATCGGCGATCTCTGAGCTGGCATTAGCATCTTCAAACCTATCGTTTAGACGCCTTGATCAGCTCGGCCTGAGTGTGACTGAAGTCAAGACGCGCATGTCTGAATTGAAGGCGGCGAACAGTGGTCTTGATGACAGTCAGGCGTTTTTAGCAGCTTCGGTGGATGCGCTCAATAGCAAGTTTGGCGGGCTACTGAATAGCACAGAGGCGCAAGCGGGCGGGGTCGAACGACTCAGCACGGCTTGGGAGAATTTCAAAGCGAATATCGCCAATAGCAATATCGGCGAATTGATCAATAAGGAATTTTCCGACGCCGCGTTTGCGGTTGATAAATTTTCCGCCTTCCTTTCCGGTAATTCATCGAAGCTGGGCACAGCCGACAATCTCAACTCCCTAATCGCCGGTAAGAAAAATCAGCTTACTGGTTTGAGCGACGGGGGAGCGGCATATCAGGCGCAAATTGCCGATCTCGAACGACTAAAAGGGCTCTTAACCGAAGTGGATCGGCTGGCGGCAGCGGGTGTGCCTGGGCTTGATTCCTTCGCTGAGCGCATCCGTATAATGGCTAGTGAGTCGGTGGCGGCTGGTCACGTTACAGAAGACGCA
>Ga0209477_1002123_pt1 | contig 11653 bp, 9 predicted proteins | sample KloWWTupernatant_FD_187180 | JGI IMG/M metagenome (GOLD analysis project Ga0209477, IMG submission 187180) | Active sludge microbial communities from Klosterneuburg, Austria, studying microevolution and ecology of nitrifiers - Klosterneuburg... | ecosystem: Engineered > WWTP > Aerobic digester >...
GGCGCGCTCGATGGCGCCGAAGCCGGTGGACATGATGTCGGTCACGAAGAGGACCTGTTCGTCCTCCAGGTTGTCCGGGATCTTCGCAAGGGTGGTCTGGGCGCCGTTGACGAGGTAGTACTCGCCCTGTGCGCCAAAGATGAGGTTGCCGGGCGAGCCGAAGGTCTCGCAGAGCTGCTGTTCGCCCTCCTGGCAGCGGCGGCAGGTGCCGCAACAGGTGAGGCAGCTGGAGGCGACGCGGTCGCCGGGCTTGAAGGCGGTGACACCGGCGCCGACGGCTTCCACGACACCGACGGCTTCGTGCCCCATTGGGACCCCCGGGGGCACCGGGAGATGATCGAGGACGTGGATATCGCTGCCGCAAATGGTGCTGAGGGTGGTGCGGATGAGCGCCTGGCCTGGGCCGGGCTGGTCGGGGTAAGGGATCGTCGTCATCGCGACGCCGCCTTCGGCGGTCTTCACGCAGGTGTTCGAATTGGGCATGGTGGGCCTCCAGAGAGATTACGATGGGGCACTTCGGACTCTACCGGCCGGTAAGCCCGGCGTACAAGGGGAGTTGTGTCAGAAGTTCAAGCGAGCGGCGAGCGGAAGGCGGCGGTCCCGGCCAAAGGCACGGGACGTGATCTTCACGCCGGGGGGCGCCTGGCGCCGTTTGTACTCGTTGCGGTCGACCATGGCGACAACGCGGCGGACGATCGCTTCGTCATAGCCGGCGGCGACGATCTCGGCGATGGTGCGGTCGTCCTCGACGTAGGCTTCGAGGATCGGGTCGAGGACTTCGTAGGGCGGCAAGGAGTCCTGATCGAGCTGTCCGGGCTTGAGTTCGGCGCTGGGTGGCTTGTCGATGGTGTTCTGTGGGATGAGTTCGCGGCCGGCCTGCTGATTGCGCCAGCGGGCAAGCCGGTAGACAAGCAGCTTCGGCACATCCTTGATGACGGCGAAGCCGCCGGCCATGTCGCCATAGAGGGTGGCGTATCCGGTGGCCATCTCGCTCTTGTTGCCGCAGGTGAGGACGATGGAGCCGAACTTGTTTGAGAGCGACATGATGACGTTGCCGCGCTGCCGCGCCTGCAGGTTCTCCTCGGCGGTGCCGGGTTCGCCGCCTTCGAAGGCATCGGCGAGCATTTCGAGCATGGCGGCGTGCGCTGGCTCGATGGGGATGGTGAGGAACGTGACGCCGAGGTTCGCCGCCAGGGCCCGGGCATCATCGCGGGAGTGCTGGCTGGAGTACCGGCTGGGGAGCGAGACGGTGGTGACGTTTTCGGCGCCGATGGCATCGACGGCGATGGCGGTGACGAGGGCCGAATCGATGCCGCCGGAGACCGAGACGAGCGCTTTCTTGAAACCGGTCTTGCGCAGGTAGTCTCGCGTACCGAGGACGAGGGCTTCCCAGACCTCCTCCTCTTCTTCAAGGAGGCTTGCCCTGGGCACAGTGAGCGGCGCTCCGGGGATGGACTGGGTGGTACCGGTATCGGCATCCCAGCCGGTATCGACGTATTCCGCGCCGGAACGCCAGTCGCGGTCGCGGAGTTCAGTCCGCCGGCGGGGATCGTGGAGGCGGCGCTGGGCGACCTCATCGAGGTCGATATCGACGACCACGAGGTCTTCGCGGAACTGCGCGCCACGGGCCACGACCCGTCCCTCGGCGTTGGCGACCATGGAGGCGCCATCGAAGACCAGCTCATCCTGGCCACCGACCTGGTTGAGATAAGCGATGGCGATGAGGTTGTCTGAGGCGCGGGTGGCGATCATGCGTTCGCGGTCGCGCGCCTTGCCGCGGTGGTACGGCGAGGCGTTGATATTGATGCAGAGCTCGGCGCCGCCGAGGGCGAGCGCATCGAGAGGCGCACCGGGGTACCAGATGTCCTCGCAGATGCTGACCCCGAAGGAGAACTCGCCGGCGGTGTAGACCGGGATGCGGGTCCCGGCTGCGAAGTAACGCTCCTCATCGAAGACGCCGTAGTTGGGGAGGCGGCGCTTGTGGTAGGTATCGACCCACCGCCCGTTGGCGATGATCGCGGCGGCGTTGTAGGCATCGCCGTTGTGCCAATCGACGAAGCCGACGACGGCGATAATGTCGCGCACGGAAGGAGCGAGGGCGGCCACCGCTTCGTGGGAGGCTTCGCAGAAGGCGCGGCGGAGGACGAGGTCTTCCGGGGGGTAGCCGGTCACGGCGAGTTCGGGAAAGGCGACGATCGCGCAGCGGGTCTCGCGAGCTTCGGCAATGCGGGCGGAGATCACCTGCATGTTGCCGCGGATGTCACCAACGGTGGTGTCGATCTGGGCGAGCCCGACGCGGACGATCCTCATGGCGCGAGTATACGCCGGGAGCAGTGTTGGGCCCCAAGGGAGACGGCGGCGCGAGATGCGGGGAATACCCTATTTGCGCGGGACCGGGCGGATGTGACGCTTTGGATGGTGGCGCTTTGAGGTAGGGAGATGTCTCGAAGCAGAAGTCAGGTCCATAGTCCTTGTCCGTTATGTGGAAGGGTAACGCGGGCGCATTCGCGCCTGGTGGTTGCCGATGTCGAAGTGACGGGTTCGCGCCGAAGCCGTTACGCCACGGTGATCTGCCGGGACTGCGCGTTTGCGATGGTGCTGCGATCAGAAGCGGCGGTGATGCGCGCGGCGTGCTAGCAAATCTCCTGGACGTGGCCGCCCGCTGGTGACAGCGGGCGGCTGCGCATGGGTAGAATGGCCCTATAAAGAGCAGGGGCCGCACATGAACGATGTCCTCGCGATGATCCTGGCGGGTGGGCAGGGCGACAGGCTCTCGATCCTCTCCGAGCAGCGGGCGAAGCCGGCGGTGGTGTTCGGCGGGCAGTACCGGATTGTGGACTTCGTGCTGAGCAATTGCGGGAATAGCAGCATCACGAAGCTGGCAATCATGACGCAGTACCGGCCGCGCTCGTTGTTCAACCACATTGGCGCCGGGCGGGCGTGGGGATTCGACGCGCCGGACAGCGGGATCCAGATCCTGCAACCCTACCTTGGGCGGGCAGACGCGGACTGGTACCAGGGGACCGCGGACGCGGTGTACCAGAACCTCTACGTCATCGAGGAGTCACGTGCGAGGGAGGTGCTGATCCTCGCGGGCGACCACATCTATCTCACGTCCTACCGGAACATGGTGGCGTACCACCGGAGCCAGGCCGCGGACGCGACGGTTGCGGTCTACCAGGTGCCGCGAGCGGAGGCGCACCGGTTCGGCGTGCTGGACCTGGATGGGAACGGGCGGGTGACGGACTTCCAGGAGAAGCCGGCGAACCCCCGGGGGTCGTGGGCTTCCATGGGCGTCTACGTGTTCAATAAGGATGTGCTGGTCGAGCAGCTGCAGGCGGACGCGGACCTTGGCGACGCGAGTTCCCACGACTTCGGCAAGGACATCATCCCGCGGATGTACCAGACGCAGCGGGTCTTCGGGTACCAGTACCAGGGGTATTGGCGGGATGTGGGGACGGTCGAGAGCTACTGGTCGGCGCACATGGACCTGCTCGGTCCAAACCCGCCGTTGAACCTGGAAGACCCGGACCTCCGGCTGCGGACATCGGGGACGTTGCTGCCGCCAGCGCGGTTCGGGTCGCAGGCGACGGTGCGGGAATCGCTGGTTTCGCCCGCGGCACAGATCGCCGGGGAGGTGAACCGGTCGGTGATTTCGCCGGGGGTTGTGGTGGAAGAAGGGGCGATTGTGCGGGACTCGGTGATCCAGCACCGCTGCGTCATCCGGGCAGGGGCAGTGGTCGACCGGTCGATCCTGGACAAGGAAGTCACGGTTGGGCGCGGTGCGGTCGTCGGTGAGGGGACGAACTGGGCGCCAAACTTCGACCGGCCGGACATCGTGAATGCGGGGATCACTATCGTCGGCAAGCGGGTCACAGTGCCAGCGGGGCTGCACGTGGGCCGGAACGTGGTGATCGGGCCGGGGGTGCACGACGAACTGATGGCGCGGAACAGCCTCGAGAGCGGGTCGACGGTCCACCCCACGCAGATGCCGCTGCACCTGTTCGTGTAACAGGCGGCAAGGAGCCCGGCGGGGGTTCCATTGTCGCGTGGCGCGCATACAATCCCCGCACATCCGAGGGAGGCCCGAGATGCCCACGACCATCCATCCGATCCGCGACATCTTCGTCCAGGCGAACGGCCTGCGGCATCACCTGGTAGCACGGGGAGCACCGGGTTCGCCGGTAGTCATGCTGATCCACGGCCTGGCGGGGCAGGCTCACCTCTTCGACGGGATCGCCAACCACCTGGCGGGGCGCTTCCATGTATACGCGCTGGATGTACGGGGGCGCGGTGAGACAGAGTGGGGACCCCCCGACCGGTACGGGACGGACACCTATGTGGCGGACCTGGAGGCGGTCCGGGACGCTTTGGGCCTGCAACGCATGGCACTGGTCGGGACATCGATGGGCGGGACGATCGCGATGTACTATGCCGCGCTCCACCCGGAGTGGGTGGACCGGGCTGTGCTAAACGACGTAGGGCCGGAATTCGATGCGGCCGGGGTGGCGAGGATCCTCGGGTATGTGACCGGGGCGCCGGAGATGTTCGCCGACATGAAGGCGGTCACTCGCTACTTCCGGGAGCACTACGCGACGGTGGCGAAGGGTCTTTCAGAGGACCAGCTGACGGAGTTCGCGCGCTACCACGTGCGCAAGAGCGACACCGGGATGTACGTGTGGAAGATGGACCCGGCGATCCGCAAGGTGCCGGCACAGGCGGCGGCGATGGACCCGTGGAAGGCGTTCGGGGCTTTCCGCTGCCCGGTGCTGCTGCTACGTGGAGCGGAGAGCGACCTGTTGAGCCGTGCCATCGCGGGCCGCATGGCCGAGGCACTACCCGCGCTAACGGTGGTTGAGGTGCCGGGCGTGGGGCACGCGCCGACGCTGACGGAGCCGGCTGCGCGGCAGGCGCTGGACGAATTCCTCGCGGGGTAGGAGGGAGTTATTGACAAGCGGACGGAGCACACCTACCTTGATGACTCAACTGAAGAAGTAGCGTCGATCGGGAAAAGTAGCCCGTCAGGCGAGCCTCCAGAGAGCCGGGGCAGGTGAGAGCCCGGTGGCAGCGCGACAGGTGAATGGGCCCGGGAGCTCCGCAGCCGAGGCGAAAAGCGGTAGGTTGCGGCGGAGTGGCACCGTTATCAGAGCCAGGGCCCTCGCGGATGTGCCGCGGCGGCTGACAAGTGCCTGCGGGGAGCGATCCGCGCGGGAACAAAGGTGGCACCGCGAGAACCCCTCGTCCTTTGCAGGCGAGGGGTTTTGTGTTCTCCGGGCCGCGAGGCCAGCCACCACGGAGACACAACGGTGGGACAGCCCGGTTACGCGGCCCCGCCGGCCCGGCGATGGTGGACAACCAACGAGGCAAGGGACAGAACACGATGGCAACGCGCAAATTCAACCTGGAAGAGTCGGAGCTGCCGACACACTGGTACAACATCACGGCGGACCTGCCGACGCCGCCTCCACCACCGTTGCACCCGGCGACACATGAGCTGATCGGGCCGGACGCACTGGCGCCGCTGTTCCCGATGGAGCTGATCAAGCAAGAGGTGAGCACGGAACGGTACATCGAGATCCCGGAGACGGTGCGGGAGATCCTGAAGATCTGGCGGCCGGCGCCGCTCATCAGGGCGACCTTCCTGGAGAAGGCGCTCGATACGCCGGCGCACATTTACTACAAGTACGAAGGTGTTTCGCCGAGTGGTTCGCACAAGCCGAACACGGCCGTGGCGCAGGCTTACTACAACAAGCAGGAAGGCGTGAAGCGGATCGCGACGGAGACGGGTGCGGGCCAATGGGGATCATCGCTCGCCTTCGCCTGCAAGCTGTTCGACATCGAATGCAAGGTGTACATGGTGAAGGTTTCATACAACCAGAAGCCGTACCGGCGTTCGATGATGCGGGTCTGGGGCGGGTCGGTGGTGGCGAGCCCAAGTGAGGAAACGAACGCCGGGCGCGGCGTGCTGGCCGAAGACCCGAACAGCCAGGGGTCGCTGGGTATCGCGATCAGCGAGGCGGTCGAGGATGCCGCGATGCGCGAGGACACGCGCTACTCGCTCGGCAGCGTGCTGAACCACGTGCTGCTACACCAGACGGTTATCGGCCAGGAAGCGAAGAAGCAGATGGAGATGGCGGGTGAGTACCCGGACGTCGTCATCGGCTGCGCAGGCGGCGGTTCGAACGCGGCCGGCCTGCTCTTCCCGTTCATGAAGGACCGGCTGGAAGGCAAGGCGAACACCCGGTTCCTCGCGGTTGAGCCGTCCTCGTGCCCGAGCCTGACCAAGGGCGAATACCGGTACGACTTCGGCGATGTTGCCGGGCTGACCCCTTTGATGAAGATGTACACCCTGGGCCACACGTTCATGCCGCCGGGGATCCACGCGGGCGGGCTGCGCTACCACGCGATGGCACCGCTGCTGTGCCACCTGTACGACGGCGGCTACATCGAGGCAAAAGCCTACGCGCAGAACGGGTGTTTCGAGGCGGCAACGCTCTTCGCCCAGACCGAGGGGATCATCCCGGCGCCGGAGAGCTCGCACGCGATCCGCGGAGCCATCGACGAAGCACTCGCGGCGAAGGAAGAGGGCAAGTCGCGGGTGATCCTGTTCAACCTGAGCGGGCACGGGCTGCTCGACCTGCAGGCCTACGACGACTACCTCTCCGGGAACCTGGTGGACGACCACTATCCGGTGGAGAAGGTGGCCGAGGCCATGAAGCACCTGCCAGTCATCTAGGCAGGTCGATGACGGGGGGATGGGCGGTCCCCCTCCAGCGGAAGAGGCGAGTGATGGGTACGACTGAGGCAGGCGCGACGCTCGAGCAGCGGCTGAAGGCAGTGACCGCGCGCAAAGGGCTCCTCGGGCACCCGTTCTTCATGGACTGGGTGGCGGGGACGCTTCCGCCCGCCAGGGTGCGAGAGTTCGCACGGCAGTACTACGCCTTCGAGGCGGCGTTCCCGCGCTACCTCAGCGCTATCCATACGCGGACCGAGTCTCCGGCGATCCGGGGGCAATTGCTCGAGAACCTCTGGGATGAGGAGCACGGGGAGCGCAATCACCCGGTGCTCTGGCTGGAGTTCGCGGAAGCGCTGGGGCTGTCACGCGCGGAAGTGCAGACGGCGACGCTTCGGCCGGAAACGCGGGCGCTTTTGGAGCATTACTGGAAGGCGGCCCGGGAGGCGCCGATCGCGGAAGCGCTCGGCGCGCTGTTTGCGTTCGAGGGGCAGGTGCCAGCGATCTCGTGGCAGACAATCAAGGGGCTGACGGAGCGTTACGGCTTCGAGCCCCGGCAATTCGAATTCTTCTCCGTCCACCTGGTGGCCGACATTGCGCATGCCGGGGCCGAGATGGAGGCGATCAAGGAAGCGTGCACCGATGAGGATGCGGTGGTGGCAGCCGTCGAGGCGGCCTGCGACCGGCTCCTGGCGTTCCTCGATGGGTGCCACGCGGAGGCGGAAGGGTAATGGCAGACGGAGAACAGACGATCGAAGCGTGGAACACGGCCATCCGGCTGGCGGCAGCCATCGGCCGGCTGAAGACCGGGTCGAATCTGAAGGCAGCGGCGGACGCGCAGGCGAAAGCGTTCGAGCTTGCGGGCATCGCCTGCGGGCTCATCGCTGAGGCGGCAACGCGGGAAGGGCCGGCACAGGGCGGGCTGCTGCGCGATGCCCGCGGGGCACTGGCGCAATGCCGGTCGTGGATTCACGTCCTCGCGGTGGTGACGAACGAGCAGGAATCGGTCTTCGGGAACGAGCTGGACCTGGTGGAGCAGGCTTCACGGCAGGTACACGCCTATGCGCGCTCGCTGGAGCGCGGCGGACCAGCCCCGGGAGGGCCGCGCCCTCCCCTGCGGCCGGGCGGCGGCGGTCCGCGTCCCGCGAGCGGCCCGCGTGGCGGTGGTGGGCCGCGATGACCGGGCGGAAGCGTATCCTGACCGGGATCAGGCCCACCGGGGCGTTGCACCTGGGGCACTATGCGGGCGCGCTCGAGAACTGGGTCCGGCTGCAACACGAGTACGAGACGTATTTCCTGATCGCGGATTACCAGGTCTCGGACTATGCCGATGACATCCAGCGCGTGCGGGATGCCGTGTGGGACGTCGCGCTGGACTGGCTGGCAGTCGGGCTGGACCCGGAGGGGAGTTCGTTCGTCATCGAGAGCCTGGTTCCGGAGCACGCCGAACTGGCGACCCTGCTGGGGTGGTTCCTCCCGGTTTCGATGCTGGAACGGAACCCAACCCTGAAGGCGGAGATGGCGGCACTCGAGGAGCCGGAGGACGGCTCGCAGGAGCGCAAGTCGGTGCCGGTTGCGTTCTACACCTACCCGGTGCTGCAGGTGGCGAACATCCTCATGCCCCGAGCCCACCTGGTACCTGTGGGAGAAGACCAGCTGCCGCACATCGAGCTCACGCGGGAGACGGCGCGGCGCTTCAACCGGCGGTTCAAGGACGTGTTCCCCGAGCCCGAGGCGCTTGTCGGGCGTGTTCCCCGGCTGGTGGGCACCGACGGCAACGCGAAAATGAGCAAATCGCGCGGGAACACGATCGACCTGAAGGATTCGGCCGAGATAGTCGCGAAGAAAGTCAGAAGCATGTACGGCGGCCCCCCGCGCGGCGCGACCGAGCCGGGGAAGGTGGATGAGAACCCGATCTTCCTTTACCTGGACGCCTTCGACCACGACCGGGCGCTGGTCGGGCAGATGAAGGTCGACTATGAAGCCACGGGGATCCCGAACAAGGTCCTCAAGGACCGCCTGACGGTCGTGCTGAACGAACTGCTGGACCCCTTCCGGGAGCGGCGGGCGCATTACCAGTCGAACATGGGGCTGGTGCGCGAAGCACTGGAGCACGGCACGAAACGCGGCAGGGCGATCGCCCAGGAGACGATGGAAATGGTGCGCGACGCGCTCGACCTGAACTACCTGGGGAAGTACTGATGCTGCACCCCACGCTGGACGAGGCAAAGGAACTGGCGAAGCGAGGGATCGGGAACCTCGTCCCGATCTACCGCGAAGTGACCGCCGACCTGGAGACGCCTGTCTCGGCATTCCTGAAGGTGCGGACGGGAAAATACTCGTTCTTGCTCGAATCGGTGGAGGGCGGCGAGCGGATGGCGCGCTACTCGTTCATCGGCACGCAGCCGTACCGCGTCCTTCGCACGGGCGCCGGCGAGGAGTGGGAAGGCGACCCGCTGGTCCCGCTGCAGCAGGAGGTCAGCCGGTTCCGGGAGATCCCGGTCGAAGGGGTCCCGGCCTTCACCGGCGGTGCCATCGGTTATGTTAGCTATGACGCCGTGCGACACTTCGAACCACGCGTGAAACCGCCAGCCGCCGACGAACTCGGGATCCCTGAGGCGGTGTTCCTGTTCTGCGATTCGATGGTGGTGTTCGACCACATCCGCCACACCATCAAGGTGATCGCGCACTGCCGGCTCGATGGGGACATCGACGCTTCGTACCGACAGGCGGCGTTCCGGATCGACGAGATTGTCGAGAAGCTAAACAACCCGACGGTGCAGCTTCCTCCCGAGGAAGTCGGCGCGGTGCTGCGGACGAACGGCCAGGCGCAGTCGAACGTCGGGCGCGAAGGCTACGAGTTAATGGTGGAGCGGATCCGCGAGCACGTTGTGGCCGGGGACGTGATCCAGACGGTGCCCTCGCAGCGGCTGGCGCGGAAGGTGGCCGTCCACCCGTTCAACATCTACCGGCAGCTGCGGATCGTGAACCCCTCGCCGTACATGTACTACCTGGACATGGGCGATTTCCAGATCGTCGGCGCATCGCCCGAGCTGCTAGTCCGGGTCGAGGACGGGGTGGTGTTTACCCATCCCATCGCCGGGACGCGGCCCCGAGGCGCGACGCCGGAAGAGGACGAACGGCTCGCGACAGAACTGCTGACGGATGAGAAGGAGCTGGCGGAGCACATCATGCTGGTGGACCTGGGGCGGAACGACGTGGGCCGGGTGGCCACACCGGGGACGGTGACGGTCGACAAGCTGATGGAGATCGAGAAGTACTCGCACGTGATGCACATCGTCTCGAACGTTTCGGGGAAGCTGGCGGCCGGGAAGACGGTGTTCGATGCGTTCCGGGCGGTCTTCCCGGCGGGGACGGTGAGCGGAGCGCCGAAGGTGCGGGCGATGGAGTTGATCGCCGAACTGGAGCCCACGAAACGGGGGGTGTACGCGGGTGCAATCGGCTATGCGAGCTTTTCGGGCAGCCTGGACACGTGCATCGCGATCCGGACGATGCTGGTGAAGGACGGTGTGGCCTACCTTCAGGCGGGCGGGGGCATCGTCTATGACTCGGTGCCCGAGACGGAGTACGTGGAGACGGTGAACAAGATGCGGGCGCTGATGCGGGCAATCGACCAGGCAGAAATCGCGGCGGCCGAGATGAAGACGGGGAGCCTGGGCTATGGATAGGCGGGAAGGCCGGCAATTGAAGGTGATGGCGTGAGGCAACACATCCGGTTGGCGACGATCCTCGAACGCGACGGCAGGTTCTTCCTGGTGAAGGGGGAGCAGGGGTTGACCTGGGAGTTGCCGGGCGGCCCGCTTCCCGAGCATGCCGATGACGTGGACCAGGAGATGGATGACATGCTCGGCCGTATCGGGGTGTGGGCGCCGGCGATTGAAGAGGACTTCCTGGAGACGCACTTCTTCCCGGTGGAGGATGGGCAGATTGTGTTCAACCTTTACGCGGCTTCGGGCTGGAGCGGAGATCCCGCGGCGGCCGAAGGCGCGGAGGGCGAGTGGTTCGGGGCGGCGGAACTGGAGACCGTGCCGATGGACGAAGGCATTCGGAGCGCACTGCTGGAAGCGTTGGGCATTCGCACGCCAGCGGACCGGACGGCAGAGATCCTGGCGGCGTTGGGCGGCGAGCTGCAGGCGCCAGCGCGGCCGGTAGCGGGAGAGGCGACCGGGGCGGCACAGCATCCGCCAGGTCACGATGCCGGGCTGGATGTGCTGCGAACGCTGACCGGGGCCGATCCAGAGCGGGTGGCCGCGAATATGGCCCGGCAGCAACCGGAGCTGGCGGAGGACCAGATCGAGTATGTGCTGGGCCGGGTGTGGGCGAGCGAGGCGTTGGACCGGAGGACGAGGAGCCTGCTGGTGGTGGCGATGGTGGCAGCGCAAGGGAACAGCGGGACAACACTCCGGCTCCACCTGCACGGGGCGTTGAACCATGGAGCGAGCCCGGATCAGATCGCGGAGACGCTGCGGATGGTTGCCGCTTATGCGGGATTCCCGGCGGCGCTGGAGGCGTGGCCGGTGATGGAGGACGTCTTCGAGCAGCACGGTATCCCGCGACCGGGGAGGCCGGGGTGAGCGTCATCCTCTGGGACCTGGACGACACGCTGCTGAACACGCTGCCCGGGCGGTCGCGGGCGCTTGCGCATGCGCACGAAACGCTGCTGGGGACGAGCGTAGATGCGGAAGCGCTCTGGCGGTCGCACCGGGGGGGCACGCTCGAACAAATGGGACAGCGGCTGATGGGCGCCGATTTCGGCCGGTTCGTTACCACGTATCGCGAGCGCTACTACGGCCAGCCGCGAGAGATCCGTCCGTTCGAGGGCGTCGAGGCAATGCTGAGGACGTTCCACGAAGCGGGGTTCGCCATGGGGATCGTTACCTCGAAGCTATCCTGGGGGGC
>Ga0209477_1002124_pt1 | contig 11652 bp, 9 predicted proteins | sample KloWWTupernatant_FD_187180 | JGI IMG/M metagenome (GOLD analysis project Ga0209477, IMG submission 187180) | Active sludge microbial communities from Klosterneuburg, Austria, studying microevolution and ecology of nitrifiers - Klosterneuburg... | ecosystem: Engineered > WWTP > Aerobic digester >...
CAGGATGATGTGGTCGGGGTTGGTGTTGCCGGGGTTGGCCAGCAGCATGTCCTTGGCGTCGATCAGCCCCTGGCCCGTGTTGGTCCAGACGAGGCGCGTGGTGACGGCATCGACCCCGGCCTTGCCCTTGCCGGGCTGGATTTGCGCGGCGGGATCGAGGTGTTCCTGTTCGACACCGCCGGCAACCTGATCGCCCAGCGCGCCGCGGCCGAGGATGCCGCCGTCGCCGGCCTCGACCTCACCTCGACCATCGAGATCGCGACCATCAGCTCGCGCCGCAGCACCAACTCCCACGGCCTGCGCCACACGTTCGCCCTGTATCGCGGCCTCGTCCTCGCCGCGCGGGCCAACCAGTACAGCGCCCTCGTGGCGGTGCTGGACGACAGGGTGCGGCGGCTGCTCGACACCGTCGGGCTGCTCACGCTGCCGCTGCCCGGGACGGGGCCGGCGCCGTACCTGGGCTCGCCCGCCAGCACCCCGGTGTTCGCCCACGGGCCCCAGATCCTCGACAACCAGCGACGCGTCTCGCCCGAGGCGTTCGCCCTCGTCAGCCAGGGCGCCGGTCTGGACGGCATCTCGGTACCGCCCGAGGATGCGTTCCGGCTGCGCCGCGACGGCGACCGCGTGACCGCGTGGGCGCAGACTGCACCGCTCGCCGTCGGCTGACCCGCTCCCTCGCCGTCGGCTGACCCGCTCCCTCGCCGTCGGCTGACCCGCTCCCTCGCCGTCGGCTGACCCGCTCCACGGCGCGCGCGGCGACCGTCAGCGGTTCGGCGTGCCCCCCACCGGGACGGCGTGCGCCGTCGTCCAGTCCCGCACCCACGGCCCGACGGCGTCCGGGGGCATCGGTCGGGCGATGTGGTAGCCCTGGAGCACGTCCACGCCGAGCGGGAGCAGCTCGGCGACGGACTGGGCGTCCTCGACACCCTCGGCGACGAAGCGCAGCCCCAGCGCACGGGCCATCTGGCTCGTCGTCTGGACGATCATCCGGCTGCGCTCGTCCTTCGCGACGGGGGCAACGAAGGAGCGGTCCATCTTCAGCTCCTGGACCGGCAGGTCACGCAGGTAGGCGAGGGACGAGAACCCGCTGCCGTAGTCGTCGATCGAGACCTGGATCCCGTGGGCACGCAGCTCGTGCAGCACCCCGCGCGCCCGCTCCGGGTCCGCGAGGAACGAGTCCTCGGTGACCTCGATGAGCAGGTGGTCGACGGGCAGCTTCGCCGCGTCGAGCGCCGTGAAGAGCTTGCCGAGCAGCTGGCCGCCGACGAGCTCCGGCGGGGCCCAGTTCATGGCGACGCGGAACGTGAAGCCGGCGTCGAGCCACGTCCGCGCATCGGCGAGGACGCGGTGCATGACGACCTCGGTGAGTGCCGGCATGAGGCCGGATCGGCGGGCGTCGGGCAGGAAGGTGATCGGCGGGAGCAACCCCTCGGTGGGGTGCCACCAGCGGACCAGCGCCTCCATCGCGACGACCTGCCGTGTGCGCGCGTCCACCTGGGGCTGGTACCAGACGATGAGCTGGCCCTCGGCGATCGCCAGGCGGAGCGCCTCGCCACGCCGCAGCCGGAGGTGGGACAGACCGTCCTGGGCCGAGTCGAACAGCAGCACCCCGGCGCGCGAGTTCTTGGCCTCGTACATCGCGATGTCGGCGCGGCGCAGCAGCTCGATGGCCGAGGTGTCCCCCGCCTCGCGGACCGCGATGCCCACGGACGCGTCGATCGACAGGTCGATGGTGTCGACCCGGAGGGGCTCACGCAGGGCGAGCCGGGTCTGCTGGGCGATCTCGAACAGCCGGAGCTCGTCCTCGCTCGGCACGAGCAGGGCGAACTCGTCGCCACCGAGCCGCGTGACGATGACGCGCGAGTCCAGCGAGGCCCGCATCCGTTGGCCCAGGGTGACGAGCACGTCGTCACCGACGGCGTGGCCCAGGCTGTCGTTGATGTCCTTGAAGCCGTCCAGGTCGAGCAGCACCACCGCGATCGGGGCGCCGCTGGCGAGCGCCTCGTCCGCCGCCGCGACGATGGACCGCCGGTTGGGCAGGCCCGTGAGCTCGTCGGTCAGCGACAGCCGCATGGCCTCGGCCGCACCGTGGGCCTCGCGCAGGGCGAGGATGAGCCGCGCGCCGGTGGCCGCCAGGGTGATGATCGCGGGGATCTTGACCAGCAGGGCCGTCGGGCCGTCGAGCCCGAGCGCCAGGAGCACCACGGCGAGGGTCGCGGCGCCGGTGAGCACCGCGCCGCGCACCGGCGCGGCCGCCGACTGCGCCACCTGGTGCGAGCGGGCCGTCGCCGCCTCGACGATGACCGCGAAGCTCGCACCCCACAGGGCCGCGACGCTGAGGCTGGACGTGTACGCCTCGGAACCCAGGTCGGCGATGAACGTCGTGTCGCCCACGGCGAGGCCGAGGAAGCCGACCATGAGCAGCACCGAGCGCGGCGAACGGCTGCGGTGCCGCATGACGATCTGCGCCAGGACGAAAGCCGCCAGCACGAGGTTGATGAGCGGGAAGAGGATGGCCGCCAGGAGCCTGAGGCCGTCACCCCCGAAGTCCGCGACCAGGGGCGTGACGAGCACGAACGCCGCGAGGCACACGGTGGCGCCCCAGACGACGGTGGCCTCGAGCCAGATGGCCATCGACGTCACCCTGCGGGGCACGTCGAGCAGCAGGAAGGCCGCCATCCCGAGGTACGACGCGATGCACAGGATCTCGCCGCGGGCAGGGAAGGTCACGACCGTCACGGCCTGACCCGCGCTGATGGTCGCTGCCCCCGCGGCCCAGACGGCGACGGACCCGGCAAGGAAGAGCAGGGCGGTGCGTCGGCTCCGGAAGAGCGCGGCGGCGAGGAGAAGCCGCGCCAGGAGCGCCCCGAAGAAGATCGACATGAGGACCACGAGCGAGGCCCGGACCATCATGCCGTCGGACCCGCCGGGCAGCAGGTTGAGCACCACGCCGCCGAGCACGAGGATCACCCACGGCACGGGCGCCAGGGCCCGGACGAGACGCGCAGCGTACGAGGGTGCCTCCGTACCCCTCATCAGCCCACCTCTCCGCAGCCGGTCACCGTCGACCGCTGCTGCGGCCGTTGCCCTCACTATCGTCCCTTACGTCCCCCCACTTGAGACGAAAACTCCCGGCCTTTGTCCCGCGTGGCGTCTGCGCCGTCCGTCGCGCGGCCCCGTCCGCGCGGCCGGGAGGGTCAGGAGACCCGAGGGCCCCGCGCCAGCGGGCAACCGGCGCAGCCCGGGCCGACGGCGGGCGCGCACCCTGCGCAGGACGCCACGGTCCGTTCTGCGACCTCCAGGACGCCCAGGCGGCCGAGCTCGTCGACCATGAGCGCCGCGAGATCGGGGGCGAGCCCGAGTCCCGCGGCGATCCCCGGGACGGTGGTCCCGCGCCGGGCACGAGCGACGATCCGCACGAGGCTCGCCGCGCCGCCGACGTGGTCGCTCACAGCAGCCGCCCGACCTGGAACACGAGGACCGCCAGCACCCACGCCACGGTCAGCTGCGCCGCGATGCCGCCGAGGGTCCACCGTGCGCCCATCTGGCGCCACTGCTCCGCGACCGTCGCCAGGCACGGCGTGTAGCCGAGCACGAAGACCATGAACGCCATGGCCGCGGCGGCGGGATGCCCGCCGGACGTCCGGGTCAGGGTCACGCGCAGCGCGTCGCCCAGGCCGTCGCCGGCCCGTGCGGGGTCGGTCGGCGCCGAGACGGCGTAGGACTGCGCGAGCTGACCCACCACGACCTCCTTGGCCACGAACCCGCCGGCGAGCGCCGCGGCCAGGTGCCAGTCGCCGAACCCGGCCGGCGCCAGCACCGGGGCGACCCCGGCCGCGGCCCGCCCGTAGAGGCTGTCCTCGACCGCGAGACCCGCGGACGAGCCGACGGGCGCGGTGACACCCGGGGCGGGTACCGAGAGCAGGCCCCAGACCACGACGAGGGTCAGCACGACCACCGTGCCGGCCGACCGTGCGAAGCCCGACACACGCGACCACACGGAGGCAGCGATCGCCCGCAGGCTCGGGCGCTGGTAGGCGGGCAGCACGAGGACGAGCGCGTCGTGGCGCAGGTCGCGGAAGAGCGTGCCCCGCATCACGAGCCCGCCGCCGACCACGAGGACGACGCTGAGCACGTACATCGCGAAGATCGCCGTCCCCGCGTGCTCGGGGAAGAAGACCCCGGCCAGGAGCACGTAGACCGTCAGCCGTGCGGCGCAGGACGTCCACGGGACGAGCAGGGCGGTGAGCAGCCGGCGCCGGGCGTCCGGCAGCGTGCGCGTCGCTGCCAGCGCGGGCACGTTGCAGCCGAAGCCCACGATGAGCGGGAGCATCGCGCGACCGTCGAGGCCGATCGCCCGCATGGCCCTGTCCGCGAGGAAGGCCGCCCTGGCGAGGTAGCCGGAGTCCTCCAGCAGGGCCAGCGCCGTGTACATGATCGCCATGAGCGGGAGGAAGGTCGCGACGGTGCCCACGCCCGTGAGCACGCCGTCGACGAGCAGCCCCGTCATCCAGGCCGGGGCCCAGCCGTCCAGCGCGGCGCTCAGCGCACCGGCCACGGGACCGGTGAACCAGCGGTCGACGAGAGCCATCACCGGCGCCGCGGCCGAGGTGGCGAGCTGGAACAGGGTCCACAGCGTTCCGAGGAACACCGGGATGCCCAGCCACGGGTTGAGGAGGAGCTCGTCGACGCGGTCGGTGCGGGTGCGGTGCGCGGGTGCGGGCGGCGCCAGCTCGGCGAGCAGCGCCTCGACCCAGTCGAAGAGCTCCTGGGCGTCGGCGAGCCGGGCCGTGACGTCGCCGTCGGCGCCGGGCGGCGCGGCCGCGGCACCGTCCGGGCCGGGTGCGAGCCCGCGGACGGTGCCGGCACCGGCGAGTGCGGCGGCGAGCCGCGCGGCTCCCGCGCCGCTGCGGGGGTCGACCGCCACGACGGGGATCCCGAGCAGCCCGGCCAGCCGCCCCGGGTCCACCGGAGCACCGTGCGCCTCGGCGACGTCGAGCATGCTCACGGCCGCGACCACCCGGCGGCCCGCACGGGCGACCTGCGCGAGCAGGTAGAGCGACCGCGCCAGCGCCGTGGCCTCGAGGACCACCACCACGGGGCCATCGCCCCGGGCCAGCGCGTCGGTGACGACCCGCTCGTCCGGGGACCGCGCGATGAGGCTGTAGGTGCCGGGCAGGTCGACGAGCGACACGGGACCGTCGAGCGTCGACCACGTGCCGGTGCGCAGCTCGACCGTGGTGCCCGGCGCGTTCACCACCCGCTGGTGCGACCCGGTGAGCGTGTTGAACAGCGTCGACTTGCCGACGTTGGGGTTGCCGACCAGGAGCACCGCCGTGCTGGCTGCGGCGCGGACCGCCGGCCGGTCGACCGGAGCCGGGCTCACCTCAGCGTCCGGACCTCGACGCTTGCTGCCGTCGCTCCGTCGAGGGCGAGACGGGCCGTGCCGACGGCGACGACCCGGCCGCCGAGGGGCGCACGGTGCGTGACGCGGACGCGGGAGCCCGCGCGCAGCCCCATCTCCCCCATCCGCAGCAGGGCGCCGTCCGGCAGCCCGAGGGCGACGATCTCGACCTCGGCCCCGACCGGGCAGGCGCGCAGCTGCATGGCGCGAGCGTACTGCTGAGGTGAGGCAACCCTTACAGACCAAGGTCCCGGCCGCAGCACAGGTTGCCCGAAGTGCCGCGCAGACCCGGCGCAAACGCTTACAGTCGGGGGTGGGATCTGCCCGTGGCGCGTGGTGCGCCCGCCCGACGAAGGGACACGCGACCGTGCGCAACGAGGTCCAGCTCATCGCCTACGCCGACCGGCTCGGCGGCGACATCCCCGGCGTCGCCCGGTTGCTGCACGAGCAGCTCCCCGGGGTGTTCGGCGGCGTCCACCTGCTGCCGTTCTTCACCCCGTACGACGGGGTCGACGCCGGGTTCGACCCCGTCGACCACACCACGGTCGACCCCCGGCTGGGCACCTGGCAGGACGTCCGCGACCTCGGGGCGCAGCACGACACCGTCGTCGACCTCATCGTCAACCACGTCTCGGCCGACTCCGCGCCGTTCCAGGACGTCATCCGGCGGGGCTCGGCGTCGCCCTGGGCCAGCCTGTTCCTCACCTACGGCTCCGTCTTCCCCGACGGCGCCACCGAGGCGGACCTCACCGCGATCTACCGTCCGCGCCCCGGCCTGCCGTTCACCCCCATGGCGCTGGGTGGCGAACGGCACCTCGTGTGGACCACGTTCACCCCGAGCCAGGTGGACATCGACGTCACCTCGGCCGCCGGCGAGGCGTACCTCGTGTCCATCCTCGACACGCTCGCTGCGGCGGACGTCACCCTGCTGCGGATGGACGCGGTGGGCTACGCGGTCAAGACACCCGGCAGCACGTGCTTCATGACGCCGCAGACGTTCGCGTTCATCGATCGCTTCACCGGGCTCGCGCGGGACCGCGGCCTGGACGTGCTCGTCGAGGTGCACTCCTACTACCGGCGTCAGATCGAGATCGGAGCAACGGTCGACCGGGTCTACGACTTCGCCCTGCCGCCGCTGGTGCTGCACGCCGCCTACACCGGCGACCACGCCCCGCTCGCGCGGTGGCTGTCGATCCGGCCCACCAACGCCGTGACGGTGCTCGACACCCACGACGGGATCGGGGTCATCGACGTCGGCCCGGACCAGACCACCCCGGACCAGCCCGGGCTGCTGACACCCGCGGAGCTCGACGCCCTCGTCGAGACCATCCACGAGCGCACCGGCGGGCAGAGCCGCGCGGCGACCGGCTGGGCGGCGTCGAACCTCGACGTCTACCAGGTCAACTCGACGTTCTACGACGCGCTGGGGGGCGACCCGCGGACGTACCTCGCGGCGCGAGCCGTGCAGTTCTTCACCCCCGGGGTCCCGCAGGTGTACTACGTCGGGGCGCTGGCCGGGCGCAACGACATGGAGCTGCTGTCCCGGACGGGCGTCGGGCGGGACATCAACCGGCACCACTACACGGCAGAGGAGGTCACGGCGGCCCTGGACGAGCCGGTGGTCGTCGCGCTGTGCGCGCTGGCGCGGTTCCGCAACACCCTCGGGGCGTTCGACGGAGCGTTCGCGATGGCCGAGCGGGGCACCGGGCTGGTCCTCACGTGGACCTGCCCGGACCGCAGCGCGTCGCTCGAGGTCGACCTGGCCGGTGGTGCCGCGTCGATCACCTGGCAGGTCGACGGTCGCAGCCACCGGACCGACGACCTGCTCACCGACCCACCGAGGATCTGAGCGACGGCCGGGACGGGGTCGTGCCCCGTCAGGCCGTCAGCGCGAGGTACGCGTCGTCCGCCGGGACGTCGACGGCCCCGGCGACCACCCGCGCCAACCCGCCCAGGGTGACGATGAGCCGCTCCGGCCCGATCCGGACCACGCCGCCCGCCGCCGCGGGCCACAGCTCGACCCAGTAGCACTCGAAGACGGCGTCGTACCCCCAGGCGGAGCGGGCCGACCATCCCGCGAGCGCGAGGGGTCGGGCGAAGGAGCCTCGTCCGGGTGCGTCGCCGTGGTGCATGAGGAGATCGTCTCCCCCGCCACCGACAGCGGGCGTCCACCACCGCGACGCCGCCCGGCCGTACGATGCGCGCGTGACCCACGCCACACCGGCCGCCCCCACGCCCGTCGAGCCCGCCCCGGTCCCCGCGGCGGTGATGCGGCGCCGGGTGGTCGCCTGGGCGCTGTGGGACTGGGGGTCGGCGGCGTTCAACGCCGTCATCACCACCTTCGTCTTCACGCGCTGGCTCACCAGCAGCGCGTTCGTCGACGCGGCCACCGTCACGGCCGCCGAGGCGGAGGGCGCCGCGGGCGGCCCCGCCACGACCCTGCTCGACGACGTCATCGCCACGCACTCGTCGTGGCTGGGCTGGGGCCTGACCATCGGCGGCCTGTTCATCGCCCTGCTCGCGCCCGTCGCGGGTGCGCGGTCGGACGACTCGGGACGGCGGCGCCTGTGGCTCGGGGTGCACACGGGGATCGTCGTGCTCATCAGCGCGGCGATGTTCCTCGTCACGCCGGACCCGGACAACCTCAGCCAGAACCTGCTGCTCGGCATCTTCCTGCTCGCAGCGGGGACCATCTTCTTCGAGCTCGCCGGCGTGAACTACAACGCCACGCTCGCGCAGGTCTCGACCCCGCGCACCGTGGGCCGCATCAGCGGCATCGGCTGGGGCGCCGGCTACCTCGGCGGTATCGTGCTGCTGCTCATCCTCTTCGTCGGCTTCATCAACCCCGAGGTGGGCTGGTTCGGCGTCACGGGCGAGGACGGGATGAACATCCGGGTCGCCGTGCTCATCTCGGCGATCTGGTTCGCCGCCTTCGCCGTTCCCGTGCTCGTCGCCGTGCCCGAGGTCCCCGCGGATGCCTCCCGCGCACGGATCGGCTTCCTCGCCTCCTACCGTCGCCTGTTCGCGGACGTCGCCGACCTGTGGCGCGACGCGAGGAACACCCTGCGCTTCCTCGTCGCGAGCGCCGTCTTCCGCGACGGGCTGGCCGGCGTCTTCACGTTCGGGGCCGTCATCGCCTCGGGCACCTTCGGCTTCTCCGCCGGCGAGGTGATCATCTTCGCGATCGCGGCGAACGTGGTGGCCGGCGTCGCGACCATCACGGCTGGCTGGTTCGACGACCGCCTCGGCGCCAAGACCATAATCATGACCTCGCTCATCGGGCTCGTCGTCGCGGGGACGGCGCTCTTCGTGCTGCACGCCGGCGGGGCCACGGTCTTCTGGGTCTTCGGCCTGGCCCTGAGCCTCTTCGTCGGCCCCGCGCAGTCCGCCAGCCGCACCCTGCTCGCCCGGCTCATCCCCCCGGGCCGCGAGAGCGAGGTGTTCGGCCTCTACGCGACGACCGGGCGTGCCGCGAGCTTCCTCGCCCCGCTCGGCTTCGCGACCGCGATCGCCGTCGGCGGTGGGCAGCACTGGGGCATCCTCGGCATCATCGCCGTGGTGGCGCTGGGCCTGGTGCTGCTGTGGCCGCTGCGGGTGGGTGGCCGGCCAGAGCTGCCCGACGCGTGAGCGACGCAGGACCGCCCCGGACCTGGGAGCCGGACCTCCTGGGTCCGGGCTGGGAACGGACGACGCTCGACCTCGGCGAGGACGACGAGGGTCCCCTGGTCGCCACGGTCGTGCGCGCCGTGCCCGGCGCGGGGTCGGCCGTCTCGACGGGCGGCACGACGGCGACGAGGCCGGCCGTCCTGTACGTCCACGGCTTCAACGACTACTTCTTCCAGACCCACGTGGCACGGGCATGGGCGGCGCGCGGCTACACGTTCTACGCGCTCGACCTGCGACGCTGCGGGCGCTCCCTGCTGCCAGGGCAGACGCCCCACTTCACGATCGACCTCGCCGAGTACGTCACCGAGCTGACCGCGGCCGCCCGGCTGGTGCGCTCCGAGCTGGGTCACGACCGCCTCGTGGTCCTCGGCCACTCGACGGGCGGGCTCACGGCGAGCCTGTGGGCGCACAGCCTGCGGCACGCCGACGTGGTCGACGCGCTGGTGCTCAACAGCCCGTGGTTCGACCTCAACGCCCGGTGGTTCCACCGCGTGGTCGCGACGCGCATGCTCGACGCCGCGCCGATCGACCCGCGCACGGTCATCGCCGACGGGCTGTCGGCCTACTCCTTCCACCTGCACGTCGACCACGGCGGCCGCTGGGACTACGACCAGGTGCTCAAGCCCCCGGCCGGCTCCCCGGTGCGGGCCGGCTGGATGCGCGCCGTGCGACGCGGGCAGGCGCGGCTGTCGCGCGGGCTGGAGATCACGGTGCCGGTGCTCGTCTGCACCGCGGGGGCGAGCGGGCCCAACACGCTCGACAACCCGGACCTCGACGCGCAGGACACGGTGCTCGACGTCACCCACATCGCCGCCCGTGCACCCCGGCTGGGCCCCGACGTCACGCTGCTGCAGGTGGCCGGCGGGGTGCACGACCTCAGCCTGTCCGCGCCGACCCCCCGCGCGGTCTTCACCGAGACGGTCTTCGCGTGGCTGGGCGTGCGGCTCGACGGGGCGGTCAGCGACCCAGCAGCCGCAGCAGCCGGTCCGGCACGTTCGACGTGACCTCGTCGACCCGGGCCTGACGGCACAGCTCCAGGTCGGCCGCCCCGTCGACCGTCCAGACGCGGACCAGGGCGCCGTCGGCCCGCCAGCGCGCCACCCGCTCGGGGTGGGCCACCAGGAAGGCGACCGATGGACCCACGCCACCGACGACGCTGTCGGCAAGGCGCTCGGCCTGGCGCTGCAGGCGGCGCAGCGCCACCACCGCGAGCGGGGTGAGCAGCCGGGTCGGCGCGTGCTCGGCGACCGCCGCACGCACATCGAGGTCGTCGAGCAGGACCATGAGGTGGCCGGCCGGGACGCGGTCGAGCAGGTGCCGGAGCGATCCGGGGTGGAAGCTCATGAGGCTCACCCTGACCGCACCGACCGACCCGGTGACCGGGTCCCAGCCGGCGGCCTCGAGCAGGTCGACGACGGCGTCCTCGGCCGCGAAGCCGTACGGCGAGGGGTGCTTGAGCTCGATCGCGAGGCGCACGGGCCGCCCGGCCCCGAGCGCCAGGTCCAGCAGCTCGGCGACGGTCAGGAGCCCGCCGGGCTGGTCCTCGTCCGGAGTCCGACCCCGCAGCCGCAGCGTCCGCAGCCGGTCCAGGGTGTGCGCGCGGACCGGACCCGTCCCGTCGGAGGTCCGGTCCAGGTCGGCGTCGTGCCAGCAGACCGGCACGTCGTCAGCGGTGAGGCGGACATCGCACTCCAGGCCGTCGGCACCGTCGGCCAGCGCCTGCTCGTAGGCGCGTCTGCTGTGCTCGGGCCACCGGGCGCTGGCCCCGCGGTGCGCGATCACCCGCGGGGCTGCCGCCGACCCACCGGGCTCCACACCGGTCACGTTACCCGGCCACCAGATCGGTCCCCGCTGCGACCAGCAGCACCACGCACAGGGCCGCGACCGCCATGCTCAGGGCGAAGGGCACCCTGCTGCCGACGCGTCGGAGCGCGACGACCCCGGCAGCCACCGCGAGCACCCCGGCGAGCGCCCCCAGCACCGAACCGAGGGCGGTGGGCGGTCCGGACGGGCCGAGCACGACCACGCCGACCGCGGCCAGCAGCACCGCGGGGGCGAGCAGGCTCGCCCGGGTGCGTCCCAGGCGGTGCGGGAGCCCGTGCACGCCGGTCGCAGCGTCGTCCTCGAGGTCGGGCAGGACGTTGGCCACGTGCGCACCCACGCCCAGCAGCGCCGCGCCGACGACCACCCACGGCGCGACCAGCGGCCGGCCGGGCAGCGTGAGCACGAGGAACACCGGGAGCAGGCCGAAGGCGACCGCGTAGGGCGCCCACGACCACGCCGAGTCCTTGAGGCCGAGGTTGTACGCCCAGGCCGCGGCGACGGCCACGAGGTGGACCGTTCCGGGAACGGCGCCGGTCGACCAGGAGAGGACGGCGCACACCCCCGCCGCGGCGAGGGCGGCACGGCGCAGGTCGGCTGCGGCGAGCACGCCGCGGACCACGGGCTTGTCCGTGCGCCCCACCGTGGCGTCGCGGCCCGCGTCGACCCAGTCGTTGGACCAGCCGACGGAGAGCTGGCCGGCCAGGACGGCCGCCGTGGCCAGCGCCCCACGGGCCACCGACGCCCCCGCTCCCGCGAGC
>Ga0209477_1002125_pt1 | contig 11649 bp, 10 predicted proteins | sample KloWWTupernatant_FD_187180 | JGI IMG/M metagenome (GOLD analysis project Ga0209477, IMG submission 187180) | Active sludge microbial communities from Klosterneuburg, Austria, studying microevolution and ecology of nitrifiers - Klosterneuburg... | ecosystem: Engineered > WWTP > Aerobic digester >...
GTACGGATCCTGCGGGGTCAGCGCCGAGGAGTACGGGTGCCAGACGTGGTCGCGGTCGAAGGCGAGCAGCTCCTCGACGGAGCCCGGGTCAGGGCCGTGCGGGGGAAGGGCGGGGGAGGCAGTCATCGCCGCCCATTGTGCCGACCCCTCGCCGTGAGTGCGGAAGTGGTGGCCAGGGCAGCCACTTCCGCACTCACGGCGACGGGGTCAGCCCCAGATCCAGCCCATGACGGTCATCAGCCCGATGCCGATCAGGGCGACCAGGGCCAGGACCGACAGCAGGCACCCTCCGCCGAAGACGACCTTCTCCCACCATGCCTCGGCGGGGATGTCCTGAGGTTCCGGGCCGGTCCGAGCGCGCGAGGCCCTGCTCGCAGCGTCCTGGAGGGCGTTCAGTTCGGGGGTGCAGGCGTGGCGACGCACGGGCGACGGGATGCTGTTCCACCGCGCGATCTGTCCCGGATGCCGTTCGCGCCACGCCGCGATCGCGGCTCGCGCTCGCTCGTCGTCACGGGCGGTCGCGAACCACAGGGCGCCGGCTGCCGGCAGGTCTCCCATCTGCGCATGGACCTCGGCGAGCAGGTGGAGGATCTCGTCATCCTGGCGCTGCTGGAGGGCGCTGACGAGTCGGTCTCGCGCCATCCACGGGTGCCCGGCCTCGACGTCGGCGTGAGCACGCTGGATGACGGTGGACATCCGAGGATCGTTTCAGCCGGATGCCGCAGCCCGCCAGCCAATTCCCCGCCGTGAGTGCGGAAGTGGTTGCCAGGGCAGCCACTTCCGCACTCACGGCGGGTGTGAGGGGAGGATCAGGCGGCGGGGCGGTCCGAGTCCGAGGTGCGCTGCACGGCATCCACGAGGTCCGCGACGAGGGTGCGCAGCGCGCCGTCGAGCTCGGAGTCGAGGAGGCGGCCGTCGTGGAAGGCCTGGAACGCCGAGCCCACGCCCACGGTGTCCTCGAGCGGGCTGGCTCCGGCGACCTTGAGCACCTTGACGCCGTCCTCGCGGGCCCACTGGGCGCCACGGGGGGAGCCGCTGGCGCCGATGACGGCAGCGGGCTTGCCGGCGATCGCGGCAGCACCGCGCGGGCGGGACACCCAGTCGACGGCGTTCTTGAGCACTCCGGGCAGCGAGCCGTTGTACTCGGGGGAGACCAGGAGCACGGCATCCGCGTCGGCGACGGCTTCACGCAGGTCGCGGGCGACCTCGGGGAGGGAGTCGTCGTGGTCGAGGTCCTCGCTGTAGTGCGGGAGATCGGCCAGTCGGGCGAAGACGGTGCCGTCGACCCCGGCCGGCAGGTGCGCGATGGCGGCGTCGGCGAGCTGGGCGTTGGTGGAGCCGGCGCGCAGGCTGCCGACGAGAACGAGGACGTGAGGGCTCATAGGTGCTTGAACCAACAACTATCTACGCGTATTCCGTGCAGCCTCGTCTGAAGTCAGGCCGACCAGGTGGGCTGCTCGACGGTGCCGTGCTGCACGCACGTCGCCGTCCATGCACCCGGCGTGACCTGTACCTTCATCCGGCGGCGACAGTGCGCGCAGAACCGCGGGGGCTCGAGTTCGGCCCGGCGGTCGCACGAGGCGTGGGCGTCAGCGGGCGCCGGAGTGTCCCCACCCGGCGCGGCACCAGAGTCGGCGCTCGACCGCGCCTCCATGGCGAGACCGCACTGACCGCACCACGCACCCGGGTGAGCGGCGCGCGACACCGGTCCCACGGCATCCGACCCGTTCGTCACGAAGACCACCCCACGCCCGACCCGAGAATCAGAACGTGTCGTTGAGGGCCTTGATCGGCATCTCGAGCTCGTCGAGCAGCGCGAGGTCCTCGCGCGGGTCGCGGCCGAGCGTCGTGAGGTAGTTGCCGACGATGACGGCGTTGATGCCGCCGAGCAGCCCTTCGCGGGTGCCGAGGTCGCCCAGGGTCAGCTCGCGGCCGCCGGCGTAACGCAGGATCGTGCGCGGCAGGGCGAGCCGGAACGCGGCGATGGTGCGCAGGGCGTCGCCGGTCTCCATCGGCTCGAGGTCGCCGAAGGGCGTGCCCGGCCGCGGGTTGAGGAAGTTCAGCGGCACCTCGTGCGGCTCGAGCTCGCTGAGCTGTGCGGCGAGCTCGGCCCGCTGCTCGAGGGTCTCGCCCATGCCGACGAGCCCGCCGCAGCACAGCTCCATGCCGGACTCCTTGACCATGAGGCAGGTGTCCCAGCGCTCCTCGAACGAGTGCGTCGTCACGACCTGGGGAAAGTACGAACGGCCGGCCTCGAGGTTGTGGTTGTAGCGGTGCACGCCCATGTCGACGAGGTCGGCGACCTGCTCGCGCGACAGCATCCCGAGCGACGCGGCGACGTTGATGTCGACGGCGGCGCGGATGGCGGCCACGCCCTCGCGCATCTGCTCCATGAGCTTGTCGTCGGGGCCGCGCACGGCGGCGACGATGCAGAACTCGCTGGCGCCCGTGGCTGCGGTGGCCTTGGCGGCACGCACGAGCTCGGGGATGTTCAGCCAGACCGAACGCACCGGGCTCGTGAACTGCCCACTCTGGGAACAGAAGTGGCAGTCCTCCGGGCAGCCGCCGGTCTTCAGCGACACGATGCCCTCGACCTCGACCGATGGTCCCTGGTACTTCAGGCGCACCTCGTGGGCGAGCGCCAGCAGGGCCTGCAACTGGTCGTCGCCGGTGCGCAGCACCTGCTCGATCTGCCCCTGGGTCAGCGGCACGCCCCGCTCGAGCACCTGCTCGCGTGCCACGTCGAGGATGTCGGTCCCGGTCACCTGTGCGGTCATGGCGCCGATTGTTCCGCATGCAGCCTTGCGTCCGGCAGGTTGGGTGCCAGAACGACCACCCTGCAGGACGCTGCGGTGGTGGGTCAGGCGGTCACTGCATGAACTGGCCGAGCATCCCGCCGGGTGTCTGGCCCCCGCTCTGGTGGCCGCCCTGAGGCACCGACTCGCTGGGCTGCACCAGCACGTACCCCTGCCCGCCGAACGCCATCTGCAGCAGCTCGCCGGTGCCGCCGCGGATCATCGACCCGAGCCCCCCGGTGTCGACCCGGATGTCCATCGACACCCCGGACGTCCACAGCACGACGGCCTGCGCGTCGGCGAACGTCGGCGACGACGCGACGTCGAGGGCGATCGGGTCACCCTTGGTCGTCACCGCGACGTACCCGGTGCCGCGCAGGGACACGTTGTACAGCCCGCCGGTCATCGTGGCGCCGCGGGCCTGGATGCGGTGGATGTCCCACTGGATGGAGTTGGAGAAGGCCAGCACGTTGGCCCCGTTGACCGACAGGGCGTCGTTCTCGAGGTACATGATCTGGATCTCGGAGGCCTCGTCAGCGACGAACAGCTCGCCGCTGCCCGAACACTGCATCATCTTCACGCCCTCGCCGGTCGCAGCGGCCTTGAGCATCTTGCCGAACCCGCCCGAGCCCTTGTTCACGAAGCGCACGTCCCCCTGGTAGGCGACCATCGAGCCGGTGCGGGCCCAGACCTCGCCGTAGCGCATGTCGATGCGCAGCAGCTTCTTGTTCTGCAGCGCGAAGGGGTCCTGGGTCTCCTTCTCCTTGAACTCGTGGAACAAGGACCCGTGAATCGTCATCGCCGCTGCCACCTTCCGTGTCGTGTCCCGGCCCCTCGCTCGAGATCACCCCCCACGCTATGCGCGAACCCGGGTGCGGTCCTAGTGTTCAGAGCAGGATTCAGGTCCACATCAGGGAGGTTCCCCATGAGTTTCTTCGAGCGAGCCAAGGCCGCGGCCAACGACCTGGCGGCGAAGGCTGATGCCGAGATGAGGAAGGCCGGCATCAGCACCCCCGGCGGTGTGCCCGGCACCGGTGGTTTTGGCGGGGGAGGCGCCGCGTCGGCTGGTGGCGACCGGGCCCTGCGTGATCTCGGGGTGCTGACCTACCTCGAGGCGACAGGGCGGCCGTCGTCGGCGCAGGACCGTGACCGGGTTCTCGCTGCCCTGCGCGACCTCGAGGCGTCCGGCCAGCTCGGCTCGCTGACCCTGTCCGCCGCGCCTCCGCCCCCTCCGGGCGCTCAGGCAGGCCCCCCGCCTCCGCCCGGTGCCGCGGCAGCGGCCGCCGGGTCTGCGCCCCCGCCACCGCCACCGCCACCGCCGTCGGATGCCGGGAGCCCGCCTCCGCCGCCGCCCCCACCTCCCAGCGCTGCACCACCGCCCCCGCCTCCGGCTCCTGCTGCCCCGGACGTCACCCCTCAGGGGTCGACGCCGCCGCCGCCCCCACCCAGCTGGGCCTGACGCGCGTTAGAGCCAGGCCGCCACGAGCAGGGCCACCGGCAGGGTCGCCGACCCTGCGGCATACAGGTACGCCACCGCGGGCAGCGCCGGGTGCGGCGGCCCGTCGGCCAGCAGCCGCAGCCGCACCGGCGCCGTGGTGCCGACACCCAGGGTCGCCCCGGTCTCGCCCGCCGGGGTGCGACTTCCCGCCAGCGCCATCAGGGCCCGGGCCGTCGCCACCTCACCGCTGCGCCGCACGGCGGCCCGGTCGGCCAGGGCCTCGACGAGCAGCCGGACCTCGGTCAGCGCCGCCGCCGACCGCAGCCGGGACGGGACCGCGTGGTGCACGACCGTGAAGAACTCCAGCAGCAGGTCGTGTCGGCCTCGCAGGTGGGCCTGCTCGTGCGCGAGCACGGCCGACAGCTCGGCAGGAGGTAGCGAGTCGAGCACCCCCTGCGACAACACCACCCGTGAGTGCCGCCCCGGGATGCAGTATGCCGTCGGTGTGGGGTGCTCGAGGATCCGCAGCTGCGCGTGCTCACCGTCGTGCCCGGCGATGATGTCGACCAGCTGCCGGTGGTCCTGCCGCACCCGCCGCAGCTCGGTGCCGACGTCGTGCCCCGCGTAGAGCAGCCGGGCGACGATCGCCGTGCTGGCCAGCACCGCGGGGACGAGGACCCAGGCCCGTGCCATCGGCTCGTCACGGTCCATCACCAGGGGCAGGGCGGCCAGGGGGACCGCCACCGCGGCCACCACTCCGCCGAGCGTGACGGCCTGCCACGCCACCAGCGATGCTCGCGGCGCGCGCCGGAACTGCTTCTGGCGGGCCATGAGGCCAGGCGCGACCCAGGCCAGCAGCAAGGCCAGGGTCGCGAGGGCGAGCGGGATCACGCCGACAATGGTGACAGCACCCGACTTACTGCACTGCAGCCACCCGGATCCGGGTGGCTGCAGTGCAACAAGTGCGGGGAGTGGGCGGAACGCCGCCGGTCGAGGGGCCCGAGCCCCGGAAACTAGGGGCGACGCAGGCCGCGACGTCCCGCGGTCGGCGCCGACCCGGCATCCGCCGCTCGCCCCTCGATCTCGGCGAGAGCCGCCTTGAGGTCGGCGATCTCGTCGGTCGTCGCCCCGTCGAGGAAGTGCAGCAGGGCCGCTCGCCGGTCGGTGAGGTCCATGTCGGTCATGGTGCGGCGCATCGTCTGCGCGGTCAGGGCCTCACGCGTGGCGGCAGGCAGGTAGCGCCAGGCGCGGCCGTCACGCTCCCGGGTGACGAGCGACTTCTTGGAGAGCCGGTCGAGCACGGTCATCACGGTCGTGTAGGCGATCTCGCGCTCACCCTCGAAGCGGTCGTGGACCTGGCGCACCGTGGCGCCCTCGAAGTCCGCGCCCCCAGTGCTGGCCGCCTCCCAGAGGTGCTCCATGACGACACGCTCGAGGTCACCGAGGCGGGGTGCCGAGGTCGAGTGAGGCATGACTACTCCTTCAGGGTTGAGGCAGCCTTCGAGGCTACGCCGAGGTCGAGCACCCGGTGAAAACGTTCGGCAGCCTCCGGGCGGTGGCTGACGAGCACCACGGCGCGGTCATCGGTGGCGTCGAGGACGTCGTCGAGCACAGCGGTGGCGGTCGCGTGGTCCAGGTGGGCGGTGGGCTCGTCGAGGAGCACGAGCGGGCGGTCGGCCAGAAGAGCCCGGGCGACCCCGAGCCGGGTGCGCTCGCCGCCGGACACACCGCGGCCGCCGGTGCCGAGCCGGGTCTCCAGACCCTCGGGCAGGGCGTCGACCCAGGCGCCCAGCCCGGCGCGGCCGAGAGCGGTGCGGATGCCGTCGTCGCTCGCCTCGGGTGCCGCGAGGCGCAGGTTGGCTGCCACGGAGGAGGCGAAGACGTGGGGCTCGTCATCGACGACGGCGACGTGCCGCCGAACCTCGTCCAGGGGCAGGTCACGCACGTCGACGCCGTCGACGGTGTGCCGCCCCCGACTGGGGTCGAGGTGGCGGGCGAGCACGGCGAGCAGGGTGCTCTTGCCACTGCCGTTGGGCCCGACGACCGCGACGCGCTGGCCCGGTTCGAGGGTGAGGTCGGTGGGGGCGAGCTGGTCGCCGGCGCCGGTCCACGAGGCGGCGACCTGCTCGAGGGAGACGTGTCGCCCGGTCACCGCGTTGCGTCCGGCACCTTGGCTGCTGGAGGCACCAACCTGCCGGACGTCAGCGGGGGTGGCAGGGGCCGAGACCGGGTCGCTGACCGCGGGCTCCTGGTCGAGCAGGGCCTCGAGGCGGGCGGCGCTGCCCTGGGCCCGGGCCAGCGCCCGCATGCTGTCCACCAGGGGCGCCAACGCGTCCCCGACGGCCACCGGCACGACGACGAGCAGCGCCGCGACGGGTGCGCCGGTCGCCGCAGGGTCGGCGAGGAAGGCGGCGGCGATCGTCGCGGCGGCCGTCGCGACGAGCAGGGTCGCCGCGACGAGGGCGCGGCCGCGGCTCTGCTGCCGCGTGGCACCCCGCAGCGCGTCGTGGGCGTCGCGCAGCCAGCCGGATGCCGTGTCCTGCGCCCCGATCGCCTGGAGCTCACCGGCCTGCCGGGCGACGAGGTCGCTGACCCGCAGCACCTCGGCCCGGGCCTCGAGCAGCTCGTCACGGGAACGGGACTCGAGCAGCCAGGCGAGCCAGCACGTTGCGGCGACGGCCACGAGCAACCCGGCCAGCACCAGTCCGACGGCGGGGGAGAACCACGCCACGAGCAGGGTGGCCACCAGCCCGGCGACGATGCTCGACAGCACCGGCACGGTCACCCGCACCTGCGCGTCGACGACGTCGGTGAGGTCGTCGACCACCCCCGCGAGCACCCGCGAGCGTGACCGTCGACCGAGCCGGGCTGGCGTCAACGGCACGAGCGCCGAGTAGACGCGGGTGCGCTCGCGGGCGAGGTCGTCGAGCGCCGCATCGTGCGACACGAGCCGCTCGACGTACCGGAACAGCGGCCGGGCGATGCCGAAGGCCCGCACCCCGACGATGGCGGTCAGCAGGGTGAGGATCACCGGTTGCTCGCTCGCCCGCACGATGAGCCAGCCCGAGGTCGCCGTCAGGGCGATGCCGGATGCCGTGGCGGCACCTCCCAGCAGCCCGCCGATGATCGTGGCGCGTGTCGGTCGAAGGCTCATGCCAGCACCTCCGCGCCGTCGCGGGTCAGGGCGACGTGCCGGTCGGCCCGGGCGACGAGTTCGGGCCGGTGGGTCACGGCGATGACAGTGCGCCGCTCGCCGAGGTCGGACAGCACGTCGTGCACGAGCGTGGCGGCGGCGTCGTCGAGGTGCGCGGTGGGCTCGTCGACGAGCAGCACCGGCGCGGTGGACAGGGTGGCCCGGGCCAGGGCGATGCGGGCCCGCTGCCCTGCGGACAGCCCGAACCCGTCGTCGCCGAGCGGGGTCGCGAGCGCGAGCGGCAGGCCGGCGACGAATCCTTCGAGGCCGACGAGGCGCAGGGCGTCCCACAGGGCCTGGTCGTCGGCGTCGTTGCCCAGCGTGAGGGCCTCGCGCAGGGTCCCGGCAGGCAGGAACGGCCGTTGCGTGACGAGGTGGGCGCGACCGGCGCGCACGGTACCGGCCGTGGGCGTGCGCAGCCCGGCCGCGAGCTCGAGGAGGGTGGACTTGCCGACCCCCGAGGGCCCGGTGATGGCGGTCAGGCCCGGACCGGCATCCAGCGTGACCCCGGCGAGAACGGCATCCGCGCTCTCCGGGTACGTGTAGTGGATGCCGTCGAGCACCACGCCCAGCTCGTCGCCCGTGCTCGATGCCTCGGGCGAGGGGGTGGTGGGGTCGAGCTCGGCGAGGATGCCGTCGATCGCCTCGGCGCCGTCGGCCGCGGCGTGGAACTCGGCACCGACCCGGCGCACCGGCCAGTACGCCTCGGGGGCCAGCAGGATCGCGAGCAGCCCCGCCTGCAACGTCATCGACCCGTGGGTGAGGCGGATGCCGACGCTGACCGCGACGATCGCCACCGAGATCGAGGCGAGCAGCTCGAGGGCCGCCGACGACACGAACGCCAGCTTCAGGGTGGCCATCGTGGCGCGCCGGTGTTGCTGGCTGACCTCGCCGATGACCTCGACCTGGCGCTGCGCCCGGCCGTAGGTGACCAGCGTCGGCAGGCCGCGCACGACGTCGAGGAAGTGCCCGGACAGCGACGACAGTGCCGCCCAGCGCTTCTCGGTGTCGGACTGGGTGGTCTTGCCGATGAGCGCCGCGAAGAACGGCAGCAGGGGCAGGGTGAGCACGACGATGAGGGCGCTGATCCAGTCGACCCACACCAGGGTCGCGAGGGCCAGCGCCGGAACCACCGCTCCGGCGACGAGCGCGGGCAGGAAGCGCGCGGCGTACGGCTCGACGCTCGCGGCACCCTGCGCGGCCAGGGTCACGGCCCGGTCGGGGTCGGGGCGGCGCTCCGCCGGCGAGGCCATCCACCGGGCGAGCAGGGCCTCGCGCAGCTGCGCGGTGACCTCCACCCCGGCCCAGGCCGCGACCTTCTCCGACACCCAGGACAGCCCGGCCCGCGCCACGAACAACCCCGCCAGCCACGACGCGGGCGGACGCAACGGCATCCCCTCGACGACGGCGACGACGAGCGCGGTGAGCGCCACCGCCAGCCCGATCGTCGCGACGCCCTGGAGCACGCCCACGACGGCCAGGACCGCCACCGGGCGGCGCGCTGCTGGCGCCGCCCGGAGCAGTCGTGGGTCGAAGGGCTTCATGGGATGCCGCGGGGTTACTTGACCGAGACCGGTGCCGGCATGTGGTGGGTGCCGAGGCGCTTGCGGAACGTCCAGTACGTCCACGCGGTGTAGAGCAGCACGATCGGCGTGAAGACCAGGGCGGCCACGGTCATGATCTTCAGCGTCATCTCGCTGCTCGAGGCGTTAACGAGGGTGAGCGACGTGCCGTCGGCCAGGGTCGTCGGCATGACGTTCGGGTAGAGCGTCAGGAAGTAGGTCGCGACGGCGCTGGCGAAGGTGACGGCGGTGCCGATGAAGGCCCAGCCCTCGCTCTCCTTGACGTTGGCGTAGATCGCGGCGAGCAGTGACACCGCGGCGATGGCGGTGGTGATCCACGACCAGACCGTGCCCTGGGTCAGGCCCAGCCAGAGCAGCAGCACGACCGCGAGGCCGGCGGTGACCAGCCCGAGGGTGGTGCCCAGGGCCCGGGCGTCGCGGCGGATGTCGCCCGTGGTCTTCAGGGCGAGGAAGAACGCGCCGTGGGTGAGGCTGAGGCCGAGCACGACGAGGCCGCCGAGCAGGCTCATGGGGTTGAGCAGGGTGAACAGGTTGCCGACGAACTCGCTGTCGGCATCGAGCGGCACACCGCGCACGACGTTGGTCAGGGCGACGCCGACGAGCAGGGGCGCCACGATGGAGCCGCCGATGATCGCCATGTCCCAGCGGGCTCGCCAGGTGTCGTCATCGCGCTTGCCGCGGTACTCGAAGCCCATGTTCCGCACGATGAGGGCGACGAGCAGGATGAGCAGCGGGAGGTAGAACGCCGAGAACATCGTCGCGTACCACTCGGGGAAGGCCGCGAAGGTCGCACCACCCGCGGTGAGCAGCCAGACCTCGTTGCCGTCCCAGTGGGGGCCGATGGTGTTGAGCATGACGCGGCGGCGCTTCTCGGAGTCTGCGTCGCTGGTGCCCTTGCCGAGCACCGGCAGCAGGGCGCCGACACCGAAGTCGAAGCCCTCGAGCACGAGGTAGCCGGCCCACAGCAGACCGATGAGTCCGAACCAGATGAGTGCGTAGTCCATGGTCGAGTCCTCTTGTCGATCAGTAGGCGAACTGGAGCGGGGCGTCCTCGTCCGCATCCGCGTGGTCGGCCGGGTCCTCGAAGGGGTCGGCGCCGCGGCGGACGTAGGTGAGGAAGAGCTTGATCTCGATGACGGCCAGCACGGCGTACACGAGGGTGTAGGCGATCATCGAGATCCAGACCTCGGTGGCGCTGACCGAGGGGGAGACCCCGGTCGAGGTGGTCATCAGCCCGTAGACGATCCACGGCTGACGGCCGGCCTCGGTGAAGATCCAGCCCCAGCTGTTGGCGAAGACGGGTGCGAGCGGTGTGAGGATCGCGACCCACGTCCAGACCGAGCCCTGGGGGACCCGGTTCTTGCGCATCGCCCACAGGGTCGCGGCGGCTGCGGCCATCGTGGCGAAGCCCAGGCCCATCATGAAGCGGAACGACCAGTAGGCGAGCGGGATCATCGGGGTGTAGTCGTCGACGAGCACGAGCGCGGCGACCTCGGGGCCGTACTGCTCGGCGACCTTCTCGGCCATCGCGCGCTCGCTGACGCGCAGCTCGTTGATGCCCTCGACCTCGCCGTCCCAGGTGCCGGTCGCGAGGAAGGAGAGCAGGCCCGGGATCTCGATGATCCGGGTGGCCTCGCTGCCGTCGAGCGAGCCGATCGACAGCACCGAGAACGGGGCGTTCGACGTCGTCTCGTACAGGCCCTCGGCCGCGGCCATCTTCATGGGCTGGACCTCGGTCATGATCTTGCCCTGGATGTCACCGGTGACGATGACGCCCAGCGACGCGACCAGGGCGAAGACGGCGCCGAAGCGGGTGGCCTTGCGGTACATCGGCTCGTCACCGGTGCTGGCGTGCTTGCGCATCAGCCACAGGCCGACGCCCATGACGACGGCGCCGCCGACCATGTACGCCGAGAAGATGACGTGCGGGAAGGTCACGAGCTGCACCTTGTTGGTGAGCACGGCCATGAAGTCGGCCATCTCGGCGCGGCCCGTCTCGGGGTTGAACCTGTAGCCGACGGGGTTCTGCATGAACGAGTTCGCCGCGAGGATGAAGTAGGCCGACAGCACGGTGCCGATGTGCACGAGCCACATGCAGGCGGCGTGCAGCTTCTCGGGGATCCGGCCCCAGCCGAACACCCAGATGCCGATGAAGGTCGACTCCAGGAAGAAGGCGAGCAGCGCCTCGAACGCCAGCGGGGCGCCGAAGATGTCACCGACGAAGCGGGAGTAGTCCGACCAGTTCATCCCGAACTGGAACTCCTGCACGATGCCGGTGACCAGCCCGAGGGCGAAGTTGATGATGAAGAGCTTGCCGTAGAACTTGGTCAGTCGCAGGTACTCGGGGTTGCGAGTGCGCAGCCACTGCGTGTGGAAGATCGCCACGATGAGCGACATACCGATCGTGATCGGCACGAACAAGAAGTGGTACACGGTCGTGATGGCGAACTGCCACCTGGCGACGTCGACGGCATCCATGAAGGCTCCTGCAAGTCAAACGACAAGACGTAGTAGGTCAAAAACTACTCCGTGTAGGAGAGGGACGCCTCATCCGTTCAACCTTCGAGCGGTGTGAACCCCGCCACGCAGGTCACCCTTTCCTGTGGCACCGTTGACGGGTGCAGCGAGACGACCTGGTGC
>Ga0209477_1002129_pt1 | contig 11639 bp, 9 predicted proteins | sample KloWWTupernatant_FD_187180 | JGI IMG/M metagenome (GOLD analysis project Ga0209477, IMG submission 187180) | Active sludge microbial communities from Klosterneuburg, Austria, studying microevolution and ecology of nitrifiers - Klosterneuburg... | ecosystem: Engineered > WWTP > Aerobic digester >...
CGGTGACGAGCCAGGCCGGGTCGACTCACCGCCGAGATCGAGGATGTCGGCGCCTTGTTGAACGAGCCCGCGACACAGGCGCACCGCCATGCCCGCATTCGGGTCCTCGCCGCCCGGCGGCAGCAGATTACCGCCGTCGAAGAAGCTGTCCGGCGTCAGGTTCACCACCGCCATGACGCGCGGCACCTCGAGACCGATCTGACCGCGCGCATGGACCCACGGGGGTGGGTGAGGCGGGGGCGCGGCGGTCAGCGACATCCGCGTGATGGTAGCGCGCCCCGGCAGCGATTTACACGCCAGGCTCGCCTGCGCCGGGCTCGCCACTGGCACGGTTGCCGAGCGCGGCCGCCGTGAACTGCTTGGCGTCGATGCTGTAGCGGCGCAGCAGCTTGTGCAGGTATTTGCGGTCCATGTCCGCCTCACGGGCTGCCCGGGAGATATTGCCCTCCGAGCGCTGGAGCAGCCAGTTGAGGTAGGTCTCCTCGAAGAGCTCCACCGCGATGTGCGCATGCGGGTCGCGGACGCAGACGCGCCGGAGCAACATGAGCGCTCCGAGGTCCCCCCGACCGACACTGACACGCCCGGGACTGGCACGCAGGAGGAGGCCCCATGAGCCAGGCAAGCGCAGCGGCACCGCCGCCCCCCGCTCCCGCAGCAGCCGCGGCCAAGCCCACGAAGGGCAAGTCCAAGGGGGCGAGTAAGGGTGGTTCTGCCGCGCAATCGGGCCAGCCCGCCACGAATACCGGACCCGCCGAGCTCGCCGCAGCACGCGGCATACCCAGTGCTCTGGTGCGGCTGCGGCTGATCGCGGCCCTCGCCGTCCTCGTCTTCACCGGGCTCACGGCAGCGCAACTCATGCTCGGGGTCAATGCGGCCAAGCAATCCGCGGCCGACGCCCAACAGGTCATCCGGGTCCAGGACCTCAAGGCCGACCTGCTCCGTGCGGACGCGCTCGCGACCAACGCCTTCCTCGTCGGTGGCCTCGAGCCAGCCGACCGCCGGGCCGCCTATGACTCCGCCATCGCCGATGCGACCAAGGAGATCGCGGCCGCCGCGCAGGCCCAATCCCTCGACCAGGCCGCGCTCGCCGAGCTCTCCGGACTCGTCGTCCGTTACGCCGCCGACATGGAGGTGGCGCGCGCCAACAACCGGCAGGGCCTGCCCGTCGGTGCCGCCTATCTCCGCGCATCGAGCGCAGAGCTCCGTGATCGTGGGATGGGCTTGGTCGATGCCCTCCTCACCGCGAACTCCGCGCGGGCCGACCGTTCCCTCGCCGACCAGCACCCGATCTGGGTGGCCATCCCCGGGGTCATCGCCCTCGCAGTCCTCGTCTGGGTCAACCAGTGGCTGTCCAAGCGCTTCCGGCGCCGACTCAATGTCGGGGTCTCGGCCGCGGCGATCGCCGTGCTCGCGCTCACCATCGCCGCCGTGACGGCGTCCGCCGCACAGTCCTTGGAGAATGCCGGGCTCGTCCGTGGTGACTATGCTGAACTGGTCTCCGCGGCCGATGCCCGGAGCGCGGCCAACGCGGCCAAGTCCAGCGAGAGCCTGCGTCTCATCGCGCGGGGTTCGGGCAAGGCTTTCGAGGACCAGTGGGCTGCCAACGCCGCCACCGTCGCCCAGAACGTCGCCTCTGACCTGTCCCTACGTTGGCAGGACTACGTCACGGCCCACAAGGAGGTCGTGGCCCTCGACGACGCGGGCGACTGGGACGGAGCCGTGGCTCTGGCCACGGCTCAGGACAAGGGCACCTCTCCGGCTTTCACGGAATTCGACGACAAGCTCGGTGCCGACGTCGCCGCCCTGAGCGAACGGGTGAGCACGACATTGAGCGCGGGGGCACAGACACCGATCATCGTGGCCATCCTCACCGTGCTCGCGGGCCTCGCAGCCACCTGGGGTGCCTGGTCCGGAGTGTCCCGACGGCTGGAGGAGTACTCATGAGCGGGTGGACTCGAGTGCGTGGCGCCTCGGAGCGGCAGCCCCGACGGCGGGCACGCCTCGCCCTCGGCGCCCTCTCCACTGCGCTCGTCGCAGCCCTCGTGGGAGCGTGCGCGACGGAGATCCCGACGACCCTCCCCACCACGCCGAGCCCGTCACCCTCGGCTTCGGCGAGTGCCTCCGCAAGCGCGGCCCCCGCGCCGGCGCAGTGCACCAACGCCACGCAGTCCTATGCCCCGTCCGGTGCCCTCCCCGCGCCGGGCGCCATGCCCGACGGCTCGACGATGGCCGCCATTCAGGCGCGTGGTCGGCTCATCGTCGGGGTCTCGGCCGACACCTACCTCCTCGGCTCGCGCAACCCGCTCACCGGCACGATCGAGGGCTTCGACATCGACCTGGCCAATGCCATCGGTCAGGCCATCCTCGGCCCGAACGCCAACGTCCAACTCGTCGTCATCACTGCCGCCAACCGCCTCCCGGTCCTGCAGGACAAGAGTGTCGACATCGTCGTCCGGAACATGACGATGAACTGCGCCCGCTGGAAGGACATCGGCTTCTCGCAGGTCTACTACGAGGCCGGCCAGAAGGTCCTCGTCCGCAAGGGTTCGAGTTTCACCGATCTGGCTTCGCTCGCCGGGCACAAGGTCTGCGCCCCGAAGGGCACCTCGAGCATGGACAACCTCGTCAAGCTCGCCCCACAAGCCATCCCGGTCTCCTCCGACAACCACACCGGCTGCCTCGTGCTCTTCCAGCAAGGTGATGTCGATGCCATCACCGGCGACGACACCGTACTCGCCGGGCTGGCCGCGCAGGACCCGTATGCCGTGGTGACCGACGCGCCCGCCTTCACCAAGGAGCCGTATGGCGTGGGTGTCAACGCCGCCGCCGTCGATCTGGCGCGCTTCGTCAATGGCGTCCTCGAGCAAATGCGAGCCGATGGCCGTTGGACGGCGAGCTACCAGAAGTGGCTGGCCCCGACCCTCGGCGAAGGCACCGGGCAACCGGCCCCGACCTATGGGCGATCCTGATGATCCGTCACCTCGCGCCGACCGCTCCCGGTCGGCTCGGCGAGCGCCTCGATCCGGCCGAGGTGCAGGTCTACATCGACGAGTTGCAGACCTGGGTGCTTGATCGTCGCCATGAGCTCGATGAGCTCGATGCCGCGGCCCTGGCCTCCAAGCAGCAGAGCAGCGTGACCTCGGACCTGACCCTCTCGATGGCGCTGTGGAAGGCGATCTCCGACCGACTCCGCCTGATCCTCGCGACGTGGGACGGCGGCCGGGTCCTCGCCCAGGAGCGCGAGCGGCTGTCGGTGCTCATCTGGGGTCGTCTCGACGCGAGCCTCGACCCGGGGGCACTCGCCGCGTCCGGGCAGGCCGGCAGCGGCGCTGCAGCCCTGGCCGTTTCCCTGCCGGAGGCCTGCCGGATCTCCGACGCCCTCGCGAGCCAACTTCGGGTCCGGCTCTCGCTGGATCCCGCGGCCGACGAATTCGCCCGTCGTCTCAAGGGACTGCGCGCCCAACTCGAGCGCCTCCGCGACCAGTCCACCCTCGAGCCGGCCGACTCGCGGGCCGAGGTCGATCGCACGATCGCGGGGCTGACGATTCGCACTGACGACCTCGCGGGCAAGGTCGAGCGAGGCGGCGACATCGGGGGCCTCATCGGCCCGCTCGAGAACGATGCCGCCCGGCTCGAGCGTGACCTCATCGTCGGCGGTGCCCGTCGGCGTGAGGATGCATCCCTCCGCGAGCAGGCCGTCCGACTCCGCGACGAACTCGCTGCCAAGGCGCCCGCCCTCAAGGCCCTCGCCAGCCAGTGCGCGGCCGAGGTCGACCCCTGCCCCAACTACGCCATCCCCGATGTCGAGGCGCTGGGACCGGTGCCCGACTCGGGAAGCAACCTCACGGCATACCGGCGTCGTCTCGACCGCGTCACCTTGGCGATGGCCAAGGTCCATGAGGCGTATGCCGGGTCGCTGGCTGCGCGGGATGACCTCCTTGCGCAGTTGGTCGCCGCGGGGGTCAAGGCCGACGCCCTCGGCGTCGGGAGCCAGCGGGATGTCGTCGACGCCGCGAAGGCAGCGCGCGGTGTGCTCGAGCGTCGGCCCGCTCCGATCGCTGTCGCGACGACGTTGGTCGCGGCGCATCAGGCCTGGATCGACTGGTGGTCTTCACAATCCGGGCAGCGGGTCAGCCGCCGCCACGGTGTCCTCACGGGAGAGGAAATCGCATGAGTGCATGCACGGTCCCGGGGTGTTCGGGCTCGATCGTCGACGGCTACTGCGATGTGTGTGGTTCGCCGGGGAGTGGCGGGACGACGTCGGCGGTGGCGCCCGCGGCGGCCGGCACGGCCTGCGGTCAGCCGGGGTGTTCGGGCTCCATCGTCGACGGATACTGCGACGTCTGCGGCACGCCCGGTGCGGGCGGGGAGAGCACCGGTCCGGTGGCCACAGCCACTCCCGTGGTCGTGCACTCGGCGCCCATGGACGACGGCGAGGCGACTGTGGCGGCTGGGCTCGGCGCGCCGTCGGTCGCCAGTGCGTCGGTGCGCTTGGGCTCTGCGGCTCTCGGGTCCGCCCGTGTCGGCACCTCGGCCACTCGCAAAGTCCGCTCGGGTTCGACCCGGCTCCGCTCCGCGCGACTCGGTGCCGGTCTGACTCGGGTGCCGCCGGAGCCTCCCGTCGATGCCGCCAAGGCGATCAACCCGAACCCCCAGGTCTCGGAGGAGAAGCGCTTCTGTGCGGTCTGTCAGGCGCCCGTGGGGCGTTCTGTGGACGGCCGGCCCGCGCGGGAGGAGGGGTTCTGCCCCAAGTGCGGCACGGCATACAGCTTCACGCCCAAGCTCAAGGCGGGCGATCTCGTCGCCGGTCAATATGAAGTGGCGGGGGCGTTGGCCCACGGTGGTCTTGGGTGGATCTATCTCGCGCGCGACCGCAACGTCTCCGACCGCTGGGTGGTCCTCAAGGGTCTGCTCAACAGTGGCGACAAGGATGCGTTGGCGGCGGCGATCGCCGAGCAGCGCTTCCTGGCGCAGGTCGAGCACCCGCTCATCGTCGAGATCTACAACTTCGTCACGCACGACGACGCCGGCTACATCGTCATGGAGTATGTCGGCGGCAAGTCGCTCAAGCAGATCCTCAAGGCGCGGATGTCGGCGGCCGGTGGGGCCTATGACCCGCTCCCCGTCGATCAGGCGCTCGCCTACATCATCGAGATCCTGCCCGCCTTCCAATACCTGCATGACCTCGGGCTGGTCTATTGCGACTTCAAGCCCGACAACCTGATCCAGGTCGGTGACGCGGTCAAGCTCATCGACCTCGGCGGCGTGCGGCACGTCGACGACCAGGAGTCGGCGATCTACGGCACGGTCGGCTATCAGGCGCCGGAGGTGGCCGAGGTCGGGCCGACCGTGGCGTCGGACATCTGGACGATCGGGCGGACGCTGCTCGTGCTCTGCATGGAGTTCCGGGGCTATCAGACGACCTATCTGTCCTCGCTGCCCGACCCAGCGACGACCCCGCTCTTCCAGCGCTACGACTCGCTCTACTGGCTCATCGCCAAGTGCTGCGCGCTCGACCCCGATGACCGCTTCGCGTCCGCTGACGAGTTGCGGACCCAGGCCCTCGGTGTCCTGCGTGAGGTCGTGGCCGCGTCGACCGAGGGCACTGCGCTGACGTCGGCGGCGTCGGCCCTCTTCACCACACCCTCGGTGTCGACGGCTCGGGTCGACTGGTCCCAGTTGCCATGGTTGCGGCCGGACACCACCGACCCGCAGCACTCGTGGCTCGCGTCGGTGTCGCCCGGAGACCCTGCGCAGCGTTTGCGCGATCTCGCTCAGGCACCGGAGGACACGGCCGAGGTCTGGCTCGCTCGAGGGGCTGAATACCTCCGTGCGAACAACCCTGCCGAGGCCGTCAAGGCGGCGAATTCCCTTCTCGCAGATGACCCTTGGGAGTGGCGCGCCCTGTGGCTCTCCGGCCTGGCTGCGCTCCAGGCGGGCAACCCCACGGATGCCCGGACCAACTTCACCGCCGTCTACCAGCAGGTGCCCGGTGAGTTGGCGCCCAAGTTGGCGCTCGCGGTGGCCTGTGAGGCCAGTGGTCAGGAGGGTGTGGCGGAGAGTCTCTATCGGACCTGTGCCACCACCGATGCGGCCTACCTGCCGCCTGCCGCCTTCGGACTGGCCCGTCTGAGGGCCGCGCGCGGCGACACCGACGGCGCGGTCGAGGCACTCGATCTCGTGCCGTCGACGAGCCGTGGCTTCGGTGAGTCGCGTCGACTGCGGGCCGAAGCACTGCTCGGCGGTGGGCGGGGCGACCTGCGTCGCCTCGATGCGGCCTATCACTCCATCGAAGGGGTCCGGATGGACGTCGCCGAGCGTGAAGGCATGACGGCCCGGATCCTGGAGCAGGCGCTCGACGTTGTGGGTCGCAAGGGGAAGCAGGCCGGCAAGATCGGCCCCTACGCCGCGGATGAGCCATCGCTGCGGAAGGCCCTCGAAGAACGTTTCCGGCTGCTCGCCCGCGAGGCGGCCACCCCAGAGGAGAAGATCGACCACGTGAACAGAGCCAACGCGATCCGCAACTGGACCCTGACGTGACGTGCGCCGGGTGCGGCGCCACCCTGGAGGTCGGTGCGCTCTTCTGTGAGAACTGCGGCACCAAGGTGGGTGGTGCTCTCGGTGGCGCAGTGGCGCCCACGACCCTCGACGTCCCGGTGACCGCGACCGACGAGGACAGCCCGATCAGCGTCCCGACCGCGATCAACGCCAAGGCCGTGGTGGTCAGCGCTCCCCAGACCAAGACCTGCACCGAGTGCGGTGGCACGGTCGGGGCCGAGGGCTATTGCGATCAGTGCGGCACCAAGGCGGCGACCGAGCGCGACCACTTCCGCGAGCACCCGGCGCCGTGGCTGGCGGGGGTGTGTGACCGCGGGATCGTGCACTCGCGCAACGAGGACGCGATGGCGCTCTGGGCTGATCCGGCGTCCACGGCGACGACCGGTCGCGGTGTGCTCGTCGTCTGTGACGGGGTGTCCTCGTCCAAGGACTCCGACGTGGCCTCGCTCGCCGGGGCTCGTGCCGCCCGTGATGTGTTGCGGGCTCCCATGCCCAAGGGCCTTGGGGTGCCCGAGAGCATCGAGGGCGCGGCCATCAAGGTCTTCGTGTCGGCCGCTGCCGCCGCGAACACCGCTGTCATGGCCAACACCGCGCCGTCGTCGGAGAGCCCGGCGTCCTGCACCTTCGTGGCCGCCACCGTGGACCCCGTCGCAGGTCCCGTCGGGGCTTCCGCCGCGGCTGATCCCGATGTGGGTCCAGTTGCTGGGGCGGCTCCCGACTCCCGCTGGCAGATCCGGTATGCCGTGATCGGCGATTCGCGGGCCTATTGGCTTCCCGACGGGGCCGAGGGTGTGCAACTCACGACCGACGACTCGATGGCCCAGATGCTCATCGCGGGCGGCACGCCTAAGGCAGAAGCCGAAGCGGCGCCCCAGGCCCATGCCATCACCAAGTGGCTGGGACGCGACAGCCCGGACATCGTTCCGGTCGTGGGCGCTCTGGTCGTGGACCAACCGGGCTGGCTGCTGCTCTGCTCGGACGGCCTCTGGAACTATGCCTCCGAGCCCGCCGCGATCGTCGCTCAGGTGACGAGCGCCGCAACGACCGAACCGGAAGCCCTGGCGCTCGCCCTGGTGGACTTCGCGAAGGCCTCCGGTGGCCACGACAACATCACCGTCGCATTCGCCAGGCTCGATCGGGCCGGGCTCGAAATCGCAGCGCCCGATGCGGCAGGATCAGCAGACGAGGAGAGGGAGGGTCATGGCTGAGTTCACAGCATCCGTCTACCAGAACGAGTTCCTGGCCGATGGCGGGACCGACGTCCAGGCCATCGTGTCCATCACGTGCTCGGGGGCTGGCACGGCCGGGCAGACGAGCGGGGGAGACGCTGGCGAGATCATCGTCATCGACACCTCGGGCTCGATGGGTCGTGAGACCATGGAAGGTGCCAAACACGCCGCCATCACGGCGCTCGGCGAGATCGTCGACGGCACCTGGTTCGCGATCATCTCGGGCAACGGCGCGGCCTTCCTCGCCTATCCACCAGTCCGCTCCGGCCCCGGCATGGTGCAGATGGACTCGCGCACCCGGGCCGAGGCCTCCCGCGCGATCGGCAACCTCACCTCGGCCGGTGGCACGGTCATCAGCACGTGGCTCGACCTCACCGGCACCCTCTTCGCGTCGGTCCCGCAGGTCACCCAACGGCACGCGCTGATCCTCACCGATGGCGAGAACAACGAACCCGCAGAGGTCCTCGACGCGGCCATCGCGCGCGCGACCGGCTATTACCAAGCAGACTGCCGCGGAGCCGGCACCGACTGGAAGGTCTCGGAGATCCGGCGGATCTCACAGGCCCTGCTCGGCACGGTCGACATCATCCCCGAGCCCGCGCAGATGAAGGAGCAGTTCCAGGCGATCATGCGCGAGTCGATGTCACGCGGTGTCGCGGACGCGCAGCTCCGCGTCTGGTCTCCTCAGGGCGCCAAGGTCAACTTCGTCCGCCAGGTGTTGCCGTCGGTCGACGAACTCACCGACCGCCGGGTGGTCGTCAACGACCTGACCGGTGGTTACCCCACCGGCGCCTGGTCCGACGAGTCCCGCGACTACCACGTGTCCGTGCGCCTCCCGGCCAAGGCGGTGGGTCAGGAACAACTGGCCGCACGCGTCCAACTCGTCGTCGGCGAGGAGGTCAAGGCGCAAGGACTGGTCAAGGCCAAATGGTCCAACGACTCCAACCTCACCGCCCGCATCGACGCCCAGGTCGCCCACTACACCGGGCAGACCGAGCTCGCCCAGGTCATCCAGGAAGGCCTCGCGGCCAAGGCTGCCGGTCAGGAGGAACTCGCCACGACCAAGCTCGGCCGCGCGGTCCAACTGGCTGCGGAGACCGGCAACGACGAGGCCACCTCGAAGTTGCGCAAGGTCGTCGAGGTCGAGAACGCCGAGGCTGGCACCGTCCGCCTCAAGAAGGCCGTCGCCAAGGCCGACGAGATGGCCCTCGACACCGCGTCCACCAAGACCACCCGGGTGCGCAAGTGAAGTGCCCCGCTGGTCACGAGTCGACCGCCACCGACTACTGCGACACCTGTGGTGAGGCGATGGTCGCTGGCGCCGCGACAACCGAGGGTGGCTCGCCCGATGGTGCGCTCGACCTCGACCAGGAGCCCGTGACCGGCGCCAACGGCGAAGCGGCTGCCGGTGCCTCAGTCGATTCAGCTGATGCTGGCGGTGGCGCCGAGCCCTGCCCCAACTGTGGTGTGCCGAATGCGCCCGATGCTCTCTTCTGTGAGAACTGCGGCTACGACCACACCACTGGCACCCTGCCTCGCCGCGATGAGCCCACCGCCGACGGCGGGGCGGCATCAGCGGAAGACGCTGCCGCTGGAGGAACCGACTCGGGCGCGGCGGTCGCTGGGGCTGGGTCCGCAGGCGGGCGTATGCCGTCCGCTTCCGACGCGTCCAACTCCGCACCGACCCTCGACCCGCCCTGGGTGGCCGAGGTCTGGATCGACCCGCAGTGGTACGCCCAGCAGGAGAGTCCCGACCCCCTGCCCTCGCCGGGCCTCCCCGCGGTGGTGCCCCTGCGGCATACCTCGCTTCTCATCGGCCGCGTCTCGCAGAGTCGCGGGATCACGCCCGACATCGAGTGCGGCGCGGACAACGGGGTGAGCCGCCGGCACGCCCAGCTGACCACCGATGGTCAGCGCTGGTGGATCGAGGACCTCGCGTCGAGCAATGGCACCTTCATCGGTGACGCGACGTCGCCACCGCCGAGCACGCCGATCCCCGTCGGGTCCAAGCGTGAGGTGGCTGACGACGACCGCATCTACGTCGGCTCCTGGACCCGGATCGTGCTGCGCCCCGCGGCCGACGGCGAGGCCTGAGATCAGGGATTGATCTCGCGGACCTGACCGTCGTCGACCTCCCAGCGACGGGTGAGCCGGACCGACTCGAGCATCCGCCGGTCGTGGGTGACGAGCAGGACCGTGCCGTCGAAGGCGTCGATCGCCTGCTCGAGTTGCTCGATTGCCGGCAGGTCGAGGTGGTTGGTGGGTTCGTCGAGCACGAGCAGGTTGATGCCCCGGGCCTGGAGCAGCGCCAGTGCGGCCCGGGTGCGCTCGCCCGGTGAGAGCGAATCGGCCGGACGGCTCACGTGATCCGGGCCGAGGCCGAATTTGGCGAGCAGGGTGCGCACGTCCGCGTGCGTCCACTCGGGCATCTCCTCCTCGAAAGCGCGGCCGAGAGTGAGCTCGGATTCGAAGGCCGTGCGGGCCTGGTCGACCTCGCCGACGACGACCGCCGATCGCAATCCGGCCGACCCTGACGTGGGTGGGATGCGCCCGAGGAGGAGGGCGAGCAGCGTCGACTTGCCCGCGCCGTTGGGCCCAGTGATGGCGACTCGATCGCCGAGGTCGAGTTGCAGATCGACCGGGCCCAGCCGGAAACCGCCCCGTTCCACCAAAGCCCCCGAGGCGACAGCCACGACGTCCCCAGATCGACCGGCCGACGCGATCGTGAACTGCAACTGCCACTCCTTGCGCGGCTCCTCGACCACCTCGAGCCGCTCGATCATCTTCTCGGTCTGGCGAGCCTTGGCCGCCTGCTTCTCCGACGTCGCCACCGCGTGGTGCCGAATGAACTTGTCACGCTCGGAGCGAGACTTCTTCTTGCGCAACGCATTTCGCGTGCCCTTGTCCATCCACGCCCGCTGCCGCCGGGCCCGCTCCTCCAGGCCGGCCTTGCGCGCGGTGTAGTCCTCGTGGGACTCGCGCGCATGGCGCCGTGCGATCGAGCGCTCCTCGAGGTAGGAGTCGTAGGACCCGCCATAGATCGCCACTCGCTGCAGGGAGCGGTCGATCTCCACGACGGACGTGACGGTGCGGGACAGAAATTCGCGGTCATGGCTGACAAGGGCGACCGGAGCATCGAGTCCCAGGACGAAGTCCTCCAAGGCGTCCAGTCCGGCCAGGTCGAGGTCGTTCGTGGGTTCGTCGAGCAGGTAGGCGTCATAGCGGGACACGAGGAGTCCGGCCAGCGAGACCCGAGCAGCCTGTCCGCCGGACAGGGTCCGCACCTCGCGGTCGAGGTCGACCCGCAGACCGAGATCAGCGGCCACGGCCTCGAGGCGATCCTCGACATCGGCGCCCCCGAGGGCCAACCACGAATCAAGCGCCACGGCATACGCATCGTCATCGGCGGGATCGCCCGAGGCGAGCCGCTCGGCGGCAGTCTCCATCGCCGACGTCGCGGCGGCGACCCCGGTGCGCCGCAGGATCTGGTCGCGGATGGACTCACCGGGCCGGGCATCCGGCTGCTGGGTGAGGAAGCCGAGGTGCGCATCGCGGGGGGACACGGTGATGGTGCCCGCGTCGGGTGCTCGCACGCCCGCGAGCATGCGCAGGATCGTCGACTTTCCGGCCCCGTTGGGGCCGACCAGCCCGACGACGTCGCCCGGCGCGATCACGAGGTCGAGTCCGGAGAAGAGTTCGCGATCCCCGAAGGCGGCCCCGACTCCGCGGGCCTGGATCGTTGCGCTCACCCGCAGATCCTTTCACCGTATGACGTGTGCTCACGAACCGTTTTCGCCCCGGCAAAGGGTGTCCCCCCGACGCGAGTGGCTGCGTCGACGGGACACCCTGGCT
>Ga0209477_1002131_pt1 | contig 11638 bp, 9 predicted proteins | sample KloWWTupernatant_FD_187180 | JGI IMG/M metagenome (GOLD analysis project Ga0209477, IMG submission 187180) | Active sludge microbial communities from Klosterneuburg, Austria, studying microevolution and ecology of nitrifiers - Klosterneuburg... | ecosystem: Engineered > WWTP > Aerobic digester >...
TCGGGTTGATCGTGCCGGAGGGCCGCGAGCCGGCGCTCCAGGCTTCGACCTCGCCACGGCCCAGCGCGCGCGCGTAGGCCTCCGCCATCTGGCTGCGGTTGGAATTCTCCACGCACACGAAGAGCACGCGCTTCATGCCTTGCCCTCAGCAGCAGCCGTGCGCGGCGGCCGCGGCGCTGGCGCCTGCCACCGCGACGATGGGCGCCGCCACCGTGCAGGCGGCCTTGGTTGCGTCCGGTCCGCAGCACGCGCCGCCAGTCTTCGCGGCCTCGGCGGCCCTGGCGCTCGCCTGCGGGGCACAGGCCTTGTCGTCGCCGCAGCCGCCGCCGCCGGCGTAGTAGGTCGTCGCGCTGCCGAAGGTGTGGAAGGTCTCCCAGCGCGTGCCCTGCGGATCGACCGTCCAGGCCTTGTCCGAACGCGCATAGCAGCACGTGGTGCCGTCCTCGGTCAGGACCTCGCCGCCCGCGGCATCGAGGTTGCGGCCCAGCGCCGCCAGCTCCTCGCCCGTGTCGACCTGCAGCCCGAGGTGGTCGACCCCGGCCGGGCGGCCCATGGCCGAGATGGCGAAGTTCAGGCGCGGGTCGTCCAGCATCCACTTGGCGTAGTCGGGCTGGTGCACGGCCGGCGCAGAGCCGAACAGTTGCGAGTAGAAGCGGATGCTGGGTTCCAGCTCGGCGACGTTGAGGTGCACATGGAAGCGCTTCATGGCTTGCTCCGGCGGTTGGAAGGGCGCGCCGGCGCGCACGCGCCGGGGCTGGGGGTACAGGCCGCGGCCCCGGCGTCGCCGGCGCAGCAGTTCTCCATCAGGAACCCGACCAGCGCATCCATGCGCGCAAAGTCGGCCGAACAGCGGATCGCGCGCCCCTCGCGCTGGTCGAGGACCAGGCGCGCCTGGCGCAGCACGTTGAGGTGGTTGCTCAGGGTCGCCCCGGGCAGGGCGGTGGCCGTGCGCAGCTCGCCCACGCCGAGGCCGGAACGACCCGCGCGGATCAGGCGGCGGAACAGCTCCAGGCGGGTCGGATGGGCCAGCGCGCCGAGCGCCGCCAGTGCTTCAGTAGATTTCATGATTCCGGAATTATGGAAATAAAACCGGCGCTGTCAAGTGCCGCCCCGCCAGCGCAGGCGCGACGGCGCTAAACTGTCCGGCCAGACCCGCACCCAGCGCGTACGGAGGCAGCCATGGCGAAGGTGAGCGACCTGCTGTCCGGCAAGGGACCACAGGTGCATGCGATCGGTCCCGACGAGCCGGTGCTGGCGGCGATCCAGATGATGGCCGACAAGTCGGTCGGCGCCCTGCTGGTGCTGCGCGAGGGCGCCCTGGCCGGCATCGTTTCCGAGCGCGACTACGCGCGCAAGGTGATCCTGCGTGGCCGTTCATCGGCCGAGACCGCGGTGTGGGAGATCATGAGCTCGCCGGTGACCACGGTGTCCCCGGGCGACTCGGTCGCCACCTGCATGATGGTGATGACCGAGCGCAAGATCCGCCACCTGCCGGTACTCGACGGCGGCAAGGTGATCGGCGTGCTGTCGATCGGCGACCTGGTCAAGAGCGTGATCGAGGAACAGCAGCAGGAAATCGCCCAGCTGCAGCGCTACATCGTCAGCTGAACCCGGCGCGCCGGGCTTGCGCCCGGCCGCGATTGCGGGAACCCTCGCGCTTCCCCGTTCCGGCCAGTCCCCCGTGCCCCTCCGACCGAGCGACCACCACGCCCGGCTCAGCCTCCTGCTCGACCGCTTCGGCGTGCGCCTGCGCTTCCTGGTGGAGCAGCATTGCGGCCGCCGTTCGGGCCTGGACCCCGACGACATCGAGCAGGAGGTCCGGATCCGCCTGTGGCGGGCCCTGGAACGTGACCGGAATACCCCCCTCGCTGCGTCCTATATCCAGAAGGCCGTGGTCAGCACGGTGGTGGATGCCGTCCGGCGGGCCCAGGTCCGGCCGACGGAGCCGCTGCCGGAGCCCGACAGCGGCCTGCAGCTGGTCGACGACGCCACGGTGGCGCCGGAGCACCGGGCCATGGACGACGAACGGGTGGCGCTGGTCGCAAGGGCGATCGCGGCGCTGCCGGAACGGCGCAGGGCACCGGTGCAGTTGCACCTGCAGGGCTTCGGTTTCGTCGAGATCGGCGGCCTGCTCGGGGTGAGCGACGAAGCGGCGCGCAAGCTGGTGACGCGCGGCCTGGATGAATTGCGGTCCCAGTTGCAAGCCTGGGGCCTGGAGTCTGGCGATGGATGACACGCGATTGGCCGAGCTGTACCGCCGCGCGCTGGCGCGCACGGGCGCTGCTGCGCCCGCTGCCGACGACCTGGTCGCGCTGGCAGCGGGACGCCACCTGGGCGACCGCCACGACGCGGTGCTGGCGGCACTGGCGGCCACGCCGGACGCCCTGGCGCTGCATCGCGTGGCGCAGGCCGCGGCGCAACCCGCGGCCGCGCTGGCCGGCGAACTCGAGGCGCTGTCGCGCCGGGCCGAGCCGCGGCGCGAGCGCCGCCATCAAGGTGCGGGTGGCCGCGTGCGCCGCATCGCGGCGGCCTTCGGGACCGCCGCGGCGCTGGCGCTGGTGGCATGGCGCCTGCTGCCGGGCGTCGGCGCCGACGATCCTGCGCTGGTCATGCCCGTTTCCGACACCATCCTGGCCGCCGACTCCTTCGAAGTCGGGCGTGGCACCGACAGCGACGGCGCGCCCATCGCCGGCGACTCGCCGATCTTCCTCGACGACTTCGGCAGTTCCGGCTGAGCGGGTTGGCTGGGGCGCCGCTGCAGGAACGGATTCAGCCGCGACCAGGCCTATCGCGCGCAGAGCGCGCTCCTGCAAGGCCGGCTTTGTAGGAGCGCGCTCTGCGCGCGATGGGCCTGGTCGCGGCCAAAACCGCTCCCACAGGGCCATCCCGCAGGCGCAGGCTGCGATCCTGCGCGAGGCCTCAGGCCTCGAGCGCCGTCGCGTGCTCGCGCGTGGCCGCGAAGCGCACCGTCGGCCAGCGTTCGACCGTGAGGTTGAGGTTGACCCGGGTCGGCGCCAGGTAGACCAGTTCGCCGGCCGCGTCCAGCGCCAGGTTCATGGCGGCCTTCTCGCGGAATTCCTCCAGCTTCTTCGGGTCGTCGCAGTGGACCCAGCGCGCCGTGGCGACCTGCACGTTCTCGAATGCGCAATCCACCGAGTATTCGTCCTTGAGCCGGTAGGCGACCACGTCGAACTGGAGCACGCCGATCGCGCCCAGGATCAGGTCGTTGGACATCAGGGGGCGGAAGAACTGGGTCGCGCCTTCCTCCGAGAGCTGCGCCAGGCCCTTGGTCAGCTGCTTCATCTTGAGCGGATCCTTGAGCCGTGCGCGACGGAACAGCTCGGGCGCGAAATTCGGCACGCCGATGAAGGCCAGCGCCTCGCCCTCGGTGAAGGTGTCGCCGATCGAGATGGTGCCGTGGTTGTGGATGCCGATCACGTCGCCGGGCCAGGCATTGGCCACGATTTCCCGATCGGAGGCCATGAAGGTCAGCGCGTTGGCCAGCTTCACGTCCTTGCCCGAACGCACATGGAAGGCCTTCATGCCGCCCTCGAATCGACCCGAGCAGATGCGCATGAAGGCGACGCGATCGCGATGCTGCGGGTCCATGTTGGCCTGGATCTTGAACACGAAGCCGCTCATGGCCGTTTCGCAGGGCCCGACCTCGCGGCTCAGCGTGCGCCGCGGGCGCGGCTCGGGCGCGTGCTCGATGAAGAAATCCAGCAGCGGCTGCACCCCGAAGTTGTTGACCGCCGAGCCGAAGAACACCGGGGTCTGCCGCCCCGCGAGGTAGGCGGCCTGGTCGAAGGGATGCGAGGCGCCGCGCACGAGCTCGAGTTCCTCGCGCAGCTCGGACAGCACGTCCGCGCCCAGGCGCGCCGCCAGCGCGGGATCGTCGAGGCCCTGGAAGATGGTCGAGTCCTGGCGAGTGAAGTTGCGCCCCGGCTCGTACAGGTGCACCTCGTCCTCCAGCAGGTGGTACACGCCCTTGAGCCGCGAGCCCATGCCGATCGGCCAGGTCACGGGCGCGCACTGGATCCGCAGCACCGATTCCACTTCGTCGAGCAACTCGATCGGCGAACGGCCCTCGCGGTCGAGCTTGTTGATGAAGGCCATGATCGGCGTGTCGCGCAGGCGGCACACGTCCATGAGCTTGATCGTGCGCTCCTCCACGCCCTTGGCGCAGTCGATCACCATCAGCGCGGAGTCGACCGCGGTCAGCACGCGATAGGTGTCCTCGGAAAAATCCGCGTGGCCGGGCGTGTCGAGCAGGTTGACGATGCGCCCGGCGTAGGGGAACTGCATCACCGAGCTGGTGACGGAGATGCCGCGTTCCTTCTCCAGCGCCATCCAGTCCGAGGTCGCGTGCTTGGCCGCCTTGCGCGACTTGACCGAGCCGGCCATCTGGATCGCGCCGCCGAACAGCAGCAACTTCTCGGTCAGCGTGGTCTTGCCGGCGTCGGGATGCGAGATGATCGCGAAGGTGCGCCGACGCGCGGTTTCGGTGCGTTGTTCGGACATGATCGGAAGGCCGCGGCGGACGCCGGGCGCGCGTCTTCGACGGGGCGGGGCGCGATTGTAGCGGAGCGCCGGCGCGAAGGCCCGCCGGCGCCCGGGATCAGCACTCGATGACGTTGACCGCAAGCCCGCCGCGGCTGGTTTCCTTGTACTTCTCGGCCATGTCGGCGCCCGTGTCGCGCATGGTCTTGATGACCTTGTCGAGCGAGACCCGGTGCTTGCCGTCGCCGCGCATGGCCATGCGCTGGGCGTTGATCGCCTTGACCGCGCCCATGGCGTTGCGCTCGATGCAGGGGATCTGGACCAGGCCGCCGATCGGATCGCAGGTGAGGCCGAGGTTGTGCTCCATGCCGATCTCGGCCGCGTTCTCGACCTGGTAGATGGTGCCGCCCAGCGCGGCGGTGAGGCCGCCCGCGGCCATCGAGCAGGCCACGCCGACCTCGCCCTGGCAGCCGACCTCGGCGCCGGAGATCGAGGCGTTCTCCTTGTAGAGGATGCCGATCGCGGCCGCCGTGAGCAGGAACTCGATGATGCCGTCCTCGTTGGCGCCGGTGATGAATCGATCGTAGTAGTGCAGCACCGCCGGCACGATGCCCGCGGCGCCATTGGTCGGCGCGGTAACGACGCGGCCGCCCGCGGCGTTTTCCTCGTTGACCGCCAGCGCGTACAGGTTCACCCAGTCGAGGATGGTCAGTGGATCGCGCAGCGCGGCCTCGGGCCGGCTGGAGAGGTCGGCGTGCATGCCCGGCGCGCGGCGCTGCACCTTGAGTCCACCCGGCAACACGCCGGTCTCGCGCGTGCCGCGCAGCATGCAGGCGGCCATCGCGCGCCAGATCACGAGCAGGCCCTGGCGCACCTCGGCCTCGCTGCGCCACGAGCATTCGTTGGCCATCATCACGCCGGCGATGGACAGGCCGGCGCGCTCGCACATCGCCAGCAGTTCGTCGCCGCTCTTGAACGGGTAGGGCAGCGGCGTGGTGTCGGCCACGATGCGGTTTTCCGCCGCTTCGTCGGGATTGACCACGAAGCCGCCGCCGACCGAGTAGTAGTCGCGCGTGGCCAGCTCCGCGCCGGCGGCGTCGAAGGCGGCATAGCGCATGCCGTTGGAATGGAAGGGCAGCTTCTGGCGCTTGTTGAACACCAGGTCGGTCTTCTCGTCGAAGGCGATCGGATGCCGGCCCAGCAGCTTGACCGACTTGTCCTTGCGGATCCGCGCCAGCCGCGCCGGAATCGCATCGGGATCGACCTTGTCCGGCCACTCGCCTTCCAGCCCGAGCAGGATCGCCTTGTCGGTGCCGTGGCCGCGACCGGTGTGGGCGAGCGAGCCGAACAGCTCCACCCGCACCCGCGCGACCTGCGCCAGCACGCCCTTCTCGTCCAGCCAGCGCTGCACGAAACGCGCGGCCGCGCGCATCGGGCCGACCGTGTGCGAGGACGAGGGCCCGATGCCGATCTTGAACAGGTCGAAGGCGCTGACGGCCATGGCGAACTCGATGGCGGGGTGCGCTAGTGTAGCGACGCCAGCCCCGGACCCGCGATGCACATGCGCCTGATCCTGTATCGCCGCCTCGAATGCCCGCTGTGCGACCTCGCCGAGGCGGCGCTGCGCGGCGCCGGCGTCGAGGCCTGGGACGCGGTGGAAGTGGGCTGGGAAGGCCCGCTGGAGGAACGCTACGGCACCCGCGTCCCGGTGCTGGCGCGCGCCGACAGCGGCGCGGAGCTGGCGTGGCCCTTCGATCCGCCGGGCGTGCGCCGCTTCCTCGGATGAGTGTTCGCGGCGGGGGCATCGCCTCTTCGAAGGAATCGGCCGCGACTGGCGTCAATCGCGCGCAGAGCGCGCTCCTACAAGGCCGGCTCTGCAGGAGCGCGCTCTGCGCGCGATAGGCGCCGGTCGCGGCTGAAACCGCTCCTGCAGTGAATGGCCGGGCGTGGCGCGAGGCTCAGCGCGATGGCAGGATGCGCGCCAGTGCCGCGCGCGCGGCGTCGAAGCTGAAGTGGCGGCGCACGTTCTCGGTGCCGCGATCGGACAGGCGCTGCCACAGCGCGGCGTCGCCGTACAGGCGCACGATGGCGTCGGCGAATTCCGCGGCCGTGGCGGCCACCAGCACGTCCTCGCCATCGACCAGGTTCATGCCCTCGACCGCGACCGGCGTCGCCACCACCGGCTGGCCGTGCGCCATGCCCAGGTTCACCTTGCCCTTGACCCCGGCGCCGTAGCGCAAGGGCGCGACCGCGAGACGGCAGCCGTCGAGGTAGGGATCGAGGTCGGCGACGTGCCCATGCACCTCGATGCGTTCGCCCGCGAGCTCGCGCGACAGCGCCTCGTCGAGGCCGCTGCCGACCACGTGGAAGCGCGCATCCGGCAGCCGTGCCGCCGCCAGCGGCCAGACCTCGCGCACGAACCAGCGCATGGCGTCCACGTTGGGCGGGTGCTGGTAGCTGCCGACGAAGTACAGGTCGCGCCGCGACGCGAAGTCGCGGCGCGAGCCGGCGACCTCGTGCACGTTGCTCAGCACCTCGATGCGCGCGGACGGACACTCGCGGCGCAGGATCTCCTGCTCGACCGGGCTGACCACCACGGTCACGTCGGCGGCGCGCACCAGCTTGAGTTCCTGCGCCTCGGTGCGGGCCGCCGCGCGCAGCGCCTCGGGGTCGCCCGACAGCTCGGCGGCGCGGCGCTCGCGCAGGTAGTGCAGGTCGACGGTATCGAACACCAGGCGCGCGTGCGGGGCATACACGCGCACCAGCGGCGCGTAGGCGCTGGCGACGTAGTGGCGCGACAGGATCACCACGTCGAGCAGGCTGCCGTGCTCGCGCAGCCAGGCCACCGGATCGGCGATCCAGGGGTGGTAAAGCGCTTCGACGCCGAGGCGCTGCAGCGCTTCGGTGTAGTGGCCGTGGTGGGCGAGGTTCTCGGCCAGGAACGACACCTTCCAGCCATCGGCCTGCAACAGGCGGACCAGGTTCAGCATGCGCAGCGAGCCGGAATCGCGGTCCGGCATCGGCGTGCAGGCATCGACCACCAGCACGCGGCCGCGCACGCGGTGCTCGCGCGCCAGCGCGATCGGCGTGCCGGGCTTTGGCTGCAGCGCCAGCGCGTCGGCCCAGCGCTCGCGGAACTTTTCCTGGTTGACCAGCTGGTAGCGCTTGATGCCGCTGCCGGTATCGGTGCCCGAACTCACGCCCTCGAAGTGCACCACCGTCGCGGCCGGCTGGTAGTACACCTTCAGCCCGGCCTCGCGCACGCGGAAGGCGAGGTCGGTGTCCTCGTAGTAGGCCGGGGCGTAGCGCGTGTCGAAACCACCCAGGCGCTCGTACAGCTCGCGCCGCAGCGCGATCGCCGCGCCCGAGCAGTAGTCGGCCTCGCGCAGGTAGTTGCAGGCCGGCGCGGCGGGATCGTCGTAGCGGCCGTAGTTCCAGCCCGAGCCGTCGGCGAACACGATCCCGCCGGCTTCCTGCAGGCGGCCATCGGGATAGACCAGCTTGGCGCCCGCCAGCCCGCAGTCGGCGCGCGCCTCGAAGGTGCCGAGCAGCGCGTCCAGCCAGCCCGCGGTCACCGCGGTGTCGTTGTTGAGGAAGACGATGAACTCGCCGCGCGCCTGCGCGGCGCCGGCATTGCAGGCGCCGATGAAGCCGAGGTTCTGCGCGTTGCGCAGCACGCGGATGCCGCCGATCTCGGCCAGCCGCGCCGCGGTCTCGTCGCTGGAGCAGTCGTCGACCACGATCACCTCGAACGCCGCGCCGTCCGCGTTGCGCGCGATCGAGCGCAGGCAGCCCAGGGTGTGCGCGAAGTGGTTGTAGACCGGGATCACGATCGACGCGCGCGGCGTCTCGCTGCCGGGCAACGTGAACGGCGCGAAGGGCGCGTCGTGGTCGGGCAGCAGCGGCGCCACGGGCGCGCCTGGCGTCCGCTCGAAAAACTCCGCCGCGCGCTTGAAGGTACCGGCAACGCCGCGCGCCTTGAGCGAGCGCTGCGCGCGGGTGCCCAGCGCGGCCGCGCGGTCGAGGCGGAAGCGCGCCGAGGCGCGCAGGCGCGCCTCCAGCGCCATCAGGCGGCGCAGCCCGGCGGTGATCCAGCGCGATGCCTTCGAGGCCAGCAGTGGCGAGTCGATGCCGCGCAGCTGCTTGAGCTCGTGGTCGAGGCGCAGGGCCCACTGCGTGCGCTGCTCGAACTCCGCGCCCAGGCGCGCCAGCTCGGCGCCGTTGGTCGCGCGCTCGCCCGCCAACTCCTGTTCGAGCTGCGCGGCCCAGCGGCTGCGCTCGCGGAACTGCCGCTCCATGCCTTCGGCCCAGGCGGCGTGCGCCTTGACCTCGGCCTGCTGTTTCGCCACCAGCGCCCGCGCCTCGGCGCGACCCGCGAGGGCCTCCGCCGCCACCAGGGCCAGCGGCTGCGACGGCGCCAGCCCGGCGCTCCCGCCGCGCGCCTGCAGCGGCAACGCGGCGGCATGGTCGGCCGCCATCGCGGCACTGTCGCGCAGCGTGATCGAGGCGAGGCGCTCGCGCATCGCGGCCAGCGCCGCCGGATCGTCCAGCAGGGCCTGGACGCGGGCGACGATGGCGCCGGCCCGTGGCGCCACGGTCCAGCCGTTGATGCCGTCGACCACGCGCTCGGCCAGGCTCCCGATCGCGGTGGCGAGCACCGGCACGCGCAGCGCCTGCAACTCGCTCAGCGTGTAGCTCCAGGTCTCGGCCACGCTGGCCGCGATCAGGGCCAGGTCCGGCGCGATCCGCGCCACCAGCGCCGGCAGCTCGTCGCGCGCGTAGTCGAGCTCGATGTCCACGCCCGAGCAACCGAACCAGTCGAAGCCGCTGGTTCCGGCGCCGAGCAGGTGGAAGTCGCAGCGCGCGACCAGCGCGGGGATCACCTCGCGCAGCAGTTCGGCGCCCTTGCCGCCCTGGATCCGTCCCAGCACCAGCACGCGCGGCTTGCCGACGTGGCGCGGCACGCGCCCGGCGGGCGCGCCCGCGGGAAACGCGCGGAAGCCGTGGGCGACCACGCGCGGCCCGAGTTCGGCCAGCCGCGGTTCCAGGCGCAACAGGTTTTCGCGCACGGTCGCGGTGGGCACCGCGATGCCCGGCCGGGTCGCCAGCAGCGTGGCGACGTAGCGCTCGCGCAGCGCCCACCAGGCGCCGGCATCGCGCTCGATGAAGGGCAGCTCGGCGCGCGCCAGCTCGCGCGCGAGCTCGTCGCGGTCGAAGCGCCGCGCGCCGTCGCCGAAGTCGCAATGCAGCACCGGCCACAGCGGGTAAAAGTCATGGCACACGACCGTGGTCGGCAGGCCGGTGCGCAGGGCGCCGAGGTCATGGCCGATCAGGGACGAGATGCTGAGGCCATCGACGGCGTACTCGCGCAGCACCTCGGCAAGGATCGCGGCATGCGCCGGATCGCCGTCGGTGGTGGCCGCCAGCGGCCGTGGCAACGGCCAGCGCGCCAGCGCGGGCGCCGCCGGCAGCGCCGGCAGCACCAGTTCCAGCGCCTCGCCGTACTGGCGCCGCAGGCTGCTGCCGCGCGCGACCAGCGCCAGGTGGCAGCGGTCGGGGTCGGCCAGCGCGAGGTCGTGGATGAAGGCCATGGCGCCGCCGCCCCAGCCGTGGACCACGTGCAGGACCACCGGGCGTCCGTCCGCGCCGGGCAGGCAGGGTGCGGCGGTGGCGATCGGCGCCACGCGACTGCGCAGCAGTTCCAGCGCTGATGCCGGTGCCGCGTCGCGCGGGTCGGCCGGCGGACGCGCTGCGCGCAGGCGCTGGCGCGGATCGGCCACGTACACGCCATCGTGGACCGCGCCTGGCACGCCGTCGGGCAGCGTCGCCGCCTCGGCACGCGGCTGTGCGAGCAGCCAGGACAGCGCGGGGCGGCGCCACAGCGCGCAGCTGCGCGACCAATGCGCCGTGGGCCAGGTGCTGCGCGTGCCGTAGAGCCAGCAGCCGCGATCGAGCGCCACCGGATCGACGTCGGCCGGCACCCGGTCCGGCCTTGCCGGCGCCAGCGCCGGCTCGGCGTTGCCCAGGGGGCTCAACACCGCCGCCCACGGCGCGGCGGCGGCCGCGCGCAGCAATCGCGCCAGGGCCAGCGGCGGCAGCACCGCGTTGGATTCGAGCAGCAGGATTTCGGCCTGCGGCTCGGCGGCCGCGACCTCGCGCAGTACCGCCAGCGGGTCGGCGCCGTCGTGCCACGCGATCGGCAGCCCGGCGGCGGCAGTCGGCAGCGCGCGTCGCCAGGCGGCGTCGGCAATGCCCGCGCCGTAGACGACGAGGCGCAACTGGTTTGGGGGGGCGATCGGCACGGGTCGGTCGGGGCGGCAATGCGCGGGCGATCGCCGGGCTTTTTCGAGGCAGGACGCGGGATTATCGCGGATGGGCCGGTCGCGTGTCACCGCGCATTCAGCGCCCTGGTCTAAGATGCCGCGGTAGTCCGAACCGCGCGATTCGCCCTTGGCCCCATCTTCAGCGATTGCCCGCCGCGCCCGCGCGACCTGGGCCTGGATCCGCGCACCGTTCTGGTTCGGGCTGGGGTTGTCGCTTGGCTTCGGCGTGCCGTATGGCATCGCGCTCGACCGGCTCGTGCGCCAGCGCGTGGCCGAGCTGACCTGGTCCGAGCCCAGCCGGGTCTATGCCCGGCCGCTGCGGCTGGCGCGCGGACAGCGACTCGATGCCACCACCCTGCTGGCCGAACTCGACGCTGCGCGCTACCGCGCCGCCGACCCGGCGCTGGCACCCGGCACCTTCCACCGCGACGGCCCGCGCTTCGTGGTCTCGGCGCGCGCCTTCGCCGGGGCGCAAGGCATTCAAGGCGCCAGGCGCATTGAATTGACGCTGGCTTCCGGCCGCATTGCCCGCCTTGCCGACGCCGACACCGGCGCCACGCTGCCCGAGGCCCAGCTCGACCCCGCGCGCATCGCCACCCTCTACGGCGCGCGCCAGGAGGAGCGCCGTTTCGTGCGCGTGGCCGACGTGCCGCCGCTGCTGCTCGGCACGCTGCAGGCGGTCGAGGACCGCGATTTCAAGCATCACCACGGCGTCGATCCCTGGGCGATCCTGCGCGCGGCCTTCGCCAACCTCAGCGCCGGCGAGGTGGTGCAGGGCGGTTCCACCCTGACCCAGCAGCTGGTGCGGAACCTGT
>Ga0209477_1002138_pt1 | contig 11624 bp, 10 predicted proteins | sample KloWWTupernatant_FD_187180 | JGI IMG/M metagenome (GOLD analysis project Ga0209477, IMG submission 187180) | Active sludge microbial communities from Klosterneuburg, Austria, studying microevolution and ecology of nitrifiers - Klosterneuburg... | ecosystem: Engineered > WWTP > Aerobic digester >...
CATCGGCGGCACCACGCTGCTCACCGAGGCCTACGCCCCCGAGGAGAAGGCCAAGACGCAGGGCCTCAACGACTTCCTCATGTTCTTCGCCATGGCCGGATCGTCGTTCTTCTCCGGCGTGCTCGTCACCAGCGCCGGCTGGACGGTGCTCAACCAGATCGCCATCCCCTTCGTCGCCCTCAGCGTCTTCGCCACCAGCCTGCTCTGGCTGAAGCGCCGCCGCGCCGCCTGACCGGCAGGCTTGCCGAAATGCAGAATAAATCGTCTAATCCAAATGCATGCACGCCGGTTCGGCACAGGCGGGCGACCCGCAACAGTTCGACTCGCGGCCCCAGGGAGAGAACAATTGAAGCGCATCATCATCATCACTTTGCTTGCATGGGCGGCCTGGCAGGGCTTTGGCGAGTACAAGGCCAGGCGCCTGATGGCCTCGGCAACCGAAAGCGCCGCGCCGACAGCGGCGCCACTGCTTCAAGAAAGCGCCCCAGGCACCTCACCCAATGGCTCGCAGTTCAATTGCGATGGACGAACCCATTGCTCGCAAATGACGTCGTGTGCCGAGGCGACTTACTTTCTCAGAAACTGCCCCGGCGTGAAGATGGATGGAGACAATGACGGCATCCCATGCGAGCGGCAGTTTTGCGGGAATTGAATGGCGCCCTGCGGCTGACTGCCTGAGCATGCGGGAAATCCGTATTTGAGGATCGTGTAAATGTCTGACAACTACCCGTCGTCCCCGCGAAAGCGGGGACCCAGGAGTACGCTGAAAGGCGCCCTGGATTCCCGCTTGCGCGGGAATGACGGTGCTACGTCTGAAGCGGTCAGCTATTTTTACGAAGATCAATAATATGAAGCCCGGTGCAGGGGCACTGCTTCCTGTTGCCGACTGACACGCCCTGCAAGGAAAACCGACAAATGAACGACCCCGCATCGAAGCCCAGCGAGAAGCTGCTCCTGGATCCGCCGGACTTTTCACTCGTCCTCGGCGGGCCGCTCTTCCAGCTGCTGCGCCGGTCGCACCTCGCCGACGATGCGCTGGAAATGGTGCGCCAGCGCATCGTCGTCATGGCGCTGCTGGCCTGGCTGCCGCTGCTGCTGCTCACGGCGCTGGAAGGCCAGCTGATCGGCGGGAGCGCGGCCGTTCCCTTCCTGATGGACGCGGAAGTGCACATCCGCTTCCTGGTCGCGATCCCCCTGATGATCGGCGCCGAGCTGGTGGTGCACCGGCGCATGCGCCTGCTGCTGAGGCAGTTCCTCGAACGCAACCTGATCCCCGAGAGCGCCCTGCCGCGCTTCGATGCCGCCATCCACTCGGCCTTCCGGCTGCGCAACTCGACGCTCGCCGAGGTGCTGCTGATCGCCATCGTGTATAGCCTCGGCATCATGGTCATCTGGCGCAACTACATGGCACTCGACGCGCCGACCTGGTTCGCGACGCCGACCGCGGCGGGGCCCAGCCTGTCGCTCGCGGGATACTGGTATGCCTACGTCGGCATGCCGATCTTCCAGTTCCTGCTGTTGCGCTGGTATTTCCGCCTGTTCATCTGGTCCCGCTTCCTCTGGCAGGTGTCGCGCATCGAGCTGAACCTGGTGCCGACGCATCCGGACCGCACCGGCGGACTGGGATTCCTCGGCGGCACGGTCTACGCCTTCATCCCGCTGCTGATGGCGCACGGCGCGATCGTCGCCGGGAACCTCGCCAACCGCATCTTTTACCTCGGCGCCACCCTGACCGATTTCAAGGGCGAGGTCGCCCTCATGGTCGTCTTTCTGCTGTGCGTGGTCTTCGGCCCGCTGCTGGCATTCACGTTGCAGCTCGCCGCGGCGAAGCGCACCGGCAAACGCGAATACGGCACCCTGGCGCAGCGCTACGTGCGCGCGTTCGATGCCAAGTGGCTGCGCGGCGGCGCGCCGGCCGACGAGCCGCTGCTGGGCAGTGCCGACATCCAGTCCCTCTCCGACCTCGGCAGCAGTTACGATGTGGTGCAGACCATGCGCACCACGCCGGTGTCGAAGGAAGCCGTCCTCCGCCTTGCGGCCGCGGTGCTCGTGCCGATCGTGCCGCTGGTGCTCACCATGATGCCGTGGGAAGAGCTGCTGAAGAAGCTGCTGGGCATCATTTTATAGGGTTGGCAGGGAGGACAGCATGTCCAGGCTGCTATGGATCGCGTGCGCATTCATACTCGGCACGCGCTGCGGCCCGGCCATATCGGCCGAACCGAAGGAGGTCGGCGTCGTCCTGATGCACGGCTGGGGACTGCAGCGAAATCCGCCGCCTGGCCGCATGTATCCACATCGAAAGAATGACGCATTGGCGAACGCGCTTCGCCAGGAAGGGTTTCACGTCATCCAGGAAGAGATGCCGTGGGGTCCGAACCGGCTCATCGATGCTTCGATCGACGCAGCGATGACCGAGATTGACGGGCAGGTGGAAAAGCTCAGGGCGCTTGGGGCGAAAAAGATGGTGATTGCGGGCCATAGCATGGGCACCCCGATGGCGCTCGCCTACGCCGCGCGCCGCGATGGCGTCGCGGGCGTCATCGGGCTGGCGCCCGGACATCATCCTGAGCTGCAGCCGGCGATGTATCCGGAATTCTTCCCGAAACAGGTGGCGAAGGCGAAAGAAGCGATCGCTGCGGGCAAGGGCGACGAACAAACCCGGTTCACCGCCGCACAGTGCTGCGTCTTCTATCAGGACTTCCGGACGACGCCGCGCATCTATCTGAGCTACTTCGATCCCGACGGGCCGGGCACCATGGCCGGCAACGCCGCGCAGGTGAAGGCGGGCGTGCCGGTGTTGTTCGTATTCGGCAAGCGCGACGTGATCTTCAAGCTGCTCGAAGACGTGAAGCAGTCCTATGCAGACTACGTTCCTGGCCGGTTGCCGGCCAATCCCCTGCATCGGCGGGTGATCCTCGATGCCGATCACGGGCAGGTGCCGGGTCAGTCGATCCGGGATGTCCTGCAGTGGCTCAAGGCCTTGCCCTGAATGTCGCGCCCCGCGTTCTTCTTCCTGATCGCCCTGGCGGGCGCCTGCGCGTTCGCCCCCGCGGCCGCGGCCGGGGAATCGGCGCCGGCCGGCGCGCTCGGCGCCGGCACCCATACCCTGCAGCTTAGCCACGACGGGCAGCAGCGGAAGTACCTGCTGCACATCCCTGCCGGCTACGACCCGGCGCGGCCGGCGCCGCTGGTGCTGGCGTTTCACGGCGGCGGCGGCCATGCCGAGTTCATGGCCGACGAAGCGCGCTACGGGCTCGTCGGCAAGGCGGAGCGCGCCGGCTTCGTCGTCGTCTTCCCGAACGGCTACAGCCGGTTCCCGGGCGGCAAGCTCGCGACCTGGAACGCCGGCGGCTGTTGCGGCAACGCCCGCGACCGCGGCATCGACGACGTCGGCTTCGTGCGCGCCCTCGTGGCGCGCGTGCAATCGCAGGTCAGCATCGACGGCGCGCGCGTCTTCGCCACCGGCATGTCCAACGGCGGCATGCTGGCGCACCGCCTGGCGTGCGAGGCGCCGGATGTCTTCCGCGCCGTGGCCTCGGTGGCGGGCACCGACGCCACCAGCCGCTGCGCCCCCTCGCGCCCGGTCTCCGTGCTGCACATCCATGCGCGCAACGATACCCACGTGCTGTTCACCGGCGGCGCCGGCGAGGATGCCTTCCGCGACGCCTCGAAGGTGATGGACTTCGTCTCGGTGCCCGAGACCGTGGCGCGCTGGGTGAAGCGCAACCAGTGCGCCCCGGCGCCCCGGCGCATCCTGGACAGGCCGGGCGCCTACTGCGAGGCCTACTCCGGCTGCGCCGGCGGGGTGTCGGTGCAGCTCTGCGTCACCGAGGGCGGCGGCCACTCCTGGCCGGGCGCGAAAACCGTGCGCCGGGGCAAGGAGGCCGCCTCCGCGGCCCTCGACGCCAACGATGCCATCTGGGACTTCTTCACGCGCGCCAGCCGTCCCGGAAGCTGACGCCGAAGCGCGCAAACCAGGGAGGACGCCATGCCCCACCCCAACGAGATCTTCTGGCCCGAGCTGCATCCTTCGCTGATGCCGCCGCACTTCAACAACTACCCGCAGCTGCTGCTGGCCGAGGGCGACTCCTGGTTCGCCTGGGGCTACCTCGGCTTCGACATCCAGCCCAACCTGCTCAACCGGCTGAAATTCGCCAAATCCACGGCGACGCTGAACTACGCCTACTCCGGCCACACCAGCCACGACATGGCCGGCATGGCGATCAGCGCCGGCTTCATGCAGGAAATGAGTGCGCGCCAATACAACGCCATCCTGCTCTCCGGCGGCGGCAACGACCTGTTCGACGCGCTCAAGGAGGGCAACATCCTGAAGGCGCCCGACGCCGGCGCCGACCCGAACGACCCGGCCAGCTACATCGACGTCGTCGAACTCGACATGCTGAAGGACTACGTCATCAAGAACTACCAGCAGATCCTCTCCTGGCGCCTGCTGCCGACCTCGAAGAACCAGTCGACGCCGGTGCTGCTGCACACCTACGACGTGCCGATGCCGCGGCCGGCCCCGGCGCTCGCCTACGGCCAGCCGGCGGCGGGCCCCTGGCTGCATCCCGCCCTCGACGCCGTCAACGCCCCGGCGGCGCTGCGCTTCAGCATCATCAGGGAGATCGCCATGGACATGCTCGACAGCATCCGCGCCTTCGACGATCCGTTGGGCGGCATCTACGTCGTGGACAGCTGCGGCAGCACCCTCGTGCCGGCCGCGGCCGGCACCACCGGCAGCAACGCCGACTGGGAGAACGAAATTCACCCCAACACCGCCGGCTACGACAAGCTGGCGATGAAGATCAACCAGCAACTCGCCCAGCTGGGCATCGTCTGATCCGTTGCGGTCATCGCCAGGCCCGAACGCGCGGGCCGCAGGCGGCGCTTGCCATGGCAATCGATGTCGCGTCTAATTCACTCGACATATGCTGTTTTGGTTCTCGGGTGGGCAGGCTAACCGAATCCCGGCTCCAACTGGCCCGGCAGCTAGGGAAGGTGATGCTTTGTTGTTCTGCCATTAGGATCTACTATTTTTGTTAATGACTATGATATGAAAAGATTTGCATCATTAACCAAAAGCATTTTTTGGAAATATGACGGATTGTTTTCCGTCATTTAGGACGTCCACTTTACGTTGGGCGTCCAGATGAATAACCGTTCACGCCTCGAATGTGGAGAACACGGTGAGACATACGCTACTTACGTCTGCCGACACCTCATCGAAGGAACCAACACTAATTGGTATTCGGCTGAGCCTGATGAAGAAAACCCATGGCCCGATTCTTGGTGCGGGATTTGCAATCAGTTCTTCGAAGCTGAGGGAGAATGGAACGAAAAATCAGAGCAAGCTGCTGACATTAGGGCGAATCTCAAGCTTATCTGCCATCAATGCTATACAGCTTATCGCTCAAAATGCACAACCCATACCGTTTAGCGCATGCATACACCCGTAGCGGTGAGGTGTCTTTGAGCTCACAGAAAACAAATTGCCAATTTATGCCGACGCCCAACCCGGCAGTCAACCGGACCGCCGGCAAGCAGGGCTTGCCGGTTCGCTCCGCGCTGGCGCGCTCCGCCGGCCGGTTACTTCTACGTTAGCGCTACAAGGAACATCCATGATTTGGGCGTTTGTGGACTATGAAAATGTGGGCTCCTTGGAAGGGCTGAGGCTATCGGAGTATGAGAGAGTCTTTGTATTTTGTGGTCCAAAGAACCCAAGAGTGAAACTAGGGGCGCCGCCAACCGACGGATTTTGTCGGGTCGAATTAATAGGGGTAACCACGGCCGGGCCAAACAACCTCGATTTCCACTTAGCTTTTCATCTTGGAAGATTTCACGAGGTCGCAGATAGGGATGTTACGTTCCACATTGTGAGTGCTGACGGTGACTTCAATGGTCTCGTAAATCATCTGAAGAAGATAGGAAGAAATTGCAAGAAGGTTGCAATCAAGTCGGCAGTCAAGCAAGTGAGTGATGCTCCAGCTGTTCTAAGCGAAGCGGCGTCCTTGGTTGTGTCTCGACTGAAGCTGCTCGATGGACGGAAACGCCCGAGAAAGAGGGATCGTTTTGTGAATTGGATTAAGTCGCAATGTCAGGGGCTGTCAAATATCGTGCCGGAATCTGTCTGTTGCGATCTGGTAAAGGCAAAATTGGTTCGCGAGAATGGAACTGATATTTCCTACGAAGTTGGGCGATAACAACGCCATCAACGCGGACGCGCAAAAGCTACGCTGCGCTCCGCTTTTCGGCGCCGGTTAAGGCGAACGTTGAAGCTGTAGAAAAACTCTTTTTCTCACTCTCGGCAAGACGTAAAAAACGGCGCGGATCATTTCCGCGCCGTTTTTATTTTATCGCCGAATTGTCGCCGTCCTGGCGGGACTAACTCTTGTGCGGGCGGACCTCTCTTCTCTTTCTGCTACGTCCCGTAGCCGTGATGCGCCAGCTTCTCGATGTTGTGCACCAAGCAGTAGAGCTTCCATTGCGCATCGACTTTCGTTCGCCCGCGCAGCGTGAAGCGATTGAGTCCCTTGTTATGGCGGATGTTGGCGAAGACCGGCTCGACCGTGGCGAAGCGCCGGCCATAGAGCGCGCGGCCCTGCGGGCTGTCGATGGCCCGGCGCATGATGTCGGTGTAGCTCGACGGCGTGGCGGCGGCCTTGCCGCGGAAGAAACAGACTTGCCGGGCGCGGGTCTTGTCCGGCGTGCGCAGACAGTTGTTTCGTAGTGCGCACGGCACGCAATCCCTGAGCGCGCCCTGGAACTTCACGGCCACATAGCCGTTGTGAATGCAGTTCGCGCCGTTCTGGTAGAGCGATTTCCCCGCCGGGCAGACGCAGGTGCCGGCGGCCGGGTCAAAGGCAAAGTCCTCGGGGCGGTACAGGGGCGCCTTCTTCGGCGCTCGCATCTTGTCGTGGAGCGGATCGGCGACGGCCTTGTAGCGGGCGCGATCCTTGAAGCGTTCGTCGCGCCCGCGCATGCCGTTGTCGGCGATCAGGACGGCGATGCGCCGCCCGGCCAAGGCCTTGAGGTTGGCCTCCGAGTGGTAGCCGGCGTCCGCCGTGATGAGGGAGTCCTCCGTCAGGAGCGGCTCGAGCGCCTCGTCCACCGGCAGCAGCAAGGCCTGTTCGCTTCCCGTGCCCCAGGCTTGAGCCTCGACCACGATTTGGTGCCGGGCATCGACCGCCGCCACCCCGCAATAGCCCTGCACCACGCCCTTGTCGGTGGCCATCTTGGCCGATTCGTTGTCGGTGCGGTTGCTCTTTCTCACGCTGCCCTTGGCGCCGCAACGATCCTCGGGGTTGTGCTTAAGCCAGTCACGTAACTGTGCGGCTTCGTGTCGGTATCGTTCGATGCGTCGGGCTTCCTTCTCGGCCAGATCGGGTTCGACAGGCAGGGCGTCGTTCTCGCGGTGGCGCGCCAACATGGCCTGCGCCGCCGCTTCGAGCTTGCCCGCCTGGCGCGCGAACTCGGCCCGCGTGCCGCTCTTTTGCTTGGCGGCGTTGCTGGGCAGTTTAACGCCATCGATGGCGAACATCTGGCGACCGATCAGCCCCTGCCGGTCGCACAGATACAGGACTTGGGCAAAGAGCGGGGCTATCTCGCCGGCCAGACTGCTGACGAAGGCGGCTATCGTGGTGAAGTGGGGCGCGCTGTCGCCCGACAGGGCGATGAAGGTGACGTGCTCGCGGCAGGCGCGCTCGATGGCCCGGCTGCTGACGATGCCCTGACTGTAGGCGAACAGCACAACCTTGAGCAGCATGGCCGGCGGGTAGGCGGTGGCACCGGTGGCGTCGTTGCCGTAGCGTGCATCGAAACCGGTCAGGTCGATCTCATGCTCGATCAGATGGTGCAGAGCGTGCTCGAACGTGCCAGGCAGGAGCTGGCGCTCCAGATCGACAGCGAGAAACCGCGGACTGGTGTCAATGTGCTTGTAGCGGGCCATTCCCTTCTCCCCAAACCGAATGCCGGTTGGAGCCTTGATATTCCATTTGGTTCACGGCAGGATGCGCCGATGATGAGAGTTTTTCTACAGCTTCGTTAGCCGTCAAGAGAACCCGCTCGTGCCATCCGTAATCTCAATTGGTTGCCAAGCCGGGGGTCCCGAGGTCAGGTTTATCGGCGACCTCAAGGTGCCGTTGTACAGGGCACTGGCAAAGCACGTCACTTCTACCCATTGTCCTGCTGTGGATGAATACGCAATCGTGCTCCGCGTCGACGGTTCGCTGGAGAAGTTTGGTGACGAAGGCTTCACTCGCCTCCGGTTTGCAAAGGCGCGTCGCTACATCACAGTGGACGTTCAAATCCCCGAGACCATTTGGCACCCGATGAGCAAGCGTCAACTTAGGAAATATCTTGCACATCAAGTCAAAGATGCCATTGTTCTGTGCGCTGGCAGACTCCGGAAGGACAAACATGCCGTCGCGGAGACAGGCCTGTTTGTGGAAATTGAAGCGGCGATCAATGAATACCTAGCGGTCGAAAATGACGTCTAACCCGACAGTCGCCCCCGTTCCCTTCGGTCACTGGACACTGCGCGATAAAGCCGCGCAGCGCCGGTCACTTCAACGTTAGCCCTAGGAGAACGAGTGAAGTACTTTACGAAGGAGTGGTGGGAAAGGGGATGCGAAGATGCGCAGCCCCTCTTTCAACGGTACGAAGCCTATCTGGCTTCCGTCCGTTCTCAGCTTCCACCCGAGCTGGTTGCCTTTGATGCCGCGCACACGCTTCACGATTCTGAAGTTAAAAGAATCATTTGCAATTTCGAAGACAAAACCGTGACCTTAGTACTCCATGGTTGGAACCAGAAGCTTGAGTACCCGGTGCGCTATACCATTCGCTTTACGGGCGTATCGCTGTTCGATCAGCAGCTGCCTCAACAGGAGTACGTTGAAGCCGAGCTTGGTGACCTAGGTTATTGGGAGTTCGAATCGCTTGAGTCCGCCACGGAGGTAAGAATGTTGTTTGTTTCCTCCGCTGAGTTTCGCATTGTGTTTACTGGGTTTGCCTTTGAGCATGTACGTCAAAAGGTCTAACCCATCGCTCAAGTTCGCTCCCTCCGGTCGCTTGGACGCGCCTTCGGCGCGCCCCTCAGCAACACGTTCGGCGCCTTAAACATCGCGCATGGCTATCGATCCCTCAACGTTCTGGGCTAGTGACTTGGATCACAACTCGCCAATGTCTGCGGAGTCCTTGAAAGAGGCTGAGCGAGTACTTAACGTCAAATTTCCTGAAGAGTTGGTCGCCCTATGGCGTTTTCAGAATGGCGGCTTTACACAAGGGTTTGTGTTTCCTACAAGGCAAAAGACAACTTGGGCTGAAGACCATGTGCCATTTCCAGAACTTTTCGGAATTGGTTCGACACAATCACCGTCAGGCTCTCACAACATTTTCAACAGCCAGTACATGACTCAAGAGTGGGATCTACCGCCAAAGCAAATTCTTCTCGCTGGCGAGGGCGACTGGTGGATCACTTTGGACTATCGAAAGTCGGAAACGCCTTGTGTCAGGTGGCTCGATGTCGATTCGGGTGAAGATATAGAACTAGCACCGTCATTCAATCAATTCCTGGCAGGGCTGTTACCTGCCTCGGCCGTAGACGAGCAAACATGCCGTTTAGCTCCGTAACGCCGAACCCATCAATCCACAGGACGCTGCGCGATGAAGCCGCGCAGCGCCTGTGATTTCAAACGTTAGGCGGCTTAAGCAACCATGCGACCACTCGATCTTTCTCACTTTCCCCAGCCGGAATCGAACGATTCAGGTAGCGTAGAAGCAGCGCTCGACGGGCTTCGCGACGCCGAAGACGAATCGGCTGCGAGTGAAGCCTACGATGCGTTTCTCTGGGCAGTGGGCAACAACCATGCGGGAACGTTCTATCCGGTCATCCTGGGTGTGCTTCCCGAGATCGAACAGATCCTTAGGAACGGGAAGGCATGGGCTCAACGAGCAGCAATGGAGTCACTCATTGATCTTGGCGGCTCGTTCGTCCCGGAAGAGGGCTACGAGAACTACCTAGGAGCCCCGGTCCAACAGGCGCTTAACGCTTTCATCCATTCAATGCGTCAGCACGTTGAACCGCTAGCCAATGGGAACGATGCACGCGCCAAAAGTGCAATAGACCTGCTGGAGCTCATTGATGATCAAGCCGCCTAACCCTTCATATATGGACTCCCCCCGAAGTCAAGAGAACTGACCGGTAGTGCTGGCTGGTAGGAAGCGCATGCAGTCGTATATCCGGCATCGTAAGTGGGCTCTCGTTGGCCCGTGCCGACATGGAATCTGCGCACGCAGTGCCAATCGTTACAAGCGGCAAGCATGAAGCTGCCGGCAGAGTTATCGGCATCGTTGCGTGAGGGTGCGACCCGTTTAGCCATGATGGGCGATCAGTCTCAAAGCAAGCGCGGGGACGTGGAACTCAATATATTTCCTTGCAGACTAGACGGCCACGGCGAACGCCTTGCGCGCGATCTTGCGCTGCTGCCTGGGCGCCGGCTGGCCGTACGGTGTGGCATCGCGCAAGGTGGCGTAGCAGATCCTCGCCAGCTTGTTGGCCAGCGCACAGGCCGCCTTGTTGTGGTTGGTGCGCCCCTCCACGGTGGTGGCCCAGGTGCGCAGCCCGTCGATCTTTTTACCGGCGCGCCGCGCCACCGTAGCCGCGCGCAGCACCGAGCGCGCCCCGTGGGTGAGCAGCATGCGCAGGTAGCGGTCGCCGCGTTTCGAGATGCGGCCCAGCACCTGGCGGCTGCCGGAACTGAACTCCCGCGGCGTCAGCCCGAACCAGCTTGCAAAATGCCGGGCATCCTTGAAGTGCGACACCTGCCCGCCGGTGGTGGCCACCATCGCCGTTGCTGTCAGCAGGCCGACGCCGGGAATCGTCAGCAGCGTCGTACAGGCCGGACTGTGTTTGGCCACCACGGACAATTCGCGCTCCAACTGGGCGATGCGGGCTTCGAGCAGGCGGATTTCCTCGACCAGCAATTTCATCGAGCCGCGAATCAGTCCGGGCACCGGCGAATTGGGGTCGGCCAGCACCCGGCTGATGGCTTCGACCCCGGTGCGCGCCCCTTGCGGGATGGCAAGACCGAACTCCCGGCAGAATCCGCGCAGCGCGTTGATGCGCGAGGTGCGCGTACTCATCCACAGCGAGCGGGTACGGTGCAGGCCCTGCAACGCCTGCTGCTCGACGGACTTGACGCGCACCGGCACGATGTCCGAGGCACGCGCCGCTTCGAGCAGCGCACAGGCATCGGCGGCATCGGTCTTGTTGCGCTTCACATAGGCACGAACATAGGCGGCGGGCAGAAGCTTGACCTCGATGCCCAGCCCGTTGATCCAGCGCGCCCAGTGGTGAGCGGAGCCACACGCTTCCATGATGACCAGCGTGACATCGCGATTCTGAAACCAGCGCTCGAACTGGGCGCGGGTGAGGCGATGCGACTCGACGACCTTCCAGGTCGCATCGGCCACGGCCAGCTGGAAGACGCTTTTTGCCAGATCGACAGCAACGGTAGTAGCATGCATTTTGGATTCCCCCTCGGAGTTGATCGGTGCTGACACCCACGTCCAATGAGCTTCAGCCGCGCAAAGACTGCGCCAACAAAAGGGGGGAGTCCATCCCATCA
>Ga0209477_1002146_pt1 | contig 11586 bp, 10 predicted proteins | sample KloWWTupernatant_FD_187180 | JGI IMG/M metagenome (GOLD analysis project Ga0209477, IMG submission 187180) | Active sludge microbial communities from Klosterneuburg, Austria, studying microevolution and ecology of nitrifiers - Klosterneuburg... | ecosystem: Engineered > WWTP > Aerobic digester >...
TTCGACCCGGCCGCCGGCCGCAGCGTCGGGTACTGGATGCCGAGTTGCTCGAGGTAAGTGCCGTACTTCGTCGGGTCGTAGTAGTACTTCTTCATCTCCTCACGGTACTTCCCGAGGATCTCGGCGTTCAGGTGAATGGCCGGCTTGTCGTCCGCCTTGATGAAGGGGATGTACTTCTGATCCTTCGTCTGCACCTCCCGGAAGTAGGCCCACGCCTGCTGCACGAGCTCGGGGCGGGTCATCAGGTCGAGCACGGTCATGGCCATCACCTTGGCGCCCGCCACGACGCCCTTGTGCGCGATGGGCGTGGCGCTGGCGATGGCGCTCGACCAGTTGTGGCCGGGGAGCCCGGGAATGTTCGACGGGTAGCGCAGCGTCACGGTCGGCACGGTCCACGACACGTCGCCGATGTCATCGGAGCCGCCGCCGTAGTTGTCCTGGTTTCTCACGGGGCCGCGCAGCTCTTCGAGCTCGGTGGCCAGCCCTTCCTGGCGCGGGTTGCCGAGTTCCTTCTGCAGCCCTTTGGCCAGGGCCTGGTCGGCCTCGCTCCACGTCGGCAGGCCGACGCGCTTGATGTTCTCGTACATCACCTCGGCCACCGTCTTGTTCATGTGCTGCGGGTACGCGGTGCCCAGGATGCGCGAGCTCCACGTGGTGCTGGTCATCAGCGCCGCGCCATCGGCCATCTTGTTGCCGATGTCCCACAGTTCCTGGATGTGCGGCTGATCGGTCTCTCGGAAGTAGTACCAGACGCTCGCGTTGCGGGGCACGACGTTGGGCTGGTCGCCCCCGTTCGTGATCACGTAATGAGAGCGCTGCGACAGCCGCAGGTGCTCGCGGCGATAGTTCCAGCCGACGTCCATCAGCTCCACGGCATCGAGCGCCGACCGGCCGCGCCACGGGCCGCGAGATCTTCGGCGACAGCGTGACGCAGGCCTGGTTGCCGTGGGACTACGGCTTTGCCGTGCGCCGCTTCCTCGCCCGCGCGCCGGCCGACGACCCGCGCGCCGCCGAGGCGCGCAGCGCCCTCGCCCGACTTTCGGCCGGCGGCGCCGGCGGTGGATAATCGGCGCATGAAGAGCGTCGCCATCCTGGGAGCTTCGAAGGACCGCGCCAAGTTCGGCAACAAGTCGCTGCGTGCCCACGTCGCCGCCGGCTACGAGGTCTTCCCCATCCACCCGAAGGAGACGGAGATCGAGGGCCTCGCCGCTTACGGCGCGCTCGCCGACCTGCCGCATGCGGTGGAGCGCATCAGCGTCTATCTCGCGCCGCCGGTCGGCAGGGCGCTGCTGCCGGAGATCGCGCGCGCCGGTGCCAGGGAGGTCTGGTTCAACCCCGGCGCCGCCGACCTGGAGCTCCTCGACGAGGCCCGCCGCCTGGGGATACCCGCCATCGACGGCTGCAGCATCGTCGATCTCGGCCTGTCGCCGTCCGACTTTCCGTGAGCGCGAGCAGCCGGGTTTGAAGGAAATTCGCCAGATTCTCGCCCGCACAGCGGAGCTCCAGCGGCGCGGCGAGAGCGCCGTGCTGGCGACGATCGTCGCTGTCGAGGGCTCGGCCTATCGCCGCGAAGGGGCACGCATGCTCATCGAACGAGACGGCGAGCTCACCGGCGTCCTCTCCGGCGGCTGCCTCGAGCGCGACCTCGCGCTGCGAGCGGCCGACGTCCAGGCCTCCGGCGTACCCGCGCTCGCCACTTACGACCTGCGCGCGCCGGACGAGATCCTCTGGGGCCTGGGGCTCGGTTGCGGCGGCAAGGTCACGCTGCTGCTCGAACTGCTGCCGGCGGACGGCGATGCAGCCTCTCCCCTCGCGGCGTTCGAGCAGCTCGAGCAGGAGCGAACGCCGCGCGAGGTCGTGACCCGGTTCGCAGGCGAGGTCGTCCTGCGCGAGCGAATCCACCCGGCGATCCGTCTCGTGCTCGCCGGCGCCGGCCGCGACGCCGTGCCGCTCGCGCGCCTCGCCGGGGAGCTCGGTTGGGAGACGATCGTCCTCGACACCCGGCCGACCGCGGCCGCCGCGGCGCGCTTCGCCGGCCTGGCGCGCTTCACAGCCGTCGCGCCGCGCGAGCTCGCGACCGAAGTCGCCATCGATCCCTGGACGGCCGCCGTCGTGCTGACCCACAACTACCTCGACGACCTCGCCTGGCTGGCGGCGCTGCTGCCGACCGCGGCACCCTACGTCGGCCTCCTCGGCCCGGCGGCGCGCCGCGATCGCCTGCTCGCCGACCTCGCCCAGCAGGGACTCGTACTCGCGGAGAGCATGCGCGCGCGTCTGCACGCCCCGGCTGGCCTCGACCTCGGCGGCCGGGCGACCGAACAGGTCGCCCTTTCGATCGTCGCCGAGATCCAGGCGGTGATGAACCAAGCCAGCGCCGCTTCGCTCTCGCGCAAGCCCGCGAGCGCCGCCACGCCAGCCGTCGAGGTCGAAAAAGAGCCGTGACCGTCGCCGGTGTCCTGCTCGCGGCCGGCAAGTCGCAGCGGATGGGGCGCCCGAAGGCCCTGCTTCCCTATCGCGGCACGACGCTCCTGCAGCACGCCGCTCACACCCTCTGCGAGACAGCGTGCAGTCCCCGGATCGTCGTCGTCAGCCCGGAGGTCGAAGAGAAAAGCTGCTGGTCAAGGGATGAGGTCGATGTCGCGGTGGTGGTGAATCCGGATCCGGACAGGGGGCTGGCGAGCTCACTGCATGCGGCACTGAGCGCCATCGAAGCCCACGAAGCCGAAGCCGGCGCTCCCGTCGAGGGCATCCTCATCACCCTCGTCGATCAACCGCTGATCACGCCAGGCCACTTGAACGCCGTCCTGGCGGCGGGCGCCGCAACCGGCCTCGCCGCCACGTCCTGGCCAACCGCGTTCGGTCCCCCGGCCTTCCTTTACCGGTCCCTTTTTTCTTCCTTGAAGGGCCTCCGCGCCGACGAAGGCGCAAAGAAGATCTTGCGCGCGGAGCGCGCCCGACTCCGCCTCGTCGAATTCCCCGAAGCGGCGCTGGACGTCGACGACCCGGAAGCCTACGAGCGCCTGCTGTCCGGCGCGAAGGCCTGAGCGTCGACCCAGAGCTCGACCAGCGTCTCGATCTGGCGCCCGGCCTCGGCGCGCCGCGCGCGCAGCTCCTCGGCGATGCGCTTCCGGCGGCGCAGGAGGAGAAAGGCGCGACTCTCCTTCCACAGCGACTCCTGGCGCTCGAGCAGGCGCACGGCGATGTAGCCGGCGAGCGGCGCCACCACGAGCATGGCGAGCGCCGAGGCCCCTCCCCACAACCCCCAGGCGACGGCGGCCTCGATGCCCCAGGTCGCCGGATAGGCGACGATGCCGGGGAAGACCTTGTAAGTGGCGATCTGATTCTGCTCGTCGTCGAAGCGCCGCGAAACCAGCTCGACCAGGGTGAACGGAACGAAGTTCAAGACCGCGCCGAGGATCGCGACCGGCAGCGCCACAACCGTGTTGAAGGCGACCTTGGCCAACGCCGCCGCCACTTCGTCGAGCGGATAGCGCGCGATCACCTGCTCGTCGCGCAGGCCCGAGAGCCGCAGCAGCCGGTCGTACTCGCGCGCCGCGTCGACCGCCGCCGCGACCTCACGCGGGTGGCTCTGGCGCAGGGCGTCGAGCCCGTCGAGCAGCGAGCGGCGGGCGTCGAACTCGGCCGCGAGCCGGCGCTCGCGCGGCAGCTCGAGGGCGTCGATCTCGAGAATCCGCGCGCCGCGCTCGACCAGCCGCGACTCCTCCCAGCTGCGGTAGTTGAGCGTCACGCGCGCCAGCGCCTCGGCCACGCGCTCGGTGAGCAGGCGGACGGCCGTCGCCTCGTCGCGCGTCGCGAGCTCCAGCTCCTCCGCCGGATCGATCGGCGGGCCGACGACCACCAGAGCGCGGGAGCGGAAGCTGCCGCGGTCCTCGAACAGCAACCCCACGGGCAGGATGCGACTGCCGAGCGGCCCGAGGCGACGCTCCGCCTCGAGCAGGATCCGCGCCGCGCCGGTCTTCAACGGCTGCAGCTGCGGCTCGTCGTGGCTGATGCCTTCGGGAAAGATCGCCAGGATGCCGCCACGCGCGAGCTCCTCGTGGCAGCGTGCGAAGGTCTCGAGGTTCTTCGTCGTGTCGACGCCCTCGTCCTGGCGGCGGTAGACCGGCAGCACACCGGCGAGATCGCACAGCTGCGCGAGCACTGGGATCTTCCACAGCGTGCTCTTGCCGAGCATGCGCGCCGGCAGCCCCAGCGGCCCGAGCAGGAACAGCGGATCGACCAGCCCGTTGACGTGGTTGGCGACGACGATGAGCGGTACGCGGCGCGCTTTCCCATCCTCGCGCGGCAGGCGCTCTCGGCCGACGACCTCGATGCGGCGGAAGAAGACCGCCAGCACCAGCCGGCAGAGGAGGCCGATGCCGCGATCGAGCGCCGCCCGCCAGGAGGACGGGCCGGAGCGGGCAGCGGGGCCGGCAGGAGGCGCTGGGACGGCGGCGGACGGGGCGGCAGGGTCCGTCGGGGGCACTGCTAGGCCGGCTCGCGCCAGGCCGCGGCGGCGGCCACCCCGCGGCGCTCGTCGACGAGGAACATGCCGATGAGGCCGAGCACGAAGAAGATCCCCGTGCACAGGATCGCCACGCGCTGCGAGTGGGTCGCCGACGAAACGAGCCCGAAGACCGGCGGGCCGAAGGCGTAGGCCGCTTTGCCGAAGAGACCCCACAGGCCGAAGAACTCGCCGCTCTTGCCGACCGGCGCGAACATGCCGACGAGGGCGCGCGAGGCCGACTGCAGCGAGCCGATGCCGAGCCCGGCCGTCACCGCGATGACCCAGAAGGCGAGCTTCGTCGACGTCAGGTAGGCCGCGAGACAGGTGGCGATCCACAGCAGCAGCGAGACCTGAATCGTCTGCCGCGCTCCCAGTTTGTCCTGGATGGCGCCGAAGGCGAAGGCGCCGCCGGCCGACGAAACCTGCACCACCAGGAAGAGGAAGATGAGCTCGCTCGAGGTGAAGCCGACGGTGCGCTCGGCGTAGACGCCGACGAAGGCGATGATGCTCATCAGGCCGGACGAGTAGACGAAAAAGACGCAGAGAAACTTGGCGAGCTCACGGAAGTGCCCGATCGAGCGCACCGTCGTTGCCAGCCGGCCGAAGCCCTGGCGGGCATAGTAGAGCAGCGGCTCGCTGCGGCGCGGCGCGCGTTCGCGCAGGAAGAGGAAGGTCGGTAGCGCGGCGACGAGGAAGAACAGCGCCGTGAGAGGCCAGACCAGCCGCAGGCGCGGCAGGTTCTCGAGGGTGAAGCCGCCGTCGATCATCGGCTTGATGAGCAGCAGCGAGGCCAGCCCGCCGAAATAGCCGAGCCCCCAGCCGAAGCCCGAGATCCGCCCCACCGTCGCCGGCGTCGAGATCTCGGGCAGGAAGGCGGCGGTCAGATTCTCGCCGAACGAGAAGGCGATGTTCGAGATCACGAACAGGACCAGCGCGAGCTGAATCGCCCCCGGAGTCACGAACCAGAGCGCCGCCGTGCCGCCGACGCAGAGCAGATAGGTGACGAAGAGGAAGACCTTCTTGCGCCCCGACTCGTCGGCCATGGCGCCGACGATCGGCGACAGCAGGAGGACGAGGAGGTTGGCGACGAAGATCCCGCCGCCCCACCAGGCATCGGCGTCGGGCCCGGCGGCGACCAGGCGGGTGAAGTAGACGCTGAACGCCACCGTCACCACGACCGTGGTGTAGCTCGAGTTGGCGAAGTCGAACATCGCCCACGAGAGGATCTCGCGGCGGGTGACCGGCGGCGGAGACGCTGCCCTATCCGCGCTCAAACCGGGTCAGGGGCAAGTCTGGAAGGCGTTGGTGTCGGTGATCGCCGCCGCCGAGACGCCGAGCACGTTGTCGTAGAGCTTCGTCGTTTCCGTCCAGGTGTCGTAGACGGTGACGTGGAACTCGACGTTGGTGAGCGCGGCGAGAAAGACCCAGTAGCGGTTGTTGAGCGAGCAGCCGTCGACGATCTTGATCATCAGCTCGAAGGACGCCGGAGTGAAGAACCAGACGATGCCGGAATCCTCCGAGCCCAGCGGCACGAAGGTGCCGTTGCCGGTGACGTTGGCGAAGTTCTTCCAAGTGGCGCTGATGCGGAAACGGCCCTTGCGCAGCTCGCCGTAGCGCCCGTCGTAGGACGGCATCGAGCCGTCGCCGGCGAGGATCCGCGTCGCGCCGGTGCACGAAACGAAGGAGGTGAAGGTCCCCTGCGCCGCCGCTTCGCCCCCCGCCGTCACCAGGTAGTAGCTCTGGTTGCCGGAGAGCACGATGTTGGCGAACGACGAGAAGTGGACGCCCTGGGTGCCGTTGTCGCTCGCCGCCACGAGATGGCTCAGCGGATTCGCCGGATCGAAGGCGCCGCTGTAGAGATAGAGCACGCCGTCGAAGCCGGACTCCTGGACGCTCACGAAGCTGCAGGTGCCGTTCGAGTTGGTGAACAGCGCCTGGCTCGAGTAACGGACGGTCTTGCCGGAGAGCGTCGGCGTCGGCTCGAGCGTCGTGTTCGGCCGGTTGAACGTCGATCCGCCGGCGGTCGTGCCGTAGAACGAGTAGGCGGCCTGCGCCCCGGCCGGCACGGCGGCCGCGAGAGCGGCGAGGCCCGAAAGGCAAAGAGTCTGGAGAATGCGGTTCATGGCGGCGGCCCGGCGCGAATCCTAACCCATGCCCGGCCGCAGGTCGAAGCGCGCCGCGGCCGGCGGTCCGCGTCCGGAGCGGCGCGCTTCAGCCTTTGGCGTCGAACCAGGTCGGCCCGATACCGGAGTCGACGACCAGCGGCACGGCGAGCTCGGCGACACCGGCCATCTCCTGGCGCACCAGCCCGGCGACAGCCTCCGCCTCGCCGGCCGGCGCTTCGAGCACCAGCTCGTCGTGCACCGTGAGCAACAGACGCGCCTGAGGATGCTCGGCGCGCAGGCGGCGGTCGACGGCGATCATCGCCAGCTTGAGCAGATCGGCGGCCGTCCCCTGGATGCGGGCGTTGATCGCCATCCGGCGGGCATTCTCGCGCAGGTTCCAATTCTTGCTCTGGATGTCGGGCAGGTAGCGCACCCGACCGTAGAGCGTCTCGACCCGGCCGTCGCGCTCGGCGCCGGCGAGCGTCTCCTGCATGTAGGCCTGGACACCGGCGTAGCGCGCGAAATAGACGGCGATGAACTGTTCGGCCTCTTTGGTCGAGATGCCGAGCGCCTGCGCCAGACCGTAGGCGCTCATGCCGTAGATCAGACCGAAGTTGATCGTCTTCGCCGCCCGCCGCTGCTCGGCGGTGACGAAATCGACCGAGACGCCGAGCACCGTCGCGGCGGTCGAGCGATGGATGTCTTCGCCGCTCGCGAACGCCTCGATCATCGCCTTCTCGCCGGCGATGTGCGCCAGGACGCGAAGCTCGATCTGGCTGTAGTCGGCGGCGACGAGGAGCGACCCCGGCGCGGCGCAGAAGGCCTTGCGGATCTTCATCCCGACCTCGGTGCGAACCGGGATGTTCTGCAGATTCGGGTTGACCGACGACAGCCGGCCCGTCGCCGCGACCGCCTGCTGGAAGCGGGTATGCACCCGCCCGTCCGTTGCCACGATCTGCGGCAGGGCATCGACGTAGGTCGACTTGAGCTTCGCCAGCTCGCGGAAGCGCAGCAGGTATTGCGGCAGCTCGTGGCCGGCGGAGGCGAGCTCTTCGAGCGTGTCGGCGCCGGTCGAGTAGCTCTTGGTCTTCTTGGTCTTCTTGCCCGCCGGAAGCTTGAGCTTGTCGAACAGGATCGTCCCGAGCTGCTGCGGCGACTGGATGTTGAAGCGTTCGCCGGCAAGACGGTAGATCTCCGCCTCGAGCCCGGCGATCTCCCCGGCGAGCTCCTCCGACATCCGCGCCAGGAACTCGACGTCGAGCCGGATCCCGGCCTCCTCCATCCCCACCAGCACCGGCATGAGCGGCGCTTCGATGCGGGCGTAGAGCTCGGCCACCTTGCCCGAGCCCAGCTCGGCACGGAGCGCCGGTGCCAGCCGCTCGACGGCGGCCAGACGCTCGCCCACCCAGGTTCCGACACGCTCGTCGCCGATCGCCGGCTCGATCCCTTTGTCGAAGCCGGCCTCTTTCGCCGTGCGCAGCTTCGAGCCGGCGCGTTCGAGCGCGAGATCCTCGAGCCCATGCCCGTGCACCGATGCCCGTGACAGATACGAGACGAGCATCAGGTCGCACAGCTGCGCGACCGCCACCTGCCCCGCCGCCGACGCCAACCGCAGCAACTCCTTCAGGTCGCAGCCGACGATCTCCCGCTCCGGATCGGCAAACCATGCCGAAAGCGTCGCGACGACCGCGGCCCGCATCTCCGGCGAACGCAGGTCCACCCAGGCGCGACGGTCAGCCGACGACGAGGCCAACGCGAGGGCAACCGGAGCCGGGGGAGCCGCGGTCTCTGCCAGCGCGACCGTGACGCTCTTCCCCAGCGCCGCCGCAAACTCCTCCCACTCCTTTACCGAAAAAACGCCCGGGATCGCGGGAACGTCGGCCCCGCCGGAGGCGGGCGACGTCGCGCCTGCCGAATCCGCCGCGTCGAGCTCGGCCAGCAGGGTGAAGAACTCGAGCTCCGAGTAAAGCTCGCGCAGGAGAGCAGAGTCCGGCGGATCGAGCTGCAGCGACTCGGGGTGGAGCTCGATCGGCAGGTCGGTGTGGATGGTGACCAGTTCTTTCGACAGCAGCGCCTGCTCGCGGTGCGTCTGGAGCCCCTCGCGGTAAGCCTTGCGCGGCACCTCGGCAGCGCGCTCGAGGAGCGCTTCGACCGACCCGAACTCGGCGACCAACTGCCGCGCCCCCTTCTCGCCGATCCCCGGGACGCCGGGCACGTTGTCCACCGCGTCGCCCATCAGGGCGAGGACATCGGCGACCTGCGCCGGCGGCACGCCGAAGTCCTCGGTCACCCCGGCGGCGTCGTAGCGTTTGTTGCGCCCGGTGTGGAGCAGCGTCACGTGCGGCCCGACGAGCTGCATCAAGTCCTTGTCGGCCGACACCAGCACGACGTCGTAGCCGGCCGCCGCCGCCTTCTTCGCCAGGGTGCCCATGACGTCGTCGGCCTCGTAGTTGTCGAGCTCGAGTCGCGGAATGCGGAACGCCTCGATCGCCCGGCGGACGTAAGGGATCTGCGGCACGAGATCGTCCGGCATCGGCGCCCGGTTGGCCTTGTACTCGGCGTACTTCTCGGTGCGCACCGTCTTGTCGGAGATGTCGAGCGCGACGCCGATGAAGTCGGGAGCCTCATCCTTCAGGACCTTGCGCAGGATCTGGACGAAACCGAAAACAGCGTTGGTCGGCAGACCTTTCGAGTTCGACAGGTTGCGGATGGCGAAGAAGGCGCGGAAGATGTTGTGGAAGCCGTCGATCAGGACGAGCTTGGGGCGGCGCTCTCCGGCAGGAGGCGCGGCCCCGGAATCGACCGGCGATACGGGCGTGTCGGAGTCCATTCCCCGGAGCTTAGCCCAGGGCCGGCCGCGGCAGCGCCGGCGATTCGGCTAGACTCGGCGGCGCATTCGAAAGGAGCAGGTCATGCCGGAGTACGTCCAGATGGGACTCTTCTCTTGGATCCTCATGGGGCTTCTGGCCGGAGCGCTGGCGCGGTTCTTCCTGCCCGGCCGGGACGCTCTGGGCTGCATCACCACCGCCCTCGTCGGCATCGTCGGCGCCGTGGTCGGCGGCTTCGTCGCCACCAAGCTGGGCTTCGGCGGCTTTCAGGGCTTCGACGTCTACAGCCTGATCATCGCGACGATCGGCGCCATCCTCTTCCTGCTCGTCGTGCGGATCCTCCGCGGCAACAAGAAGTCGGGCTAGTCGAGCTAGTCGAGCGCGGCAGGCGCGCCCGGCGGCAGACGCCGGGCAGGCCGCCGGGCCTGCGCCAGGAGGTGCGCGATCTCGGGCAACACCAGCCGCGAGAGCGCGAGCTCCAGCGCCGCCGGCGACCCCGGCAGCAGGAAAATCGCCCGTCCCGAGGCCAGACCGGCGGTCGCCCGCGAGAGCATCGCGGCGGCGCCGATCTCGGCGAACGAGAGCATGCGGAAGAGCTCGCCGAAGCCAGGGATCCCCTTGTCGAAAAGCGGCTCCACCGCCTCGATCGTGACGTCGCGCGGCGCCAGCCCGGTACCACCCGTGACCAGCACCACATCGACCTCGGGCAGCGCCAGGGCAGCCCGAACCTCGCCACGGATCTCGCCGATGTCGTCGCGCACCAGACCGCGTGAAATCACGCGATGCCCCGCCTCACCCACCAGCGAAGCGAGCAGAGCACCCCCTTGATCGGTCCTTTCGCTCCGGCTGTCACTCACGGTGAGCAGCGCGAATCCCAAGACAGGCTTGCCCGCTTCGGAACGATGCTCTCGGACCACCATGCGGCTAGCCTAGCCGATTCGGCGGCCTTGCTAGGATCCGCCGCATGAGCAGAAAAGTGGCCATTCTCGGGGTACCGATGGATCTGGGGCAGGGGCGGCGCGGTGTCGACATGGGACCGTCGGCGATCCGCTACGGCAGGCTGCACGAGCGGCTGGCGGCGATCGGCTGCGACGTCACCGATTTAGGCGACGTCGACGTGCCGGGCGCCGAGGAGTTGGGCGTCGAGCACGCGCAACCCGGCGGCGGCATGGGCTATCTCGACGCCATCGTCCACGCCTGCGAGGCGACGATCGACAAGCTCCTCGCGCTGCCGCCGGAGACCTTTCCGGTCATCCTCGGCGGCGACCATTCGATCGCCATGGGCTCGGTCACCGGCGCCTCGCGGCGCGAGCGCACCGGCGTCATCTGGGTCGACGCCCACGGCGACTTCAACACCACCGAGACCTCACCCTCGGGCAACATCCACGGCATGCCGCTCGGCGCCCTGTGCGGCGTCGGCGACCGGCGGCTGATCGATCTCGGCTGGCCGGGAGCGAAGATCCGGCCGGAGGATGTCGTCCTCATCGGCGTGCGCGATCTCGACGGCGAGGAAGCGAAGCTCATGCGCAAGGCGGGAGTCACCGTCTACACGATGAAGGAGGTCGATCACGTCGGCCTGCCGCGGATCGCCGAGGAGACCCTGGCGCGGCTGGGGGGTCTGCCGCGCCTGCACGTTTCGTTCGACGCCGACGTGCTCGATCCGGAGGTCGCCCCGGGCGTCGGCACGCCGGTGCCCGGCGGCTTCACCTATCGCGAGGCGCACCTGCTGATGGAGCTCTTCGCCGACTCGGGGCACGTCACCAGCCTCGACCTCGTCGAGGTCAATCCCATCCTCGATCGCGAGAACCGCACGGCGAATACGCTGGTCGAGCTTGCGGCAAGTCTTCTCGGGAAGCGGATCTTCTAGCGCCGATTTCGGTTGTCGCTTCGGTGGTCGCGCGCTCCGGCGCTCGGGATCCAAAGCGGGCTCCTATTTGAGGCGTGGTCGCCCACTTTGGATCCCGAGTGCCGGAGCGTCGCGGTGGAGCATTCAGATGCTCTGTCGGCTTTCCCTTAGCGAATCTGCAATTCCTGAAGAACCGCCATTGCACGTTCCGCCAGCTCCTGCGGCACGAACAGATGGTCGTGATGGTAGGCGGCGATGGCGTTGCAGGGGATTCCCTCTTGCGCAAGCGCGCTGGCGACA
>Ga0209477_1002148_pt1 | contig 11575 bp, 10 predicted proteins | sample KloWWTupernatant_FD_187180 | JGI IMG/M metagenome (GOLD analysis project Ga0209477, IMG submission 187180) | Active sludge microbial communities from Klosterneuburg, Austria, studying microevolution and ecology of nitrifiers - Klosterneuburg... | ecosystem: Engineered > WWTP > Aerobic digester >...
TCCTCGTACCCATCCCTGATCCTCCCGGTTCGATGCCCCATATGTTGCATCGACCGGTTGAGACCGCCGCTCCTACAGGTGGTCCTTGCCGCGGTTCATCGCCCGCTCCAGCGAATCGGCCAGCGCGCCGATCTCGGCGATGATGCGGTCGAGTTCGCGCGCCGACAGCTGCGCGTAAGGGCGGTTCTCGCACAGGTGCAGGTACGGCACCCGGTCGAGGTCGTTGAGCGCGAGGTAGCCGACGCGCTGCGCCCAGTTGAAGCGCAGGCACTTGGCCGGATCCATCGACCCGAGCGGCGCGACGGGGGTGCTCACGCGCAGCAGCTTGTTGCCGTCCTCGGATTCGAGTTCGGCGAGGTAGATGCCCTGGCGGCGCCCCTCGCCGGTGTCGAGCTCGAAGCTGATCAGGTACGGCTCGTTGTCGGCCAGGGTCTGGTGCGCGGCGAAATGGGTGCGGACGTCTTCGAAGCTCTGCATGGCGGGATCGGTTGCGGCAGCGGCGGGGAGGCCACGTATGCTACGGCAATGGCGACCGCCTTGTCCGAGCCGCACGCCCGCATCCTCGCCGCGGTCGCGGCGATCCCGCGCGGCAAGGTCGCCAGCTACGGCCAGGTCGCCGCGATCGCGGGGCTGCCCGGGCGCGCGAGGCTGGTGGGCTGGGCGCTGCGCCATGCGCCCGGGGACCATCCGGTGCCGTGGCAGCGCGTGCTGCGCTCCGGCGGCCTGCTGGCTTTCCCGCAGGGCTCGGCGCCGCACGAACGCCAGCGCGCCCTGCTGGCGCGCGAGGGCGTCGCCGTGGTGCGCGGGCGCGTGGACCTGGCACGGCATGGATGGCGGCGCGACCTCGACGAGGTGTTGTGGGGCCCCGCCGCCATCGCACCGCCGCGACGGCGCACCCGGTAGTCCGGGCGCGTGCCCGGGATGGTCGTCGCATGCCCCGCGCCGCTACGCTAGCCACATGGAACTGCGCCTGCCCCCGGTCACCCTGGCCCTGCTCATCGCGCTGGCCGCGGGCTACGGCCTGCAGCTGTTGCTCGGCGACGGCTTCAGCGCGCCGCTCGCGTTGTGGCCGCTGGGTCCGCACGTGCTGTTGCCGCAGGGTGGCGGGGTGGACTCGGTCGGCTTCGAGCCGTGGCAGCTCGTGAGCTATGGCTTCCTGCACGGCAGCGGCTTGCACCTCGCGTTCAACGCCTTCGCGCTGTACATGTTCGGCTCGCCGATCGAGCAGCTCTGGGGCAGCCGGCCCTTCCTGGTCTATTACCTGGTCTGCGTGGTCGGCGCGGCGCTGGCGCAGCTCGCAACCCAGGCCTGGCTGATGCCCGACGGACCGATGATCCCGACCGTGGGCGCGTCCGGTGGCGTGTTCGGCCTGCTGCTGGCCTTCGGCATGATGTACCCGCACCAGCGCGTACTGCTGCTGTTCCCGCCGATCCCGATGCCGGCATGGCTGTTCGTGATCGGCTACGGCGTGCTTGAACTGGTGCTGGGCCTGTCGCAGCCGGGATCCAACGTCGCCCATTTCGCCCACCTCGGCGGGATGGCGATCGGCTTCGTGCTGATCCAGTACTGGCGCGGCAAGCTGCCGTGGCGGCCCAGGCGGATCCTGATGCGCTGAGGCCCGTGCGTCCGGACGCTCAGGTCGCGCCGGCGATGCCCGCGCCCGCACCCGCGCACGCGAGGACGAATCCGCCCAAGGCCAGGGACGCCAGGCCCACCAGCCTGAGGTGGCGCAGGGCCTGCGGCACGGCCTTCTGCGCAAAGCGGCGATGCCACTGCCAGGGCACCGCGAACAGGACCGCGCTGGTCGCGAGGAGCACCCAACCGAATGCCGCGAACGCGGATTCGAACGGCATGCGCGGCGCCCGGACGATGAATGCGCAACCGACCGCCAGTCGCAACGCCAGTTCGACGTAGTGCGCGCGCGCCGAGCCGGCGAAGCCCAGCAGGAAACGCGCGGCCCGCGCCGGCGCGGCCAGCGCCGCCGCCGCCAGGCCGATGAAGTAGAGCCCGGCCAGCAGCACCCCGGCGAGGGCGAGCGCGTCGAGCATCAGCGCCCGCCTCGCGCCGGTCCCGCCACGCGCAAGGCCTAGCCCCGCAGCGCGAGGAAATCCGCGCTGGCGACGAAACGCAGCGAATCGAGCCGCGCGCGCGCCGAGGGCAGCACCTCGCGCAGCTGCATGAGCTCCGCGCGCGCCGCCGCGATCTCCTCGGGACGCACGCCCGGGTTGACCCGCGCCAGCGCCTCCAGGCGACCGATCTCGGTGCCGAGCTGGGCCTCGGCCGCGGCGGTGGCCGCGCCGGCCTCGCGCGCCGCGCGCGCCTGCGCCAGCTTCTCGGCCGCGCCCACCATCGGCGGCACCAGCGCCGCCAGCACCTTGCGGTAGCGCGCCAGGTCCACGCCGCGCTCCGGCGCGCGCGCCACGCTGCGCGCGTCCGCGACATAGGCCGTGCGCTCGGCGAGGCGCGAATCGACCACCACGCGCAGCGGCAGCGGCGGCAGCCAGCGGTCCACCGCGAGCCGGGGTGGGGCCACGCACTCGAGCACGTAGACCGCCTCGAGCAAGGCGCTGCGCGGCGGCAGGGCATCGTCGATCAGGAAGGCGGCGTTGCCGGACTCCGAGGACAGCAGCAGGTCGAGCGCGCCCGCCACCAGCGGATGGTCCATGCGCAGGAACAGCAGCTCCTCGCGCGCCAGCGCGGTGGCGCGGTCGAAGGTTGCCTGGCGCGGGCCCTGGTCGAAGCCCTGCAGGGCCTCGGTCGAGAGCATCTCGGGGTCGAGCATCAGCACGTTGCGGCCGTGGTCGTCGACGGTCACGCCGTAGAACTCGAGCAGGCGCACGCAGAAGTCGCCGGTCGCGGCGTCGGCATCGGCGGCCGCGAGGGCCTCGCGCAGACGGTCGGCGCCGGGATCGAAACGGGTCGCCAGCTCGAGCAGGCGGTCGCGCCCCTGGGCGATCGTGGCGGCGAGTTCATCGTGCGTGGCGCGGGTCTCGTTGACCAGCGCGTCGAGCGCGGCCTCGGCCTCGGACGCGCCGCGCGCGCAATCGCGCGCGACCCGGACCACGCGCTCGCCATAGCGCTTGAGGATCTCGCGGCCGTCCTCCGGCGGCGACTCGAACGCGCCGAGGCCCTCGGCATACCAGCGCGCCAGCGCGTGCTGCGCGCTGCCCTCGACCGCGTAGTGATGCAGTTGCACGTCGCCGCGCTGGCCGATGCGGTCGAGGCGGCCGATGCGCTGCTCCAGCAGGTCGGGGTCGAGCGGCAGGTCCCACAGCACGAGGTGGTGCGCGAACTGGAAATTGCGCCCCTCGCTGCCGATCTCGGTGCACAGCAGCAGGCGCGCGCCGCCGGGATCGGCGAAGTGGGCGGCGTTGCGGTCGCGCTGCACGATGCCCAGGCCCTCGTGGAAGCGGGCCAGCGCGACGCCGCTGCGCAGGCGCAGGGCCTCCTCGATCGCGTGCAGCTTGGGCTGGCAGCGGGTGAGCAGCAGGAACTTGTGCTCCGGGTGCGCGCGCAGCAGCCCGTCCAGCCAGGCGATGCGCGGATCGTCGGCATAGGACAGCGGCGGCGCGGTCGGCGGATCGGCCACGTCGCCGAGGAATTCCTCGAGCCAGCGCTCGCGCAGGGCCACGCCTTCGGCACCATCGGCCGCGGCGACGACCCGATGCGCGATGCGGCGCGGGAACCCGCCGACCAGCGCGCGCCGGTTGCGGAACATCGCGCGTCCGGTGCCGTGGCGGTCGATCAGGCGGCGCAGCAGGGTCTCGCGCGATCCGGCGTCGTCGCGCGCCAGCAGCGCGACCGCGCCCTCCTCGGCCTCCGAGGCCAGCAGGGTCTCGAGCAGCTCGCGCTGCGGTCCCTGCGGCGCGCGCTCGTCGATGAGGTCGGCGGCCAATGCCGACAGGCGGCCGTAGTCCTCGGCCTCGCGCTGGTATGCGGCGAGGTCGTGGAAGCGCGCCGGATCGAGCAGGCGCAGGCGGGCGAAGTGGCCGCTGCGACCGAGCTGCTCGGGCGTGGCGGTGAGCAGGATCACGCCGGGCGTGCGGCGCGCCAGCGCCTCCGCCAGCACGTAGGCCGGCGACTCGGCCTCCGGCGACCACGCCAGGTGGTGCGCCTCGTCCACGACCAGCAGGTCCCAGCCGGCCTGCACGACCTGCCTGGCCCGTTCCATGTGCGAGGTCAGGAACGCGGTGTCGGTGATCACCAGCTGCTCGTCCTGGAACGGATTGCGGCCGTCGCCCTCGAGCTCGATGGCCTCGACCCGCTCCTCGTCGAAGATCGCGAAGGCGAGGTTGAAGCGGCGCAGCAGTTCGACGAACCACTGGTACACCAGCGCCTCGGGCACCAGCACCAGCACGCGGCCGGCGCGCCCGGTGGCGACCAGGCGCGCGATCACCAGGCAGGCCTCGATGGTCTTGCCCAGCCCGACCTCGTCGGCCAGCAGCACGCGCGGCGGACGCCGCTCGCTGGCGATCTCGGCCACGCGCAACTGGTGCGGGATCAGGTCGATGCGCGCCGACAACGCGCCATAGCCCGGGTCGCGCAGCGCCGCGGCACGCCGCTCCAGCGCCTCGAGGCGCAGGGCGTAGCGCTCGTTGTCGTCGACCCGCCCACCGACCAGGCGATCGTTGGCGCGCGAAATGCTCTGCACGTCGTCGAGCGCGCCCTCGGGCACGCTGCGACCGTCGCCCTCGTAGTGGAAGACGCCGTCGCGTTCCTCGACCCGCTGCACGGTCAGCAGCTCGCCATTGGCGGCGACGCGGTCGCCGGCCTGGAACGCGGCCCGCACCAGCGGCGCGCTGGCGGCGGCGAAGTGGCGCATCACGCCGGTGCGGGCGAACAGCACCTGCACGTTGCGGCCGTCGACGCGCAGCACGGTGCCGAGGCCGAGCTCGGGTTCGGCGGCGGAGATCCAGCGTTGGCCCGGGGCATAGCGCTGCACGGCGGCACACGGTCGGGGTGGGCGGGGGATTATCATCCAATCCTCCGTCCCCGGCACCCGTTTCCCCGCATGCGATCGTCCCGAATTGCGCTTGCGGCGCTGTGCGCCGCGTTAATGGCCGCCTGTTCCGGCTCCGGAAGCGGCGCGGAACTGCGCGATGGCAGGCCCGATATCGCGCACGCCGCGCCTGGCGACGTCGAGCTGGAGGCGGCAACGGCGCGGGCGCGGGCGCAACTGGCGCGCTTCGAACAGGCGCTGGAAGCGCGTCCCGCGGGCTGCATCCGCCACGCGGTCAAGGTCCGCGTCGGCCCGACGGCCTCGGGGGAGCAGGTGTGGCTGGCCGAGCCGGTCGTCGTGGACGGCGGCTTTCGCGGCGTGGTCGACAACAGCGCGCGTACCCTGCCGGACCTGCGGCGCGGCGACCTGATCACGGTGCCGCAGCGTGGCGTGACCGACTGGATGATGGTCTGCGATGGTGCGCTGGTGGGCGGGGAATCGCTGCGGCTGGCGCTGCAGCGCGCGTGGCCGTGGCAGCGGGAGGCGTGGCGCAAGGCCGCCGGCATGCGCATCGACTAGCGCGGCGGCACCGGCATCGGCCGTGGAAGCGGGGGCGGCCGGTGCCGCCCCCGCGGTAAATCACGCAGTCGGGGACTCAGCCCGCGGGCGGCAGCAGCACCGCGTCGACGACGTGGATGGTGCCATTGCTGGCCGCGATGTCGGTCGCGGTCACGTTGGCCTGGTTGACCTTGACCTTGCCACCGGCGACCGCGATCGCGACCGCGCTGCCCTCGAGCGTGTTGGCCGAGCTCAGCTTGACCACGTCCGCGGCCTTCACGTCGCCGCTCACCACGTGGTACTTGAGGATCGCCTGCAGCTTGGCCTTGTTCTCCGGCTTGAGCAGCGAGTCGAGCGTGCCCGCCGGCAGCGCGGCGAAGGCGGCGTTGGTCGGCGCGAACACGGTGTAGGGGCCGGCGGCCGACAAGGCGTCGACCAGGTCCGCGGCCTTGATCGCCGCCACCAGGGTGGAGAAATCGGCGTTGCCGCTGGCGACGGCGACGATGTTCTGCTTGCCGTGGTTGTCGGCCGCGACCGGCAGGCTGAAGGCGGCGAGGGCGACGAACAGCAGCAGGCTCTTGCGCAGGAAGTTCATGGATCGTGCTCCGGGGTTCTAGGCGCGGGGATCCGCACCAGTGGCCGCAGCTTGCGGCTTCGCATGTCGCGCCACGGTGCAGGAACGGTCAAGCGCGCCTGCACATGTGTGCACGGTCCGTGCATGCGCAGGTGGCCTCGGGCACTTCGCGGCAGCGCCCGTCACGACCGGCTCACGTCGCGGTGGGTGGCGCCGGCCGCGACGTCATGCGCGACGCCACGCGCGACGCCGGCGTCACCAGATCCGGACGCGCGTCGCGACCGGGCTGACCATCGCGTCGCCGTCCTTGCAGCCGAAGGCGCGCGCGAAGGAATCCATGTTCGAGAGCGGCCCGATGACGCGGAAATTCGCCGGCGAGTGCGGATCGGTGTTGACCTGCAGCTTGAGGGCCTCGGGGCGATAGCTGCGGCGCCAGCTCTGCGCGTAGGCGAGGAAGAAGCGTTGGTCGGGCGTGAGTCCGTCGATCGGGCGGCCCTCCCGCGCCTGTCTCGTGGTCCGGAACGCGTCATGGGCCACCAGCAGGCCGCCGAGGTCGGCGATGTTCTCGCCCAGCGTCAGCTCGCCGTTGACGCGCAGCCCGTCGACGGCGACGTAGCGGTTGAACTGCTCGACCAGCTGCCTGGCGCGCGCCTCGAAGCGCTCGCGATCCTGCTCGCCCCACCAGCTCTCGTAGTTGCCCCGGGCATCGAACTTCGAGCCCTGGTCATCGAAGCCGTGCATGAGCTCGTGCCCGATCACCGAACCCATCGCGCCGTAGTTGACCGCATCGTCCATCGCCGGATCGAAGAATGGCGGCTGCATGATCGCGGCCGGGAACACGATCTCGTTCTGCAGCGGGTTGTAGTAGGCATTGACCGTCTGCGGCGTCATGCCCCATTCGCCGCGGTCGACCGGCTTGCCGATCCTGGCGTAGTCGCGGCGCGCCTCGAAGGCGATCCCGGCGCGGACGTTGTCGGCGTAGCGGCCGGGCTGGATCCGTAGCGCGGAATAGTCGCGCCAGGTGTCCGGATAGCCGATCTTGGGGGTGAAGGTCGCGAACTTCTCCATCGCCCTGGCCTTGGTGTCGTCGCCCATCCAGTCCAGTTCCGACAGGCGCGCCTTCAGCGCCGCCTGCAGGTCCTGCACCAGCGCGAGGCCCTTGGCCTTGGCTTCGGGCGGGAAGGTGCGCGCCACGTAGAGCTCGCCCAGGGCCTCGCCGAGCTGGCTGCTGGTGGCGTCCATGACCCGCTTCCAGCGCGGGCGCAGTTCCTTCGCGCCGGTCAGGGTGCGGCCATTGAACGCGAAGTCCTGCTCCACAAAGGTATTCGAGAGGTACGGCGCCGCGCCGTCGACCAGGTTCCAGCGCAGGTAGGCCTGCCAGTGCGCGGTCGGCAGTTCGGCCAGCAGCTGGTCGGCCTCGCGGAAGAACCCGGGCTGCGCCAGTGAAAAGCGTTCGAGTCCGTCGAGCCCCAGGGCGTCGAAGTAGGCGCGCCAGTCGAAATGCGGCGTGTGCCGCTTCGCCGCCGCGACATCCTGGATGTTGTAGTAGTTGCCGGGGTCGCGCATCGCGACCTTGTCGAGCGAGGCCTTGGCCAGGCGGGTTTCCAGTTCGAGCACCCAGCCGGCCTGGACCCCGGCATCGGCCGCCGGGATCCCGACCAGTTCGAACAGCCGCTGCACGTGCGCGCGGTACCTGGCTCGCAACGCCGCCGATTCCGCATCGTCCTTGAGGTAGTAGTCGCGCTCCGGCAGGCCCAGCCCGCCCTGGGTCGCGTAGCCGATGGCCATGCGCGAGTCCTTGAGGTCGCCCAGCGCGCCGAAGCCGAACAGCGGCTGGATCCCCCGGGCATGCCATTGCATGAGCAGCGCGGCGACCGCGGCGTTGTCCTGCAGCGCGTCGATCGCGGCGAGGTCGGCCTTGATCGGCTCGTAGCCGGCCTTCTCGATCGCGGCTTCGTCCATGCCGCTGGCGTAGAAATCGCCGATCTTGCGTGCGCTGCTGCCCGGCGCGGCGTCCTGCGTCGCGGCCTCCTCGAGGACCTGCCGCAGCAAGCGCAGGTTGCGCTCGCGCATCTCGTTGCCGATGCTCCAGGTCGAGTACTCGGGCGGGATGGGATTGGACTTGATCCAGCCGCCGTTGCCGTGCAGGTAGAAGTCGACGCACGCGGGGACTTCCGGGTCGAAGTTGCGGCGGTCCAGTCCGCGCTCGTTGGCGTGCGCGCCGGCGTTGCCCGCAAGGCTCGCGCCGAGGGCGAGGACGAGCAGGGAGATCCTATGACGCATGGTGCGGAACTCCGGGGCGGCGCCGGGGCAGCGCGCTGGCGAGGCGGGCACCCTAGGGCGGGGCCATCGCATGGACCCAGTGTCGAAGGTCAGGGGGCGGCGGATCGACGCCCCGCGCCACGCGATCCTGCGAGGATTTGCACCGCGCCCCGGCGCAGCGGCAGCGAGCGCAACGCCGCGAGGTTCAGGCGCCGGTACCCAGCGGCCAGCGCGCCAGCACCTCGTGCAGCGCGCCCTCGGGTCGCAGCGTGCTGCCGACCAGGGCCAGCGCGTCGATCGCCAGCGGGATCGGCGGTGGCGCTTCCACGAAGGGCTGCATCGGCGCGGCGTCGGCGGCAGCGCGCGCCAGGGTGAGGTGGGCGCGGAAGCGCCGCGGCTCGCGCGCGATCCCGATCCCGCCGACCAACTCCTCGATCGCGGCCGCCAGCCGTTCCAGCGCGCCGCGCGATTCCAGGCGCAGCACCAGCACGCGCGGCGTGCGCGGCGAGGGCCAGAACTGCCAGGCGGCGACATGGGCCGCCAGCGCCGGCGTGGCGGCGGCCAGCAGCGGCAGGCGCGCGCGCAGCGCCGCGGCCGGCGCGGCATCGAGCGCGCCGAGGAAACGCAGCGTGAGATGGAGTTGCGGCGGCGGGACCCAGCGATAGTCGCGGCGCGGCAGGCGCGGCCGCAGCAGCTCCTGCAGCGCCACGAGCCGCGTCCTGGTCGCCTCGTCCGGCAGCCAGGCCAGGAACAGCCGCGGGCGTTCGCTGCTAGGCTCGCCGACGGCGACTCCGGTCGATCGGGAGACGGGCATGCGGGTCGAATTCTTCGGCGCTGCCGGCGAGGTTACCGGCTCGTGCCACCTGGTGCATGCCGCCGGCAAGCGCGTCCTGCTCGACTGCGGCATGGTGCAGGGTGGGCGCGAGGAATACGCGCGCAACGCCGACAAGTTCCCCTTCGACCTCAATACCCTCGATGCGATGGTGCTGTCGCACGCGCACATCGATCATGTCGGGCGCTTGCCGCTGCTGGCCAGGCGCGGCTACCGCGGCCCGGTCTACACCCAGCACGCCACCGCCGACCTCTCGCGGATCATGCTCGAGGACTCGGCGCGCCTGGCCGCCTCCGACATCGAGCGCGAGAACCGCTACCGCGCCCGCCGCGGCAAGCCGGACCTGGCGCCGCTTTACGATCTCGACGACGTGCACAAGGCGCTGCACCTGCTCAAGCCGCTGGCCTACGACGCCGAGCGCGAGATCCTGCCCGGCATCCGCGTGCGCCTGCGCGACGCCGGTCACATCATCGGCGCGGCGATCGTCGAGCTGTGGGCGGACGAGGACGGCGCCACGCGCAAGCTGGTCTTCTCGGGGGACATCGGCCCGCGCGGCACGCCGATCCTGCGCGACCCGGCCACGGTCGCGGACGCCGACCTCGTGATGCTGGAGAGCACCTACGGCGATCGCATGCACCGCACGCGCAGCGACACCGTGGCCGAACTGGGGCAGGTGTTCCGCCAGGCGCGGGCCAGCGGCGGCCTGGTGCTGATCCCGGCCTTCGCGGTCGGGCGCAGCCAGGAACTGCTGTACTGGCTGGCGCAGCACCATCGCGAGTGGGACCTGCAGGACTGGGACATCGTCCTCGACAGCCCCATGGCCGGCCGCGTGCTCGAGGTCTACGACCGCCACCAGGACCTGTTCGACGACGAGGCGCGCAGGATCTGGCGCGGCGACCGCAACCCCTTCCGGTTGCCCAACCTGCGCGTGGCGGTCGAGGTGCGCGACTCGCAGGCGCTCAACCAGCGCCGCGGCGGCGTGATCGTGATTGCCGGCTCCGGCATGTGCAACGGCGGCCGCATCGTCCACCACCTGCGCCACCACCTGCAGCACGAGCGCAACCACCTGGTGTTCGTCGGCTACCAGGCCGCCGGCACACTCGGGCGCCGGCTGGTCGATGGCGCGGCCGAGGTGCGGATCTTCGGCGAGCCGGTGCCGGTGCGCGCGCAGCGCCACACCATCGGCGGGCTCTCGGCGCACGCCGACCAGGGCGGCCTGCTCGAGTGGTACGCGAACTTCAGCGCCCGTCCCCCGGTGTACCTCGTCCACGGCGAGGACCCGGCGCGCGAGGTGCTGGCGGGCAGGCTGCGCAGCGACTACGGCTGCGAAGTGACCCTGGCCCGCCCCGGGATGAGCGCAGAGGTCGGATCCGCCCGGGGCCGGCCGGTTGCCCGCAGCTGACGTCCCCAAGCCACGGACAGCGCCACCCATAGAGCGGCGTCAGCTGCGACCAGGCCTGTCGCGCGCAGAGCGCGCTCCTACAAGGCCGGCTTTTGTAGGAGCGCGCTCTGCGCGCGACAGGCCTGGTCGAGGCCGACGCCACTCCCAAAGGGCAAGACCCATGCCCCGCGCGCCGGATCGGAGCGAGTCCGGGACCGCCAGCATCCGGGTGACGGCGAGTTCCACTGAATGTCCGAGCCGGCACCCGGATGGTGGCGGGCCCGGACACCCGCACTCGCGGGGAGACCCATTTGCCGCCTGGGGCGCGACATTCGCGCAACCTGATGTGCCGAAGGTCACGCCGCGACTTCCTGCACTGACGCACGTTCTCTGCTCGCGCAACCATTCTTCACACCCGCGCATCCTGTGAGTGCGGGTCGACGAACGGTCACCAGGGAGAACTCGATGCAACGCCTCTACATCCGTGCCGCCGCGGCGCTGTTCCTGCTCGTGCTGGGCGCCGGCAGCGTGGTCGCGCGCGACGGCTTCGAGCGCATGCGCTTCTACGACTGGCGCATCATGCTCAAGGACGCGCACCTGGCCAACGAGCGCGACGACAAGGCCAAGGCCTTCGCGCTCTACCAGCGCGCCGCCTGCGCCGGCGACAAGAACAGCCAGTTCGCCCTCGGCACCCTGTACCTGATGGGCGAGGGCACCGCGCCCGACGGCCTGCAGGCCTACGCCTGGTACCGGGTGGCGGCGGAGTCGGGCGAGCCGGACTACGCCAAGGCCGTGGCCAAGGTCGACGCGCTCATCCCCGAGCCGCATCGCGCCGCGGCCGAGGCGCTGGCGGGCGACTACCTCGCGAACTACGGCAGTGCCGCGACCGGCGTGAACTGCGTCAAGCGCGCCGAGCCGGGCACGCGCATCACCCGGCTCGAATGCAGCCCCAACATCGAGTCGCGCACCAGCTACGTCGAGGTCAAGCTCTGCGGCTGAAGTCCCGCGCGGGCCGGTTCAGGCGGCCTG
>Ga0209477_1002150_pt1 | contig 11571 bp, 9 predicted proteins | sample KloWWTupernatant_FD_187180 | JGI IMG/M metagenome (GOLD analysis project Ga0209477, IMG submission 187180) | Active sludge microbial communities from Klosterneuburg, Austria, studying microevolution and ecology of nitrifiers - Klosterneuburg... | ecosystem: Engineered > WWTP > Aerobic digester >...
GGCCGCGGGCGCCGCGCTACAGGGGCGCCGCGCCTGCCTGCTCGCGCAGCACGGTCTGGTCGCGCTGGCCCGCACGCTCGAGGACGCGCTCGAACTCGCAGTCGAGGTCGAGACGCTCTCGCGCATGTACTGGCAGGCGCTGCAGGTCGGCGAGCCTGCGCTGCTCGACGCCGCCGCGATGGCGAGCGTGCACGCGCGCTTCGGGCGATATCGGCCCGATCCCGCGTGAACAGGCCCTAGGCCGCGCGCGCGGCCCTGGGGCGCTTTCGCTGGGTCGGTTCGGCGGGCGCCGTGCCCGGCCCGCGCTGGCGCAGCGCACGCGCCAGGTAACGCCCGGTGTGGCTCGCCTCGCAGTCGGCGATCTCCTCGGGCGTGCCAGCCGCCACCACCGTCCCGCCGCCGTCGCCGCCTTCCGGGCCGAGGTCGATCACCCAGTCGGCGGTCTTGATGACGTCGAGGTTGTGCTCGATGACGATGACCGTGTTGCCGTGGTCGCGCAGCGCGTGGATCACCTTCAGCAGCAGGGCGATGTCGTGGAAGTGCAACCCGGTGGTCGGTTCGTCGAGGATGTAAAGCGTGCGACCGGTGTCGCGCTTTGACAGCTCTTCGGCGAGCTTCACCCGCTGCGCCTCGCCGCCCGACAGCGTGGTCGCGCTCTGCCCGAGCCGAACGTAGCCGAGTCCCACGTCGAGCAGCGTCTGCAACTTGCGGCAGATCGCCGGCACCGCCGACAGCAGATCGAACGCCTGCTCGATCGTCATGTCGAGCACCTCGGCGATGTTGCGGCCCTTGTACTGCACCTCCAGCGTCTCGCGGTTGTAGCGACGGCCGTTGCAGACGTCGCACGGCACGTAGACGTCGGGCAGGAAGTGCATTTCGACGCGGATCACGCCGTCGCCTTCGCATGCTTCGCAGCGCCCGCCCCGGACGTTGAACGAGAAGCGTCCGGGGCCGTATCCCCGTTCTCGTGCCGCCGGTGTTTCGGCGAAGAGCTCGCGGATCGGCGTGAACAGCCCGGTATAGGTTGCCGGGTTCGAGCGCGGCGTGCGCCCGATCGGGCTCTGGTCGACGTTGATCACCTTGTCGACGTGCTCGAGCCCGTCGATCGCCTCGTGCGGCGCGGCCTCGCCGGACGCGCGGTTGATCGTGCGTGCGGCGGCGGCATACAGCGTGTCGTTGACCAGCGTCGACTTGCCGGAGCCCGAGACGCCGGTCACGCAGACCAGCAGCCCGATCGGGATCTCCACCGACAGGTGCTTGAGGTTGTTGCCGCTCGCGCCGCGCACGAGCAGCCGTTGCTCGCCGGGCGGCTTGCGCAGCGCGGGCACCTCGATGCGCAGCGCGCCGGACAGGTAGCGTCCGGTCAGCGAGGCCTCGCTCGCTTCGATCGTCGCCGGCGTCCCCTCGGCCACGACGTGGCCGCCGTGCTCGCCGGCCCCCGGCCCCATGTCGATCACGTGGTCCGCCGCGCGGATCGCGTCCTCGTCGTGCTCGACGACCAGCACCGAGTTGCCGAGATCGCGCAGGTGCTTCAGCGTCGCGATCAGCTGGTCGTTGTCGCGCTGGTGCAGTCCGATCGACGGTTCGTCGAGCACGTACATGACCCCGGTGAGGCCCGAACCGATCTGCGAGGCCAGCCGGATGCGCTGCGATTCGCCGCCAGACAGCGTTTCGGCGGCGCGATCGAGCGACAGGTAGTCGAGGCCGACGTTGTTGAGGAAGCGCAGCCGGTCGACGATCTCGCGCACGATGCGCTCGCCGATCACCTGCTTGGCGCCGGGGAGCGTGAGCGACTCGAACCAGTCGTGGGCCTGGCGCAGCGTCAAACCCGACAGCTCGTAGATCGGCCGATCGGCGCCGCGAGGCCCCACGCGCACGAAGCGCGCGTCGACGCGCAGCCGTGTGCCCTCGCAGGCCGGGCAGGTGCGCTGATTCAGGTACTTCGACAACTCCTCGCGCACGTGCGCCGAGTCGGTCTCCTCGTGCCGGCGCTGCAGGTTCGGGACGACGCCCTCGAAAGCGTGCTCGCGCACCGTCGCGCGGCCGCCGTCCGCGACGTAGGTGAACGGGATCTTCTCGCTCCCCGAGCCGTGCAGCACCACGTGCCGAACGCGCTCGGGCAGCTCCTCGAACGGCGCGTCGATGTCGAAGCCGTAGAACGCCGCCAGGTTCTGCAGCAGCTGGAAGTAGAACTGGTTGCGCCGGTCCCAGCCCCTGATCGCCCCCGACGCGAGGCTCAGGTTCGGGAACGGCACGACCCGCTTCGGATCGAAGAACTGCACGACGCCGAGGCCGTCGCACTCGGGGCAGGCGCCGACCGGGTTGTTGAACGAGAACAGCCGCGGCTCGAGTTCGGGCAGCGAGTGGCCACACACGGGGCAGGCGAACCGGCTCGAGAACAGCAGCTCGGCGGCCGCCCCGACGGGCGCGTCCACGTCGGGCGCGTCCATGTCGAGCGCGATCGCGCGCCCGCCGGCCACGCGCAATGCGGTTTCGAACGACTCCGCCAGCCGCTGGCGGATCGACGGCGCGACCTTGACCCGGTCGACCACCACGTCGATCGAGTGCTTCTGGTTGCGGTTGAGCTTCGGCGCATCGCCGGCGCCGAGCTCGAAGATGCGCGCCTCGACCCCTTCGCCACGCACGCGTACCCGCACGAAGCCCTGGGCCTGCAGGTCGGCGAACAACTCCAGGTGCTCTCCCTTGCGATTGGCCAGCACCGGCGCGAGGATCATCAGCCGCGTTCCCTCGGGCATCGCGAGCACCGCGTCGACCATCTGCGAGACGGTCTGCGCCTCGAGTGGATGCTCGGGATGTTCGGGACAATACGGCGTACCCACCCTCGCGAACAGCAGCCGAAGGTAGTCGTGGATCTCGGTGACCGTGCCGACCGTCGATCGCGGGTTGTGGCTGGTGGCCTTCTGCTCGATCGAGATCGCCGGGGACAAGCCTTCGATCAGGTCGACGTCGGGCTTCTCCATCAGCTGCAGGAACTGTCGCGCATAGGTCGACAGCGACTCGACGTAGCGCCGCTGGCCTTCGGCGTACAGCGTGTCGAAGGCGAGCGAGGACTTCCCGGACCCCGACAGGCCGGTGATCACCACCAGCCGGTTGCGCGGGACGTCGAGGACGATGTTCTTCAGGTTGTGGGTGCGCGCACCCCGGACGCGGATCGATTCCATGCGAGCGAAGGCCAATCGGCTAATATACCCGGTCGCGAACGCTCACCTGATGGTCCCCCAGTCCCACGACTCCCGGGTCGGCGCCGATCCGGCGGCCGGCCTGCGCGCATCTCAAGCTGCGCGCGATCCGCGCCCGCCGAAGGGCGGGCGGCGCGGCCGGTCGCGGGCCTCGGGTGCGACGCGCGATCCGATGACGCCCCACGAACTGCGCTCGAGCGTCTCGCTCGCGTCGATCTTCGCGCTGCGCATGCTCGGCCTGTTCCTGATCCTGCCGGTGTTCGCGGTGCACGCCCGCGGCATGCCCGGCGGCGACGATGCGACGCTGATCGGGCTCGCGCTCGGCATCTACGGGCTCACGCAGGGCGTGTTGCAGATTCCCTTCGGCATCGCGTCCGACCGCTTCGGCCGCAAGCGGGTGATCGTCTTCGGCCTGCTGGTGTTCGCCGTGGGCAGCTTCGTGGCGGCGGGTGCCGAAGACCTGCTGACCACCATCGTCGGCCGCGCGGTACAGGGCGCCGGCGCGATCTCGGCGGCGGTCACCGCATTCATCGCCGACAGCACGCGCGACAGCCAGCGCACCAAGGCGATGGCGATGGTCGGCGGCTCGATCGGCCTCACCTTCGCGCTGTCGCTGGTCGGGGCGCCGCTGCTGTACGACGCGATCGGCATGAGTGGCATCTTCGCGTTGACGGGCCTGCTTGCTCTGGCCGCGATCGGCGTGGTCACGCTGGTCACGCCGCCGGCCCCGCAGGGCGACGAGGCCGCTGGCGGTGCGCGCACGCCCTTGGCCCGGATCGCGATCGAACCCGACTTGCTGCGGCTCAATTTCGGCATCTTCACGCTGCACGCGGTGCAGATGGCGATGTTCGTCGTGCTGCCGACCTGGCTGGCCGACCGCGCCGGCGTCGAACTCGGCGACCACTGGACGATCTACCTGCCGGTGGTGCTGCTGTCGTTCGCGCTGATGGTGCCGCCACTTCTCAGGAGCGAGCGGACCGGCCAGTTGCGCGGCCTGTTCCTCGCATCGGTGGCGCTGCTGCTCGCGGTGCAACTGGCACTGGCGCTTCAGCCTGCCGGCCTAGTCGCATTTGCCGGCTTGCTGCTGGCCTTCTTCGTCGGGTTCAATATCCTCGAAGCCAGCCTGCCGTCGCTGGTGTCGCGGCTGGCGCCGGCCGACGCGAAAGGCGCTGCGCTGGGCGTCTACAACACGACGCAGGCGCTCGGGCTGTTCTTCGGCGGATTGCTCGGCGGCTGGGTCCAGGAGGGCTGGGGCAGGGCGGCAGTTTTCGGCGTCTGCGCGGGGCTGATGGCGTTGTGGCTGCTGGTGGCGGCCGGGCAGCGGCGCTGGCCGGGGTCGCCGCGCGGCGGTGACGCCGCGGCGTGAAACAATCGGTTCGAACGACAATTCCCGGGAGGGCAGCATGGCTTCGGTGAACAAGGTGATCCTGATCGGCAATCTCGGCCGCGATCCCGAGACGCGCTATGCGCCGAATGGCGGCGCGATCTGCAACATCACGCTGGCGACGTCGCGTACCCGCACCGACAAGGCCAGCGGGGAGAAGCGCGAAGAGACCGAATGGCACCGGGTGGTGTTCTTCGATCGCCTGGCCGAGATCGCCGGCGAGTACCTGAAGAAAGGCCGTTCGGTATACGTCGAGGGCCGGTTGCAGACCCGCAAGTGGCAGGACAAGGACGGACAGGAACGCTACACGACCGAGATCGTCGCGACCGAGATGCAGATGCTCGGCTCGCGCGAGGGCGGCGGCGGTGGTGGCGGCGAAGGCGGCTATTCGCGCGAGTCGGCGGCGACCGGCGGCGGGGCGCGGGGCGGTGCCGGCGGGGCCTCGGGTGGCACCTCGGGTGGCGCCTCGGGTGGCCCCTCAGGTGGCGCGAAGCGGCCGGCGCCGGGGGACAAGGGTTTCGACGACATGGACGACGACATCCCGTTCTGACACGCCGCGCCGCAACGCGCGTTGGTGGCGTGCGCCGGACTTACGGCGCCGCCGCCAGCGCACGGACGCGCCGAAGCTTTCCGCTGACGCGATCAATTTCCGGCGCACGGTCGTCGAGCTGCAGTTCGACCGGGCTCGCTCGCTGGGCATTGAAGAAGCGCTCCAGCGCCTGCAGTGCGCGCCGGCCGTCGCTGGCGCGTCGGCGCGCACCGGGCGCGTCGATGCGCAGTCGAAGCGCGTTGCGCGCAGTCTGGATCAGCTGGAAGCGGTGAATGCCGGTTTCCTCCTCGATGACCGTCTCGATCGCCAGCGGCAGCAGGCGCACCGGCCTGCCGTCGACGCCGTCGAGCACCAGCACGTCGTCGCGCCGGCCCTGTACGCGCACCGATGCGCGCCGGTTGCCGCATTCGCACGGCGTGTGCTCCATCGTCACGCTGTCGCCGAGGTCGTAGCGGATCACCGGCTGCACGCGGTTGGCGAGGTTGGTGAGCAGCACGGTGGCCGAGGGCTGGCCGTCGGGCACCGGTTGCCAGCGCTCGTCGACCGGTTCGAGGACGACCCAGTCGTCGTTCAGGTGCAGCCGGCCGTGGCGGCAGCCAAAGGCGATCTGCATGCACTCCGACGCGCCGTAGTCTTCGAGCACCGCGCAATCGAAGGCCTGCCCTATCGCGGAGCGGTCGGCCGCTGTCAGCCCCTCGCCGCCGCTCCACAGCGAGCGCGGACGGATCTTCAACCGGCCCTCCTGCTTTTCGCGCGCCAGCAAGGCGAGCATCGTCGGATAGCTGCCGACGAAGGCCGGCTGCCAGTCGTTGAGCCGTGCGACCAGTTCGCCGAGCGGCTGCAGGATCGAGAAGACTTGCGTGCTCGCCGCGAGCAGCGGGTGCACCCGGCATTGTCGCTGCCACCAGACGACGCCCGCGAAGTGTCCCTCCGTGGCGGCCACCAGCGCCATGCGGGCCGGCGCACCGGCGATCTGCCAGGGATCGGGAACCATCGGACCGAACTCGAAGCGGATCGTCAGCAGCGCTGCGTAGATCGCGAGCGCCTCCGCATCCTGCACGTAGATTCCCGGCACGCCGGTCGTGCCCGAACTGGTCCAGACCGCGTACTCGCCGAGCCAGGGCTCGGCGATCCGTGCCGGGTCGCGGACGAATGCCTCGAGTTCGCGGCGGTGCAGGCGGGGATCGGTGACCCAGTCGTCGAAGTGCGCCATCAACTGCTGGCGCGTCACCGGCGGGTACGCGGCCAGTTCGGTGCAGCCCGCGGGTACCGGGCGATAGTGCCTGCGGTAGAACGCGGAGTGGCTTCGAGCGTGGCCAAGCAACCCGGCGACGCGCTGCTCGCGGGCGGCCCGGCGGGTGCTGTCGCCGGCCAGATCGTCGAACCAGATCTCGCGCACGTGCGCGCCCCAGCGCCACAACTCGTCGGTGCCGCGCCACCAGTCCCACGGATCGGCGGCGCGGGCCGAATCTTCGTTGCGCCCGCTTCCCATGGCGCAAATCTACTGACGTGCGGCGGATCCCGGCTTGACCTGCGTCATCCGACGCCCGGACCCGCCGGCTCGCTCCCCTCGCTGCGTTACCATTGCGGCCGCCGACGGCGCCAGACGGCGCCTCGCACGAGGAGCGACCGTACATGCAAGTGGTTTGCCTGGACCTCGAGGGCGTGCTGGTGCCCGAGATCTGGATCGAGTTTTCCCGTCGCACCGGCATCGCCGGGTTCTCGCGAACCACGCGCGACGAGCCCGACTACGACCGGCTGATGCGCTACAGGCTCGACCTGCTCGCACAGCACCGGCTGAAGATGAGCGACATCCAGCGCGTGATCGACGGCATGGGGCCGCTGCAGGGCGCGCGCGAGTTCCTCGACGACCTGCGTGCCCGCTACCAGGTGATCATCCTGTCGGACACCTTCTACGAGTTCGCCGACCCGCTGATGCGCCAGCTCGGCCGGCCGACGCTGCTGTGCCATCGGCTCGAGATCGACGGCGATGGCGTGGTGCGCAATTACGTGCTGCGCATGCCGGACCAGAAGCGCGCGGCGGTCGACGCGCTGAAGGGGCTCAACTTCCGCGTGATCGCCGCCGGCGACTCGTACAACGACACCGGCATGCTCATGGCCGCCGACGCGGGTTTCTTCATCCACCCGCCCGAGTCGATCCTGCAGCAGTTTCCGCAGTTCCCGGTCACGCGCAGCTATCCGGAGCTGCGTGAAGCGATCGATTCGGCTGCCCGGCGCCTGGGCGGCTGAGGTGCCGCTCCGCCGCCCAGCGGGCGGCGATTTTCCTTTATAATTCAAGGTTTTCTTGCGTCCCCGCTGCCCGGCCGGGCGGCTTTCATTTGCGGGTTGCGTGCGCCATGCCGATTTACGCCTATCGTTGCGACAGTTGCGGCGTCGAGAAGGACGTGCTGCAGAAGCTCTCCGACGCGCCGCTGAGCGTCTGTCCGGACTGCGGTGCCGAGTCCTTCCACAAGCGCCTCAGCGCGCCGGCGTTCCAGCTCAAGGGAAGCGGCTGGTACGTCACCGATTTCCGCGACGGCGCGAAGAAGGACAAGGACAAGGACAAGGCGGCCGCCGGCGACGACAAGGCGGCGGCGCCCGCCGCGGAGGCGAAGAAGGAAGCGCCAGCGGCGAGCGTCCCGGCGCCCGCGCCGGCGTCGCCACCCGCGGCCGCGGCCGCTTCGAAGCCGGCGCCGGGCGCCGGCGGCAAGACGGGCTGAACACGGGGCGACCCGGCGATCCAGCATGCGCAAGTACCTCGTCACCGGGCTGCTGATCTGGGTGCCGCTCGTCATCACGCTCTGGGTGCTGAACCTGATCGTGACGACGATGGACCAGAGCCTGCAGCTGTTGCCGGTGCAGTGGCACCCGCACGCGCTGCTCGGCCACGACATCCCCGGCCTCGGGGTGCTGCTCACCGTGCTGGTGGTGCTTCTGACCGGTCTGCTGGCGCGCAACATCATCGGCGAGCGGCTCGTACTCGTCTGGGAGTCGCTGCTCGGCCGGATTCCGATCGTGCGCACGATCTACTCGAGCGTGAAGCAGGTCAGCGACACGATCCTGTCGCCGAACGGCCAGGCGTTCCGCCAGGCGCTGCTGGTCCAGTACCCTCGCGCCGGGGTCTGGACGATCGCCTTCCAGACCGGCACGCCCGCCGGCGAGGTCCGGCGCGTCGTCGGCGTCGAGATGGTGTCGGTCTACGTGCCGACCACGCCGAACCCGACGTCGGGATTCTTCCTGATGGTCCCGCGCGCCGAGACCATCGAACTGGACATGAGCGTCGACGAGGCGCTGAAGTACGTGGTCTCGATGGGCGTGGTGGCGCCGGCCGACCGCAGCGCCGCCCCGACCCTCGCCACGCACCGCGAATGAACCGGAGAACATCGATGCGCAGTTGCTACGCCGGCCAGGTTTCCGCCGGGCATCTCGACCAGGTGGTGACGCTGTTCGGCTGGGTCCATCGCCGCCGCGACCACGGCGGCGTCATCTTCATCGACCTGCGCGACCGCGAGGGGCTGGCGCAGGTCGTCTGCGACCCGGATCGGGCGCAGGTGTTCGAGGTGGCCGAGCGGGTGCGCAACGAGTACTGCGTGAAGGTGGTCGGCAAGGTTCGCCGGCGCCCTGAAGGGACGGTGAACCCCAACATCCGCAGCGGCGAGATCGAGGTGCTGTGCCAGGAGATCGAGATCCTGAACCCGTCGGTCACTCCGCCGTTCCAGCTCGACGACGAGAACCTCTCGGAGACCACGCGGCTCACGCATCGCGTGCTCGACCTGCGGCGCGTGCCGATGCAGAAGAACCTGATGCTGCGCTACCGGGTCGCGATGGAGGTGCGCAAGTACCTCGATTCGCTCGGCTTCATCGACATCGAGACGCCGATGCTCACCAAGTCGACGCCCGAGGGCGCGCGAGACTACCTGGTGCCGTCGCGCGTCAACGCCGGCCACTTCTTCGCCCTGCCGCAGTCGCCGCAACTGTTCAAGCAGTTGCTGATGGTCGCCGGCTTCGACCGCTACTACCAGATCACCAAGTGTTTTCGCGACGAGGACCTGCGCGCCGACCGTCAGCCCGAGTTCACGCAGATCGACTGCGAGACCTCGTTCCTGGGCGAAACCGAGATCCGCGCGGTCTTCGAGGACATGATCCGCGTCGTGTTCCGCAACGCGATCGGCGTCGAGCTGCCGGCGCCGTTCCCGACGATGCCGTACGCCGAGGCGATGCGGCTCTACGGCTCCGACAAGCCCGACCTGCGCGTGAAGCTCGCGTTCACCGACCTGACCGACGTGATGAAGGACGTCGAGTTCAAGGTTTTCAGCGCAGCTGCCAACAGCGACGGCGGCCGCGTGGTCGCGTTGCGCGTGCCGGGCGGCGGCGAGATGACGCGCAGCGAGATCGACGGCTACGGGCAGTTCGTCGCGATCTACGGCGCGAAGGGCCTGGCCTGGATCAAGGTCAACGACGCGTCGAAGGGCCGCGACGGGCTGCAGTCGCCGATCGTCAAGAACCTTCACGACGCCGCCGTCGCCGCGATCCTCGAGCGCACCGGCGCGGCGAGCGGCGACCTGGTCTTCTTCGGGGCCGACCGCGCGAAGGTCGTCAACGACGCGATCGGCGCGCTGCGCACGAAGATCGGCCATTCCGACTTCGGACGACGCAACGGACTGCTCGATGCAGGCTGGCGGCCGCTGTGGGTGGTCGACTTCCCGATGTTCGAATACGACGAGGAGGCTGCCCGCTGGGTGGCGGTGCACCATCCGTTCACGTCGCCGAAGGACGGTCACGAGGACTACATGGAGACCGACCCGGGCCGATGCCTGGCCAAGGGCTACGACATGGTCCTCAATGGCTGGGAGATCGGCGGCGGCTCGGTGCGGATCCATCGCGAGGAAGTGCAGAGCAAGGTGTTCCGCGCGCTGAAGATCGGCCCCGACGAGGCGCGCGCGAAGTTCGGTTTCCTGCTCGACGCGCTGCAGTACGGCGCGCCGCCGCACGGCGGTATCGCGTTCGGCCTCGACCGGATCGTCACGATGATGGCTGGCGCGGAATCGATCCGCGACGTGATCGCGTTCCCGAAGACCCAGCGCGCGCAGTGCCTGCTGACGCAGGCGCCGTCGCCTGTCGACGAGAAGCAGCTGCGCGAGCTGCACATCCGCCTGCGCCACGTCGAGCCGGCGAAGGCGTGAGCGACGCGAAGGCGCCGCGATACGCCGGGCGTTGGTGACGACGTGGCAGGCGCGAAGGTTCCCGTGTCGGTGCTGGTCGTGATCCACACGACCGACCTGCAGGTGTTGCTGCTCGAGCGCGCCGACCATCCCGGCTTCTGGCAGTCCGTGACGGGCAGCATGGAGCGCGTCGACGAGCCGCTGGCGGAGACCTGCAGGCGGGAGGTCCTCGAAGAGACCGGCATCGACACCGCGGAGCACGAATTGACCGACTGGGCACTCGAGAACCGCTACGAGATCTACCCGCACTGGCGCCACCGGTATCCCGAAGGCGTCACGCACAACACCGAGCACGTGTTCGGGCTTCGCGTGCCCGCGCCGCTGCAGGTGACGATCGCGCCGCGCGAGCACCTGCGATACGAGTGGCTGCCGTGGGAGCATGCCGCCGAGCGCTGCTTCTCGTGGAGCAACGCCGAGGCGATCCGGCAGCTGCCGCGCCGCGCCGCCACGCAGGAGGCGCGATGAGCGGCCCCGGGCGCCGCGCACCCGAGCCCGCCGATCGCGCTCCAGGCGAGCCGACGTCACCGCGAAACGGCCGCCGCCCGAGGGTGCCGAAGCCGCGTCGCGCGCTGCCTGCGCCGAAGGCCGCAGACGACGTTCCCGGCATGGGAACGCTGCGCGTGTCGACCTACAACATCCACAAGGGGGTGCTGCGCGAGTTCATCGGGCTGCGCCGCGTCACCCGCATCCACGAGTTGCGCACGCGCCTGCACGAGCTCGGCAGCGACCTGATCTTCCTGCAGGAAGTCCAGGGACAGCACGAACGGCACGCCAGGCGCCTCGAGCACTGGCCCGAGGAGCCGCAGGACGTCTTCCTCGCCAAGTCGCCGAAACTGCGGCACACGTTCGAGACCGCGTACGGGCGCAACGCCAGCTACCTGCACGGTCACCACGGCAACGCGCTGCTGTCGCGCTACCCGATCGTCGGGCTGGAGAATCGCGACATCTCCGACCATGCGCTCGAGAAGCGCGGCGTGCTCCACTGCGTGGTGCAGGTCGGCCGACTGGAGGTGCACTGCTTCGTCGTGCACCTCGGACTGCTCGCACGCAGCCGCGAGCGCCAGCTCGGCGCGCTGATCGACTGGGTGTCGCGCGAAGTCGGGGCGGACGCGCCATTGATCATCGCGGGCGACTTCAACGACTGGCGCAACCGGCTTTCCGATCGCCTGTGCCGCGAGATCGGCGTGGTCGAGGTGTTCGACGCGCTCGAGCCTC